>Ga0068856_100006492_pt1 | contig 11468 bp, 10 predicted proteins | sample KBSCornC62_FD_66595 | JGI IMG/M metagenome (GOLD analysis project Ga0068856, IMG submission 66595) | Corn rhizosphere microbial communities from Kellogg Biological Station, Michigan, USA - KBS Corn C6-2 | ecosystem: Host-associated > Plants > Roots > Rhizosphere > Soil ... | reverse complement strand
CTTCGCTGGCGCCGCCGGCGAGCAGAGCGGCGCCGGCCTGACCGCCCGCGAGCGCGCCGTGCTCACCCTGCTGTCGGCGGGGCGCACGAACGCCGAGATCGGGACCACGCTGTTCCTGGCCACCAAGACGGTCGAGCGCCAGGTGGCGACGGTCATCCGCAAGCTCGGCGCCCGCAACCGCGCCCACGCCGGCGCGATCGCGGTGGCCCGGCATCTGGTCGAGCCCTCGGACCTCGAGACCTAGACGCTCTTACGCCGGGTGGCCGATGAGCAGGACCGAGGCGCCGTGGCGGCGGGTCTCGACCAGACGAGTCACGTCGCCCGGAAACGAGGCGTAGTCGCCGGCGGACAGCTCGCTCACCCGCTCGACCGGGCCGGCGAGCACGGTGCCGCGCAGCACGAGCAGCTCCTCGCGCGTGCCCGCCCCGCGGGGCTCGAGCTCGTGCGCGTGCCCCGGCGGCAGCGCCAGCTCGACGAGCTCGACCGGGCCGTCGGCGGCGAAGCGGTCGATCGCCCGCCGGCGCAGCCCGTCGCCGTCGACGGGCTCGGCGTCGGTGGCGCGCACGATCCGCACCTCGCCCAGCAGCGGCTCCTCGACCAGCTCGGCCAGGCGGACGCGCAGGGCGCCGGCCAGCAGCGTCAGCGTGCCGATGGTCGGGTTGGCGTTGCCGTTCTCGATCGCCGACAGCGTCGCCTTCCCGATGCCGGTGGTCCGCGCCAGCTCGGACAGCGAGAGCCTGCGCGCCACCCGAAGCCGGCGCACGTTGGCGGCGAGCGTCGTGCTGGTAAGGTCTGTCATATCGAACGCTCCGTTCACTTTACCGAACCGACGACGTTCTACTTCGATGTCGGCTCGCCCTACGCGTACCTGGCCGCCGAGCGGCTCGAGCGCGTCCTGCAGGGCGACCTGACGTGGCAGCCGGTCTCGCTCGGCGCGCTGTTCAAGCTCACCGGCCGCTCGTCGTGGGCGCTGGGCGACTACCGGCGCCGCCAGGCCGGCATGGCCGAGATCGAGCGCCGCGCCCGCGACTACGGCCTGCCGCCGCTGCGCTGGCCCGACCCGTGGCCCAGCCACTACCTCCTGGCCATGCGCGCGACCACCGTCGCCTTCCGCGCGGGCGTCGGCAAGCGGTTCGCGCTCGAGGCCTTCCGGCTCGCGTTCACCGAGGGGCGCGACCTCGCCCTGCCCACCAACGTGCGTGAGGCCGGCCGCCGCGCCGGCCTGGACGCCGACCGCCTCGAGGCCGACGCGACTGACCCCACGGTCAAGCTGGCCCTGCGCGAGGCCACCGACGCCGCGCACGCGCGCGGCGTGTTCGGCGTGCCCACGCTCGCCGTCGACGGCGCGCTGTTCTGGGGCGATGACCGCCTCGACGACGCGGCCGCCGCACTGCGGCGCACGCGCGCGGCCTAAGCCGGCGGCGAGAGCTTGTAGGCGCGCAGGGCGTTGCCGCCCAGGGCCTTCTCGGCCGCGGCGGGATCGGCGATCTTCGGCAGCGTCTCCAGCGGCGACAGGTCGGCCATGTCGAAGGGCAGGTCGGTGCCGAACAGCACCGCGTCGGGCCCGGCGCGCTCGAGCAGGAACTTGAGCCCGACCGGGTCGAAGATGATCGTGTCGAACAGGAACCGGTCGAGGTAGTCCATCGGGTCGCGCTCGGCCACCTCGCGCGTGTCCTCGCGCGCCTCGTAGGCGTGCGACAGGCGCCCGACCTGGTAGGCGAAGGCGCCGCCGGCGTGCACGAGCTGCACGCGCAGCGTCGGGTGGCGGTCGAACACGCCGCCCACGATGAGCCGGCAGGCGGCGACGTAGGTCTCGAACGGGTTGCCGACGACGTTGGCCAGGTGGTAGCCGCGCAGGTCGGGGCCCGGCTTGGAGACCATGTTCATGTACGGGTGCAGCATCACGGGGACGTCGAGCTCGGTGACCGCGGTCCAGAACACGTCGAGCCCCTCGTCGTCGAGCATCGTGTCGCCCACCCTGGGGCCGATCTCCACGCCCACGTAGCCGAGCTCGCCCACGGCCCGGCGCAGCTCCTGCGCGGCCAGCTCGGGGTCGTTCATCGGCACCGTGGCCAGCATCGCGATGCGCCCGCCCGAGCGCTCCGCGTAGCTCACCCCGGCGTCGTTGATGACCTGGTGCGCGCGCAGGGTCTGCGCGGGCTCGAGCTCGTAGAGGAACAGCGAGGGCGAGATCGAGGACAGCGACATGTCGATGCCGTCGCGGTCCATGGCGGCGAGCTTCTCGGCCGGGTCGTGGAACAGGCCGAACACCGGGTACTGCAGGCCGTTGTCGTGGGCGACGAGCGGGTCGCGGCCGTCGCGGTCGACCACCTCGAGCCCCATCCCCTCCCCGCCCGTGCGCAGGAACTCGACGAACTCGAGCGGGATGAAGTGGGTGTGCGTGTCGACGACCGTGCTCAGGGCTCGAGCACCTCGATCTTCATCGGGGTGCAGTTGCGGTCGTTGCACTCGGTGAGCAGGTCCTCGGGGCAGTTGGACAGGCCGACGAGGACGTCCATCTCGCTGCGGAACTCGATGTAGTCGCCGGGCTTGGAGACCGGTGTGAGGATCTCCCAGCGGTGCGTCTCGCAGTTGTGCTGGTAGTTCATGAACACGTCCATCGTGTCCGGGATCTCCTCCGGCGCGATCCCGTACTCGGCCACCGCCTTGCTGATGATCTCGTGGCAGCCGTCCTGGACCTCGACGCCGTGGGACTCGAACAGGAACCGGTTGCACATGCGGTTGTGCACGTCGTGGATGCCCTTGGGCTCGGGCGTGTCGGCAACGATGGTCATCATCGGCCGGCACAGGGTCGACATCAGCGTGTCGCCCTCGGTCAGGTGGTCGCGCGGGATGTAGTCCTGGCCCGGCGGCGGCACGTAGCGCGTGCGCGAGTTCGAGGTCGACAGCTTCTCCTTGTAGTTGTCGGCGTTGAACAACGCGACGTCGACGACCTGCTTGCCCTCGAGGTCGGTGATGCGCAGGTGCTGGCCCTTCTTCACCGTGACGGCGTGCCCGGTCTTGGGCGGCATCACGTGTTCGTGGATCGTGCTCATGGGACGCGCTCCTTCCTAGCCGTTCTTGTGCGGGCCGGGGTCGCGCAGGACCCGCAGGGTGCGGCAATGCAGGGCGCCCCCGATGCGGCTGAACTCCGCGTTGGGCACCTCGATGACCTCGACGCCGGCCTTGCGCACGGCGGCCACGGCGCGCTCGGCCTCCTTGACCATGAACACGGCGCCGGCCTCGAGCGGGATCGTGTTCGTGGGCGTGTAGAGGATCTGCTCGTCGCGGTCGACCTCGACCACCTGGTAGCCCTTGCGCTTCAGCCACTCGTGCGTGCCGGTGTCGACCGCGGACGGATAGACCAGGACCTTGTCGATGTCGAGCGGGCAGATCGCGTTGGTCAGATGGGCCGAGCAGCCGCTGTCGCGGTCGACGAAGCGGTCGGTCGAGAGGTAGATCGTGTGCACCTCGAGGTCGACGTCGCCGGCCGAGCGGCGCACCACCGGCTCCAGCTGGCGGTTGCCCTCCGCGTTGTAGGCGGCCGAGATGCCGGTGACCCACACGTCGTCGGCGAACCACATCGTCGTCGCCGGCTCCTGCACGCCCTTGCCGACCACGGTGTAGAGAACCGGCACGCCGAGGTGGTGCTGGGCCCAGCGGGCCAGGAACTCCGAGCGACCGAAGCTGAACGGGTGCCAGCCGGTCTTCTGGATGATCGAGCCGCCGCGGATGACCCACAGGTCCGAGGGCGCCCACATGGCCTGCATGGGCCCGAACGCCGACATCGGCGCCTCGCCCCAGTCGATCCAGTGGACGGTGACGCCGGCGCCCGCGAGCGCCTCGGCGTACTGCGCCTGCTCCTCCTGCATCTTGGAGATGTCGGCCTGCTGCAGGCCGTGCGACTCGAGCCAGTCGATGTCGGTGTGGAACGGGTAGCGCTCGTCGTAGGCGGCCAGCTCGGCGTCGGTGATGCGGCTGATCGCCACCTCGCGCAGGCGGCCGATTCCGTTCTCGCCGCAGCGCCGCCCCCACACCTCGGGGTAGATGTCCTGGTAGTCCATCGCCGCGACATCGGCGAAGTCGGTGGCCTCGCCGGGCACGTAGTAGGGCACGTCGTCCAGGGTCCACTCGCGTTCGCGCAGCGCCCGCAGGTGGTCCTCGTACTGGCTCGCGGTCGCGGGGGTCTGCTCGATCGCCATCGCGCTCCTCTCAGCGGTCGGCCAGCAGCGGGCCGGGCTCGCGGTAGATCTCCATCGTGGTGCAGTGGAAGCCGCCGCCGGCGTGCTGGAAGCCCGAGTACGGCACCTCGATCACCTCGACGCCGGCCTTGCGCACGCGGTCGATCGTGCCCTTGGCCTCGGCGGCCATGACCACGCGGCCGGGCTCGAGGATCTTCAGGTTGCAGACGTCGTTGCGCACGTGCTCCGCGAACACCGGCTCGACCATCTCGTAGCCGTTGCGCTCCAGCCACAGCAGCGTGGCGGTGTCGATACCGGGCTTGTAGGCCAGGACCTTGTCGACGTCGAGCGGCGCAATGAGGTTCGTGACGTGGGCGCTGGCGCCGGTGGTGCGGTCGAAGTAGAGCTTGCCCTGGCAGCGGATGGTCAGCACCTCGAGGTGGTCGACCCCCGCGGTCAGCCGCACCATGTCGAGCAGCTGGTCCAGGCCCGCCTGGTTGTAGGCAGCCGACAGGCCGACGACGTAGACGTCCTGAGCCAGCCACACCGTCGCCCCGGCCTCGGCGACGGCGCCCTTGCCGGAGATGGTCAGCAGCGTGGGGATGTTCAGGTTCCAGAACGCCCAGTGGGCCATGTACTCGGTGCGCCCGAACGAGAACGGGTGCCAGCCGAGCTTGGGCACGACGGCGCCGCCGTTGATGATCAGCAGCTCCTGCGCCGCCCAGGTCGCCTGCAACGGGCCGTAGGCGCCCATGGGCGCGTCGCCCCAGTCGAGCCAGTGCACGGTCACGCCCTCGCCCTCGAGCACGGCCGCGTACTCCTCCTGCTGCCGGCGGCACAGGTCGATGTCGGGCACGCGGCCGAGACCGTGCGCCTCGAGGAACGCCGGGTCGGCGGCGTACGGAAAGCGCTCGTCGTAGACCTGGTTCTCGACCTCGGTGATACGGGTCAGCGCGACCTCGCGCAGCTTGCCGATGCCGTTGCAGCCCAGCTTCCGGCCGTAGACGCGCTCGTAGACGTCGAGATAGTCGAGGTCGTGCAGCGGCGCGATGCTCTGCCGCGCGCCCCGTCCCTCGTAGAACGGGATGTCGTCCCAGGTCCAACGCCGCTCGTGCAGATGGCGCTGGTAGTCGTCGAAGAAGGTGGCCACGGGGCAGTCGAAGTGTCGTCGCGGGCGCGGGGATGCACAACGGGGGAAACCTCCAATCGCGGAGGGATCCCCCTCAGATCGCCGTGTAGCCCCCGTCCACGGCGAGGGTCGTGCCGGTCACGAACGAGGCCGCCGGCGAGGCGAGGAAGAGCACGGGCAGCGCCACCTCGCGCGGCACGCCGCGGCGGCCCTGCGGCGTCTTGCGGTGCACGTCGTCGAGCACCTCCTGCCTGGAAGCCAGCGGGTCGACGTCGCGGCGCACGAAGCCCGGCGCCACGGCGTTGACGCGGATCCCGCGCGGCGCCCACTCGATGGCCAGCGCACGTACGAGGCCGGTGACGCCGGTCTTGGCCGACGTGTAGGCGGCCGAGAGCGGCAGCGCCACCAGGCCGGCCAGCGAGGAGACGGCGACGATGCTCCCCGCGCCCTCCATGGCCGCGGCGGCGGCCCGGCAGGTCAGCATCACCCCGGTCAGGTCGACGCCGATGATGCGCTGCCACTCGGCCAGTTCGAGGTCGTGCACCGAGCCCCACTCCTCGAACACGCCGGCGTTGGCCACCGCGATCGACGGCGGCCCGAGCTCGCCCACGACGGCGGCCACGAAGTCGTCGACCGACTGCGGGTCGGTGACGTCGCAGCGCTTGGCCAACACGTCGGCCCCGGTCGCCCGCACCTCCTCGGCCACGCGCTCGAGGTCGGGCTCCGAGCGCGCCCCGATGGCCACGCCCGCGCCCGCCTCCCCCAGCGCCACCGCGATCGCGCGCCCGATGCTGCGGCTTGCGCCGGTGACGAGGGCGACCTGTCCAGCGAGGTCGAACTCGGGGAGGGCCACGTCAGGCCGCCGAAGCGCCGCCGTCGATGCTGATCGCCGCGCCGGTCATGTACGAGGACGCGTCCGAGGCCAGGAAGGCCACGAGCTCGGCGATCTCCTCGGGCCGGCCGTAGCGGGACATGGGCACGGGCGCGACGAAGGCGGCGTGGGCCTCGGCCACGGTGCCGTCGCCGTGGCCGGCGGCCTGGGTGGCCAGCGACTGCATCATGCGCGTGTCGATCGGCCCGGCGCACACGGCGTTGACCCGCACACCGGCCTCGCCCAGCTCCACCGCCGCCGTGCGCGTGAGCCCGAGCACAGCGTGCTTGCTGGCCACGTAGCCCGACAGCATCGGCAGGCCGCGAAGGGCCGCGCCAGAGGCCATGTTGATGATGCTGCCGCCACCGCCCTGCAGCATCAGCGCAACCGCCCGCTTGAGGTTGAGCCACACGCCGCGCACGTTGACGCGCATGACCCGCTCATAGTCCTCTTCGGGGTAATCCATGAGCGGCACCACCGGCCCCTCGATGCCGGCGTTGTTGAACAGCACATCGAGGCCGCCCATGGCGTCGGCCGCGGCATCGGTGTAGCGCCGCACAGCGTCGGCGTCGGTCACATCGCCGGCAAGCGCGGGGAACGCGGTGGCGGGCCGGCCGCTTGCCCCGGCGAGGTCATCGCGCAGCGGCACGAGCGCATCGGCGTCGAGGTCGACGAGCGCCACGCGCGCCCCGCCGGCGGCCAGCGCGCGCGCCGTCGCGCTGCCGATGTCGCCCGCCGCGCCGGTGATCAGCGCGCGCTTTCCGGCGACGAGGCCCGCGGCTCGGTCGGGGTGCATAGGCCGGACAGCATGCACGACGGCAAAGCGGGAAAACCCGCTGCGCCCGTGGGCATCTTCCCGATGACGGCAGGCTCGGGGCGCTCGGATACTTGCGTCGTCATCGAACCGGCGGGAGCTAACGAGTGAGGAACCTGAGGGTCGCGGTCGACATCGGTGGAACGTTCACCGATCTCGTCGCCTACGACGAAGACACGCACGAGCTGACCACGGTCAAGACGCCGTCCACGCCCCCCGGCTTCATCGACGGTGTCATGAACGCGCTCGACAAGGCCGGCATCGAGCCCGGCGAGGTCACCGGGTTCAAGCACGGCTCGACGATCGCCACCAACGCGATCATCGAGCGACGCGGGGCCGAGACCGGGCTCGTGACCACCAAGGGCATGCGCGACGTGCTCGGTGCCGGGCGCGCCAACCGCCCCGACCTGTTCAACTCGAACTGGGACCCGTCCCCGCCGCTGGTCCGGCGCCGCAACGTCCTCACCGTGGACGAGCGCATCGACTACGAGGGCAACATCCTGCGCGAGCTCGACGAGAACGGCGTCCGCGACGCCGCCCGCAAGTTCCGCAAGCGCGGCATCGAGTCGGTCGCGGTCGCCTACCTGAACTCGTTCATGGCGCCGGACCACGAGAAGCGCACCAAGGAGATCCTGCTCGAGGAGCTCGGCGAGGACGTGCGCGTGTGCACGTCGGCCGAGACCCTGCCCGAGATCCGCGAGTTCGAGCGCACCTCGACCGCGGCCGCCAACGCGTACCTCATGCCGGTGATCGAGCGCTACCTGGACGCGCTGGTGGACTCGCTGCGCGACTGGGGCTACGACGGCGACGTGCTCGTCACCCACTCGGGCGGCGGTGTCATGTCGGCCCAGTCGGCCAGCCAGGTCCCCGCCCGCATCTGCCACTCCGGCCCCGCCGGCGGCGTCGTCGGCGGCGCCCTGGTCGGCAAGTCGGCCGGCCTGCCCAGCGTGATCACCTTCGACATGGGCGGCACCAGCGCCGACCTGTCGCTGGTCTACGAGGGGCGCCCGTCGATCGCGTCGGAGTGGCGCGTGGACTGGAACATCCCGATCCTCTTCCCCGCCGTCGACCTCGTGGCCATCGGCGCCGGCGGCGGCACCATCGCCTGGGTGGACGCCGGTGGCTCGCTGCGCGTCGGCCCGCAGAGCGCGGGCGCCGACCCGGGCCCGGCCTGCATCGACCAGGGCAACGAGGAGCCGACGATCACCGATGCCCACCTGTTCCTCGGGCGCCTCGATCCCGCCTCCTACCTGGGCGGGGACCTCGAGATCCATCCCGAGCTCGCCGAGCAGGCCATCGCCCGTCTGGCCGGGCAGCTCGGGCTCTCGGAGGCCGAGACCGCCAGCGGCATTCTGCGCATCGCGAACGCGAGCATGACCCAGGCCACCCACCTGATCTCGGTCGAGCGCGGGTGGGACCCGCGCGAGTTCGCGCTCGTGGCCGGCGGCGGCGCCGGCCCGCTGCACGCCGTGGCGATCGCCCAGGACCTGGGCATGCCGACCGTGATCGTCCCGCCGACGCCCGGCGTGACCTCGGCCCTGGGCATCCTCCAGGTCGACCTGCGCCACGACCTCCTGCGCTCGGTGCTCAAGCAGACGGACCGGCTCGAGCCCGAAGAGCTCGTGGCCGTCTTCGGCGAGCTCGAGTCCGAGGCCCGCGCGGTGCTCGAGCGCGAGGAGGCGGGCGGCGACCAGCGCATCGAGCTGTCGCTCGACGTCCGCTACTACGGCCAGACGCCGTACATGAACCTGGTCATCGACGAGGTCCCGCGCGACCGCGCGGCGATCGACGCCATCGTCGACCGCTACGGGGAGGCCTACGAGAAGGAGTTCGGCTACCAGTTCGATCGCGACCTGGCCACGGTGGAGATCGTCAACGCGCGCGCCGCCGCCATCGGCGTCACCCGCGACGCCGAGCTGCAGCCGGCCGCGCAGCGCAACGGCAAGGCCGAGCCCACGCGCACGCGCTCCGTGTTCTTCGAGGAGCGCACCGCGTTCGTCGACACGCCGATCTACGACCGCAGCGCGCTCGGCGCCGGCTCGACCATCGACGGCCCGGCCGTCATCGAGCAGGACGACACCACGGTGCTCGTCCCGCCGGGGACGAAGGTCGAGGTCGACAGCTACCTGAACCTGCTCATCGACGTCCGAGGGAAGTGACCATGGAGCCCACTGCCACCGCCACTGCGCCGGCGCTGCGCAACGACCCGATCACGTTCGAGGTCCTGCGCAACGCGTTCAAGGCGATCTGCAACGAGGCAAGCGCCCTGATCGAGCGGGTGTCCTACGCCCCCACGATCACCGAGGGTCACGACTACTCGGTCTCGATCCTTACCCCCGACGGGCGGCTCGTCTCGCACGGCCAACGCGACCAGGCGCCCCACATGGGCACCTTCGAGGCGTCGATCCAGCACCTGGTCAAGGAGGTCGCCGAGTTCAAGCCCGGCGACGTCTTCATCTACAACGACCCCTACACCGGGGGCACGCACCAGAACGACGTGAAGATCATCCGGCCGATCTTCTTCGGCGGCGAGGTCTTCGCGTTCGCGATCGCCCTGTGTCACTGGCCCGACGTGGGCGGCCCGATGCACGGCACGTTCAACCCCCACGCGACCGAGTGCTACGCCGAGGGGCTGCGCATGCCGCCGCTCAAGCTGTACGAGAACGACGTGCCCAACAAGCCGATCTGGGACCTGATCGACATGAACATCCGCGTCCCGAACGAGCGGGTGGCCGAGCGCTACGCCCAGTACCAGGCCGGCCGCCTGGTCGAGCGGCGCCTGCTCGGCTACGTCGAGAAGTTCGGCGAGCAGGTCATCCGCGACGCGTTCGAGGACACGATGGACCACTCCGAGCGGCTGTTCCGCGAGTGGGTCCGCCGCCTCCCCGACGGCTCGTACGAGTTCACCGACTGGGGCGACCGCGACATCGGCCGCGAGGACCAGCCGCCGATCAAGGTCCACGCGAAGCTCACCATCGACGGCGACCAGGTCACGATCGACTGGACCGGGTGCGGCCCGGCGCCGATCGCGTCCTGGGGCTTCGCGCGCCCGGCGCTGCAGTCGGCCACCTACGACGGGACCATGCACTGCTTCCCGGAGCTCGCGCCGCTGAACCACGGCGTGGTGCGGGCGATCAACATCGTCTCCGAGAAGGGGACGTGCGTCGACGTCGTGGAGCCCACGCCGGTCACCGGCTACTGCTCGGGCGCCTACGAGAAGGTCGACTGCGTGACCATGGCCTGCTGGGGCCAGGCGCTGCAGAAGATCGACCCGACCCGCGTGCACGCGGCCACGGTCAACCTGCAGAACTTCTGCACCGGCGGCGTCCACCCCAAGACCGGCCAGGACTTCGTCTCCTACCTGTGGCTGGAGGGCGGCCAGGGCGCGCGCGCCTACGCCGACGGCAACTCCTTCTACATGATGATCTTCATCGGCGGGGCCTCCAACCAGCCCAACGAGACGCTCGAGCGCTGGTACCCGATGTACTACACGAGCACCGAGGCCGAGGTGGACTCGTGCGGCGACGGCGAGTTTCGCGGCGGCTTCGGCCTGTCGCGGAACTTCGACGTGTGGGGCGACACCGAGCTCGTGGTCCTGGGTGACCGCGAGACGATCGGGCCCCCCGGCCTGGCCGGCGGCACGAACGGCGGCCCGAACATCCTCATCCGCAACCCGGACTCGCCGGAGGAGGAGAACCTGGGCATGTTCACCAGCAAGGCGATCCTGAGGAAGGGCGACCGGATCTACTTCGCCTCCAACGGCGGCGGCGGCTACGGCCTGCCGTGGAAGCGCAAGCCCGAGGCGGTGCTCGAGGACGTCATCGACGAGCTCCTCACGGCCGAGAAGGCGCGCAACGTCTACGGCGTCGCCATCGAGGCCATCGACCCCGAGGCGCTCGAGTACAGGATCGACGAGGAGGAGACCGCGCGCCTGCGCGCGGCGCTGGAAGAGCAGGACGACCGCCCGCGCGGCCTGGCGCCGTTCGAGGTCAACCCGCTCGGCGAGGAGGTCTTCGCCACGCCCGACGAGCTGGGCACGAGCGACGGCGCGCCGGGGCCGCTTCCCGGCCAGGCCGCCTAGGCCACCAAGCCACTGGACGCAGATCTCGCACCGCTCTGGGAGCCGCTGAGCCTCGGAGCGGTGCGGGTCCGCAACCGGGTCGTGGTGCCGGCGCACCAGACCCACTTCCCGATGGAGGAGCACAACCTCGTCGGGGACCGCTACGTGCGCTACCTGGAGGCGCGCGCCCGCGGCGGCGCGGGGCTCATCGTGGCCGAGGCCGCCGCGGTGCACCCCAGCGCCGGGCGCGAGGGGCTGCTCGACCTCTATCGGCCCGAGATCGTGCCCGGGCTGCGGCGCCTGGCCGAGGCCGTGCACGGGCACGGCGCGAACCTGTTCGCCCAGCTCTCGCACATGGGCAACCAGGACCCAGGCACGAGCGTGCTCGACGCATGGCATCCGGTGGTGGCGCC
>Ga0068856_100006485_pt1 | contig 11474 bp, 6 predicted proteins | sample KBSCornC62_FD_66595 | JGI IMG/M metagenome (GOLD analysis project Ga0068856, IMG submission 66595) | Corn rhizosphere microbial communities from Kellogg Biological Station, Michigan, USA - KBS Corn C6-2 | ecosystem: Host-associated > Plants > Roots > Rhizosphere > Soil ... | reverse complement strand
AGGATGATTGAACCCATACCAATCAGGCAGCGGTCTTCGACACGGCATCCATGCAACGTCACATTGTGCCCCACTGTGACGTATTCGCCCACATAAACACCGTACTTCTCCTTCATGCCGTGCAGTACGCTGCAGTCCTGAATGTTCGAATGCGCGCCGATGCGAATTTCGTGGACGTCCCCGCGCACGACGGCGTTCATCCATACGCTCGCGTGCTCCCCGAGGACCACGTCGCCAATGATCTGCGCGGAGTCATCGACGTAACACGAATCGGGGATGGTTGGCGAAATTCCTTTGTAGGGACGGATCATTAGGCTATGAAAGCTGATGGCTGATAGCTGACGGCCGAAGTTGATCCTACCAAATTTCCCATTGCGGGAAGGTGAGCCAAAAATCTTCCTCCCATCACAGCCACGGCGCACGCCTCGTGATATACGGAATCTGTCCCCGTCAGGACTGGATCGCTTCGTGAACTCGGAGTGAATCCATGCGCGCCTTCCTTGTCGTCCTCACACTTGCGTGTTTGGCCCCTCCCTGCACTGCCCAGGATGTTTCCACCGGCGCCATCCGCGGCATTGTGGTGGACACCTCGAACAGCAGAATCGCCAAAGCGTCCGTGGTGCTACTCAATGAAGCGACTGGGCTTCGCTACGAGCGCCTCTCTGACAGCACTGGCCGCTTCGCCTTCGATCTCCTGCCTCCGGGCGATTACTCCGCGCGCGCCACGGCCGCACACATGTCACCGCAGATTACTCCCAGCATTCGCGTCACTCTGGGCGCAGTCACGGAAATTGAGTTCAAACTGACTGTTGCCGGCGTGCAGGAAAGCGTGACCGTTTCTGCCGAACCCAAGCTGGTGGAAACCGAACCGCGGGGCATTTCCGCAGTGCTGGATGAGCGCGCCATCGTCGGCCTTCCCCTGAACGGCCGCCGCTTCACCGATCTGGCACTACTCACGCCCGGCGTTACGCAAGATCCACGCGGACAAAACTCAACATCGAATGGCGATTTGGCCTTTGGAGGTATCCGGGGATTTCAGACCAGCTATCTCGTCGACGGCGGCGACAACAACAATGGATTCTTTTCGCAGGCTCGAGGTCGCTACCGTGCTCCCTATCAATTCTCGAATGAAGTCATCCGGGAGTTTCGCGTGTCAACCAATGCCGGATCAGCGGAGACAGGGCGTGCTGGAGGTGCCGTGGTCAATGTCGTAACCAAGTCAGGGTCCAACAAATTTCACGGAACGGGGTTCTACTACCTACGAAACAGCAGCTTCGATGCGCGACCTGCGGGCTTGGACGTGAAACCTGCCGGCCAGCAGCATCAGTTCGGATTCACTTTCGGGGGACCAGTCCGGCGGAACCGAGTCTTCTTCTTCGGCGGATTCGATCAGCACATCTTCCATGCACCCACCGTCGTCCGCTTCATCGACGGAAGTACTAGCGTCCGGCCCCAAACGACCCCCAACCACTCAAATCCAGGCGATTACGAAGCCATCGATCAAACGCTTGTTTTCGCCACTGCTGCGCAACTCTCAAAGCAGGCGGGTAGTTATCCTTCCGAACTTCTTGGCAACGCGGGTTTCGCCAAAATCGATATCGCCATCTCCTCTCGGAACCAACTGGCGCTGCGTCTGAACACGTCCCGCTATTCGGGTTCGAACAATGTTTTTCTCGATCCTTCAAGCCCGATCACGACGTATGGCATTTCAGATAACGGGACGGAACACGTCGCTACAGAGACGCTGAGCTCATCACTCACCAGTGCGATTTCTGTCAGGACAATCAGCAGTTTCCGCGCGCAATTCTCCCGCGACCTGCAGTGGTCGGAGAGCAACTCGAACCAACCACTCACCCGCCTGCCGGGGATACTCGACGGCTTTGGACGGTCCACGATTCTTCCGCGCCAGACTCGCGAGCACCGGTTCCATTTTGCGGAAACGCTGAGCCGGGAAGGCGATCACCATTCGTGGAAATTTGGCGGCGACGCAATGTTTACCTTCATCAACAATTACTTCCCATCTCTGTTCGGGGGAGAGTACATCTTCAGCCCCATTAAGGTAGACCCGTTCCATTTTCAGCCGATGCTCGGCGGGATGGAACTTACTCCCTTGCGCGCCTACGCCCACCAATTACCGCACTATTATGTGCAGCGGTTTGGCGCATCTACAAGCCACCCCAATAGCAACGATTACGCGCTTTTTGCGCAGGACACTATGCGGCTCACTGACCACTTAGGTGTCAGCCTGGGTGTGCGGTACGACTTACAAACCTTCTCGCGAAAATACCTGAAGAGCAACCCTCTGTGGCCTGACGGGGGGAAAGTCCCGCTCGGCCTGAATAACTTCGCTCCCCGTGCTGGAATCTCCTATGCTTTCGGCAACGAACATCCCTTGGTCGCAAGAGTTGCTTATGGCCTCTTCCACACGCGGATTCCGCAGATCTACAATTCGAGCATTGAAACCGAAAATGGACTAACTCCAAATTCTATTTTTCTCAACCAGACCAACTACTACGACCAGCAGATCTTTCCGCAGTATCCGTCCGCGTTGGTGCAGTGTGCGCCGCTAGCAGCTACTTGCACGCCTCCAGCAAATCTCATGCAGCATCTGGAGAACGATATCTCATCCTTCGCCCACAACTTCCGTACTCCGGAAGTTCACCAGGCAAGTCTGACAATGGAGCGCGAGGTTGCGAACCGTGTGGTGGCGCAACTTTCATATTCCTATGTGCATGGCCAAAACCTGATTCGCGCGCGCGATGTGAATCTACCGACACCCACGAGTGTGCAGTATCCGATTTACGACTCCTCCGGCCTGAATCTTCTGGGCTACGGTGATGTGCAGACGTTCTCGACCTGGCAGATCGGCCAGAGCTTCACTTGTCCATATCCGCCGTGTATCAATCCGCTGGGACGACCGATCCCGCAACTGGCATCGATCAATGTGTTTGAGAGCGCAGCGTCCAGTGTCTATCACGGCGCGACTCTGTCGATTAAGCGGCAGATGACTCATGGACTGTATTTCCGCCTGGCCTACACCTATGCTCACGCAATCGATGATGGCCAGGACGCGCTGGTGGCCGGACGCCCGGCTACGGTGCAGAACACGTATTCACCCTCGTCTGAACGCGGCAATAGTGTCACCGACCAGCGGCAGAGGTTTGTGTTCTCGTGGATCTATGAGCCTCGCGCTCTGAACGGTGGACACGGTTTCCTGGGCAAATTTACGAAAGGTTGGAAGAGTTCGGGCGTGGTCACGGTGGGCAGTGGCCGCCCCATCGATGCCCGGGTCATTGGGGACGCCAACCAGGACAGCAACTCTGGCAATGATCGTTTACCGGGCCTTCGTCGTAATTCTCTCTATGGCGCAAACTACGCCACGACAGACATGCGCCTCGGCCGGCGACTGTATACGCGCAATGGGTTCAAACTCGACTTTACCGCGGAGTCGTTTAACTTATTCAATCGCCTGAACCGGCGGTTCCAACTTACAGACGACGGCGCGTTGAGCAATGCGGCGCAGTTTGTATACGGTTCGAAGCAGATCGGCAGCCGCTTTTATCCCGCTTACTACCAGGTTCCGAGTAACTTCATGAAAATAACTAGTGCCTATGCACCAAGACAGGTGCAGTTTTCGCTGCGCCTGGGGTTCTGAAAACGGGACGAAAATGTCAAAAATGCCTTAGAAATTCGATATAGTGCTTGACTTTAAACTGCCTTCTTGCAATAACTAACAAGTCCACACGGGACCGGTTTGGGGGTGTAGTTTCGTTGGCTGAAGTCAGATTGCAGGAAGGCGAATCGCTGGAAAATGCCCTGCGTCGCTTCAAGCGGAAGGTGCAACAAGAGGACATCATCAAGGAAGTGAAGCGTCACTCCTTTTACCTGAAGCCCGGCGAGAAAAAGCGGGTAAAGGAAGCACTGGCGCGCAAGCGCAGCCGCAAAAAAGCACGGAAAGAACAGGAATAACCAAATGGGCCACAACATCGGTTGTGGCCCAAGCCTTACCTATAGCTGAGCGCCGCATCGTCCAAGCAAATCCGCACACTTCCCCGTGCGGTCGGGCCGAACCCAGGGTAGCAGTCCAATCAGGGGGCGAGAAAACGTGCCTGCGCATTCGTGTTTCCTGCGCAGCACCGGAGCCAGGAGCTCGCAATGCAATTCCAGGATAGGACTTTGAAGTGCGTCGATTGTGGCGGTGATTTTGTGTTCACCGCGGGCGAACAGCTTTTCTTTCATGACAAGCAGTTTCGTAACGAACCCAAACGCTGCAAACCTTGTAAGGCAAAACGCCTTGCGACCATCGGTGCGCCTCAACGCCAAGGACATACCCGGGTCGAGACTCCAGCCGTCTGCTCGCAATGCGGCAAGCAAACTACGGTGCCGTTCCGCCCTACGCAGAATCGGCCGATTCTCTGTCGTGAGTGCTTTCGCGAGAAGCGGCAGGCCGCAAGCGCGTAGAGACGTTACCTAGCAGGACCCTCTTATATTGTCGGAGAGGTGTGTTTCGCGGGTGGGCTTGTGATGAGCGTTATTAACTCGCGCGGCGCTCTTTTTCCTCGCTGCGAGCTTCCGTAGATGCTGCGCGCGAACGTTCCCGCGCGATTTTTTCATCCTGTTGCCGGATGAGCAATGCTTCAATCTGGCGCAGCAGATCCTGTGTGCCGATCGGCTTCACCAAGAGGGATTGCACGCCATTATTCTGCCAATCCAGATTGCGCGGCGGGTACGCGGTGAGTAGCGCGGTTGCGGGACGGTAGGCCTGCTGGGTGGCAGCTCGAATCACGTGGAAACCCGCGTCGTCGGTCTCCATACGCGAGTCGGTGATCACCATGTCATAGACGCCGGTTGCTAATTTCTTGATGGCATCGGCCGCGGATCCCGCGGTCTGTACATCGAAGTGGTTCAGCTCAAGCACAGCCTTGAGCGTCAGCAGCACGGTAGCATCATCGTCTACCAGCAGGATCCTGCGTTTCATTCAAATTCAGACCTCAAATTCTTTACAAATGGCGGTGCGTTCCCCTGCTCCGCATCGCAGATGTATATACGCTAGTATAGGGGCGTGTCCAGCTTTTACGTAGAAAATTTCGGCTGTAGGGCCACTCAGGCCGACGGCGCTGCTATAGAGCAACAGTTTCGGGCGAAGGGCTTGGACCGAGCCGAGGCCCCGGCCGACGCCGACGTCGTGGTCCTGAACACCTGCGCAGTCACTGCCGCCGCCGAACAGGACGCCCGCGCGGCCGTTCGCCGCATCCGGCGGCAGAACCCCGACTGCAAAGTCGTTATGACCGGCTGCTATGCCCAGCGCGCGCCCAATGAGGTCGCGGCATTGGCCGGCGTTTCGCATGTGATCGGCAACTCCCACAAACACACTCTGGCACAGATCGCCCTCGCGAGAACGTCAGAGACAAACATTTCACAAATTCGGGAGTTCATCCCTCTTTCGGATCTGGAACAGGGTGCCACTAACCGGCCCGGAACTGCGGAAATATTCGTCTCCGACATCTTTGCGCACACGGAACTGCTGGCAGCGCCGGTTTTCGATTCTGCAAACGAGCGCACCCGCCCCAACCTGAAAATCCAGGATGGCTGCAACAACCGCTGCTCGTTCTGCGTTATTCCGTCTCTGCGCGGTCGCAGCCGGTCTCTGTCGATCGACGAAGTTCTTCGCGAGGTAAATCAGCTCGTCGTCGCGGGATATCGCGAGATCGTCCTGTCTGGAATTAATCTTGGCCGCTGGGGAAGGGATTTGAATGTAGGAGAACGGGCGCCCTCCCCCGTCCGGTCGAGCGAAGCTCGACGGCGAGCCATACGTTTCGAGGACCTCATTCGAGCTATCCTCGCTCACACTTCTGTCGAGAAGCTCCGTATCTCCTCGGTCGAACCGATGGACTGGAGTGATTCCCTGATCGGCCTCGTGGCCGAATCACCTCGCATCGCGAAGCACGCCCACGTGCCGATGCAGTCTGGGAGCGACACCGTTCTCCGACGCATGCATCGCAAATATCGCCCTTGGCACTACCGCGAGAAGATTGAGAAGATCCGGGCTGCTATGCCCTATGCCGCAATCGGTGCGGACGTCATGGTTGGCTTCCCCGGCGAAACCGACGCTGAGTTTGAAGAAACGAAGCGCATGATCGAAGACCTGCCGTTCACTTATCTTCACGTCTTCACGTTTTCGGCTCGACCGGGCACGCCCGCAGCAACTATGTCAAACCAAGTTCCAGTGCAGGTCGCACGAGAGCGCAACCGCATTCTGCGCGAACTGGCCGCCGAGAAGAAACTCGCGTTCATGCGCAGCTTCATCGGCCGGGAATTGCAGGCAATTACTCTGAACATCGGCGGCGAAGATCAAAATGGGCCCTGGACGGAAGCTTTGACTGACAACTACCTCAAGATGCAACTTCGGGTAAGACACGAGGCGAACAGATGGTTGACCGTGCAAGTTGGCAGCCTTGCAGATGGAGTTCTGGTCGCAGCAGTTGCTAATGACTCATCCGTAGTTATGAATCCGGATGTTAAGCGGCATGTACACGATGGTCATGCTGATATGCGCGAATTCAACGAGTATCCCAGCTCCGCAGGAGCGGCCGAACTTAGCCCAGCGCTTTAGCGCTGGTAGACGCAAAATAACGACCGAGTCCCCTTGGGACGACCGAATCGTCCTTCCAGCGGTACGAGAATTGCATGAGTTGAACCACCGGACTTAGCCGCGAAGCGGCGGGAGAATACAGCCCGGGGCGTGAGCCCCGGAAATGACGCCACCATGGTCCAAAGCCCCTTGAGGGGCGAAAGAAGAAACCTAAGCAGAAATTTTGATTCCTTCGACTGAAAACATCCGTCTCATATAAACACATGCCCATTACAGACCGGGAAGTCTGGCCTCGCCGCAAGAAATTAAAAACCTCACTGACTGTTGTTGCGGTGCTATTCGCCGCTAGCGCAATTGCGCAAGTTCCAGCGGTTTCACCTTCCACTGCGACCGCGTATTCTCTCGGATTTCTTGATCCCCTGCCCCAGGACACGGGCAGCGCAGGTCTAAAGCTAGAACTGCGGAAACTGCAAACAACCGGACGGCTGATGATGGTCGTTGCCCATCCTGACGACGAGGACGGCGGCTTGCTCACATACGAAGCCCGTGGCAAGGGCGTGCAGACACTACTGATGACGCTGACTCGCGGAGAAGGCGGCCAGAACAAAACCGGCGATACGTTTTCTGACGAACTTGGCATCCTGCGTACGCTCGAACTTCTTGCCGCTGATCGCTACTACGGCGTCGAACAGCGCTTCTCGCGTGTCGCTGATTTCGGATATTCGAAGACTCCGGAAGAAACCTTTCAGAAATGGGGCGGCCATGATGTGCCCCTCGCAGACATCGTTCGCGTGATCCGCCAGTTTCGCCCGGATGTGCTGATAGCACGCTTTTCCGGAACCGACCGCGACGGGCATGGACATCACCAGGCCTCTGCAATCCTCACTAAAGAGGCCTTCCGCGCCGCCGCCGACCCGAATCGCTTCCCCGAGCAGATCAAAGAAGGCCTCCAGCCCTGGCAGCCGAAGAAGCTTTACATCGGCAATGTCTGTGGATTTATGGCCACCACCTGCGCCGACGAAAACTACACAGTCAAAATCAATACCAGTGAACAAGACCCGGTGCTCGGCATGTCTTACTTCCAGTTCGCGATCGAAGGTCTGCGCCACCAGGAGTCGCAGGGCTTGGGCGACCTGAAGTTCCCCTCCGGGGATCGCTACGCGTTTTACAAGCTTGAAGACTCGGTCGTTCCTACCCCAAAGGACGACAAGGGCCACGAGAAAGACATCTTTGACGGGATCAACACCAGCGTCGAGGGATTGGCAAATTCTGTAACTGATTCTGCCGCTGCAAAGATCAAGGATGCCGCAGCTCAGATCGGCACAGCCGAAAACGCGACGGACAATGCACAGATCGCCAAGTCTTTATTTGCGGCGCTCCTGTCACTGAATGGCGATGGGGGAGCCGGCAAAGGCTCTCCCGATCAGCAAACTGCGCTCTTTAAGATTCGCGACAAGGAAAACCAGATCGGCAAAGCAATCAACCTGGCTCTCAATATCAATTTGAAAGCAGAGATGGTTTCTTCCACTGCTGCGGAGAATGGTGAGGCGATTCCTGCGATCTCTCCCGGCCAGAAGTTTTCGGTGAAGGTGACACTCCACAACGGTTCTGCATACGGGTTGAAATTAGATTCGCTTCTACTCGATGGTTTGGTCTCGAATCACGGCGCAATGGTGGACGATCGTTCCAACGCGCTCGCGGTTCCTGCCGGTCAGGACTATACGCACACTTTCGAAGTTCGCTTACCAGCAACATCCGCTTCCACCAAACCAGGGTTTCATCGCAATGATCCCCAACGCGACAGTGTTTTCACGGTTGACCAACCACAGCTCGGGACTCTGCCATTCGCGGCAATCCCGCCGATGATCGCTCGGCTTCACTACGACATCCCGGAACTGTCAGGCAACAAGAGTCCCGCCGCACTGAGCGCTGCCAGTATTCCCCAAGCCACGGCACCTGTGGTGATCCCTGCCCCCGAATCTAAATCGCTCGGCGGGAAAGAAGAGGTCGCGATTGTACCTGCATTCTCAGTCGCTATCGATCCGGGCAATCAGGTCATTCCGGTAGACACGCACGCTCCCATCAAGGTTGATGTGAAAGTCAGCTCGAACGTTGATGGGTCGAGTGGTACGTTGAAGTTGCAGGCTCCAGCAGGATGGAAAGTCTCTCCCGCCGACCAGAAAGTCTCTGGGCTGAGCCGTGGGCAAGAGAAGATCTTCGAGTTTCAGGTCACCACATCTGCACTGAAACAAGGCGATCTGAAGCTTCACGCGGTGCTTCAGTCCAATGGCAAAGCGTATTCCGAGGGCTACACGCTGGTCACCCGCGAAGACCTCGGCTCTTTCTACTACTTCGAACCGGCCACCCAGCACGAGAGCGTCGTCGATGTAAAAGTCCCGAAAGACCTCAAGGTGGGCTACATTATGGGCGCGGGCGATGACATTCCCACCGTGTTGCAACAGATTGGAATAAACGTAACGCTCATCTCGGCAGACAAAATCACGAGCACCGATCTTTCGCCGTTCGGGACCATTGTCCTAGGCGTGCGCGCCTACGACACGCACAAAGAGTTGGTCACGAACAACCAGAAGCTGCTCGACTTTGTGTCGAAAGGCGGCACGCTGATTGTCCAGAACAACAACAGCATTGGCGATTTCAATAGCGAGCACCTTACGCCCTACTCCGCAGAGCTAAGCCGCGCGCGGGTTTCCGTGGAAGAAGCGCCAGTGCAAATTCTGGCGCCCGACAATCCCATATTTCATTATCCAAATGAGATCACGCAGAAAGACTTCGATAACTGGGTGCAGGAACGCGGCCTGTACTTCATGAGTTCCTGGGATAGCAAGTTCACGCCGCTGCTCTCATGCCACGACCCCGGAGAACCGGACCAGAAGGGTGGCATGCTCGAAGCGAAATATGGGAAGGGCACGTACATCTTTAGCGGATATGCCTTCTTCCGGCAGTTGCCGGCGGGAGTGCCCGGAGCCGTGCGGCTGTTCGTGAATCTGGTGAGTGCGGGACATGAACACCAGCAGTGAGCGGTGAGCGATAAGCGACATTTTGGCAGTCCCCGGACGGTGAAGATCTGTTGTGTATTGCTCACTGCTCCTCGCTCGCTGCTCGCCGCTAATCCCTGGTAGCTAAGCTAATGGTTGATCAACCCCAACCCGACTCTCCAAAACTCATCCGCGGCATCGGACTGGGCACGGCAACCGCTCTGAACATGATTGACATGATCGGAGTGGGGCCGTTCATCACGATGTCACTCGTGGTTGCGGCGATGGGGGGCCCGCAGGCGCTGCTCGGATGGGTTCTGGGCGCCATCCTTGCGATCTGCGATGGACTAGTTTGGGCTGAACTCGGGGCCGCCATGCCGCATGCAGGCGGCTCATATGTCTACCTTCGCGAAATCTACGGCCCCAAACGTCTGGGCAAACTGGTTTCGTTCCTGTTCATATGGCAGCTCTCATTCAGCGCCCCGCTATCAATCGCATCCGGGGCGATTGGTTTCGCAAAATATACCGCATATCTTTTTCCCTGGTTGGAAGTTCAGCACGCGTCTCGCGAATGGACTCTCCATACTCCTTTGCTGGGAAATCTCCAACTTGGCTGGGTGGTCGCCGGTACAACCTATCTTGCGATAGGAGTAGTGCTGATTGCGGTGCTGCTGCTGTACAGGAGAATCACGCACATCGGCATCATCTCGCGCTACTTGTGGCTCGCGGTAATGGGGACGATTGCCTGGATCATCTTCGCGGGTTTGACCCACTTCAACGCTGCGCGCGCTTTCAGCTTCCCGGCCCACGCATTCTCTTTATCCGGCAATTTTTGGCTCGGCCTTGGTGCGGCCATGCTGATTGCGACCTACGATTATTGGGGTGCATACAATGTGTGCTTCATCGGAGATGAACTGAAGGACCCTGGTAGAACCATCCCTCGGGCGGTTCTGCTATCGATTATTCTCGTCGCCGGTCTATATATGTTGATGAACCTGAGCGTCTTGGGGGTTATGGATTGGCACGAAGTGATCGGCGCAGCTCAATCGAACAATAAGCTGTACGTTTTCTCGACGCTGATGCAGCGGATCTATGGAAACTGGGCCGCTAACTTGATCACTGCGCTAATCATGCTGACCGCGTTTGCCTCCGTGTTTTCTCTGATCCTGGGATATTCACGTGTACCCTATGCCGCGGCACTCGACGGAAATTACTTCAGAGTCTTCTCACGGCTCCACTCGAAACATCATTTTCCGCACATTTCCCTTCTGGCTTTGGGCGGAATGGCGCTACTGTTTTGCTTCTTCCGCCTCGCCGACGTAATCTCCGCGTTAGTTGTGATTCGCATTCTGCTGCAATTCCTTCTGCAAGCGATCGGCGTCATCGTGCTTCGCATTCGCCGCCCGGAAATGCCGCGACCGTTCAGGATGTGGCTGTACCCCGTCCCATCTATCTTGGCAATTCTGGGATTTGGCTACATCGTTATGAAACGGCCCGACGCGCTCAAAGAAATCCGTTATGCGGCGGTCATTCTCATTGCGGGGCTGATCCTCTATTTCGTGCGCGCGTGGCGCAACCGAGATTGGCCATTCTCAGAAACAGTTCCCGCTACCGCCGAGGTCCCCGCAAGTTGATGGCCGACTCCGTCCCAACTCCTCTACCCGGCCCCCGACCTCAAGTTCGGGGATCGGCACTCGCTCCATTGCGCGAACCTCTGTTTCGATCGCTTTGGGTAGCAGCGATTATTTCGTACATCGGCACATGGATGCAGAACGTCGGCGCCGGCTGGATGATGACGCAACTGACGATGTCGAAGCCGGAAGCTCCGCTCATGATCAGCCTGGTGCAGGCTGCGACCACGCTGCCTGTGTTCCTTGTGATTCTTC
>Ga0068856_100006481_pt1 | contig 11476 bp, 11 predicted proteins | sample KBSCornC62_FD_66595 | JGI IMG/M metagenome (GOLD analysis project Ga0068856, IMG submission 66595) | Corn rhizosphere microbial communities from Kellogg Biological Station, Michigan, USA - KBS Corn C6-2 | ecosystem: Host-associated > Plants > Roots > Rhizosphere > Soil ... | reverse complement strand
CTTCCATGTCCGACACCGAGTCGAAGTCGGGCGATGCGGGTGACACGCTCCGGCTGCTGTGTCCACAGTGGCAGGGCGCCGGCACCTCGAGCGTGCGAGCGCTCGCACCCGAGTTTCCCTTCGAGGTGGCGCGTCACGGCTACGCCGTCGGGTCGGCCGTCCTCGAAGCGATCCTGCCCGCCCACGACGGGGCGACCGCGATGGTGCCGATCAGCATGGGCGGCGGGGGCTTGGAGCAGGTCGACGGCGTCGAGGCCAAGACCGTACTCGTCGAGCAGCTCGCCCGGGCGCTTGCGGTGATCGAACGGCACGGTCCGGCTCGCATCGCCACTTCGGCGGCGAGTGTGCTGTCAGCGTCGCCCCGTTCTCCGCGCTCGCCCGCCGGTACGGGGACGACCTGGCGGTCGTCTGGATCGACTCGCACCCGGACATCGGCACGCCGGCCAGCGAGTACCCGGGCTTCCACGCCATGGCCGTCTCCGCACTGACCGGCCACGGCGACCCCGACCTCCTCGGCCTGCTGCCCGGCACCGTAAGTCCCGACCGGGTCGCCCTCGTCGGGTTGCACGAGTGGACCGACGACGACTTCCCCAACATCGCGGCCTGGGGCATCCGGTCCTTCAGCCCCGACCAGCTACGCGAGTCCGGACAACCGCTGCTCGACTGGCTCGCGGCGACCGGATGCTCACGGGTGGCGATGCACTTCGACGTCGACACCGTCGACAGCAACGAGATCGTGCTCGGACTCGGTGCCGTTCCGTGCGGCCTCACCAGCCATGAGGTCCGCCGCATCGTCGCCGACGTCACCGCCGCGGCCGACGTCGTCGGCCTCACGATCGCCGAGTTCTTCCCCGGCAGGTCATGCACCTCCAGCAGATCCTCCAGGGCTTCCCGCTCATCTCCCAGCACTGAACCCCGTACGGACACTCATCCCGGCCCGGCACGTCGCCCCGGCCCGCGCGCGCAAGTCTTCACTCGTCGCCGACGGCGGGAATGTCAGGAGGATAACGCCGACCGTACTGTCCCCTTCCGGGGACAGGATCACCGGTCCAGCCGGTGGACAGTGTGTAGTGCCAGCCTTCTTGCCAGGCGAACGGCGCGACGACGAGGTCGGCCAGGTCGCGACCCAGGAGGAGGTGGTCGAGAGCCCACCGGTTCGCCGAGTGCGCGATGAGCAGTAGGCGGGCGCCGTTCCAGGCTGCCGCCAGGTCGCGGAGCACGTCGCGGGTCTGGTCCACGACCTGTTGGTAGCTCTGGCCGCCGGGCCAGGGGGTGTCCAGGTGCCGGAGCCGTTCGACCTGCAGTCGGGCGGTGGGCATGCCGTTGAGTTGGCCGTAGTTGCATTCACGCAGCCGGCGGTCCTGGTGAATCGGGATGCCGGTGTCGCCGAAGGCAATCCGTGCGGTGTCGACGGCGCGGGTGAGGTCGGAGACCAGCACGGCGGCGAGGTCATCGCCGCGGCGGCGCCGGCCGAGTTCGGCGGCGAGCCGCCGGCCTTGTTCGGACAGCTCCCCCGGGAGCCAGCCGGTCGCGATCCCGGCCTCGTTGTCCGTGGTTATCGAGTGGGTCTCGTAGATGATCTCGACGCTCACTGTGTCCTCACGGGGCCATGGTTCCGGTTCTCATGATGTTGCTGCCGTAGGCCTTGTGCCGAGTCATGCGCGGGCACCCTGCCCGCCATCGACCGGCGCCCAGATCTCCGGTGGTCGCGCGCTACGGGGCCCTGAGCCTGCCCGGCGGGTACCGCCGACCAATCGCTTGTCCGTTCGCCCACGGTCGGAGGCGATGAGGAACGAGCCCGGCAACAGGCTGGTGCAGGCCGCGCTCGAAACGCCGCCACCAGCGCCCTCGGGCCGTCGGACGCTGTCGGCGGCAGCCCCGTCACCGGGGCAGCGGCGGGTCACCATAGGCCGCTGTGATTGGAGTTTGTCCCTGTAGGGCATGATCGCGGGGTTCCGGGGTCGGGGCCGGTGGCAGGTCTCTCCTGACAGGGAAGGAAACGACATGATCATCCTCGGTGTGATCTTGCTTCTCATCGGGCTGTTCGCCAGCATCCCGATCCTCTGGACCATCGGGATCATTCTGCTCATCATCGGCGCGATCTTCTGGATCCTCGGCGCCACGGGCCGGGCCGTAGCCGGCCGTCGGTACTGGTATTGAGCCGGTAGGAGCCGGGGCTGGGCCATCTCGGGGGAGTGGCTCAGCTCGGACAACGGTCATAGGTGACCGGTGCCGGCCGAGCGGCGCGAGATCGGCCGGCATCGCCTCATGCGCACGACGGTCGACGACCGGCCCGTATCGATGGGCCGGCCGGGCCCGCCGCCGGCCGGGCTATGCGGACAGGTCGACCTCGAGCCCGAGGTTCTTCCCGCGAGCGGCGTCGAGCACAAGGCGCGCGGCGGCGACGTCCTGCGCCGCGATCCCCACGGACTTGTAAAGAGTGATCTGAGCGGGAGAACGTCGGCCGGGCTTCGTGCCGAGGAGGAGTTCGCCGATCTCGGCTTCGATGTGCTCCGGCCCGATCAGTCCTTGCTGTATGGGCGTTCTCAGCTCGTTGCTTCCGGCCGGTGGCGGCGCCAGCACGGCATCACGGGCCTCCACGACGACCATCGCGTCGACGACGGTCGCCGTATCGACCTCCCGCCCGGCCGTGTTGTAGCCGACCGACGTGACGTGCACGCCGGGTCTCAGGTAGTCGCGACACACGACAGGATCCGGGGAGTGGGTCGCCGCGCAGACCACATCCGCGTCGGCGCAGGCCTCGGCATAGGTGTCGACGGCCTGGACCGGGATTCCGAGTGAGTCCTCCAATGCCGAGGACAGCGACACCGCGTGATCCCGGTTCCGCCCCGCCACGCGAATCCGCTGAATCGGCCGTACTCGAACCATGGCTTCGGCGTGGGCGCGAGCCTGCACTCCGGTTCCCAGGATCGCCACGGTTTCCGCATCCTCCCGGGCAAGCAGTTCGGCCGACAGGGCCGACCCGGCAGCCGTCCTCAGCGCGGTGATAGAAGTGCCGTCCATCAACGCCACCGGCTGTCCGGAGTCCGCGTCGAACACGACCATGACCGCCTGGTGGGTCGGCAGCCGACTGCCGGCATTGCCGGGGAAGAGGCTGACCAGCTTGGCGGCCAGCCCACCGGTGGGGAGGTAGGCCGGCATCGCCGCCAAGAGTCCTTTGTCGCCCACCAGGGCAGCGATCCGCGGCGGCATCGATCCTCGGCCCGCGCTCACGTCCTCCATCGCAGTTCTGAGGGCGTTGCGCAGCGCATCAAGATCCAGCAGCGATTCGGTCTGCGTGCGACTCAACACCAGCACGGGCACAGTCTGCTCCTGCCCGGCACCGGGCAAAGGGCATTGGAGGGACTCCGGTGAAGACGCCGCTAGCCGGAGATCTCGGCGGGGTGTTCGACAGAGCCGGCCGTGCCGGCAAGTACGGCGGTGGCGGCGAGGACGACCAGCAGCGCCAGCACGGTCGCCGGCCACCATCCGGTGCGGACCGTGTCTCCGAGGACGCCGAGCCCCACCGCCGTCGGTACGACGATCTCGACCGCCCAGAGGACGCCGGTCACGGCCGTGACGGCGCCGCGTTCGAGGGCCTGGGCGTAGGCGTAGGCGCCCAGTCCCCCGAACACCACGACCGCGTACGTCAGCGGCTGCGTGATCAGGGTCCCGTGCACCGCACGCGCGGCGAGCGCGGCGCCGGAGAAGGCCAGCCCGGCGAGCAGCGCCCACCCGGCCGGGCCCGACCGGCGGGCCGCCGGAATCAACACGGCGAGCAACCCGGCGCCGGCGACCAGGCCGATGGCCACACCGGCCGGCGCCGGCGTGGCCGCCTGACGTCCGCCGGCGCTGGCGAGCACGACGAGGGCGGCGACGAGCAGCGAGATCATGACGGCGTCGCGGCGGCGCAACCGCTGGCGAAGCACGACGGCACCGAGCACCGCCGTCACGGCCAGGGAGCCCGCCAGCACCGACTGCACGACGAACAACGGGAGATGGCGTAGAGCGACGAGCGACAGCAGCCACGCGACGAGGTCGCACAACAGCCCGGCCAGGTAGGCCGGACTACGTAGCAGGCCGGTCACCGACGCCCCGCCGGACGCACCGGAGGCCTGCATCACGCTGGCGGTGCCGTACCCGACGGCGGCGGCGACGGCAGCCCCCAGCGACCACGCGAGCTGGGCATCCATCAGACGATCACGCCGGTCACGGTAATCGCCTCAGGACTGAGCCGCGGGCGGGGCGAACGGGGTGAGGTCGAGGTCGCTGGAGCCGGTCAGGACAAGTTGCGCCAGTGCCTCACCCGCCACCGGCGCCATCGTGAGACCTGCCGGTCCGAAGCCGGCGTTGACGAACAGGTCGGGAAGTCCTGTCACCGGTCCCAGGAACGGTCCGTGCCGGCCGGCGAGGGGGCGTAACCCCACGCGGGTCTCGATCAACGAAGCGGACGCGAGGCCGGGCGCGACCGACTGCGCATTGCTCAGCACCTCGAGCACCCCACCGGCGGTGATCCGGGCGTCGAAGCCGCTGCCGGTCTCCCGGGTGGCGCCCACCACGATCCGACCCGCGTCGAACGAGACGATGTAGTGGCCGGCCGGCGGCAGGACCGAGGGCCAGTTCGCGGTGTCGCTGCCCTCGAGCAGCAGGTGCGCTATCTGCCCGCGCTGCGGCTCTACGGCGACCTGATAGGCCAGCGGAGCGAGGACGCTGTTCACCCACGCTCCGGCCGCCACGACGACGACGTCCGCGCCGATCTCGCCGTCCGGCGTGTACGCGGCCCACGAGCCGGCCGGAGTGGACACCAGACGGGCGGGCGTGTCCACGACGACCGCACCGAGCCGACCCGCACCGGCCAGCAGACCCGATCGCAGCCGCCGGCCATCGACACGCGCTCCTCCGGACACGTACACCGCGCCGAGAGCCGGAGCCAGCGGGGGAAAGAGCCCGCGAGCGTCCCCGTCGCCGAGTCGTTCGACGGTGCCGGCGACGGCGGCACCGGCGGTGCGCCGTCGCAGCCGATCCTCGACATCGTCGAGCCGAGCGGGATCGGCATGCACGACGAGGGAGCCCGTCACCCGGTAGCCGATGTCGGAAACCCCGACCGCGGCGAGCCGCTCGAGCAGCGTCGGGTAGTAGGCCGCACCGGCCGCGTACAGGTCGTAGGTCGGCCCCTCGGCGGTGGACGACCAGGGCTGGATGATCCCCGCGCCGGCCGCGGTGGCCTGCCCGCGCAGCACGCTGTCGACCACGACGACCTCGGCGCCGCCGGCCGCCAGCGCGAATGCCGTGCTGGCGCCGGCCACTCCACTGCCGATCACGGCTACGCGCGGGGTCGACACGCCACCTCCCGATGCTCGTCAGCGGTGCCACCGGGATGTCGAGCACGTCCGCGGGCCCGAGGGCATCCTCGTCGCGCCGGCCGAGCAGCTCAGTGGTCGATCCGGCGGCGCACGTCCTCGGTCTGGGTGGCACCGGGCGTCCATGGCGCGACCCAGGGCCGGTCGTCGTCGTGCGGGAGGATGCCCTCCTCCAGGAAGGCGTAGCGGCCGTCGAGCACCTTCCGGGCGGCGGCCGCGTCGTGGGCGTCGCTGTTGTCCCACAGCGCGGTGAAGAGGGCGTCGACCCGCACCCGGGCCTGGCGGCAGAAGAGGTTCGCCAGTTCCCGGCCCTCGGTCGAGCCTTCCGCACGGGCCCGGGTACAGGCGGCGGACATCGCGAACAGCTCGGCGCCGATGTCCACGACCCGGCCGAGGAACGCCTGCTTGCGCTCCATCCGGCCCTGCCAGCGCGCCATCCCGTAGAACGTGTCCCTTGCCAGCCGGCGCGACGCGCGCTCGACGTAACGCAGATGCTTGGCGAGCGGGCCGAACTCGGCGTAGCTGCGTGGGAGCTGGCCCTTGCCGACCGCCAACGCGGGCAGCCAGCGGGCGTAGAACCCGCCGGCCTTGACACCGGCCCTGGCCTTGGTCGCCACCGTGGCGTCCGGGTCGATGATGTCGCCGGCGACCGCCAGGTGCGCGTCCACCGCCTCGCGGGCGACGAACAGATGCATGATCTCGGTCGACCCCTCGAAGACCCGGTTGATCCGCAGGTCCCGCAGCACCTGCTCGATCGGCACCGGCCGTTCACCCCGGGCGGCCAGTGAGTCCGCGGTCTCGAAGCCTCGGCCGCCCCGGATCTGCAGGGTCTCGTCCGCGATCCGCCACGCCATCTCCGACGCGTACAGCTTGACGAGCGCGGCCTCGATGCGGATGTCGTTGCGCTCGTCGTCGGCGAGCAGGCAGCTGAGGGTCAGCATGGCCTCCATGCCGTACGTGGTCGCGGCGATGAAGGCGATCTTGGTGGCGATCGCCTCGTGCTGGCCGACCGGCCGGCCCCACTGCACCCGCTCGGCGCTCCACTCCCGGGCGAGGCGCAGGCAGTACTTTCCGGCAGCGACGCAGACGGCCGGCAGCGACAGCCGTCCGGTGTTCAGCGTGGTCAACGCGATCTTCAGGCCCCTGCCCTCACCGCCGATGACGTTCCCGGCCGGTACGAAGACGTCGTGGAAGCGGGTCAGGCTGTTCTCCAGGCCGCGCAGGCCCAGGAAGGCGTTGCGCCGCTCGACGGTGATCCCCGGCGAGTCCGCCTCGACCACGAACGCGGTGATGCCACCCCGGTGCCCGTCGGACCGGGGCACCTGCGCCATGACGACGAGCAGATCGGCCACCGTGCCGTTGGTAGCCCAGAGCTTCAGCCCGTTGAGCCGGTATCCGCCGTCGACCGGCTCCGCCGTGGTCGCCAGCCTCGCCGGGTCCGACCCGACGTCGGGCTCGGTGAGCAGGAACGCCGAGATCTCGCCGGCGGCGAGTCGCGGCAGGAACCGGGTCTTCTGCTCGTCGGTGCCGAACAGCTTCAACGGCTGCGGTACGCCGATCGACTGGTGTGCTGAGAGCAGCGCGCTCACGGACGAGTTCGCCGAGGCGAGCATGGTCAGGGCCTGGCAGTAGGCACGGGTGGAAAGCCCGAGGCCGCCGTACTTCTTGTCGATCTTCATGCCGAACGCGCCGAGGTCGGCGAGCCCGCGCAGCACCTCGTCGGGGATGAGGGCGTCCCGTTCGATCTGCGCGTTGTCGATGTGCGCGTCGGCGTACTCGGCGACCCTGGCCACGAACTGTTCGGCCTCGGCCACGCTCTCCCGCGGCGGAGTCGGCCAGGGGTCGATCAGCTCCAGCCGGAGCCGGCCGAGGAACAGCTCCTTGCCGAAGCTCGGCTTGCGCCATTCGGCCTCGCGCGCGGCTTCGGCGGTCTGCCGGGCCGTGCGCTCGGAGACGGCGCCCGGCTCGGCCGCTCGCGTCGCCTTGTCCTGACCCGGATCCATCTTGACTGACCTGCTGTCGGCGGCCGACATCGCAACACCCCGGCTGGATGGACAGGCTGAGTAGTCGACAGGCTACCCGCCGGTAGTACCACGGGGTAAGACTGGCGCGAGATCGGCGCCGCCGGCGGGGCCGCTGATCGAGCACCGCATGACGTCACGCCCGTACGCGCGGTGATGCCTCCTTGACTCGGGCGCTAAGGGCCATAGCATCCTCACGGCTTACCGGTCGTCTGCCCCTCAGCCCGAGTGGCACCGGGGAGCTGCCGCCTAATCGAGCCGTCTCGAGCCGGGGAACCAACGTTCCTGGGGTGAATCGGCACGGGCCCGTGTCCGCGGAAATGCCTGTGCCGTAGGGCGATCTTCCACGCCCGAACCCGTCAGCTAACCCGGTCGGCGAACCTGGAAGACAAGGAGTGCCGCCTCGGTGGCTGTACCGAGACTCACTTCCCCACCTGTCCGGTTCCTCTCCCTCACCGCTGTGGTCGCGCTTGCCGTCGGGCTCTCGGCAACGAGCGCACAGGCGGCGCCGACAACCCCGGCCCCCTCCCCGCCGAGGAGTTCGGCGAGCGCACTCGCCCAGATGCGAACGCTCTACCAGCAGTTCGCCACGCTGTCCGAGTCCTTCCAAGAGGCCGAGGTGACGCTCGGGACGCGGCAGAAGGAGGCGGCCGTCGCGACGCAGCGGGCGCACACCGCCGCGGTCGCGGCCGAGAGCCACCGCGGCCGCATCCGGCAGCTCGTCCGCTCGGAGGCGCGGTCGGATCCCTTCGGAACCTTCGGGGCCATGCTGTCCAGCGACTCGCCCGGGCAGTTCGCCGCGCGGGTCAGCCTCATCGACGCGGTCTCCTCGCGCCGCGCCGCGGCCGTCGCCGAGGCGGCAAGGGCGAGCGCGGCCGCGGCCGGCGCCGCGACGCGGGCGCAGACCGCAGTCGCCTCCGCCGACAAGCTGGCCCGCGAGTTGGGCGCACAACGGGCTGACCTGAAGGGGCGGGCGGACCAGGCGGCGGCCTTGTTCCACCGGCTGTCGGCGGCCGAGCGCCAGGCGCTCACCGAGGCGCAGACGAACGATGCGGCCGCCCGAACCAGCCGCTCGAGCCGGCGGACGGCGCCTCCCTCGACAGCGCCCGCCTCGACTGCGCCGCCGTCTACGGCACCGCCCTCGGCGGCGCCGCCCACAACGGCGCCTCGTTCGACGGCGCCGCCCACGGCACCGCCGTCGACGACACCGCCGCGCTCGACACCGCCACCCCCACCGCCGCCTCCGGCCGGGTCCAGCCGGGCCGGTGTGGCCGTCGCGACGGCACGGGCCCAGATCGGCAAGCCCTACGTGTGGGGCGCGACCGGCCCCAACTCCTTCGACTGCTCCGGCCTGACCTCGTACGCCTGGAAGGCGGCGGGGGTCATCCTGCCGCGCACCAGCCGCGAGCAGTACGCCGCCGGCGTGAAGGTGGCCCGATCCGCCTTGCGGCCCGGCGACCTCGTCTACTTCGGATCGCCGATCTACCACGTCGCGCTCTACGTCGGTAACAACACGATGATCAGCGCGCCGCAGCCTGGCGACGTGGTGAAGTACCAGTCGCTGAACGCCTTCAGCGACTACGCCGGAGCCACCCGTCCCGGCTGAGATCAGGGAAGGCCCTTTCTCACTCGCGGCCGTCTTCGGAGGTCAGGGCAGCGCGCAGGCGCTCCGCGGTCTGGGCGAGCGGGCCGCGAAGAGTCACCATCCAGTCGGGTTCGGGCTCCTGGGTCGGCGCGGGCGTCAGGGCGCGACGCAGCCGGCCGTAGGTCAGCGCCGCGGTCAGGCGCTGCACCAGAGGCAACGCCTGCTCGTCGGTGCGATCCAGCCCGGCGAGTTGCCGGTAACCGCGCAGGAACAGCTGGCCCGCTGTGGTGGAGGTGACGGGCGTGTCGAGGGTGTCGATGGGCTGAGCGTCGCGGACGGCCATCGCGAGGTCGGCAACCGTCCAGGACACAGTGACGTCGTCGAGGTCGAAGAAGACCGGCCCCGCCGGGCTCCAGCCGGCGTTGTCCGGCTGGGCATCGCCGTGGATGACCACGTCCGGCGGACCGAGGACGTTCCGGCACCGCTCGAGCAGCGATTCCACCACCTCGCCCACGGCTGCGTCACCGCATCCGGCCACCGCGGCCGACACGACCGAGGGCCAGCTCGACAGCCGCGACCGGTCGACCCGCCGGCCGGCCTCGTGCAGCATCGCGACGGCACGTCCCCACCGCTCGATGTCCGGCCCGGTCAGGTCGTCCAGGTCGCACGCCCTGCCCGGCGCCGCGTCGACGATCATCGCGGACACCTCGCCTACCCCGGGCACGCGGCTGGGCATCACCTCGACGAGCCGCCCGGCCGTGCTCGGCCTCGGCGCGACGACCGGAGCACCCTCCCGCTCGAGCGCGGCCGCGGCGCCCGCGGCCACCCGTACGTTCTCGGGCGGCTGGTCGGCGGCCGGCACGAGCCGCAGAAAGCCTCCGCCGACGGCGTACACGCACGTGGCGCTCGTCCGGACGTACCGGACCCGGTCGGCGTCAAGGCCCCACCGGCACGCGGCCGCCCGTACCAGCGAACGGCCCTGCGGCCGATCCACCGCCGCCGCCAGAGCCGCGAGCCGGTCCAACCGCATCACGCCGACTCACCACAGCGCTGGACGGCCGTGCGGGCGTCGGCGATCCGGACGGTGGTCAGCGGCGCATCGAGATGTTGATCCATCCCCCACTGCCCCGGCGCCAACCGCGGGGCGTTCGGCGGACTCAGTGGCGGAGGTACAGGTCGCCGTCGCGCTCGGCCACGGTCGCGCGGCCGAGCGGCAGCACCCGGGTGAGCATCCGGTATCCCCAGTCGAGCCCGGGCACCTTGGCGAACGCGCCTTGCGGACCGCGGACCATCCGGCCGCTGTCGACGTCGTAGGCCGACTGGTGCCACGGGCAGACCAGGCAGCCCTCGTCGTCGATCCGGCCGCCCGCGAGGTCGGCTCCCAGGTGCCGACACCGGCGAGTGACCGCGAAGTACCGGCCTCCGGCGTTGCCGACGGCGTAACGGCCCACGCCGATCACAGTGCCCGGCGGCAGATCAACCACCGCGCCGATCTTTTCTTCCGCACTCACCGGTGACTTCCTTCGGTCGGCCACGACCCGCGCGTTCGACGTGACCATAAACCCGGATGGCCTGGACGGCTTCTCCTTCTTGGGCCAGGTTCTGAGCCGTATGAAAGCTGGCGGAGGGCAGGTCGAAGACCGGATGACGAGCACCACGCAGAGCGGTTGGGCCCGGTACCGATCGCAGGCCTACCAGGATGCGCTCACGGACTTCACCCGCGCCCTGGCCGAGGACCCGCACGACTACAGTGCCGCGCTCGGAGCCGGCCGCTGTCACAGGCTTCTGGCTCACCTCGACGACGCCGTCGCCGCGTTCAGCCGGGCCCACGAAATTCGGCCGGAGGAGGCCCGGCCCCCGTTCCCCGCAACCCTATGAGGACGGGGCCGCCGCTACGGCTGCGGCACTACGGCTGGGGAGCCGGGTCGAGGCGGAGCGGCGCCGGCGGTCCCAGCGCCTCGGCCAGGCGCGACGGGAGGTCACGCTTTCCCGACCCGTCCGTCGCCACGACCACGTACACCGTACGAGCGCTGCACGTGACCTCACCGCCGTCTCGGCGGGTCTCGAAATCCAGGGCGAAGCTGGTGCGGCCCAACCGGGCGGTCGACACGGCGACGAGGACCTCGTCCTGCCAGCGCAGTCCGGACTTCCAGTCCATCTCGCAGTGGACGAGCTGGACGTCGAAGCCGGCGTCGAGCATCTCCGCATACGGCAGGCCGCGGAAACCGAGGAAGGCTGCCATCGCCTCGTCGAAGTAGGTCAGGTACCAGGCATTGAACACAACGCCCTGGGCGTCGACCTCCATGTACCTGACCCGCACGGAATACCCGAACACGTCCGCCACGGTCACCGCCCTCAACGCCGCGCCACTGCGAATGGCCCGACCCAGCCCGGACCCTCGCCTGCCCTCCACCGCGCAAGTATGCGGTCGCTCCCCGGCGGGCGGGACCGTGCCCGACAGAGCTCCCGGGCCGGCGGTTCGCGCGGGTCAGCCGGCGCGGACCGGCAGG
>Ga0068856_100006480_pt1 | contig 11477 bp, 7 predicted proteins | sample KBSCornC62_FD_66595 | JGI IMG/M metagenome (GOLD analysis project Ga0068856, IMG submission 66595) | Corn rhizosphere microbial communities from Kellogg Biological Station, Michigan, USA - KBS Corn C6-2 | ecosystem: Host-associated > Plants > Roots > Rhizosphere > Soil ... | reverse complement strand
TAACCGTCGGGAGGTACACGGCAAGGTTGGCGGCGGCGGAGTTCCGGTCCAGGTGGAGACGGGGTCGGGAAGCATTGCGATTGATTAGGTTTCAGGTTTCGGTTTCGGTTTCGGTTTCGGTTTCGGTTTCGATTTCGGGCTTCAGGTTTCGGGCCTCAGCTAAGCCCGGAGTTTGTTCTACTCTCGACTGCGCGAAGCGAATTCCTGAAGCCTAGCGCCTGACGCCTGCATTCCTGAAGCCTAGCGCCCGAAGCCGCATATGACTTCTGTACCTTGACGCGCCATTCCAGACCCTTTACTTTCAGAAGCAAGCCGGGCTCTGCCCGGAACACTGAAATGGCGCACCGTCCTATAGTTACGCTGACCACCGATTTCGGCCTGAATGACCACTTTGTAGGCGCGCTTAAAGGCGTGATCCTGAACATCGTTCCCGACGCCAACATTGTGGACATATGCCATACCGTCCAGGCGTTTGACATCCTGGATGGCGCTCTGGCGCTGGCCCAATCCTATGCATATTTCCCGCCCCGCACCGTGCATCTCGTTGTCGTGGATCCGGGAGTAGGCAGTGCACGCCGACCGATTCTCGCGACGTCGGAAATGCATAATTTCGTTGCTCCGGATAATGGAGTTCTCTCGCTCATGTACGCGCGCGAGCAGCGTTTGAGCGTTCGCCATATCACTGCTGAGCATTATTTTCTGCAGCCGGTCAGCAACACCTTTCACGGACGTGACATTTTCGCGCCTGTGGCGGCGTACTTGGCCAAGGGCGTCGACCAGGAAAAGTTTGGGGAGGAAGTCAGTGACTATGTGCGCTTCAACGCTCCCAAACCGAAACCGATCGATGCCACCAGCGTGCGTGGAGTCGTGTTGCGGGTGGACCGGTTCGGCAACCTGATCACCAATTTCACTCCCCAGGATGCGCCGGCACTGTTCCAGGCCAATGTTCCACCCTTCAAAATGGTGGTTGGCAAACGCGAGGTCACCTCGATGCGTACAAATTATGCGGAAGGCGCGCCGGGAGAATTGTTCGCAATTGTGGGCAGCATGGGATTCATCGAAATCGCCGCGAACCGCGGCTCCGCGGCCCAGACGACTGGCGCTGCAAAAGGCTCGGAAGTTCTGTTGGCGCTGGGTAACGGAACGGCAAACGCGGTCAGCAACGGAAATTGAGGATTTGGTAATCGGGCAATCTCGTAATTTGAAAATTTAAAACCAACTGGCTGCGGCTCTTCGGGATTTCAATTACCAAATTACCCGATTACTAAATTAAAAAATCTCTTCAGGCTTTCTTCGCTCCTGGCCTGGCGTAGTGCTCCATCTCTCCCGTCCACTTTAGAAACCGCCAAAGACTCTTGCGTTCGCGCCACGAAAATTCCCAGAACTCCAGGAAGCCAATCTGCGTCATCTTGACGCCGCAGTATGTCTCAATCCTCCACAGCAGGTACGGACTTCTCCACGGCGCAAGGCGGTGGCCGCGCGTCGCGTTCCAGAGGAAGCGGAGTATGTGAAGCATGGAGGAATCATACCGGATTCAGCACTTCAGCCTGAGCTTTAGCTGTTGCGGTGCGCGATCCCAGCTCATCTCAAGATGCGGTGGAAAGAAGTCGTTCTGTGTGGGAGCCGAGAGTTAAGAGCTGATCTACAGCTCGTATTTCTTCATCAGATGGCGGAATGATCGGTAGGAGATCTTCAGGACATCTGCTGCCCGCGTCTGAACGCCATCAGCTTGTTTAAGTGCAGATTTCAGAAGCGAGCGCTCGATGTCCGCCACGTACTTCTCCATGTCCATACCGTCAGGCAGGACGGCGCCTACAGGGACTGAGACGGCGTCTACGCCGACGCCAGCCGCAGCAGCCTTGGCCCTGGCGCGTTCCATGGGCAATTGAACGTGTAGAACCTCTCCCGTTTCCAGTGCCACGGCACGCTCAATCGTGTTCTCCAGCTGGCGAACGTTGCCCGGCCACTCGTAGCTGGAGAGTTGGCCCACAGACTCGGAGCTGACCTGCGAGATATTTCTCCCGGCTGATTTCGCATATTTCTTGACGAAGTGGTTCACCAGCAGCGGCACATCTTCACGGCGTTCGCGCAACGGAGGTACAAGAATGGGTATGACATTCAGGCGGTAGTACAGGTCTTCGCGAAAATTGTTCTCCGCCACTTGCCGTTCCAGATCTCGGTTCGTAGCAGCGATCACGCGCACATCAATCGCGACTTCATCCGTTCCGCCCACGGGACGCACGCAGCGCTCCTGCAGGACGCGCAAGAGCTTCACCTGCATGCTGAGATCCATCTCCCCGATTTCGTCGAGGAAAATCGTGCCCCGATCGGCGACTTCGAACAGGCCGCGCTTGTTCTGATTCGCCCCAGTGAAAGCACCTTTCACATAGCCAAAGAGTTCGCTTTCGAGCAGGGTCTCAGGAAAGGCGCCACAGTTGATAGAAACGAACGGCTCAGTTGCGCGTGGTGAACAACTGTGAACGGCGCGAGCCACCAGTTCTTTGCCAGTGCCGCTCTCGCCATAGATCAAGACCGTGCTCTGCGTGGAGGCAACCGTACGAATCGTGTCCTTCAGATGCTCCATCGCCGTGCTCACGCCAATGATGTTGTCGAGTGAGTTGCGGGTGGCGGCATCGCGCTTGAGCGCAAAATTCTGACGGCTCAGGGCGACTTTCTCCAGCGATCGGCGAATCGCTAGTTTGATTTCGTCCACCATTGCGGGCGACTTGCGGATGTAATCGCTCGCGCCCCCGGCCTTCACGGCCTCAACAGCGGCTTCATAATCGTCCACCGCGGTGATCAGAATGACAGCCGAATCCGGCGTCACCTTGTGCGCGTGGCGCAGGACTTCGATGCCGTCAATGTTGGGCATCTTGATATCGGTGATCACCACGTCGTAGAGCGCCGAATCCAGTTTCCGCTTGGCCACTTCGCCAGAATTTACGGTTTCAACTTTGTAACCTTCGCGCCGCAAAGTGATATCGAGCATTTCGCAGATGGAGCGCTCGTCGTCGCAGATCAGGATGTTAGGCATGAGCGCGCTCCCCAATGATCGGCGGCAGGGTAGGTTGAGTTACCGAACCAGATGAGCTGGCGCTTGCCGCCATCGCTTTTTCCGGCGGAGCAACTTTCGCAGCAGCACGCTTCAGGCGCAACACGAATGTGCAGCCCTGTCCCTGCTTAGATCGCGCAAACACTTTGCCTTCGTGGGCCTGAACAATTTGATACACGATGGCTAGGCCCAGGCCCGTGCCACCCTCGAACTGTGATTGGAACGGCTCGAATATCTTCTCGATCATCTGCGGGCTCATTCCCGGGCCGGTGTCGGCGAAAGTAAATTCCCAGTCAGGGCCTACTTGTTCGATACCGACCGTCAAACTCCCACTTTTCCCCATCGCTCGCAGCGCGTTCTCACAAAAATTCCAGAAGACTTGCTTCATGCGGTCGCCGTCAGCCTGAGCGAAGGCTTTGTCGACGGAATACTGCCGCTGAACTCGGATGGCGAGGTTCTGCGCTTCCAGGCGATGTTCCAGCAACGTGAGCGTGTCTTCGAGCAGCGGGATGAGGTCAACGTTGTCGAAGGCGTACTTCTTGGCCCGTGAATATGCCAGGAAGTCGGTGATGATCCCGTTGAGCCTTTCGGATTCGCGAGTGACAATCTGCAGCAGTCGACGATGTTCCTCGTTGAGATCGGGCATTTCGGCCAGAAGGCTTGCGCAGCCCGCAATCGAGGTCAGGGGATTGCGAACCTCATGGGCGATGGCAGCAGATAGTCGGCCAACCGCAGCCAGACGGTCCTGCACGCGAACTTCGCGTTCCAGTCGGCGCACCTGGGTCAGGTCGTCGAGGGTGTAAACGTAGCCTACGATGCCACGATCCGGAACCGTCAATTCCGACGCAATCACACGGAACGTCTTGCGATATTCATTCGGTGCAACGAACCGGACCTCGCCGTGGACGACTCCACTTTCCGGTTGCGGCAGCGTGTCCTGAAATAGATCGCTCACCCGTTGGCCCACCAGTTCGTATTCAGGCCGCTCCAGCAGTTTCTCAGCCGAGGGATTCACCAGCGCAATGCGTCCATCCAGTCCGGTTGTGATCAGGCCGTTGCTACTCGACTGGATGATGTTCTCATGCAATGCCTGCAGACTTTCCAGTGCACCGCGAGTAAACTTCAGCCGCGAATCGACCTGACGCAACTTCGCAGCCAGGACTCCCGCCAGGTAGGCAATGGCACCATAACCGCAAAGATTGACCAGGATGATGCCTTGCAGCGTCCTGACACCAGGATGTGTAAGCGAGTAAGACGGAATGATCTGGAAAAAGCACAGTTCAACAACCGCGGCATACAGGATGAACGCGAGGCCGGCAGTTACATAGGCGCCACGTCGTGAAAACAAGATCGTCGCGACCACGATCACGAGCGGATATAGGAAGTTCAGCGAGCTGTCCACTCCGCCGGTGATGTAGACGAAGAGGCTGACCGTGAGCAAATCGGTCGCAACCTGCAAGATTCCCTGCGCGCGCGTTTCCCCCCAGAGGCGCAGAAGAAGCAGGTGGAAAACGGAAATCGTGTATGCCAGCACCATGGCATTCACGAAAAGTCCGAAAGGAAATGCAATAGGAGTGAACTGGGCGAGCACCAACTCCAGCCCTAGCAAAACCGTCAGGATCAGAATACGAACCTTGACCAGCCACGCCAGCCAGGTTCTTTCGTCGAAGACGGATTGCAATTCAGCCATGGGGATATCCAGCAAAATCAGGGGCGGGACCACTCCCGCCCCGCTGATGCTTAGCCCGCGAGCTTTGCGATCATCGAGAACAACGGCATATAGAGCGAGATGACGATTCCACCGATGCTGACGCCGAGAATACCGATGATGATCGGCTCCAGCATGGCCAGCATGTCTTTGGTTGCGGCGTCGACTTCGTCTTCGTAGAAGTCGGCGATCTTCTGTAGCATCGAATCCATGGCGCCGGTGGCTTCACCGACTCCGATCATCTGAGTGACCATGTTCGGGAACACGCCAGATTCGCGCAGCGGGTCGACTATGGTGCGGCCTTCCTCAATTGCCTTGCGGACTTTCATCAAGGCCTCTTCAAGGACGGCATTGCCCGAGGTGCGGGCCGTGATGCTCAAACCTTCGAGAATCGGCACGCCTGACGTAATCAGCGTTCCCAGAGTTCGCGTGAAACGAGCGACGGCAATCTTGCGCAACAGGATTCCGAGGACCGGCATTTTCAGCAGGCCGTAGTCCATCCAGTATTTGCCTCGGGCATCCTTGCGAATCTGCTTAATTCCAAACACCAGCCCGACCATGCCGACAATGAAGAACCACCAGAACTGACCGATAAACGCGCTAAGCCCAATCACGATACGGGTTGGCAATGGAAGCGTGACACCCAAGCCCGCGAACAAGTTCGCGAAAATCGGCACGACCCACTTCAGCAGCGCGCCCACAATCACGACGGCCATGCTGACAACCGCAACCGGATAGATCAAGGCAGATTTCACGGCCGCGCGCAGCTTGACCGCCTTTTCCACGTACGTGGAGAGGCGCTGCAGAATGATGTCGAGAATACCGCCGGTTTCACCGGCATCGATCATGTTGGTCGTGAGGTCGTCAAAAATCTTTGGGTACTGGCGCATAGCGTTGGCTAGCGTGGAACCACCTTCCACCGTGGTGCGGACGCCGGTGAGCGCCTTCTGGAACGCGGCGTTTTCCTGGTTGGCGGCAAGAATTTCGAGACACTGCACCAGCGGCAGGCCGGCGTCGATCATGACCGAGAACTGGCGGAAGAAGATCGCGATCTCCTTCGTCTTCACCTTGCCGGAGCCGAACATCGGCAGAGCGAATTCTTTGCCCTTCTCCCGAATCGTGGGAGAGGTGATCTGCTCCTTGCGCAACTGCATCGCCAGGATCTGCTTATTCACCGACGTGCGTTCGCCGGTGACCTTTTCCCCCGCTGAGTTTTTCCCCGAAAATGTAAAGACTGGCATGGCTCCCTCTCTTCAACTTCTCACTGCAAATTCTGCGTCCTCTTAGTGCTTCCCGGTGGCCGCTTTGGCGGCTGTGCCAGGTGCGCTTCTGCCCGTAAGGCTGGCGCCACGATTAATGATTTCCTGCAATTCGTCGGGATTGCTCGACCGCGCCAACGCAACTTCCAGCGTGATCTGCTTCTGCAGATACAACGTCGCCAGAGACTGGTTGAAAGTCTGCATTCCGAACTTTTCCTGGCCTGACTGCATGGCCGAATAAATCTGGTGAATTTTGTCTTCACGAATCAGGTTGCGGATAGCGGCGTTGGGCACCAGAATCTCCATCGCCATCGCGCGCCCTTTGCCGTCGGCCTTCGCCAGCAGGCTTTGACACATGATTCCTTCCAGCACCAGCGACAACTGGGCCCGAATCTGCGGCTGCTGGTGGGCCGGAAACACGTCGATGATTCGATTGATGGTCGAAGATGCCGAGTTGGTGTGCAAGGTTCCGAAGGTGAGGTGTCCGGTTTCCGCGATTCGCAGCGCGGATTCAATGGTTTCCAGGTCTCGCATTTCGCCGATCAGCACCACGTCCGGGTCTTCACGGAGGGCGGCGCGAAGGGCGTCGGCGAAGCTCTTGGTGTCCGCGTGCAACTCGCGCTGGTTCACCACGCAGTTCTTGTTCATGTGCACGAATTCGATCGGGTCCTCGATGGTGAGAATGTGATCGTGGCGTTCGGAGTTGATCTTGTCGATCATGGAGGCCAAGGTCGTGGACTTGCCGGAACCGGTTGGTCCGGTTACCAACACCAGTCCACGCGGCTTCTCGCACAGCTTTGCCACCACGGGCGGAAGGTTCAACTGGTTGAAGGACTTGATTTCAAAAGGAATGACACGGAACACCGCAGACGTCGCGCCACGCTGATTGAAAGTGTTGGCACGGAAACGAGCCAGGCCTTTTAATCCGAATGAGAAGTCGAGTTCGAGATTCTCTTCGAAGCGATGTTTTTGCGAATCAGTCATTACCGAATAGGCCAATTGCTTGGTCTCGGCCGGCGTCATTTGCGGCAGATCGAGCGGAACCAGGTGTCCGTGCACGCGGATTTGCGGCGGAGAATTGGTAGTGATGTGAAGATCGCTACCATTCATCTCCAGCATCCGCTTCAGCAAATCACTCAACGAAAGCGACATAACTCGGTTATCCCCTTTTGTTCAGTTCCCACGATCAATGGATCGTTTCGCGTGCGACTTCTTCCAACGTGGTCATCCCTGCGGCAACTTTGATCAGGCCGCTGCGGCGCAGCGTGATCATGCCGCGCTCGATGGCCTTCTTCTTCAATTCAACCGCGGACGCTCCCACCAGAACCAGCTCTTTGATCTCATCATCGACTTCCATGACTTCATACAAACCACAACGGCCTTTGTAGCCGGTGTTGTTGCAAACGCTGCAGCCTTTGCCTTTCTGAATCTTGACGGTTTTGGCTTCTTCCGGCGAATAACCTTCTTCAATGAGCGTCTGTACTGGCACTTCGACCGTCTCCGCGCATTCCTTGCAGATTCTGCGAACGAGTCTCTGTGCGCAGATGAGGTGGACTGATGTCGCAACCAGGAAAGGCTCGATGCCCATGTTCATCAGACGGGTGATGGTTTCCGGAGCGCCGTTGGTGTGCAGCGTGGAGAGCACCAAGTGACCAGTGAGGGCCGCTTTGATGGCAATTTCCGCGGTTTCAAAGTCTCGAATTTCGCCGACCAGAATGATGTTGGGGTCCTGGCGAAGGAAGGCGCGCAACGCGGCAGCAAAGTTCAAGCCGATCTGTTCCTTCATCTGGACCTGGTTCACGCCAGCCAACTGAAATTCGACTGGGTCTTCGGCCGTCATGATGTTGGTGTCCGGCGTATTCAGACGAGCAATCGACGAATAGAGCGTGTTCGTTTTTCCTGATCCGGTTGGCCCCGTAACCAGCACCATGCCGTATGGCTTCAAAATTGCTTTCTCGAACTTCACCAGCGACTCTGGCTCGAAACCGAGCTTGGTCATGTCGAGCCGCAGATTTTCTTTATCGAGCAAGCGGAGCACGATCTTCTCGCCCCACAGTGTGGGTAGCGTGCTGACGCGGAAGTCGAGTTGTTTCTTCCTCCCGCCGATGTTCATCTTCAGCATGATGCGGCCGTCTTGCGGCAGCCGCTTTTCGCTGATGTCCAACTTCGCCATGATTTTCAGGCGGGACGTGATCGCGTCCTTTAACTTCAGCGGCGGCGACATGATCGACTGCAGCACGCCGTCAATACGGAAGCGCACGCGAAATTCTTTTTCGTACGGCTCGATGTGAATGTCGCTGGCGCCCCGCTTCACCGCGTCGGTCAGCACCAGGTTCACAAGCTTGACGATGGGAGCTTCGTCGGCGGCTTTCTCCAGGTCCGCCAATCCCATCTCTTCCGCATCGGCCTGCAGTTCGACGTCGGTCTCTTCCATCTCCGACATCGATTGCATTACCTGCTCGAGGTCTTCTTCCTTGCTCGATCCGTACGCTTTCTCGATGCCTTCGAGAATCGCGGTCTCCGACGCGACCACCGGCTCAATATTGAAGCCGGTCATGAACTTGATATCGTCCATTGCGAAGACGTTCGTCGGATCGACCATGGCGATGGTCAGCGATGCGCCCACGCGGCTCAGCGGCAGAATCTGGTAGCGCTTGGCGGTCTCGTACGGAATCAGCTTGACGACGGAAGCATCAATCTCGAAATAGGAGAGATTGATTGCGGGAACTCCGTACTGGCGTGAAAGAAAATTGGTGACGTCCTCGTCGGTGAGGAAGTTGAGCTTTACCAATGCGCTGCCCAAGCGACAGTTGGTCTCTTTTTGGACCTTGGTCGCCTGCTGCAACTGTTCTGGGGTAATAATCTTCTCTTTAACGAGAAGGTCGCCCAGTCTTTGTGACATGTCTTAGGCTCCAGTGCTTTGCTTTGCCACTGCTCAACTTCAATGGGCGGCGCGTAACTCTGCAGGCGTTCCGAACCATGCGAACATCGCTTGGGATACGTGGCGCCGGGTGGAAAACAGAGCCAAACTCCGGTGACACAAATTGTCACCTTGATTGGGTAACGGCAAAAGTAACCGTGGTACCTGTACCCAACGTTTCTATCGGAAAAGCCAGGGAAGCACTTGAAAACAGCGGCGAATGTCATCTAGCGAACGGAATCGGCGGATAGTACATGTACTTTCGATAAACTGCTGAGGTATGCCACGAAGCGTTTCCGCCGGGGACCAGCAAATTCGGCAGATCTATCAGACGCTGTCGCGCGCGTGGGGTCCGCAACATTGGTGGCCGGCGCAGAGCCGGTTTGAAGTCATTGTCGGAGCGTTCCTCACTCAGAACACGAGTTGGTCCAACGTCGAACTCGCGATGCGCCAACTGCGGACCGCGAAGGTGCTGACGGTTTCGGGCATTCGCGAGATTGAGCTGGCGGAATTAGAAAAACTGATTCGGTCGTCCGGCTACTTTCGCCAAAAGGCGCAACGTCTGAAGAGCTTCGTGAGATTTCTTGACCAGAATTATGGCGGGTCGTTGACACGAATGTTCTCACAGCCCACGAGCGAACTTCGAGACCAGTTGCTTTCGATGAATGGCATTGGGCCAGAGACCGCCGATTCAATTCTCTTGTATGCAGGACAGCATCCAGTGTTCGTCATTGACGCCTACACGCGACGAGTAGCGGCGCGCCACGAGATTGCCGCCGAGACCGCCAGCTACGATGAGCTACGTGCCGTGTTCGAGCGTTCCCTGAATCGCATTTCAGTTGCGACGAGCCGCGGGACCTTTCTCCCTGAGGGAGCTTCGCATCCACCTTCCCGCATGAGCCTGGCGAAACGGTGCCCGACTGCGCAGGTGTACAACGACATGCACGGGTTCCTGGTCGGTATTGGGAAGAACTACTGCCGCAAGACAAAGCCTGATTGCGAGCATTGCCCTCTGGCGATCTTGTTGCCGGAGCAACGAATCCCTACTTAGCCGCGCTCGACCGTGGTTTCGCAAGGCTATAATGACGTGAATCGGCCTGCCACGAAGTGAGTCAACATGGCACAAACTGGAACAAAGCCAGAGGGGAAAATCAGCCGCAGAAATCTGATCATCATTCTTGCGGTGCCGAGCGCACTGTTGTTTGCAGTGCTGTTCTCCTTGTCCTCGAGCGACCTGAGCTTCATTAAGCCAAAAACCAGTGAAGAGACCGTCGTTCTCGTCTCTTTAACCATTCTGGTCTCGCTCCTTTTTGGCGGCCTCACCTTCGTTCTGCTGCGAAATCTGATCAAAGTTTTCGCGGAGCGACGCTTAGGAGTGCTGGGCTCAAAATTCAGGACTCGCCTGGTTGTCGGAAGCCTGTTGCTTTCGTTCGTGCCTGTCATCGTGATGTTCTGGTTTTCCTACGGGCTGATGAATCGCTCGATTGAACGCTGGTTTTCCACTCCAGTCGAAGAAGTCAGGCAGGACACGGCCTTGATGGCGCAACTGCTCTCGAAGTATGCCGCCGAAAATGCGGAAGCCGAAGCCGTTTCCATCGCGGCATCGCCCGCGGTTCAACATGCTTTCGAGGGGCACAGCTTTGCAGCTGCGCTCGACGAACTTCGGGTGCATGAACCGACTCTGCAGGGCGGATTTGCCGTCGCTCTGGACGACAGCGGTGTTGAGGCGAGCCTTGGTGTGCCGGCGCCCTGGTCGATGATGCGATCCAAGATTGATGTCAAGAAAATCAGCGCTAATCACCCCCAGATGCTCGCTTGGGAAAACAAGGACTACGTTCTCGGAAGCGCGGCGGTTGGAGACCACGGAAGAATTCTGGTGGCGATTCCTCTGCCACAAAGCTTTGCGGAAACGCAAAAGCAGCTCTCTGCCAGCCAGCATCGCTATCTGGAACTGGCGCGCGAACGCCGGCAAGTCCGGCTCACCTACATGACCATCCTCATGATGCTGACAGGATTGGTCCTGTTTGTGAGCACCTGGCTGGCCTGGTACCTCTCCAAATTTGTGACCCGACCGGTGGTGGCCCTTGCCGAAGCGACACAGGAAATTTCCAAAGGGAATTTGGGATACCGCGTAGAGGTTCCAGCAACCGATGAGTTGGGCGACTTGGTTGCTTCTTTCAATCGCATGGCTCATGACCTGCAAACCAGCCGCGCGCAGGTCGAAGCTTCCAGTCGGCAGTTAGGTGCCGCCAACGCCGAGCTAGAGCAGCGACGGCATCACATCGAAACAATCCTGGAAAGTATTCCAACGGGTGTCCTTTCCGTAAACGCAGAACTGGGGGTGAGCCATCTTAACCAGGCGCTCCTACGCATGTTGCGTCCCTCGGAGAACTCTTCAGAACTGCGTTTACGGTTGGTCGGAACTCCATTTCTCGATCTATTCCCGGCCGAGGTCCGCGAGGACCTTGAACCCCTCTTGCGCCGCGCGGATCGCATGGGCACAACAACGACGCAGATGGAGTTTTCTGTACAGCGCTC
>Ga0068856_100006479_pt1 | contig 11478 bp, 14 predicted proteins | sample KBSCornC62_FD_66595 | JGI IMG/M metagenome (GOLD analysis project Ga0068856, IMG submission 66595) | Corn rhizosphere microbial communities from Kellogg Biological Station, Michigan, USA - KBS Corn C6-2 | ecosystem: Host-associated > Plants > Roots > Rhizosphere > Soil ... | reverse complement strand
ACCTTCTCAGCCGCCGGCAGCAATTGGCCCACCGGCGCGGCGACCTTCTCCGCGTAGCCGCCACCAGCAAGCAACGCCCCGACCTGGTCTCCGACTCGCCAACCGGACACTCCCTCGCCGAGTGCGGCGATCACGCCCGAGACCTCCATGCCGAGATACGGCGACGCGCCGGGCGGCGGTGGATAGTTGCCTTGGCGCTGGAGCAGGTCGGCGCGGTTGATCGCGGTTGCCGCGACGTCGATCAGGACCTCGCCCGCCCCGGCGGTGGCGTCGGGAACGTCGTGGACTTCGAGGACCTCAGGTCCCCCCGGATGAGTGATGACGACGGCGCGCACGAGACGACGTTAGCGTGTCGGATCGACCGGCATCGCCGCGGTGCGGGGGGCGACGAGGGCCGTCAGCAGCGCTCGGTCCGGCGGCAGCCATTCGACGCCACCGAGGTCCGTCTCACGCGCCCAGCGCAGCTCCTCGTGATCGGCCAGCGGCTCCGGTTCGCCCCGCACGATCGTGGCGGCGTAGAGCCGTAAGTCGACCCCGAACCGAATCGGCGTCTCGCCCAGGAGTTCGCCTACGATGACGTCGACGCCCAGCTCCTCGCGGCACTCACGCCGCAGCGCTTCCTCGTCAGTCTCGCCCGGCTCGATCTTGCCGCCCGGAAACTCCCACCCGGGCGGCTCCCTGCGCCGGGCGACCAGTACCAGGCCGGCTCGGCGGATCGCCGCCGCGACAACGATCACCACTCAAGCCACGGCGAACGCCGACGCGCGCAGCTCCTCGACCTCAGCCCCCAGTTCGGCCACCCGCGCCCAGTCGACGTCCGCGCCGCAGGTCGCCAGCCAGTTGCCCACCATGCGATGCCCGCCCTGCGTCAGGATCGACTCCGGATGGAACTGCACGCCGTCGATCGGCAACGAGCGGTGTCGCAACGCCATCACGACACCCGACTTGGTGCGCCCGGTCACTTCGATCTCGCCCGGCAACGTCGCTTCCTCGACGGCCAGCGAGTGATAGCGGGTGGCGGTGAACGGCGACGGCAAACCGTCGAGTACTGCCGCACCGTCATGCAGCACGTCGCTCGTCTTGCCGTGGAGCAACTCGGGCGCGCGTGCCACCGTGGCGCCGAACACCGCCCCGATCGCCTGGTGCCCCAGGCAGACACCGAACAGCGGCTTCGCGGCGGCCACGCAGGCCGACACGACCTGCATGCTCTGCCCGGCGTCCTGGGGGGTGCCTGGCCCGGGTGAGATCAGCACTCCGTCGTAACCGTCGATCGAACCGACCGCGTCGTTTCGCCGGACGTCCACGTCGGCGCCGAGCTGCGCCAGATACTGGACCAGGTTGTAGACGAAGCTGTCGTAGTTGTCGACGACGAGGACGCGCGTCATTGCTGCACCGTCACGTGGGTGAACCACAGCTTGGGTTCGATCCAGGGGAAGACGATGAAGAGCAGGAGCGCGCAGACAATCAGGATCAGCACGATCACTTGGAGGATGCGCACGCTGAGGTTGCCCGGAAGGTGGCGCCAGATCCAGGTGTACACGATCAGATCGTCCCCCGGTCGAGTTCCTTGGGCAACGCGGCCGCCTTGCCGTCCGGACCGGCTGTGCGGGCGACCGTGCGGGCCAGGTACGCGTGGACGATCATGCGCTTGTCGGCCGTGAACTTCGGGTGGCAGGTGGTCAGCGTCATCAGATAGCCGGTCGCCTGCGACTGCGAGACGTTCGGGGCATTCGGCACCGGCAGGATGACCTTGCCGTCACTCGGCGGCACGATCTCACGGCCCACGACCTTCGCGGCCAGCGCCTGATCCGGGGCGGGCGACGTCACCACCGACCCCGCAGGCGCGCCGGCCGCGCTGACCGACAGGTCCTTCGTCGCGACGTCGCCGAAAACCCGGTAGATGTACCACGTGTCCTTGGTCTCGACGACGACCGCATCACCGGGCTGCAGCTGGTCGAGATTGAGGAACGGCTCGCCCTTGCCGACTCGGTGCCCGGCGACCGCGAAGTCGCCCTTCTGACCGGGCAGCGCCGAGTTCACGTAGTGGCCGGGTCCTTTGTCGAGCGACGCGTCGTCGGTGCCCTGCACGATGGCGAAGTGGTAGTCGTCGCCCAGTCGCGGGATGTACAGGTTCGCGATTCCGGTCCCGACCGGAATCGACTGCTGCCCGCCGCCGGGGAGGGTGGCCTGCGCGAGCGGATCCTTGCCCTGCGCGTACTCCTGGACCAGGTCGTTCTCGACCTTCTGCTGCTTGAAGTGGGCGAAGATGTTCGTGACCCATACCTCGTACACCACGAAGAGCAAGATGATCAGCCCGATGGTGATCAGCGTCTGCCCCAGTCCGCGGACGACGGTCAGCGCCGCCGAACTACGGCGCTGGGGGGCTCGCCGTCGGGTCACGTTCTCGGTCATCTCGGGAGCACCTTCGCATAACTGAGTGAGACCGGGCCATCGTAGGCGGGAATCTGCAGCGTGTCGTTCTGAATAACTGTGTATCCGAGCCCGTAGTAGTCCGCTGCCTGACGAAAGAGGTCGACGCCGGGCGAGGCGTCGAGGGCGGCGTGCATCGGCGAGTAAGGGCCGATCGCCGTCACCCGGAACGGCGGGGAGAACACGCGCCCGTTGAGCAAGAGCGTGTTGCCCACGCAGCGGACCGCGCTGGTCGGTATGACCCGCTGCCCGGCAATCGTCATCGCCTCCGCTCCCCCGGCCCATAGCGCGTTGACCACGGCCTGCAGGTCGGATTGGTGAACGACGAGCTGGTTGGGGTCGACGCTGGGATCGCTGGGGGTGCTCGAGGCGTCGTTGAGGACCACGGTGATGCCCGGCCCGGTCAGCTTCGTCAACCCACCGGGCTCCTGAAGAGCGCTTCCGCCCTGCTCTGCCGCCGCCACGTCGGCGTTGTTCTGGGCGGCCGCGCTGGTGTCGGCGCTAACCTGCCGTTGGATTTCGCTGAGCTGCTCCAGTTCGGTGTTGACCTGCTGCTCGGCGCCGCGCACCAGTCCCGGGAGGTCCGCGTTCGACTGCGACGTCCGCAAGTCCGTGCCGTGAGAGGTGCGGGCGCTCACTGCGAACAGCACGCCCGCCAGCAGCGCGATGACGGGAACCGCCATGCTCCAGCGGTCAGGTCTGGAGCGGTCGGGCCGCCAGCGGTCGGCCTCGCGTCGCCACCAGGGTCGGCGGCTTTCGTCCTCTGCGGATTCGCGACCGATCCACGGCGCCCTCACCCGCATGGACGTCTACGCTAGCTGAGCCAGCGTAGGAACGTCTGAGGAGCAGAGGCAGTGCCCAAGTCCAAGGTCCGTAAGAAGCCGGAAGGCTCGCTGCCCCGCTCGTCAGGCGTCGCGACGAGTGCCGCGGCCCGGGCGGCGGCGCCGAGCCCGTCGTGGTACCCGATCGTGATGGCGCTGATCATGCTGATCGGGCTGGCCTACCTCGTCGTCTATTACCTCGCTGGCGACAAGATCGGTTTCATGAACTCGCTCAGCGGATGGAACTTCGCGGTCGGCTTCGGAATCATGGTTCTCGGCCTGCTCATGGCTGTCCGCTGGCGTTGACGGGGCCGGCGGCCGACCGGGCTGGGCCGTGATTACACGGCTGTAGTTCATCCCCAACTGTGGAGAGAGCGGTGGATAACCCGGCGCGGAGGGTGGTGCTGACATTCGGCCCCTCTCGGGGGCTCGCCGGGTGCTGCGTCGGCGGTGGGATCGTTTTGGCCCTGGTCGCCGGGTTCGCCGACGCTGGTGGGCGCCTGCTCGTCGGCCTGGCGGCGGCGCTCGTCATGTCGTTGGGCCTTTACGACACCTTCGTCACGCCTCGCCTGACCGCGTCCGTCGACGGGTTGCGGGTTCGGACGTTCAGCTCACGCGTCGACGTTCGCTGGTCGGCGCTGACGACGGTGCGCCTCGACCAGCGAGCTCGCCTCGGCCTGACGAGCCGCTGCCTGGAGATCGACGACGGTCGCTGTTTGATCGTCCTCGGACGGCACAGCCTCGGACGAGAGCCCCGCGAGGTGTACGAGCTGATCCGGGCGCTCAACAGCCCCAATCAGACCGGCCCCAATCAGCCGAGCACGGACGTCCGGTAGAAGACGGCGCCGATCAGTGCCAGGAGAATGCCCGCCAAGCCGGCCACCTGAGCGCCGACCGGGACCTTTCGGCGCGCCCAGGGAACGCCCGCCAAGGCGAACGCCGCGGCTCCCCCGACGACGAACCCGCCGACGTGGCCGAGCTTCGAGATGCTTGAGATGCTGAAGGTAAGAGCGAAGTTGAGGACGATCGTGAAGACGAGCGTTCGCCGATCAAGTCCGAGTTCGCGGACGAACAGCAGAGCAGCCGCGAACAGCCCGAAGATGGCGCCGGAGGCCCCGACGACCTCGGTGCTCCGGGCGCCGAAGGTGTAGACGGCGACCCCGCCACCGAAGCCGGCCAGCAGGTACAGGCCGACGTAGCGCCACCACCCCAGGACGCGTTCCAGGTGCGGGCCGATGATCCACAGGGCGAGCATGTTGCTGGCGATGTGCAGCAGGTCGTAGTGCAGGAACGCGGAGCCGATCAGCCGGCCGTACTCGTGGTTGTGCGCGACCAAATACGGCGACAGGAACCAGTCGGAGTACAGCGTGCTCCGGTGGGGGTCGTTGACCTCTCCGCCCGGGGAGAGGGCGGTGATCAGGTAGACGCCGATGTTGGCGGCCAGCAATGCCCACGTCACGTATGGACGGCTCGCGACCGAGCGTACGGGGGCTCCGGCCGAGGTGCGCGCACCGCGAGACTCTCGATTGGCGAGCTTGACGTCGTCCGGGCAGTGGAAACCCACGGCGGCCGGGCGCATGCAGTCCGGGCAGATCGGGCGGTCGCAGCGGGTGCAGCGGATGAGCGCCTCGCGCATCGGGTGCCGATAACACCGGGTGACGGCCGGCTCTGGCGACGAGGCGGATCCGGCGCCGCCCCGGGCGAGCGAGGACGCGTCGGCACGGGCCGACTCGTCCTTTCCCGGGTTCGCAGTCATTCGATTCAACCAACGCGCTTCGAGCGGACCCTCCGGCCGTTGTCAGCCGGCACAGGCCCGATCAGGTCACGCCTCCTCCACCGTCACGGAGTTGACAGTGACGTCCTGGACCGGGCGGTCGCCGCCGCCGGTCTTGGTCGCGGCGATCGAGTCGACGACTGCTCGGCTGTCCTGGTCAGCGACCTCGCCGAAAATCGTGTGCTTGCGGTTGAGCCAGTCGGTCGGCACGACGGTGATGAAGAACTGCGAGCCGTTGGTGCCTGGGCCCGAGTTGGCCATAGCCAACAGGTACGGCCGATCGAAGGCGAGATCCGGGTGGAACTCGTCGGCGAAGCGGTACCCCGGGCCGCCGGTGCCGCGGCCGAGCGGATCGCCGCCCTGGATCATGAAGTTGGGAATGACCCGGTGAAAGATCGTCCCGTCGTAGAGGCGGTCGCTCGTCTTGGCGCCGCTCGCGGGATGAGTCCACTCGCGTTGACCCTGGGCGAGTTCGATGAAGTTGCGGACCGTCTTCGGCGCTTGGTCGGAGAAGAGATTGATCCGGATGTCTCCGGCGCTGGTGTGCAGAGTCGCGATCTGGGCAGGCACCTTGGGGTATGTCCTTCTGTCTGTTGTAGACCCGCTGCTCGGGCCTCTACGCGGGGATCTCGATCTTGGCGACCACGTGCCGCGTTTACCCATACTGCCACGAGGGCACAATCAGCCCGACCGGACACCTCGACCGGCCGCGACCGGCCGCGATTTGCGGTATATGCCGAAAGGATCGTCCCGATGAGTTCCACGCGCGAAGACGTCAGCGAAGTCCTCACGACCGTCGCCGACACTGTCAAGCACGCCGGCGAAACGGCGGGGGCGGCGGTCGGCGCCGCTGTGGGCACGGCGGTGGAGACCGCCGGCTCCGCAGTTGGCACGGCCGGTTCGGCCGTGGAGTCCGCCGTGGCCACCGCGATCGACAGCGCGAAGAAACGCGCGAGCGACGCGCGGAAGGTCAGCTCGAAGAAGGCCGACAAGGCGTCCCGGCGAGCGATCAAGGCCCGCGCCAAAGCGCTCGAATCGGCCAAAGACGCCCGTGGCGCGCTTGTCGCAAAGACGGCCACGTCGCGCACCCGCGGGCGGCGCAAGTGGATCGCGATCGTGGCGGTGGTGGCGGCGTCCGGCATCGTCGTGCGCAAGTTCCTTCGGTCGTCGGACTCGATCCTCGAGGAAAAGAACCCACCGCCGGCACCTGACTTCTCGCCGAAATCGACGGCGGACGCGGCTGGCCCGTCGACCAACGGTGCGAGCGCCGCTCCGAAGCCGGCCGAGACCGCCCCGTCGGACTACCTGAAAGATCCCGAGTAGTCCTCAGAACTTCACAGCTATCGCAGCAGCGATCGCCCTTGCGTTGAAGCTGATGTTGGTCTGCTGGGTGTGGACGACCACCATCACCCTGCCCTTGGCGAATGCGCAGGCCCAGTCTTTGTCCCCGTCCCCGGAGTTGAACCTCGTCTGGAACAGCTCGGCCGTCACCCCGGGAACGAGGTTCTGAACCGGCAGCGCTGAGGGACCCGCGGTGGCCACCATCGCGTTATAGGCGTCGGTCGCGTCGGCGAACGTCGTCGGCAGGATGTCAGCAATCGCCTGGTATGGCGCGGCATAGAAGTAGAACCGGCAACCGACCGGGTTTGTGGTGGTGACTACCGACGTCCGGTAGACGTGATCTCCCTCGGCGTCGGCGAGGTCGGCGTTTGCGATGTAAGGGCACGGGCCTTCGGTCTCGCCGGAGGGCATCGGGGCGTTGGACCGCCCCAGCGGGGCGACCGCGGTCGCCGGAGCTGGCACGTAGTCCGACGCGGGCGTCGGGGCCGGCCGGATCGAGGTCACGGTGTGCCGTGCGGTCGGGGTGACGGCCTCACTTGAGCCGGACGGGGAGCATCCGGCGAGTAGTGACACGACGAGCGCAATCACGGCGCCGCCGGCAATGCGGCTCCGATGACCGATAGCCCTTATTCGGACAAGTCCATCCACGCGGGTCAGGGTACGTCGACCGTCAACGGGGACGGCTGAGAGCGACGGACGCGGCTCGGGTGGACAGCGAGTCGTCCAGCGGGGCCAGCTCGTCGTCGAGGCCACGTCGCCGCAGAGCTCGTCGGAGGAGGTCGTCGGCGAACTCGGGACTCTTCGCCAGCACCGGGCCATGCAGGTAGGTTCCGACGACATTTCGGCTTACCGCGCCTTCGGTCCCGTCACGGCCGTTGTTCCCTCGCCCGAGCGGGGTCGACCCCAGCGCTCGCGCGTCGGACCCCAGCTCGGTGAGGCCGCTGTGGTTCTCGTAGCCGACCAGCCGGAAACCGTCCGCGCTGACGACGCTGTTGTTGCCGATCAGGCGCGTCGTTGAACCGACGGTCCGCACGTCTAGAACAGAAACACCGGCGATTGCGACCCCGTCGTTCGTCACGAACTCATGACCGAGCAGCTGGTAAGCGCCGCAGATGGCAAGCATCACCACACCGTCTTCGGCCATCGCCCGTAGCTGCGCCCCGCGCGCGACAAAGTCCCGGCCGATGGCGCCTTGGGCCGCGTCTTGCCCCCCGCCGCCCAGCACGATGTCCGCGTCGCCGGGAAGCGGGTCGCCGACGCTGACCGCAATCACGCGCACCTCAAGCCCGCGCCATTCCAGACGCTTGCGCAGGACGAGGACGTTGCCGGTGTCCCCGTAAATGTTCATCTCCTGGGGATACAGGTGCGCCAAGGTGATCACGTGGCGGCTCCGACCCGCAGCAGGCGGCCGTGCAGGGCCCACATCGCGGTGTACGTGCTGAAGATGATCACGAGCTCGCCGGGCTCCACCGCCGCGACTGCGTGGGCCAACGCCGCGTCCACGTCGGGTTCTAGCTCGGCGACCGCGACGTCGTCGTAGCGCAGCCGGACAGCCATGTCGGCGGCGCGGACACCCGACACCGACAACCGGGCCCCACTGGCGGCGAGCGAGGCCAAGGGCACGTCCCACAACCACGAGACGTCACGGCCATCGGCGTAGTCGTCGTTGATCACGATCAGCACCGCGGCGGCCGGCGACGTGTCGAGAACCCCGAGCGATTGACGGAACCCGGCCGGATTCTTCACCAGGTGCAGGGCCACGCGGCGTCGATCGACCAGGAACGTCTGGCCTCGGCCGAACGCCGGCTCGATCCGGTTCAGCCCGGCCGCGATGTCTGAGGCGCTGAGTCCGAAGGTCATTGCCATCGCCGCGGCGCCGGCCGCGTTCTGGGCGTTGTGCGGGCCCGTCGCGCGAAGAATGACTCGTTCGATCTGGTCGCCGATCCGCACGGCGGTGGGACCGTTCGGGCCGGTGGGGAGTTCGAGCAACTCGGCGTCGGCCGGCAGCCTGCTCACGTGCACCTCTCCGCCGTATAGCTCGTCGTCGTTGGGAAACGACGGGCGCAGCTCAGCTCTGACGCCGTAGTAGCGGATGTCGGCCTGTGTCTGTTCGGCCAGCGCCGAGATCCGGGGATCGTCTCGGTTGAGCACGACCGTGTCAGTGGTCGCCGCCGCCACCCGGGCGAGCAGCTCAGCTGTGGTGTCGATCTCACCGAAGCGATCGAGCTGGTCGCGCATGACGTTCAGCAGCAGGCAGCGCTTGGGCGGGACGAGCGCGGCGAACCTGACGGCCCACGCCTCGTCGAGCTCGAACACGGCGACGTCGTAGGGCAGGCGCCCCGTCCAGGTCGAGTGCTCGACGGTGGCCGTGATCGTCCCACGGACGAAGTTGCTCCCGGTGTCATTGGTGAGGACCCGGTATCGCTGCCCCAGCAAGGTCGCGACCATCTTCGTCGTGGTGGTCTTGCCGTTGGTTCCGCTGACGACGACGACCCCCTCGGGCAAAGTGGCCAGGGCAGCCGGAAGGAATCGCGGAAACACACGTTCGACGACCAGGCCCGGCAAGGCGTTGCCGCGCCGGCCGAGTATCCGCAGCGCGAGCAATGTGAGTTTGCCGAGCCAGACCGCCAGCTGCCGCATATCAGGGCACGCTAGCAGGGGTCGGCGTTCCCCGGCCAAATCGGATTAAACCGGCCCGCTCAGTCACGATCGTGGCAACGCGCGTTCGAAGATCCACGAGACCAGCAGCGCCCGAGACCCAGGCTCCGCCCGCTCCGCGTGGTCGAGGAATGCCTCGCTGGTCACGACCCCGTGCCGGTTTTCGGCGGTCCAGCCCGTCAGAAGCTCGAAAAACGGGCGGTCGCCGACCCTGCGCCGCAGGGCGTGCAGGGCCAGGGCGCCGCGCTTGTAGACCCGATCGTCGAACATCGACGCGGGCCCGGGATCGCCGATCACGATGTCGCGAGGCTGCTGGCGGAGTCGAGCCAGGTGTTTCGCCGCCTGCTCGTCTGCCGACGTGCCGCCCGACGCCTCGGACCACAACCACTCCGCGTAGCACGCGAAGCCCTCGTTCAGCCAGATATGACGCCACTGCCCCACCGAGACGCTGTTGCCGAACCATTGATGCGCCAGCTCGTGTGCTATCAGACGCTCGTGTCGGGCGTGCAGATGGTTGACGCCGAAGATCGAGATCCCGTGCGCCTCCAGCGGGATCTCGAGCTCGTCCTCGGTGACCACCACCGTGTACGACGCGAACGGATACGGTCCGAATATCTCCTCGAAGTAGGCCATCATTCGCGGCTGCCGGGCAAAGGCGCGGCTGAACTCCGCCCGCAGGCGGGGCGGGATCGCCGCCAACTGACGCACGCCGTGACGGCCGATCACGATCTCGTCGTACAGGCCGAGTTGCAGCGTCGCCAGGTACGTCGCCATCGGATCGGGCTGCTCGAAGACCCACTGCGTACGGCTTCCGCCCACGCTGTGACCGACCAGCGTGCCGTTGGCCAGCACGGTGTAGGCGGAGTCCGTCGCCACCGCGAAGCGGTAGGTCGCCTTTTCGCTCGGGTGGTCGTTGCACGGGAACCAGGTCGGCGCGCCGTTGGGTTGGCCGGCGACGAGCACTCCGGACTCGAGCTCCTCCCAGCCGATCTCGCCCCAGACGCCTTTGCGGGGACTTGGCTTTCCGCCGTACTGGACGTCGATGACGAACGACTCGCCCGACGCGACGGCGGTCCGTAGCGAGACGACGAGCTTGTTCGAGCGGTTCGCGAACTTCTTGACGGGCTTGCCGTTTACGGAGACCTTCGCCACCCGAAGCCCGACCAGGTCCAGACTCAGCCTTTCCAATCCTTGCGTCGCGGTGACCGAGAGGCGCGCGCGGCCGCTGAGCAGGTTGGTCGCCGGACGGTAGGACAGGTCGAGGTCGTAGTGGTCGACGCGGTAGCCGCCGTTGCCGCTCTCCGGCACATATGGGTCGCCGGCGCTGGCGGCGCCGACCAGCCCGTCGCCCGGTTTCATGGCGCCACCCAGGGCGAGATCGGGTTGCCGACCCAGCGGGTCTCGGGGGGCACCGCCTCGCCGCGCATGACGAGCGACGCGGGCCCGACGGTGGCGCCGCGGCCGATGGCGGCCGCCGGCAGGATGACGCCGTGGGGGCCGAGGGTCGCTCCCACGCCCAGCTCGACGCTGTCGATCTGCATGATCCGGTCGTGGAACAGGTGAGTCTGCAGCACGCAGCCGCGATTCACAGTGCACGCGTCGCCGAGCCGCACCAGGTCTGCCTCCGGTAGCCAGTAAGTCTCGCACCAGACGCCTCGCCCGATTCGGGCGCCCATGCTCCGCAGCCACATGTTGAGGACCGGTGTTCCGGCCGCGGCGCGCGCGAACCACGGAGCCGCCAGCATCTCGACGAACGTGTCGACGACCTCGTTACGCCAGACGAATGCGCTCCACAGCGGGTGCTCGCCGACCCGCAACGGCCCGACGAGAACCCACTTGACCGCGGTGGTCGCCGACGCGGAAACGCCGCCTGCGACTAGGAGCGCGGCGCCGCCGCAGACGCCGGCGACGACGTAGTCGCCGTGGACGATCAGAGCCTCAAGACACAGTAGGACGGCGAAGCCGACGCCGAAGGTGGCGATAAGCGCGGTCAAGCGGCACAGCTCGATGAGTCCGCGGGCCACCTTGAGTCGGGCGGGCGGCGCGAAGGTGCGCTCGAGATCGGCCTTGGCCGCCGAGCGCCGGAGTTGCACCGGCGGACTGCCTAGCCAGGACGAAGCCTTCTTGGAGCGCTCCGGCGTCGACGAGAGCACGGCGACCAGCCCCTTCTTGGCCAGTGACCGGCCCGGCGCCGCCATGGCGGAGTTACCGAGAAAGGCACGCTTACCGACCTTGGCCGGCGCGATCCGCAACCAGCCGCCGCCCAGCTCATACGAAGCGATCATCGTGTCGTCGGCCAGAAACGCGCCGTCGGCGATGGATGTCATCTTTGGCAGCAGGAGAACCGTCGACGCTTCGACTCCGCGGCCGACCTCGGCGCCGAGCCAGCGGAGCCAGGTGGGCGTGAAGAGGCTGGAGTACAGCGGGAACAGCAGCGTGCGCGCCGAATCGAGC
>Ga0068856_100006478_pt1 | contig 11478 bp, 8 predicted proteins | sample KBSCornC62_FD_66595 | JGI IMG/M metagenome (GOLD analysis project Ga0068856, IMG submission 66595) | Corn rhizosphere microbial communities from Kellogg Biological Station, Michigan, USA - KBS Corn C6-2 | ecosystem: Host-associated > Plants > Roots > Rhizosphere > Soil ... | reverse complement strand
AGGACTCAATTGCATTCGCGATCTGTCGATGCTGGGCGAAACGCTGGCACGATTGGTCCGCCCGGACGGATACTTGGCCGTCTGCCTCCTGGGGCGTTTCTGTCTTTGGGAATCCGCGCACTACGCGCTTCGCGGCCAGTTTAGAAAAGCCGCGCGTCGATGGCGCGGAGAAACGTTGAACTCCGCGGGTCTGCGCGTTACGTATCCCTCGGGGAAACAGGTTCGGCACGCCCTATCACCGTCTTTCCACCTAGTTGCCGATGTCGGTATCGGGGTTTCTGTTCCGCCCTCGTTCGTGCAGAGAACACCTGCAACTTTGCTGAATGTTTTGGCCTCGCTCGATGCGCGCATTGGCCCGTCGAGAATCGGCCGCACAATTGGCGATCATCGCCTTTTCGTGTTTCGCCGGAGTTAGTTATGGATTCTGTGGCACGACAGCAATTCCTGCAAGATTACGCGACCATCCGCCATGCGGAAGGGCGTGGCTCGATGAATTCCGCCTATTACCGCGAGCTGCCCTATCGCGATCTCAGCGGCAGAAATTCTGAACAGTGGCGAATCCGGGCCCGCAGCTTCCAGGCTTTCGAACGCACCGTTCTTGCGGATGCCGAGCGGCAAGCTGGACGCGAGCTTGACGTCCTGGACTTGGGCGCGGGCAACGGATGGATGTCACACCGCCTGGCGCTGCGCCGGCACCGTGTAGTGGCGATGGATATTTTCTGTGATCAATTAGACGGACTGGGGGCGCTGACCCATTATCCGCTCCGGCTCCCAGCAGCCGCGGCAGAATTCGATGCGCTCCCGTTTCGTGAATCGGCCTTCGATCTGGCGGTCTTTAACGCGTCGTTCCACTACTCGTCCGACTATCGCCGCACCCTGACGGAAGTTGGCCGTTGCCTGCGTCCCACGGGGCGGCTGGTCATCATGGACTCGCCGGTCTACCAGCGCAGTGAGCACGGCGAAATGATGCGCGTCGAGCGTCAGAAGTATTTCGAAAAGGTTTATGGGTTTCGCTCGGATGCGCTCAAGAGTATTGAATATCTCGACCAGCCGATGCTGGATGAGCTCTCTGGCCAGCTGAAGATTCACTGGGAGTACAGCCAACCCTGGTATGGCTTGCGGTGGGCTCTGCGCCCATGGAAGGCGAAACTTCGGGCTAAGCGGCCGCCGTCGCGGTTTCTGATTGTGGTGGGGAGATTCAGCGACCCATGATCATCTTGCTCCATCCGAAAGCCGTCAAGCCGAAGAACCGGAGGTTCCCTCTGGCGATTCTCTCGATCGCAGCAGTGCTCGAAGGAGTCGAGGACTACGTCATTGTTGACGGAAATCTTGACCTGCAGGCGGGCGCGACCATGGACCGCATCGCGACGGATCACCAAGTCGAGCTGCTCGCTGTGTCCGTGATGCCGGGCCCGCAAATGGTCGCTGCCATAGCGCTCTGCCGTGAGTTCCGGCAGAAGCATCCCAGGGTCCCCATTGTTTGGGGCGGATACTTCCCGTCGCTCTACACCGACGCCACTCTCAACGCCGGCTATGTCGATTTCGCGGTGCGCGGGCAGGGCGAAGACACGATCCTGGAGCTGCTTTCCGCGCTGCGCGGTTCACGAAAGTTTTCGAGCATCAAAGGACTTTCCTTCAAGGACGACTTCGCCCTTCACGTTCACAATTCGGAAAGGCCTCTGCGTTCCCCGAACGACTTTCCGCGGCTTCCATATCACAAGCTGGGGCCCATCGAGCGCTACTTGCTGCCCACTTTCCTGGGCCGCCGCACCGCGGTGCACCATGCCAGCATCGGTTGCCCGTTCCGCTGCCAATTCTGCGGGGTAGTTCCGATTTTCGATGGCCGTCAAAAAACTGAGGCACCTGAGCGCACTGCCGAAGTCCTCACGATCCTCCAGCAAGAGCACGGTATCGACGCCGTCCAATTCTATGACAACAACTTTTTTCTGAATGAAGGCCATGCGCGCAGACAGGCGGAGCTATTGGCTCCGCTAAAGCTGCGCTGGTGGGCCGAAGGCCGGGTAGACACATTCCTCCGCTATTCCGACGCGGCGCTGCACGAGATCCGAAAGGCGGGAGCCACCATGATCTTTTTCGGCGCCGAGTCCGGCTCGAACAAGGTACTCGCCGAAATGAACAAGCGCATCACCGCCGAGCAGACGCTCGAACTGGCGGCGCGCATCCGGCACTTCGGCATCGTTCCCGAGTTCTCATTTGTAGTGGGGAGCCCCATTGCGCCCGCCGAGGATACGCGCGATACCATTCGGTTCATCCGCCAGATAAAACGTCTCAATCCGGAAGCCGAAATCATCGTTCAGCATTACATTCCCACTCCTCACCCGGACGGAATGTATGGCGAGATCAACGGCAAGATCGAATTTCCCGGCACTCCCGACGAGTGGGCCACCGAACGCTGGCTCAACTTCACGATTCGCCAGGATCCGCACCTTCCCTGGCTGCCTTCGCGCGTCAAACGCCGCATCGACAACTTTGAGTTGGTGATCAACTCGCGGTGGCCCACCGCGCAGGATATTCACCTCCCGCAATGGAGCCGTATGCTGCTGAAATCCCTGAGCAGTTGGCGGTACGCATTGGGATTCTACGATTTTCCACTCGAGCTTGCGTGGGCGCAACGATTCGTATCGCTGCGCAAACCACGTTGGGAGAGCTTGTGACTGCGATTTCAGCCGCGACAGCTTATCGATTATGGGCCCCCACTTACGATGCCGATCCGAATCCGCTGGTGGCGCTGGAACATCGCGTATTGAGCGAGCGGCTCGATCTTATTCCCGGTCAGCGGATGATGGATCTCGCGACCGGTACCGGGCGCTGGCTGGAGTACGCACTCGCGCACGGCGCGTGTGCAACTGGCATCGACCTCTCCGCCGAAATGCTGGCGGTGGCGGCCAGGAAACAGGGAGTACAAGGCCGTGTGGCGCAGGCCGATGTCTGTGCCCTGCCTTTCGCGCCGCATTCCGTCGATGTAGTGGTGTGCTCTTTTGCGCTGGGCTATGTCGATCGCATCAATCTGGCCTTCCGCGAGATGGCCCGAATTGCGCGCCGGATCATCATCAGCGACTTACATCCTGACGCTGTCCGTGCCGGGTGGGTCCGATCTTTTCATGCCAGCGGCGAAAGCTACGAAATCACACATTGTGACCACCTATTGGAGCGAATCGAAACCTGCGCGCGGAGGGCCGGTTTGCGTCCCAGTTGGAAACTTGACGTCTCGTTTGGCGAGCAAGAACGCGCGATTTTCGAGCGTGCCGGAAAAGCGAACGCGTTTCCGGGTGCGCAACAAGTGCCGGCCATTTTCATTTCCGCGTGGGTGAGCGGATGAAACTCATTGGCGCAAGAATCGCACGCGATGCCAAGACCGCCGAAGCTCTCACTCTGGAGGTTCGCGGCGGGCGTATTTCGCTCTCCGCTCCGAACTCACGAGACGCGAGCGCACGCACACCGGTCTTGGACCTCACGGGTTGTTTAGTGCTGCCTGGTTTGATCAATGCTCACGATCATCTGGAATTCAATTTATTCCCGAGCTTGGGACGTGGAACCTACAAAAATGCGAAAGGCTGGGCAGCGGACATCTATCAGCCCTCCGTTTCCCCCGTGAAGGAGCACCTTACGCTGTCCAAGCACGCGCGCATGATCTGGGGTGGACTTAAAAACTTGTTAAGCGGCGTGACCACGGTGGCGCATCACAACCCTGTGGACGATACCGTGCTCGATTCTTCGTTCCCGGTAAACGTGGTTAAGCGCTTCGGCTGGGCTCACTCGCTGGATTTCAGCCCCGACTTAGTCGAACGCTTCCGCACGACGCCCGACAATTGGCCGTTCATTCTGCACGCGGGCGAAGGGATCGATGAACATGCGCGCTCTGAAATGGGCCGGTTGGAAAAGCTCGGGGTTCTGAGCGCGCGGACCGTGCTGGTTCATGCCATTGGCCTGGATCAACCCGATCTCGAGCTGCTTCGAACCCGGCGGAGCGCACTCGTCTGGTGTCCCACTTCGAACGTTTCGACGTATGGGAAAACTCTCTGCGCATCCGCTCTTCAATCCGGATTGAGTGTTGTCCTCGGGACTGACTCCGCGCTTACTGCTCAAGTTGACCTGATCGATGAGCTCGAAGTCGCCCGTCGCACGCATGAGCTCACCGCTGACAATCTTTTCGAAATGGTGACGACTCGATCCGCGCGCGTCTTTCGGCTTAACGAAGGAGAAGGAACGATACGCGAAGGAGGCGTGGCGGATCTGGTCGTCGTCGAGGATCGCGGGCAGAGCCCCGCCGAAGCCCTGCAACGAATGCAGCCGGAAATGGTAATGGCTCGCGGAAAAGTCCGGCTCGTCTCCCCGCCCCTGCTGGAGAGGGCCTCCGTCTTCGACGCCAGTGGGTGGCACGCAGTCAACGTCGAAGGCCGCGGCAAATGGTTCACCGACCTCAATCTTCCCTCTCTGCACGAAGAGACCGTCCGCGTCCTCGGCCCGGAATATCGTCTGGCGGGAAGGCGAATATCGCAGTGATACTCGATTCGCTTCCGGTGCTGATCTTGAACCCGCACAGCCGCTGCAATTGCCGCTGCGCGATGTGCGACATCTGGAAAACCACTAAGACACGGGAAATCAGCGTCGAGGATCTCAAGCGGCAGTTAAAGAGCATCCAGCGTCTGCAAGTGCAATGGGTGGTCTTTTCGGGCGGCGAAGCACTCATGCACTCCGATTTATGGGGTCTCATCGATGTGCTTCGCGAGAGGCAGATCCGAATCACTCTGCTCAGTTCGGGACTGCTGCTCGGCCGGCACGCTGCGTCTCTGGTGAAATCCGTGGACGACGTGATCGTTTCGCTCGATGGTCCCCCGCAGGTCCACAACTCGATCCGTGGAGTTCCGGGCGCCTTCGAAATTACGGCAGCCGGGATCGCGTCCATTCTTGAGCGCGATCCCAACTTCCGCATTTCCGCCCGCTGCACCGTCCAGCGTTCGAACTTCCGCCACCTGCGCGATACGGTGGATGCCGCGCGGGGGCTAAGCCTGAACTCAATGTCATTCCTCGCGGCGGACGTCGATTCCACCGCTTTCGCCCGGCCCGACGGCTGGCCCATGGAGAAAAAGGCGGCGGTCCGCCTCGATTCCGCGGAGATCGCGGTTCTCGAGTCGGAAATTGAAGCGTTGATTTCGCGCGGCGAATGCGGGCGCTTCGTCTGTGAGTCACCGGCGAAGCTGCGGCGCATTGCTCGCCATTTCCGCGTGGTTCTTAACGAAATGCCACCGATAGCTCCGGCCTGTAACGCCCCCTGGAATTCGGCCGTGGTTGAAGCCGATGGAACCGTGCGTCCGTGCTTCTTTCAACCTCCCATCGGACATCTGAATACGGGGAAACCCCTCTACCAGATCTTGAACGGCCCGGAGGCCGTCGCCTTTCGTGACTCACTGGACGTGGCTACGAACCCGATTTGCCAAAAGTGTGTTTGCTCATTGAATTGGAGATTGCAGTAATGTCTTGCACTGTTCGTTCTGGCTTGCTTCTAACAATGTTCTGCGTGGGCGCCTTCGTCGCGAATGCCCAGGAAAAGCCGGCCAACCACTTCGTAAATAACAATGTGTGCAGAACCTGCCATCCGATCATCTGGAGCAACTTCTATAAAAATCCGCACTTCAAGAGCATCGCTTCCGGTAAGGAGCCACTCGAGAGTACGGGCTGCCAAGGCTGCCACGGTCCCGGGGGGCTCCACGCGGATAATGCCGGTGGGAAACCGATTGTTTCGTTCACGGGGCTTCCCGCCGAGCAAGTGCTAGACGCCTGCCTTCGTTGTCATAGTCAGAAACTTTCACGGGCCAATATCCGTAACTCCCAACATACTCTGAACGGCATGGCATGTACCAGTTGCCATTCGGTTCATCGCGCGCAATCCGTGCGCGCGCTCCTGCGCAAGCCTCAGACCACTCTCTGTGAAGAGTGTCATACCGACGTGCGCTCGCAGTTCGCGATGCCCTTCAAGCACCGCGTGGAGGAAGGAGTGATGTCGTGTACGGACTGCCACAATCCGCACGGATCTTCTGCTCCCACCTGGAGGATGGCCTCGCACCCGCGCCACGTCGAGCAAGCCATGGCGAACGAAGAGCCTTGCCTTAAATGCCACGCCGATAAACGGGGGCCCTTCGTATTCGAGCATCTCGGCGTTCGTGTGGACGGATGCGAAACCTGCCACGCTCCTCACGGGTCGCCCAATTCGCGATTGCTGCGGCGCCCGGTGGTGTTTACTTTGTGCCTGGAATGCCACAACGGGGGAGGGAACTTCGGTCGCCGGGGAAACGGCATCGCCACTCAAACACCGAACCATAACATGGCCGATCCGCGCTATCAGAATTGCACGGCCTGTCATGTGCGCATTCATGGATCGAACGCGGATTCCAACTTCTTGCGGTAAAGTCTATGCGAGTTACGACTCTTCTCTTTCTGATTGCGAGCGCCGCAGCCGCGCAAGTTCCGGTAGCTCCGAGTCCCGACTTGGCCGGAGTACGAAACGGAGAAAACGTCCAAAACTACAACATTGTCGATAGCTTCGAAACCGGATACCGTTATCGCACGGTGGGCGGAAGTATGGAGCAGTATCGCAGCAGCGTCAATTTCGGCGACGGGATCCGGCTCCTGGGAAGTTCGCTGCTGGTGACCTCAAAGAATGGCCATGGCCTGCTATTCGACCAAATCACACTGTCTACCCAGGGACTCGGCAACGATCCATATGAATCGGTGGTGATGCGTGTCGAGAAGAATCGCATTTATAGCTACGACATGAACTGGCGGCAGAATGACTATTTCAATCCCGGCCTGGTGACGGCCGGCGGAGGCGGACAGCATCTCCTGGACACCCAGCATCGGATGCAGGATCACAATCTGACGTTATTCCCTCAGTCCAACCTCAAGGTCTTTCTCGGATTCAGCAATTCATCCCAGACGGGACCGGGTTATTCGTCCATTCAGCAGTTCGACGCTACAGGCAATATTTTCCCCCTGTTTTCGAATGTGCATCGTGTTTGGCGCGAGTACCGGCTTGGCAACGAATTTCGCGTTTTCGGAATACGTGTGAACTGGATGCACGGATGGCAGGACTTCAAGGACGATACCGGCGCCACAATCGCTACCTCAGGCGTACCCGGCGCGCTCCCGCCGATGCAAACACCCGGAGTGAGTCTCAACAGCTTTCAGTCGAGCGATCCGAATCATGGAACCAACCCGTATTGGCGCGCTGCGATCTTCACCGACCGAAAGCTGTTCCACGTGAACGGCCGGTTTACTTATTCCGGAGGGCGCCACGCTTTTGTGACCGATGAGAGTGCGCAGGGCATCGCATCCTCGCTGGCTCGCGTCCAAAACGTGGTCACTCTCGGCAACGCCGAACGCCCGGCTGCGACCGGAAACTTGAATCTCAACTTTACGCCTAACTCCAAATTGACCATCGCCAACAGCACCTCCGTCTATAACATACGCACTCTTGGCAATTCCTTCTTCTCTGAATTCGACAGCGCTACCCAGACCACATCCGTGCTGTTCTACAACTATCTCGGCATCCGGACGGTCGCAAATGACACTGATCTGAACTATCAGGTCTCGCCTCTCCTGGGCTTGATGACGGGCTATCATTATTCCGATCGGCTGATCTCATCCCAGGACCAGTTCACTTTCGCGGGAACGACTTCGAAAAGCCTGGCCGAGCAATCGAATCAACTTCACTCCGGGGAGGTCGGCCTGCGGCTGAGGCCCTGGCAGCATCTCAGCATGCTGTTCTCGGCAGAGATTGGGGCAAACAGCCATCCTTTCACTCCGCTCGCCGACGGCAACTATCACGCCTTCAGCGGCCGCATTCAATATCGCGCGAAAACTTTCCGCCTTACGGCCGCAGCCAATGCAAATTACAATGCGAACTCCGTCTCGCTAACTTCTTACGCCTCGCAGTCCAGAACTTATTCGGTAAGCGGCAATTGGATCCCCCGCAGCCGCTTCACTGTCGATGCCGGCTTCAATCGGGCGCACACTTATACGATCGGAGGGATCGCCTATTTTTTTGACCAGCAACTGCTTCAGGACCAAAGTTCGATTTACTTGAGCAACATCAATTCGATTTACGCGGGCTTGCGGTATGAGATCGGAAAGCGAATCGACCTCTATGCCGGCTACACCCGCGTTCAGGATTTAGGGGATGGCCGCCCCACCGCAGCTGCCGGAATCGGATCCGCGCCGGCGTTGTTTCAGAGCGTGCAAACGTTTCCCATTGCGTTCCAGTCCCCCATGGCCCGGCTCTCGGTGAAAATCAACGAGAGACTTCGATGGAATGCCGGGTACCAATACTACGGTTACCGGTCGGACTTCGCATCCTTGTTGGGGTATCGCACGAACACCGGATACACGAGTCTTTCGTTCTCCTTTTGACTCATGGAATCGAAGCTCACGCAGACGCCCCGGTTCCCGGACATGTTCCCCACATGTCCGGCAGCGCCGTTTTTCGACCCGGCGCGGAACGCGTGGGTGTTGAGCCGCTATGGGGACGTGCTGGCCGCCTTGCGTGAGCCGGTCCTCCGCCAGGCGGGTCCCCAAAAAGCGCCGGTGCAGGTACGCGAAGACGTGTTGAGTGCGCTCTCCCAGTCTAAGATTGCAGAGTGGCAAGAGCGGATTGAGCCTCTTGCTTTTCGCATTTTCGCGGAACTGCCGTCGGGTCGCCCGGTCGACTTGGTGAGCGAAGTACTTCGGCCCTGGTCCCTTGCGATCACGAGCATCGTGCTGGGCTTTGATGCAGTGACGGGCCGGCGGTTGGCGGCGCTTCAAGCGCACCTGACCGGCGGCAATGCCGGTTTACTGGCATCCCGCCGGCCTCTTCAATCGCTTATTAGCGCATGGCGCGCCGTTCAGCGCAGGATTGCGAACGCGCGTTTGGAAAGATTATTGCACAGGGTGCGCATGCGCGGAACGCGATCGCTATTCCTGGGCCTTTCGCAGACGCTACCCGATTTTTTGGCAAACGCCTGGCTCGCCTTGTTGGAACATCCCTCGCAACTGGTGCGTCTCCGTGCCGAACCACATCTGGCGCCAAGGGCCCTGGAAGAATTGCTCCGCTATAGCGGCCCCGTACATACCCTCACGCGGGAGGCGCAGCAAGCCCTGGAACTCGCGGGTGTTACGATTGCGCAAGGCCAACGCGTAATTTTGAAAGTGGCCTTGGCGAATCGCGATCCCGCGCACTTCACAGATCCAAACTCCCTTAACATCGCGCGCCAGAACGCCGGCCACCTCGCTCTCGGGGCTGGTCCGTATTCCTGCGTGGGTGCGCTGTTAGTCCGCATGGCAGCGCTTTCGGCAATCCGTGCGTTCGCCGATAAGATGGCTGGAGCCGAACTCGTCGAACCCGTCGTCTGGCGTCGCGGTTCAACACTCGACTCGCCATCTTCCGTGCGTGTCCGTTGTATTTCGCTGGAAAGTCCTGGAAACCGGAAGATCACTCCTTCGTGGGAAGCTTCACGATAGAACGCTTTGGGGTCTACGTAGAGCCATTGGCCATCGTTGGCCTTAAGGTGAGGCTTGGCGCGATCCAGAGGCACTCGCGGCGCTTCGCCGGTGCCTGGATGGGCGCGTCGGGATCAAGTACAGCAAGCCGGCTCTGCCAGCAGCTCGTCGCAGGCTCAGAGGAAACGCCGGCCGTAGGGAGGCCTTCAGCGAATGGTTGATATATATTAGAATCCATGAGTTTCCGGTTGTGGTCCTTTCTGGCGCCGTTAACGTTAACTGTGTCGGTGCTGGGCCAGGAGACTCCCTCGTTTGGGCCGCAAGAGCTTTCGTTCTTCGAGAATAACGTTCGTCCGATTCTGAAGAGCAACTGCCAGGCCTGCCACAATCCTACAAACCGAAGTAGCGGGCTTTCGCTGGATAGCCGCGAAAACGTCCTGAAGGGTGGCAAGCGCGGTCCTGCGGCGCAACCGGGAGCGCCAGCGGATAGCCTCCTGATCCGCGCCGTTGAGCAAACCGGAGACCTCAAGATGCCGCTGGGACGTCCGCGTCTCGCGGACCAGGACATCGCCACGCTGCGCCAGTGGATTGATCAGAAGCTGCCGTGGTCCGTCACGAAAAATGACAGCAAGCCCAGAAATTGGGATCACTGGGCGTTCCAGACGCCGAAACGACCCGCCATTCCCGTCGTACGCAATCTGGCCTGGGTACGGAATCCGATCGACAATTTCATATTGGCGAAGCTGGAGCAGGAGAAATTGCAGCCGTCTGCGGAGGCCGACCGGGCTACGCTGCTGCGTCGCGTGAGCCTCGACCTCACCGGTCTTCCGCCGACGCCTCAGGAAATCGAGGCCTTCCTCACGAACCAATCCCCTCAGGCCTACGAAGAGGTAGTAGATCGCCTACTTGCATCTCCTCATTACGGCGAACGCTGGGGACGGCATTGGCTGGATGCCGCCCGTTACGCCGACTCGGACGGTTACAGCATCGACGCTCCGCGTCCCATTTGGAAGTACCGCGACTGGGTGATCAATGCGCTCAACCGGGACATGCCGTTCACCCAATTCACCATTGAGCAAATCGCTGGCGACCTGCTGCCGAATCCGACCATGGACCAACTGATTGCTACCGGCTTCCATCGGAACACTCCCAGCAACTTCGAAGGCGGAATCGATTTCGAACAGTATCGGAACGAAGCTGTGGCGGATCGGACCGCTACGACCGGTGCGGTGTTCCTGGGCCTCACGATTGGCTGCGCGCGCTGTCACGATCACAAGTACGATCCGATCTCGCAGCGGGAGTTCTACCAGCTCTTCGCCTATTACAACAACACCGACGAGATCAGCGCCCAAGCCGAGCGAGACGACTTCTACCGGCCGTATCTCGATCTGCCAACTCCGCAGGAAACCGCCGACGCAAAATCGTACTGGGATCAGGCGACCAAGCTCAGCCGGCAGGTAGTGGACTATATCGAAGCGCTGGTGAAGAAGCCGCAGGCGCCTGGGTCGGCTCCTTTATATAAGGACGCCGAACTGCAGAAGCGCGTCGGCGAGCTGCGGGCTTTCATGAAGCCGCTCGGTATCGACGGTGCTCCGGAATATCATTGGCCTAAACCCTGGGTTACCAGAACGCTGATCATGCGCGAGTTGCCGAAGCCGCGCGAGACCTACGTTCAGATCGGCGGCGATTTTCTGAGACATGGCGATCGGGTTTTCCCCGGAGTGCCTGCGGTGCTTTCCTCCAAGCCGGTTTCGGGCAATCGTCTCGATCTTGCCAAGTGGCTGGTGGACCCCTCCAATCCGCTCACCGCCCGCGTGACTGTGAATCGCATGTGGCAGGAATACTTCGGTAAAGGGATCGTCGAGACACAGGACGACTTCGGCGTCGTCGGCTCGCGACCCACACATCCCGAATTGTTGGACTGGCTGGCGACGGAGTTTATGGCAAGAGGCTGGAGTCAGAAAGCCATCCATCGCCTGATCG
>Ga0068856_100006477_pt1 | contig 11480 bp, 12 predicted proteins | sample KBSCornC62_FD_66595 | JGI IMG/M metagenome (GOLD analysis project Ga0068856, IMG submission 66595) | Corn rhizosphere microbial communities from Kellogg Biological Station, Michigan, USA - KBS Corn C6-2 | ecosystem: Host-associated > Plants > Roots > Rhizosphere > Soil ... | reverse complement strand
CTCGCGACCGGCCAGCACGACTTCGTGCTGCTGGACGTCCGCAGCGTCGAGCTGTACGCGGCCGGCCACGTGCCCGGTGCGCTGCACTTGCCACACGGCAAGATCACCGAAGGCAAGCTGCGCGAGTTTCCCGCCGGCACGCTGTTCGTCACGTACTGCGCCGGCCCGCACTGCAACGGCGCCACGCGTGGCGCGATCCGGCTGGCGAAGCTGGGACGGCCGGTCAAGATCATGATCGGCGGGGTCACGGGCTGGCTGGACGAAGGCTTTGCGCTGGAGGCTGCGCAGGCGGAGGTGGCCTGAGCAAGCTGCGGGCTTCCTTTGCCGACATGGCACGTGTTTCGTGCCGGCTTGGTCTGAGCAGGGGTCGGTGGCGTATCGGTGCGCCAAGGAAATTCAAGCGCACATTTTTTTGAGCGGCCTCGGCATCGACGGCCCATCGAGGCCGCGTCGATGCCCGCGGCCAGCGCCTTGGCGGGGCGCCGGGCGTGACGCGAATCGCGGGCCCGCGCGCCGGCGCTCCTTTTCGTGATGGACAACGTGAAGACCATGGCGCTTCGCGAAGTTCGCGGTCGAACGACGTGCGACGAGCGCGCATTCGTGCCCGGCGCCAGCGCTATCCCGGCCCCGCGGCGCGCAGCGCTGCGGATTGTCGGTCACGGGAAGGAGCGACGGCCGGCGGGCCCGCATTTCGCGTCAAGCCCGACGGCGCGTGTCGTTGACGGCCGCGGGCATCGGCGCGGCCTCGATGGGCCGTCGATGCCTGGCCCTCGCAAAAACCGGACACCTGTATTTGGATCCCCGCCAGGGCGCCACCAGCGAAGGACGGTGGGGGACTCTTTCCGGCGAGGTCAAGGAAGGAATTTGCCCGAAGGGCAAAGGGGGGACACGAGCCGGAAAGAGTCCCCCACCGGCCCCTGCTCAGGCCAAGCCGGCATGGAAGTGCGTCCCTGCTCAGCTCACGCCGGCATGGAAGTGCGTCCCTGCTCAGCTCAAGCCAGCAACGTCCGGATCAAGCTCACAAGAAACCGCCCCCCCCACACCAACCATCCCGGAGCAAACCAAGCCGGAATGAAACCTCCGGCAACACTGCCCAGCCCGGCCCGCCCCCCGATCTCGGCGACAATCGGGCGGTGAATTACGCTCTCTTCGATGACGCCGGCAAGTTCCTCGCCGGGCGGGTGATGTCCGAGGCCGACAGCTCGATCCAGGTGGAACTCGAGTCCGGCAAGCGTGTGAAGGTCAAGTCTTCCCACGTGCTGCTGCGCTTCGCGAAGCCGCTGCCCGCCGAACTGATCGCGCAGGGCCAGGCGCTCGCGCGCGAGATCGACCTCGACCTCGCCTGGGAATTCGCCAGCGACGGCGACTTCGGCTTCGCCGACCTGGCACGCGACTACTTCGACGCCTCCGCCGGCCCGGTGCAGCAGGCCGCCGCCCTGTTCCGCCTGTTCGACGCGCCGCACTACTTCCGCCGCATGGCCAAAGGCGTGTTCCGCAAGGCGCCCGAGGAGACTGTCAAGGCCGCGCTGCTGGGCATCGAGCGCAAGCGCCTGCAGGCGCTGCAGATCCAGGAATGGGCCGGCGAGCTGGTGGCCGGCACGACGCCGCAGGCGATCCGCGACCAGCTCTACAAGATCCTGTTCCGCCCCGACAAGAACGCGCCAGAGTACAAGGCCGTCGTCGAGGCGTCCCGGCAGTCGCAGCGCTCGCCGCTCGACCTGCTCAAGGCCGCCGGCGCCATCACGAGCCCGTACCAGTTCCACTGGCGCCGCTTCCTGTTCGAGGAGTTCGGCAAGGGCACCGGCTTCCCGCCGCTGGAGGCGCCGCCGGTCAAGGACGACCTGCCGCTGGCCGAGGTGGCCGCCTTCTCGATCGACGACTCGCAGACCACCGAGATCGACGACGCCCTGTCCGTGCGCGGCCTGGGCAGCGGCACCGTCGTGTTCGGCGTGCACATCGCCGCGCCGGGCCTGGCGATCCTGCCGGACAGCCCGATCGACAAGGTGGCGCGCGACCGCCTGTCCACGGTCTACATGCCGGGCTGGAAGATCACGATGCTGCCCGACGCCATCGTCGAGAAGTACACGCTCGCCGAGGGCCGCGACTGCCCCGCCCTGAGCCTGTACGTCACCCTCGACGAGGCGACGCTGGAGGTCAAGGGCAGCGAGACGAAGGTCGAGCGCGTGCCCATCGTGGCCAACCTGCGCCACGACAAGCTCGACGCCGTCGTCACCGAGGCCTCGCTGCTGGGCGATGCGCCGGCCGACTACGCGTTCGCCACGGAGCTGGCCTTCACGTTCCGCCTCGCGCGCCACCTGAAGGCGCTGCGCGAAGTGGTGCGCGGCAAGCCGGAAAACTTCAACCGGCCCGACTACAACTTCCGCCTGCAGGCCGCGGACGGCCAGTCGCCGACGAGCGAGCCCACGGGCGACGAGACGGTCACCATCAGCGAGCGCCGCCGCGGCGCGCCGCTGGACCTCATCGTGTCAGAGGCGATGATCCTGGCCAACAGCACCTGGGGCGGCTGGATCGCCGAGATGGGCGTGCCGGGCATCTACCGCAGCCAGGCCAGCCTCGCGCCGGGCGTCAAGGTGCGCATGGGCACCAAGCCCGCGCCGCATGCCGGCATGGGCGTCGCGCAGTACACCTGGGCGACGTCGCCGCTGCGGCGCTACGTCGACCTCGTCAACCAGTGGCAGATCATCGCCTGCGTGCGCAACGGCCGCATGGCGCCGCTGTCCGCGCCGTTCAAGCCCAAGGACGCGACGCTGTTCTCCATCATCTCGGGCTTCGACACCGCCTACGCCGCCTACAACGGCTTCCAGACCGGCATCGAGCGCTTCTGGACGCTGCGCTGGCTGCAGCAGAACGACGTGGCCGAACTCGACGCCGCCGTGCTCAAGGACGGGCTGGTGCGCGCGGACACCCTGCCGCTCGTGTTCAAGGCCGCCGGCTGCGACGGCCTGCCGCGCGGCACGCATGTGCGCGTGCGCGTGGACGGCGTCGACCTGCTGACGCTGGACGTGCACGCCCGCCTCGTCGCGCGCCTGGACGACGAGCCGGCGACGGACGAGGCCGCCGCCGAGGAGGCCGACGACACCGAGGAGGCGGGCGCCGGCCCGCTGACGCTGGCCATCGACGTCACCGAAGAGACCCCGCCTGCCGAAGGCGCCGCCACGCCCGCCTGACACGCCCACGCCCGACTCGCATGGACAAGAACTTCAAACGCCCGCCGCAACGCCAGATGTTCGCCGCAGAGCCGCTGTCGGTGCGCATCCGCAAGTGGCGGCCGAGCGTGATGCAGCTGGCGCTGACGATCTCCATCACGCTGCACGCCGCGGTGCTGGGCGTGCGCATCGTCGATCCGCAGGACTTCAACCGTGTGTTCCAGGACACGCCGCTGGAGGTGGTGCTGGTCAACGCGCGCTCCAGCGAGGCGCCCACCAAGGCGCAGGCGATCGCGCAGGCCAACCTCGCCGGCGGCGGCGAAGCCGAGGCCGGGCTCGCCACGTCGCCGCTGCCGCCGTCGCCCAACGAGCTCGTGGGCGACGAGCAGACCGACTCGACGCGCAAGATCCAGGCCGACGAGCAGGAGCAGCAGCAGCTCCTCGCCAACGTGCGCCGCGACATCGCCGCGATGCCGGTGCCCGATCCGCGCAAGGCCAGGATGACGCCGGCCGAGCGCGAGACCGAGGAGCTGCGCCAGCAGAAGCTGCGCCTGCTCGCCGCGATCGAGAAGCGCATCAACGAGGAGAACTCCCGCCCGCGCCGGCGCTACATCAGCCCCTCCACCCGCGAGGAGGTCTACGCGATCTACTACGACAAGCTGCGCCACAAGATCGAGGACAAGGGCACCGCCAACTTCCCGTCCCTGAACGGCCACAAGCTGTACGGCGAGCTGACGGTCAACCTCACGATCGACGCGCGCGGACGCGTCGTCGAGTCCGAGATCGTGCACAGCTCGAACTCGCGCTTCCTCGATCAGCGTGCGCTGGCGATCGCGCAGGCCGCGGCGCCGTTCGGCAACTTCAGCGACGACATGAAGCGCAAGGCCGACCAGATCGTCGTGACCTCGCGCTTCCGCTTCACGAAGACCGAGGGCATGCAGGCCACGATGACCAACAACGGAGGCTGATCCCCTTGAGCGCGTCGAGTCCCGCCCTCCTTGCCGTCATCGGCAATCCTGTCGCGCACAGCCGCTCGCCCCAGATCCACGCGCGCTTCGCCGCGGCCGCCGGGCTGGCTGTCGACTACACGCGCCTCCTGGCGCCGCTGGACGGATTCGTCGCCACGCTGCGCGCCTTCGCCGGATCCGGCGCGCGCGGCTGCAACGTCACCGTGCCGTTCAAGGGCGAGGCATTCGCCGCCTGCACGCGCCTGTCCGAGCGCGCGCGCCGCGCCGAGGCGGTCAACACGATCGTGTTCGAGGCCGACGGCTGGTTCGGCGACAACACCGACGGTGCCGGCCTGGTGCGCGACATCGAGCTCAACGCCGGCGTCCCGCTCCTGGGCAAGCGCGTGCTGGTGCTCGGCGCCGGGGGCGCCGCGGCCGGCGCGCTCGACCCGCTGCTGTCCGCCCGGCCGGCGGCGCTCGTCGTCGCCAACCGCACACCGGCCAGGGCGCAGGCCATGATCGAACGCTTCGCCGCCGGCGCCGCGCGCCTGGACGTGCCGCTGTCGGCCGCGCCGCTCGAGGCGCCCGGAGACGGATTCGACGTGCTCGTCAACGCCACCGCCGCCAGCCTGCAGGCCGCCGTCCCGCCGCTGCCCGCGGGCACGCTCCGGCCCGGCGCGCTGGCACTCGACATGATGTACGGCCCCGCCACCCTGCCCTTCCTGCGCTGGGCGCGCGCGCAGGGCGCGGTCGCGCGCGACGGCCTGGGCATGCTGGTGGAGCAGGCGTCGGAAGCCTTCTTCGTCTGGATGGGGCAGCGCCCTGCCACGTTCCAGGTGCTGGCCGAACTGCGGCGGGAGGTCGACGCCCAGGTCGAGGCCGCCGCCAAGGCGTCCTCGTGAATTCCGGCCTGCGCCATGCCGGCCGCCTGGTCGGCATGCTGGCCGTGGCCACCCTCGCGCTGCAGCTGTTCTTCCTGCTGCGCATCGTGCTGATGACGGTCGTCGCGCCGGAGTCCACCACGTTCCAGCGCAGCGAGATCTGGCGCATCGTGCGCGAGAAGCACCAGCTGCCGTGGCTGCAGGACAGCGTGCCGGGCAGCCGCATCTCCGACAACCTGCGCCGCGCGGTGATCGCGAGTGAGGACGCCGGCTTCGTCGAACATCACGGCGTCGAATGGGACGCCGTCGAGAAAGCGTGGACGAGGAACGAGAAGGCGCAGGCGCGCGCCGAGGCCCAGCTCGGGCGCGCGGCGATGCGGCGCGGCCGCGACGGCAGGCCGCGCGAGGTGGTGGCCAAGGTGGTGGGCGGCTCGACGATCTCGCAGCAGCTGGCCAAGAACCTGTTCCTCTCCGGCGAGCGCAACATCCTGCGCAAGGGCCAGGAGCTGGTGATCACGTTCATGCTGGAGCTCGTGCTGGGCAAGGACCGCATCCTCACCGCCTACCTCAACAACGTCGAATGGGGCGAGGGGGTATTCGGTGCCCAGGCCGCGGCACAGCACTACTTCCGGACCAGCGCCGCCACGCTGGGCCCGGCGCAGGCGGCACGGCTGGCGGTGATGCTGCCGGCGCCCAAGCGCTTCGAGAAGGCGCCGTCCTCGCCTTACGTGCTGGGCCGCTCGGCGACGATCGCGGCGCGCATGGGCGGCGTGGACCTGCCCTGAAGCTGGCCCGACCGCGATCAAGCGGGCCGCCATCGTCGCCGCAGGGGCAGCCCACACCTGCCATGATGACGCGTTGAACCGCCCTTCGCAGGGCACGCGAACCCCCGACATGGAACTGGACCGAGAACAGCAGGAAGTCGCGCAGACCGCCGCGCGCATGATCGTCGAGGATGGCCTGGACTACGCCACCGCACGCCGCAAGGCGCTGCAGGAGCACGGCGACGGCCGACGCCTGCGCGACGCGCCCAGCAACGAGGCCATCGAGGACGAAGTCCGCGCCCACATCGCGATCTTCCACGCCGACACCCAACCCGCCGAGCTGCGCGCACTCCGGGAGGTGGCGTTACGCTGGATGCTGCGGCTGGCCGAGTTCCGGCCGCACGTGGGCGGCGCCGTCTGGCGCGGCACGGCCACCCGCCAGGCGATCGTGCGCATCGATCTGTACTGCGAGGACACCAAGGCGCCCGAGCTCGCATTCCTGAACCGCGGCGTCGACTACGAGACGGTCAGCGAGCCGCTGGGTCGCGGCGAGCATTCGCTGGTGCTGGTGGTCGAGGAGCGCAACGCCGATCTGGGCGACTGGGTGACGATCCACTTCAACGTGCACGACTTCGACGACCTGCGCGGCGCCCTCAAGCCGGACGCGCGCGGCCAGACCTGGCGCGGCGACGCGGCGGCGCTGCGACGCCTGCTCGAGGAGGAAGCATCATGAGCGGCCTCACGCGACGCGACGCGGTCGGCGCCGTCGTCCTCGGCGGCGCCGCCCTGGGGCTGGGCGCCTGGCTGCGCCATCGGCAACAGCCGCCCGTGGTGGTCGGCGACACGGCCGCCGCCGCGGCCTCGGCGGCCGGTGTCGCGCTGCCGCCGCTGACGCCGATCCCGTCGCCGCTCCGGACGATGGACGGCCGCACCTTGTCGGAGGCCGACGTCGCGGGCCGCTTCGTGCTGCTCAATTTCTGGGCACCGTGGTGTCCGCCCTGCGTCAAGGAGATGCCCGAGATCGACCGCTTCGCGCGGTCGGAAGCGGGCCGGAACGTGCTCGTGATCGGCCTGGCGATCGACGAGCAGGCGGCGGTCGAGAAGTTCGTGGCCGCCCATCCGGTCTCATTCCCGATCTCCATCCTCGGGTATGCCGGGCTTGCCTGGGCCCGCCGCCTCAGCAATGATCCGAATGTCGCCCTGCCCTTCACGGCCGTGTTCGATCGCTCGCAGCGGCTCGCGCAACACAAGTTCGGTGCCACCAACGCCGCCGAACTGACGCAGTGGACGCGCATTTCGTAAGGGAACTCGCAGCAACCGGCGCGTCGGCTGCTTCAAATCGGCTCAGGAACCCGCGCCACCGCGTTGCCCAACGCGGATCGAGTTGTCAAGCACTCTTTTTAGGGTAAATTCTCGCTTAGTGGCGGGAACAGCGCTCAACAAAGCGTAAAGTTCGCCTCTTCCGAATCGACACGCCGGCCTTCGTCGCCGAATCGCGCCTCGCATGAACGTCCTCGTGCTTCACGGTCCCAATCTCAACCTGCTCGGTACACGCGAGCCGGCTGTGTATGGAAGCACCACGTTGCCGGACATTGATCGCGAATTGCAGCAGATCGCGAAAGAAGCCGGGGCCACGCTCCAGAGCCTGCAGAGCAACCACGAAGGCGTGCTGATCGACCGCGTCCACACGGCGCGCACCGACGGCACCGACTTCATCGTGATCAATCCGGGCGCGTTCACGCACACCAGCGTCGCCCTGCGCGACGCCATCGCCGGGGTGGCGATCCCGTTCGTCGAGGTCCACCTGTCGAACGTCCATCGCCGCGAGCCGTTCCGGCACCATTCCTATTTTTCCGATCTTGCCGAAGGCGTGATCGTCGGCCTCGGCGCCCAGGGCTACGGCCTGGCGCTGAAGTTCGCCCTGTCGCGCGCTCCCAAGCGCAGCTAGCCCGCCGCACCGCGGCCGGCGCCACGAGCGCCGTTCACAAGACATTCTTTTCCAGGAGACCGTTCCATCATGGACATGCGCAAGCTCAAGACCTTGGTCGACCTCGTGTCGGAGTCCAACATCTCCGAACTCGAAATTACCGAAGCCGAAGGCAAGGTCCGCATCGTCAAGGCAGGCTACGGCGTCCCGACCGCGATGATGATGCCCGCTGCCGCGCCGATGATGATGCAGGCCGCTCCGCAGCAGGCCGCCGCGCCCGCGGCGGACTCCGCGCCCGCTGCGGAGGCCGCGCCCGTCCAGACGGGCCACGTCGTCAAGTCGCCGATGGTCGGCACGTTCTACCGCTCGGCCAGCCCGGGCGCCAAGCCGTTCGCCGAGATCGGCACCCAGCTCAAGGAAGGCGATCCGATCTGCATCGTCGAGGCGATGAAGATCATGAACGAGATCGAGTGCGACATGACCGGCACGGTCACCAAGATCCTGGTCGAGAACGGCCAGGCCGTGGAATTCGGTCAGCCGCTGTTCATCATCGAATAAGCGGACCGCCATGTTCAAGAAGATTCTTATCGCCCACCGCGGCGACAACGCCGAAGGCGGTGCGGCGCAGCCAGATTGCGCTGCGGGCGAAGCCCGCCAGGGCGATTGAGACGAGCACAAAATGTTCAAGAAAATCCTGATCGCCAATCGAGGCGAGATTGCCCTGCGCATCCAGCGCGCGTGCCGCGAGATGGGCATCCAGTCGGTGGTGGTCTATTCGGAGGCCGACCGCGACGCGAAGTACGTCAAGCTCGCCGACGAAGCCGTGTGCATCGGCCCCGCGCCGTCGATGCAGAGCTACCTCAACATGCCGGCGATCATCTCGACGGCCGAGGTGACCGACGCCGAGGCCATCCACCCGGGCTACGGCTTCCTGTCCGAGAACGCCGACTTCGCCGAACGCGTCGAGAAGAGCGGCTTCACCTTCATCGGCCCGACGCCGGAGTCGATCCGCATCATGGGCGACAAGGTGTCGGCCAAGCAGGCGATGATCAAGGCCGGCGTGCCCTGCGTGCCGGGCTCCGAGGGCGTGCTGCCCGAGGATCCGAAGGAGATCATCCGCATCGCGCGCGCGGTGGGCTATCCGGTGATCATCAAGGCGGCCGGCGGCGGCGGCGGACGCGGCATGCGCGTCGTCCACACCGAGGCGGCGCTGGTCAACGCGGTGCAGATGACGCGCAGCGAGGCCGGCGCGGCGTTCAACAATCCCGCCGTCTACATGGAGAAGTTCCTCGAGCACCCGAGGCACATCGAGATCCAGATCCTGGCCGACCAGCACAAGAACGCGGTCTGGCTGGGCGAGCGCGACTGCTCGATGCAGCGGCGCCACCAGAAGATCATCGAGGAAGCGCCCGCGCCGGGCATCCCGCGCCGCGTGATCGAGAAGATCGGCGAGCGCTGCGCGGCCGCCTGCAAGCGCATCGGCTACCGCGGCGCCGGCACCTTCGAATTCCTGTACGAGGACGGCGAGTTCTACTTCATCGAGATGAACACCCGCGTGCAGGTGGAACATCCGGTGACCGAACTCGTGACCGGCATCGACATCGTGCAGATGCAGATCAAGGTCGCGGCCAACGAGCCGCTGCCGTTCACGCAGCGCCAGATCCAGATGCGCGGCCACTCGATCGAGTGCCGCATCAACGCCGAGGATCCCTACAAGTTCGTGCCGTCGCCCGGTCGCATCACCATGTGGCACCCGCCGGGCGGCCCGGGCGTGCGCGTCGACTCGCACATCTACACGAACTACTACGTGCCGCCGAACTACGATTCCATGGTCGGCAAGATCATCGTGCACGGCGACACGCGCGACCAGGCGCTCGCGCGCATGCGCGTGGCGCTGTCCGAGACGGTGGTCGAGGGCATCCAGACCAACATCCCGCTGCACCGCGAGCTGATGGTCGACGCCAAGTTCATCGAAGGCGGCACCAGCATCCACTACCTGGAAGGCTGGCTGGCCCAGCACACCCGGTGACATGATGGCCTGGGCTCGCCCTGCTCGCCACCCCCGAGGGGCTCAGGCCCGCTCCCTCCGGAACGGCCGCGCGTACGCGGGCCCGGCGCCGACCTGTCATGCGGGCGGCCCTTTCGAGAAGATCTGAGATGTACGAATTGGTGCTGCAGGCGCCCGAGTCGCTGGTCGAGTCGGTCTCCGACGCCCTCATGGACGAGCTCGACGCGCTGTCGGTCTCCGTCGAGGACTCCGACGCCGATACCGATGCCGAGCACGCGCTGTTCGGTGAACCCGGCATGCCCGCGCCCAGCGCGGGATGGGCACGCTCGACGCTGAAGGCCCTGTTCGAGAGCGAGGCCGCGGCCAGCGAGGCGGCCACGCTGCTGCTCGCGCAGGACTGGGCGACCCAGCCCGGCGCCGGCATCAGCATGAGCTCGCTGCACAAGGTCGAGGAGCAGGACTGGGTGCGGCTGACGCAGTCGCAGTTCGACCCGGTCGAGATCACGCCCGAGTTCTGGATCGTGCCGACGTGGCACGAGCCGCCGGCCGGCGCCAAGCGCGTCATCCGCCTCGACCCCGGCATGGCCTTCGGCACCGGCACGCATCCGACCACGCGCATGTGCCTGGGCTGGATCGCCGCGCACGCGGGCGACATCGCCGGCCGCCGCGTGCTCGACTATGGCTGCGGCTCCGGCATCCTCGCCATCGGCGCAGCCATGCACGGCGGCACGCCCATCGACGCGGTCGACATCGACCCCGCCGCCATCACCACCACTGCCCAGAACGCCGCCGACAATGGCGTGCTGCTGCGCTCGGGCGCACCCGACATGGCGGCCGGCGAGTACCCGCTGGTGCTGGCCAACATCCTCGCCACCCCGCTGAAGATGCTGGCTCCCCTGCTGTGCGGCCACGTCGCAGCCGGCGGCCACCTCGTGCTGGCCGGCATCCTCGAGCGCCAGGCCGACGAGCTCAAGGCCGCGTACGCGCCATGGATCTCGCTGTCCGTCGCCAACACGGTCGACGGGTGGATCTTGATGACCGGGCGCAAGGCCGGTTGAAAGCGGGCGCGCGAGCGGCCATCTTTCCAGCCGGGCGCAAGGCCGGCTGAAAGCGGGCGCACAAGCGGCCAGTCTTTCCAGCCGGGCGCAAGCCCGCCTGAAAGCGAGCTGCCCCGCCGTTACGGCGCGTGACGATCTCATACCCGACGGGGTATGTGATCCCTTGCTCCGCCGGGCCGGGAACGCCCTTGTCGCATCGTATGATTCGGACATGAGCCTCGCCACCCGCTGCCCCGCCTGCGGCACGATCTTCCGTGTCGTGCAGGACCAGCTCAAGGTCTCGGAAGGCTGGGTGCGCTGCGGGCAGTGCCACGAGGTGTTCCACGGCATCGAGGCGCTGTTCGACCTCGACAGCGACCCCACCATCGCGGCGCGCCGCTCTGCCGCGCGCCAACCTGCCGCCGCACCGCCGCCCACGCGCGTCTTCGCGCAGCAGCGCGCCAACGCGCCGATCCCGCCCCTTCCGCCGGCACCCGAACCCGCGCCGCCCGCTCCGGTGCAGGCGCCCGCACCCGTCGTGTTCGCGCCGAAGCCGGCTGCGCCGCCGACGGCGCCGCAATCGGTGCCCGCCACGCCGTCCGTGTTCGGCAGCCCAGGCGGCGCGGCTCCGGCGCCGGCGCCGATCCGTCCGGGCTACACCGGGTTCACGCCCGCCACGCGGCCGATGCCGCCCGCGCCCGAGCGGCCGCCTGCGACGTCGCCGGCCGCCAGTCCGGTGGCGCAGGTCA
>Ga0068856_100006476_pt1 | contig 11483 bp, 8 predicted proteins | sample KBSCornC62_FD_66595 | JGI IMG/M metagenome (GOLD analysis project Ga0068856, IMG submission 66595) | Corn rhizosphere microbial communities from Kellogg Biological Station, Michigan, USA - KBS Corn C6-2 | ecosystem: Host-associated > Plants > Roots > Rhizosphere > Soil ... | reverse complement strand
CAAGCCTCGTGCGAAAAAGGCGCCGGTGCGCAAGAAACGCAGCAAGGTATAATCGCGGATCATTCCTATCTCCATCCGTGGATTTCAACCATGGCGCAACTATTCGCAGGCACATCCGGATGGGCGTACCCAAGCTGGCGGCCCGATTTTTATCCTGAAAAACTCGCGCAGAAGAAGTTTTTGAACTATTACGCTACGCGATTGAATACCGTAGAAGTGAATTTCACCTTCCGACAGCTCGTAAAAGAGACTACGGTCCAGAACTGGATGCAGGAGAGCCCGCCCCAATTCAAGTTCGGAGTCAAGGCGCACCAGGTGATCACGCACATCAAGCGGCTAAAGAGCACCCAGGATTTCGTGCCGCGCTTTCTCGCGACCATTGAACCGCTCGCAGCTGCAGGCAAACTGGGTCCGGTGCTGTTTCAGCTTCCACCGAATTTGAAAGCTGATACGGCACTTCTGCAAGATTTCCTCGCCAGTCTGCCGCGCACCGTTCCAGCGGCGTTTGAATTCCGGCATGCATCATGGTTCAGCGATGAGACCTGGGATGCTCTCAAATCATGCAACGCAGCGTTGTGTGTCGCGGAAACTGAAACCATGACAACGCCGGATGTCGCCACTGCGCCGTTCGTCTATTACCGCTTCCGCAAGCCGACCTACACGGGCGAGGAGCGGACCTCGATGATCGACCGGGTTCGCCAGCACCTCGCGGATGGCCGTGATGTGTTTGCTTATTTCAAGCACGAGGAGACTGCTGCGGGCGCATTGTATGCAGTGGACCTGCTCCGCGAAGTAAGCAAGCCCGACCAAATCTAAATCCTCGGACTGCTTCTGATTTCGTGTCGCTTCAGTTTCGCCGCGGCATCTGGGCCATCACTTTCCGAAGTGTCCGATAACGGGCATACTAGCGTCGGTGTCTGTCCAAGCCAATGCGGCGGTGCTCGCGGGATTTCTCGACTATCTGCGAATCGAGAAAGGTCTGGCGCGGCTCACCATTGCTGCGTACACCACGGACATCCATCAGTTTGCGGAGTTTCTCTCCAGGCACAAGCGAGGCCTGCTGACGGCGCGGCGAAACGATGTTCGCGAGTTTCTGCAGCAGCTTTTTTCGTACCAGGTGGATGGCCGCAGTGTGGGACGCAAGCTCTCGGCATTGCGCCATCTTTATCGTTATCTGCTGCTCGACAAGCGAATCGAGCACGATCCCACTTTGAACATTGAATCCCCTCGGCAATGGAAAGTTCTGCCAAAGTCGCTGGCCCAGGATGAAATTCAAGCTACCTTGTCGGCTCCGGCGGCGTTGCAGGCCCAGCGAGGTGGGAGGGACAGCATTGCGATTGCGTCCCGCGATCGGGCAATGCTTGAATTGCTCTACGCCGGTGCACTGCGAGTTACGGAATTGGTGAACGCTAAACTCGCGGATTTGAAACTGGAATCGGGCTACATGCTGGTCCGCGGAAAGGGGGACAAGGAACGCATCGTCCCGTTGGGAAGGCCTGCGCAGAATGCACTATCGCAATACCTCTCGACTGGACGGCCGGCATTGGCACAGGCAAAAGCGTCGAGATCAGCGGGGAAGACGACTACGTTAGCAACCGGAAATTCTGCAGTGCTATTCCTCGCGCGCGGGGGACGCAAGCTGACGCGGCAACGTGTATGGCAGATGGTAGGAACGGCGTCGGCGGCTTCAGGGCGGCATGCGTCTCCGCACATGCTGCGGCATTCCTGCGCCACGCACATGGTTGAGAACGGAGCTGATCTGCGCACGGTGCAAACAATTCTGGGGCACGCGGATATTTCCACCACGCAGGTATACACGCATCTGGCGTTGGACCGTTTGCGGACCGTGTACCAGAAGCACCACCCGCGCGCGAAAGCGAGATAGGAAAATCGATTTTGATTGCTGCAGACGGAGTACGCTTCGATGCCTAAATTCAAGATCAACGATTAAAAATGCCCATGACGAACACAGTTGTCGCCAAGGCAGTAGCCGATTTTCTACGCCACCTGCGCGAGCGCAACGCCTCGCAGCACACGCTTAAGGCGTACTCGGGCGATCTGGCAAATTTCTCCATGTATTGCAGCTCTCGCGGCTGGGACCAGATTGACCACATTGCAATCCGTGGCTTCCTCTCGCAGCTTTACGAAAAAGGGCTGGGCAAGACTTCTGTAGCGCGCTCGCTCGCGGCGGTTCGTTCGCTATACCGGTGGCTTGGGCGCGAAGGAGTGGTCGAGCAGAATCCCGCGAAACTGGTCGCCACGCCGAAGCTGCCCAAAAAATTACCGCGGGTTCCGACCATCGAAGAGATGAATTCGGTGCTGGACGGGCAGATGCCTGAGATCGCCGCTTTTCCCGAGCGCGACCGCCTCATGCTGGAACTGCTCTATGGCTGCGGGATCCGCAATTCCGAACTGACTGGAATTAATCTCGACGACATCCGCCTGAGTGCAGAGGCGATTCTGATTCGAGGGAAGGGAAAGAAGGAGCGCTATGTTCCCTTCGGCGATTCAGCCAAAAACGCGCTTGCAGCCTATCTTCCCGCTCGCCAAGCGGTTCTGTCAGGCAGGCGTAAGAACAATCCGGCGCTTCTCATTAACCAACGCGGGGGTCGGCTCACCACCCGTAGCGTAGGTCGCATCATTAAGAAGATTGCGGTGGCGAAGGGTTTGTCACCCGATGTGCATCCGCACACGCTGCGCCACGCCTTTGGCACGCACATGCTGGAGGAAGGCGCTGACCTGCGTGCGATTCAGGAACTGCTCGGCCATGAACGCCTGGCCACCACACAACGGTATACCCAACTCTCGATGAAACATGTCCTGCAGGTCTACGATCAGACGCATCCGCGAGCGAAGTGAATCGATTTGCATCCGGCAAAAGCGCGAGGGCTTCTTGCGTCGAGACGTTGCTCGCAACGTCTTTACCTGCGGCGGCGGGCCCTAACGCCAGCCCGATTCAGCGGTTTTTGGGCAGCTTCTCCCACATACTCACGACGCGTGACTTCAGTTCAGCGGTGAGCTCCGCGTATACCTGCTCCGAGGCTGAGGATTCCGGCGGTGGCAGGATAGGATCCCCGATCATGATCTCGAGCGGTGCAAAACGCTGAAATGATTTCTTCCGTGGCCACGCATCGTAAAACCCTTCAATGGCGACCGGCACGATGGGCACTTGCAGGTGAACGGAAAGGATTGCTGCACCTTTCTTGAAAACTTTGGGAGTGCCATCGATCGAGCGCTCGCCTTCGGGGTAGAGGATAAGGACCAGCCCGTGCTTAAGCCCGAATGCCCCGGCTCGCATGGCGGGAATCAGGTTTGCGTCTGGATCGACCACGATCGTCTTGATCGAGCGCGCCAAGCGGCGCATGAATCCTTTGCCAAAGATATCGCTGGTGCCCACGGCAAAGAGTCGGCGGAAAACTTCCCAAGGCATCATGCTTCCCAGAATCAGCGGGTCAATATAGCTCTGGTGATTGGAAGAAAGAATGTAGGCGCCGCTTTTCGGGAGCTTTTCTAGCCCGTGTACTTTCAGACGAAACCTATCCAAGGAAATCATCTGGATGATGCGCGATACCAGGTACCAGAAAGCATCATTCACGATGTTTGGATGGGCGAGGGCCAGCACGTCGGTATCGGTAGTCTCCTCGTTCAAGATCGTTTTCCAACCTGCGTAAGCAGGCCGTGCACCCGGGCCTCCCGCGCCACTAGCGGCGCTTTGCAGGACTGCATCGATCAGATCGCGCACGCTATAGATCTCGACCAGTTGTGCTTCCTGGAGATCCCCGCCCAATTCCTCCTCCAGCCGGCTTAGCAATTCGACGCGCTGCATGGAATCGAGTCCGAGATCGAGTTCGAGGTTGAGGCTTGGCCGGAGCGTTTCAGGGGCCGACCGAGAAGCCTCGCGGATGATCTTTACAGCTCGCTGCACGTCCGCTTGAGCAAGCCATGCGCTTTCTTCGTCGGTCAGAGGTTTTTCCGCTGGAAGATCTGCGCCATTGTCCAACTTTTTTGCCTGATTTGCCTTGACCCGCTTTTCAACTTCAAAGCGCTTGATCTTGCGGGTAGTAGTTCGGGGCAGATCGTCCTGCCAGATTTCGTAGCTGCTGATGCGCTTGGTCGAAGGGATCTGGGTCGAGAGTCCCTCGACGTCATAGCGAATAACTTCTTTGGCATTCACCACTTTGCGCTGCCGCAAGACATCGAAATTCGGAACGATTACAGCGTGCAGGCGGTCTTCGCTCTCTCCCGGCTTGCCTTCAAGGCCGATCACAGCAATTTCCTTGATAATGGGGGACTTCAAGTAGTGAGCTTCGATCTCTTCGGGGTAGACGTTCTTGCCATTACTCAGAACGATGACCTCCTTCTTGCGGCCCGTGAGGAAGAGGTGACCCTTGGAATCGAAATATCCGAGATCTCCGGTAAGGAACCAGCCATCCCGCATTACGGCTTCAGTGGCATCCGGCCGGTTCCAATAAGCTTTCATCACGACCGCGCCGCGCACGGCCACTTCGCCGACAGCAGGTCCTTGTTCCTGCTCCTGAGGGTCGATGATTTTAGCCTCAACACCTTTCATGGCTTTTCCAACGGAGCCGATTTCATTGTCGCGAGGGGAATTCGCGAAGATGGCCGCCGTAGTTTCAGTGAGGCCGTAAGCCTGCAGCACATCAATTCCAAGGTCGTGAAATGCGCGCGCCACTCCAGGATCGAAGCGCGAACCGCCGGTGACCAGGTATCGCATCTTCGGGCCGAGGGTCTCATGGACTCTGCGGAACAGAATGGGTCCGGCATTGATGCCGACCTTGCGCAGAATGCGGTTCAAACCAAGCATCACCCTGAACGCTCTCCGGGTGAGAGCACCGCGTTTGGCGATTTCCTGGGTAACGCGTTCGTGGATCAGATAAAAGAACTGCGGGACCACGGCGAAGGCGGTGATGTTACGTTCCGTTAGGGCGCGGAGGAGTTCGGTAGTGTTCAGGGTCTCGAGGTAGACCACCCGCGATCCCTTGACCAGCGGCAGGAGAAGATTCGCCATCTGTGCCAGCACGTGAAATAGCGGCAGTACACCGAGCAGAGCATCGTTGGGACCGAGATCCACCCAGTTAAACACCGCTTCCACTTCGCCCAGAAAATTAGCGTGGGCTAGCATCACGCCCTTCGGGTCTGCCGTTGTTCCCGAGGTGTACAGAAGGGACGCGAGATCCTCATTGTTCGCAGGCTCTGGCTGGAAAGAGCCCGGGCCGGCCTCAAACATTGCGGGCATGGTCGCCAGCCATTTCTCGGAACTCGAAACGCCAGCCATGCCATCGGGGTCGGTCACAATGATCCCAAGGTTCAGCTCTGCGACCGCAGGTTTTGCAACGGCAACATGTTTCGCATCGCAGAAAATCGCCGTCGTGCCACTATCTTTCAGAAGCTTAGTGACCTGGTCCGCATGTAAGGCGGTATCGAGCGGCACGATGACACAGCCCGAGGCAATGGTGCCCAGGTACGCCGCCACCCAGTGCGGATGATTATCCGCAAGAATGGCCAGCCGTGATCCCCGCGAAAACTGTTTCTCCTTAATCCAACGCCCCACACACTCGGCCATCCGGCGAAGTTCCGAGTACGTGCAGCTCTCGATGTGATCCCGCCGCTGAAGTTCCAGGGCTACGTTGTTGGGCCAGCGCTCGGCGCAGTCCACAAACCGGTCGTAGAAAGTGGGCATGGGTCGTGGGGAATATACACGAAAAGCGCTCGGGACGCAGTGCCGCCAGCGGTGCTCTAGCCCCTGTGGGCGAACGAACCGCTGACAGCAACGAGAACACAAAAACTGCTTAGGGCTTCTTGGATGGGATCTGCGGTTTTTCGGCTTCGGCAACTGCCTTCCGGAATTCCTCAACTGCAGCCACGTTTGGAGCGCGGAGGCAATCTTTCGCGATGTGGCGCCACACGGGGGATGAGTTCAGCGGGTCTGAAATTCCTCCGCGATATACTGCAAAACTGTCGTCCTTCGATCCGATTTCATTGCCCATACGGGGGCCCTGGTTCATCGGGTCCATATTCGGATTGTTCAGCGGAGGGTGCCCGCGCTGGCCACCGATGACGATTGTCGAATCCGTACCTTGTGCGACTCCCGGCCGTTGATCGATCGGGCCCCCCTTCATCGTGGGCTGGACGGTTCTGCCGCTTCCAGTGCGCACCGAGATAATGAGATCCGACTCTGCGCCATCCAGGACGATGACTCTGAAGCGTCCCCATTCACTCAACGCTTTCTCGACGTTTGCCCGAGCAGTTGCGTTGGCCGTAGGCCGGTCAATCGGTTCTCCGGCATCCGGATCGATGACGACCCGTACCGTCTGTGCCCGCAAAATGTCCTCAGGTAAAGCGGACTTATGCTTGTTCTTTGAGATTGCAGGTGTGGCCAGCAGAGCAGATAGAAGCAGCAAACCAAAAAGGCGGCAGGACATGGGGGCACCTCCGCTAACCGGGCCATTATACTTGCAGGGACAGCCACATTCTCAGCGGACTTTCCATGCATCTAATATGCTAGGCTTCTAAAGACAGGATTTGGCCAAACTCTGCCCTCTGAAGGATTTCCGGTTTGATTAACACACTGTTAGGCAAGGTTTTCGGGACTAAGAACGAGCGCGTCATCAAGGCGCTGATGCCGAACGTGCTGGCGATCAACGCGCTCGAGCCGGAGATCCAGAAACTTACCGATGCCGAACTTCGCGCCAAGACCGACGAGTTCCGGCAGCGCATTCAGGAGCGGCTCAGCCGGTTTCGCGGCGGGACCACTGACCGCACCGAATCGGAGGTTGCGTCAGAACAGGAAGACGATCTGGACCGCACCAAGCGCCTCGAAAAACAGGAATACGACGCGCTGCAGGAAGCGCTCAATGAGATTCTGGTCGAAGCGTTTGCCGTGGTCCGTGAAGCTGGCCGCCGTGTCCTGAACATGCGTCACTTCGACGTTCAGTTGATCGGCGGCATGGTGCTGCACCAAGGCACGATCTCAGAGATGAAGACCGGCGAGGGGAAAACACTCGTCGCCACCCTTCCTGTCTACCTCAATGCGTTGAGCGGCCGCGGTGTGCACGTGGTCACCGTCAATGACTACCTGGCTAAGCGCGACTCGGAATGGATGGGAAGGCTCTATCGTTTCCTCGGGCTCACGGTCGGCGTGATCGTTCACGATCTGGACGATGACGAGCGCCGAGCAGCTTACGCCGCGGACGTGACGTATGGCACGAATAACGAGTTCGGCTTCGATTACCTGCGCGACAACATGAAATTCGACATTCGCGACTGCGTGCAGCGCGGGCACAACTTCGCAATCGTGGACGAAGTCGATTCCATTCTCATCGACGAAGCCCGTACTCCGCTGATCATTTCCGGTGCGAGTGAAGAATCTACCGATAAGTACTACCGGGTCAACCGCATCATTCCAAAGCTGGAGAAGGGCGAGACAATCGAGGGGCCTCCGGGCGAACCGCCGCAGTACACAGGTGATTTCGTCATCGACGAGAAGCACCGCAACATTACGGTTACCGACGAAGGTTGGGAGAAAGTCGAGCAGCTTCTTGGCATCGGCAACATCGCCGACCCGGAGAACTGGCCACTCAAACATCACGTCGAGACCGCAATTAAAGCGCACGCGCTCTATCGCAGGGACGTGGAGTATGTGGTGAAGGACGGCGAGGTCATCATCGTTGACGAGTTTACCGGACGCATGATGCCGGGCCGGCGCTGGTCCGACGGCCTGCACCAGGCCATTGAGGCGAAAGAAGGCGTGAAGATCGAGCGTGAGAATCAGACGCTCGCCACCATCACTTTCCAGAATTATTTTCGTATGTTCAAGAAACTGGCCGGCATGACAGGTACGGCCGAAACGGAAGCCGCCGAATTCGACAAGATCTACAAGCTTGAGGTCGTGGTTATTCCAACGAATAAGCCGATGTTGCGCGTGGAGAATGCCGACATCGTCTTTCGCACCGAAAAGGAGAAGTATTTCGCTTCCGCGGACGAAATCCAGCAGCTTGCCATCAAGGGCCAGCCGGTGCTCGTGGGAACAACATCTGTAGAAAAGTCCGAGCGGCTCTCCGACTTGCTGAAGAAAAAAGGCCTCAAGCACGTGGTGCTGAATGCCAAGTTCCACGAGCGCGAAGCTGAAATCGTCGCCCAGGCCGGACGTAAGGGCGCCGTCACCATTGCTACAAATATGGCTGGCCGCGGTACGGACATCCTGCTCGGCGGCAATCCTGAATTCATGGCCAAGCAGGAGATGGTCAAGAAGGGAATCGCCCAGCAACTTCGCGTGGCGCAGGGGAAGATCGAAGGGCCACAGGAAGATGGCCAGACTTCAATCTTCTACTACAACGGCAACGAATTCACCGTTCCCACAGACAAGTGGGCCGAAGCGTTAGAGCGTTACAAGCAGCAGACCGATAAAGAGCACGACGAGGTCGTCGCCGTCGGTGGTTTGCATATTCTGGGCACGGAGCGGCACGAGTCCCGCCGGATTGATAACCAGCTTCGCGGACGTGCTGGCCGTCAGGGCGACCCCGGTTCTTCGCGCTTTTATCTCGCTCTCGAAGACGACCTGATGCGCATCTTCGCCAAAGAATGGGTCTCGAATCTGCTGCAGCGATTGGGCATGGAAGAAGGCGTGCCGATCGAGTCGAAGCTCATCACGCGCCGGATTGAGACGGCACAGAAAGCCGTAGAAGCCCAGCACTTCGAATCCCGCAAACACCTGCTCGAGTATGACGATGTCATGAACAAGCAGCGCGAGGCCGTGTACGGCCTGCGGCGGCGCCTGCTGGAAGGTATCGAGCAGAAAGATCTGATTTTGGAGGATTATGTTTCCGCTATTCTCGCGGATCAGCTGGAGCAGTATTGTCCGGTCAAAGCCCACGCCGACGACTGGAACATCAAGGGCCTGAAGGACTCGATCTTCACGCGCTTCGGCGTCGATATTCTGGCTGAGGGAATCAAGCCTGAGAGCCTGAACCGTGCCGAACTCGGCGACGCGATTTTCGAAAAGCTGAAAGAACGCTATGACTCCAAAGAGAAGTTGATTGGGCCCGAAGCCATGCGGCATCACGAGCGCATGATCATGCTCAGCGTGATTGACCAGCAGTGGAAAGATCACCTGCTCAGCATGGATCACCTCAAGGAAGGCATCGGCCTCCGCGGTTACGGCCAGCATGATCCGCTCGTCGAGTACAAGAAAGAATCCTTCGACATGTTCGAAGCGATGATGCAGCGCTTTCAGGAGGACACGGTTCGGTATCTCTATCTCATGCAGATACTGGAGCGTCCACCGGAGCCGCCGGCAGGTCCGCCCCCTGCTCAAGATGCAGGAGTAGCAGCACATCATGATGGTGATGGAAACGGCCGTCGTCCTCAGCGAATGGTTTCGACCTCCGCCGACGACCTGGAAGAAGCTTTCATGCGCCGCAAGCGGCGTGAGCTTGAACAAGCCAGGATGGCGGGTGCGGGAGATGCGCAACCCGTGCAGCAGGTCGTGCGTGGACAGGAAAAAGTCGGCCGCAACGATCCGTGCCCTTGCGGATCGGGCAAGAAGTACAAGAAGTGCCACGGCGCGTGAGAGAAGTCCGTGGTGATCGGCCCACTCCACTTTTCCACCCAGTGAAGAGAGTATCCAGCATTTCCGCCAAACGGATTTCATCCACGGCAATAGTGGTTTATGCCTGACGCGGTGCTATCGTGGCAGAGGAGGAATAGGGAATGGCGTTTCCTAACGATGATCCCGTAGTCCGGCACGGTGACCGTACCATACAACTGATTGACTTGTTGGTGGGACGATTGGAAGAGTGTCTAGGCGAGGTTCTTCCGCTCGAAACGGATGATCTTTTGAAACCCTTTGCGCAAAATGCTCGCAACAGCATGGCATCAGCCATCGAACAACTCAGCCTTGGACGCGCCAAAAAAGAGCAGCAACTCGGGAAGCCCACCAGCTGAAAACGGGGTCCGAGGTGCGGGATTTAAAGTCGATCGTTGAAGGCCGACTTTCCACGGCTACATTGGTATTTCGAATTTGGGCAGCCGGCCCTCGAAAATGCCTTGCGTCGGGCCTCCCGCTGCTGTGCAGAAGCAATGAAGCATCTCTTGGTAGTCGCATCAGTGCGGTTTTGATTGTCCCTTCACAGCTTTGAACGTCATCTCTTCCACTGAGCTTCCGGTTTGCAGCTTCCATTCTGAAAACAACGTTGCGTAGTTCTTCGTAATGTAGTCTTCGGGCTTCACACCCAGTTTTTTCGCGGTCGCATCGATCCAGCGAGCCTTGCCTTCGATCTCGCAGAAATCTCCAATGGGCGTTTCATCCACGACTACCTGGCCCTTACCATCCGTCCACTCAGCGCGAAACTTTTCGTAGCGGAACGACGGCGAATATCCCAGGGCCTGAAGAATTTTGTGCATCGTTGGCCCGTCTTCAACCGAGGTTTCTAACTCTTCGCGGCTGCTGTGGCGTTCGCGTTTCGAGCCGCTCTTGTGAGTTACTTTCCAGCTGGAGCCATACTGCCGCAGTCGCAGCAACTCTTCGCGGTTGCGCAATACATATCCGGGCAAATCGTAAAGCGTGTTCATTTCGGGGGTTCGAGGTGTAACCGGGCGAAATCCGGCACCGCGAAGTTTGCGGGCAAGCCCGCGAAGATCAGCAACTTGAAATTTGATCTCAACTTCCTGCGGCATGAGAAATTTTGTAATTGAGTAATTTGGAAATTTGGTAATTTGAACCGCAAACTTTTCAACTTACAAATTACAAAATTACCAAGTTACAATATGGCTCAATCAGAGAACGTCGGCAGTTTCACCAGATCATTTTTGGGGACGGACTCCAGCGGTTCCCCAGCCTTCAGCCAGGCGCTCAGTCCACCCACGATCACGAATGTGCTGAATCCTCTTTCCCGCAATAGCAGCGCCACCCGGGCGCTGGTCCCTTCGCGCGCTCAAGTACAGTACAGATAGATGTCCTTCTCCTGCGACAAATTCTTGAGCTCTTCATCAAGGTTGTTGGGTTCAATGCGGATGGAGCCGTGAATGCGTTCGGCTCCGACATCGTAGTAGCCATGGCTGCGGACATCCACAATCTGAACTCTGTCCCGGTCTCCCGCAGCCAACCGCGACGCAAGCTCCGTCACCTGCACACGTGGAACAACATCGTAGATTTTGTACTTGCGGAATTGCACGATGCGGTATGCGATGTAAATGACGATCGCGAGCACCAGCAAGAACTCCATCACTCGGCCGGCGGCATAGAAGTTTTGCAGCGTCGCTGCCAGGAAATCCCGGCTCACGTAGCCCACGAGAACGTAAATGGTCGTGTACAGCAGAGCTCCCGATGAATCCAGCAATACAAATTGGCCGAACGGCATCTTCATGCTGCCTGATAACGGAGCGGCCATGGTGTTCAATCCCGGAACGAACTTCGCAATTACCAGGGTCGCTTTTCCGCGTTTGTAAAACGATTCCGCCGAACG
>Ga0068856_100006475_pt1 | contig 11485 bp, 9 predicted proteins | sample KBSCornC62_FD_66595 | JGI IMG/M metagenome (GOLD analysis project Ga0068856, IMG submission 66595) | Corn rhizosphere microbial communities from Kellogg Biological Station, Michigan, USA - KBS Corn C6-2 | ecosystem: Host-associated > Plants > Roots > Rhizosphere > Soil ... | reverse complement strand
CGACTGGCAGACCCTCGCGCCACTTCGGCGTGCGCGCGTGCTCGCCGTCGGGCGCTGCCGCGTGAGCGCACATGGCGACGACGGTCAGTGCTGCGAGCGCCGCGGCGCGCATCATGCGTGCGTGAAGAATTGGACCATGCGCTCGATCTGGCCGCGCATCATCTCGCGGCCGTACACCGTCGTGCAGCCGCACGATTCGGCGAGAGCGATGAGCGGCGTGCGCTCGGGCTTGACGATCGCATCGAAAACGATGAGCCGCTGCGGCAGGGCGGACACCGCGAATGGCAGGCGCGCGTCGTCCAGCATGCCGGTGGGCGTCGCGTTCAGCAGCACGTCGATATCGTCGATCGCGGGTTCGGCGACCTCGACATTGGTTTGCGGCGACACCGCGCGCACTTTGCCCGCGAGCGCATCGGCCCGCGATCGGTCGACATCGTGCAGGCGCATGAACGCCGGCCGTTCGTGCGCCAACGCGACCGCGATTGCGGAGCCGGCGCCGCCGGCGCCGAGGAGCATCAGCCGGCGTCCCTGCAGTGCGATACCGCGCTTGCGCAGCGCCTCGACGCAGCCCAGTCCATCGAACATTTCGGCTTTCCAGCCGTTGCCGTCGCGGGTGAGCGCGTTCACGGCACCGACGAGTTGCCCTTGCGGACCGATCGTCGAAGCGAGCTTGGTCGCGCGCAGCTTGTACGGAATCGTGAAGATGAGGCCGTCCAGATTGCGCAGGCGCATGATCCCATCGAGGCACGCATCGAAGTCAGCGGGCAGCACGTGCAACGGCACGAGCACGGCCTCCATGCCGCGGCGGCGGAACGCCGCGGTGAACATTTCGGGCGATCGCACCTGCACGATCGGATCGCCGACGATGCCGAAGAGGCGCGTTCGGCCGGAAACGTAGTCGACTTCGTCGGGCGTGGCAGCGGTTGGCATGACTAATATCGAGATTTGACCCGGGTTCCGGCCACCGTTATAATAACGGGCTCAATCGCGGGGTGGAGCAGTCTGGCAGCTCGTCGGGCTCATAACCCGAAGGTCGCAGGTTCAAATCCTGCCCCCGCAACCAATCAATCAAGGGCTTGCAATCGCGCAAGCCCTTCGTTTTTTCGGGCTGTGACCAATTTGTGTCCTAACTTTCGCGTTCGGACACGCGCAGCGGCAGCAATCGCTCGGCATACGGCGACAGGTGATCCGCTGCCAAATGTGCGTAGCGGCGCACCATATCCTGCGATTCCCAACCGCCCATCTCCTGCAATAGACGTCAGAGTGGCGCTCACCAAGCGCGCGATCGGTCTAGGGCCACTGCTTCGCCAAGGACGCTTATCGAGCGTAGCCATGCTGCGCTGCGTCGAGCTTTACAAGCGACGGCCGCCGATCTTCTACGACGTCGGCAGCTGATGATGGAATTCGAGGCAGGCGAGCAGCGCATGACGCCCAAGATGTCCCGACGTAGCGACCAGGATGTTGGCCATTACGCCTATCACATGAAGGGCAAACATCCTTTCCGCGCAAGTTATCGATTCATGAGCGAGTCCTGTCCGTATCGATGCGTTCCTTACGCGCATGGTCTTGAGCTAATGCGGGGCTCCGGCGTAAGGTAGACGGGGTATACGGTAGTTAAGGTCGACAGCTGCTATGGCACGTACCGGCGACGACCGCATGAGTGCTTCTCGCAGCAGGCGCCTGCAGCAGGACTTTGTGCGCATGTTCAAGCCCCTGCAATCCGGTGCATGTAACGTCCCGCCAATTCTGGGTTATGCGGTCGCCGTCGCTGCTGTGACGACGGTAATTTGGCTTATTGCAACGACGTGGCATGCACCAGTCGCCATAGCGTTGTTCTTAGTCGCCGTGCTCGTTGGCGGCTGGCTCGGTGGTCGAAAGACGATCGAGAGCGCACTCCGGCGCACCAAGGCGAACCTCCAGCTGATTCTCGAGACGTCGCCGCTTCCCATTGCAGGAGTCGACGCGGAAGGACGGATTACCAGCTGGAACAAGGCTGCCGAACAGGTGTTCGGGTGGACGGCCGCCGAGGTGATTGGCCGCCGGTGTCGCACCGTTCCCCCTGATCAGATCGAAGATTATGTGCAGCTGATCCACCGTGCTATGCAGGGTGAGACGGTTACCGGCCTCGTTCGGCAGCGACTGAAGAATGGCGGCAAACTGATCTACTCCAGTGTCTCACTTGCGCCCCAACGAAACGAGGGAGGTGAGCCAATCGGCGTTACGGTCATTATCGAGGACATAACCCAACGCAAGCTCGCAGAGGAGACACTTCGGGAGAGCCGTGAACTTCTGCACCTAGTGCTGGCGACCCTACCGGTAGGAGTGGTAGTCATGGACCGAAACGGCGACATCATTCTCGCTAACGCGGCTTCGAACCGTATCTGGGGCGGCGCGCCGGCTGTCTCCGGCTCCAAACGATGGTCCGACTTGAAGGGTTACTGGCATGACTCTGGCGAGAAGGTTGACCCCTCAGACTGGGCGTCGGTCCGAGCGTTGTCGGAGGGAAAGACCAGCCTGGACGAGCTGATCGACATCGAGACGTTCGGCGGCGAAAGGAAGACGATCCGCAACTCTGCGGCACCCATCCGGAACGCGGAGGCAATGATCATGGGGGCTGTCATTGTCAACGATGATGTCACTGAGCGAGTCCGCGCGGAGGACGCCGTACGCAAGAACGAACAACGACTGCGTGACGTGATCGATACGATCCCCGTAATCGCGTTCATCAACATGCCCGACGGCTCGAATGAATTCACGAACCGGAGCTGGCAGCAATACACGGGATTATCCGTGGAAGAAACAGCCGGCTGGGGCTGGAAGTCCACGGTCCATCCGGACGATATCGCTCTGCATCTTGAAAAATGGCGCGCCGCCGTGTCCGCCGGGGGAAAGTTCGATAGTGCAGCGCGTTATCGTGGCGCAAATGGCGGATATCGCTGGTTCCTGGTGCGGGCGGTGCCCTTGCGAGATGAGAGAGGAAATGTCCTTCGATGGTATGGAGTGCTCATGGACATCGAGGATCGGATGCGTGCAGAGCGGTCCTTGCGCGAATCTGCGGCCCGTTTGCAGCACCTCTCCCGGCGGCTGTTGACAGTTCAGGAGGAAGAGCGACGCCATCTGGCTCGCGAGCTGCACGACGAATTCGGGCAGCTGCTCGCAACCATCACGCTGCAACTCCACGCCGCCAAGACTGTTGCCGGAGCGGCCGCCCGATCGACTCTCGAAGAGTGCATGTCGATCCTGCAACGCGCCGGCGACGAAGTGCGCAGCCTTGCACTTGAACTGCGTCCTACGGTCCTCGACACGGCCGGGCTCGACGCCACGCTACGGTGGCTCGCTTCGCAGCATGAGCAGCGCACCGGAACCACAACCGAAGTTATAGGTCATCTGAACGACGTGCCTGGCGACGTCGCGATCGCCGCTTTCCGAGTGGTGCAGGAAGCACTGACGAACGTGCTGCGGCACGCACGCGCGCGACGCATCTGGATCGAGCTCAACCAGACCGACGCGGGCGTCGAGATCGCGGTGGGCGACGACGGCGTAGGGTTCGACGTCGCGGAAACCGTCGAGCGAACGTCTGGGCTCGGCCATCTCGGCTTGCTGGGCATGAAGGAGCGGATAGAGATTCTGGGCGGAAACCTGAAGATCGACTCAAGACCTGGCCGTGGGACCCATGTTCGGATTTGGCTTCCTTCTAAAGACGCCGGTGCTTCTAGGCCGCGCGACCTGACTACGTGATTGGCTCGCCGACCATCCGCGTGCTGCTCGCGGACGATCACAAACTATTTCGCGCCGGCATTCGCGCATTGCTGCAGACTGTTGCCGACATTGAAGTCGTCGGCGAAGCGGAAGACGGCCGTGACGCGGTGCGCATGGTTGCCACACATCACCCTGATGTCGTGCTCATGGACATCGTCATGCCGAAACTCAACGGTCTGGACGCCGCGGCACACATATCGCGTGCATTTCCGCGCGTCCGGGTCATTATGTTATCGATGAACGCCGACGAGGATTCGGTGCTTAAGACACTGCGCACGGGCGCCGTTGGCTATCTTGTTAAGACCGCGGATCCGGCCGAATTGGCGCTCGCAGTGCGTGCTGCTAAGAGGGGAGACAAATTCCTTAGCTCGGCAATTTCCACCCACGTCGTCGACGCCTGTCTTGGACGCGTCGACAAGGAGCGAACATCGCTCGAACGGCTAACGCAGCGCCAGCGCGAAGTACTTCAGCTAATCGCCGAAGGCCATACCACCAAGGAGATCGCAAAGGATCTCGACATCAGCACGAAGACCGCGGAGGCGTACCGAGGCGAGCTCATGAAATCTCTCGACATTCACGATATTGCAAGTCTCACGCGCTACGCCATCCGTTCCGGTTTGGTTTCGCCGGATTACTGACGCTTTTCCTCCTGCGTACCTCGGCTCCGCTTACTGCCTCCCTTTCGCGGTTTGTTCGATAACCGGCCCAACGGGGCGATTTAGAGCCACACCTCCGCACGCCGGCAACGACCGACGTGGTTGCCTACGCGCGGGGCGACACAATCCGGGACTGTGAAGATGGCCGCGGTAGCCGCCACGCCAAAGGGTCGGCTGTTAGGGCTCTATGCTAGGAGCGCTCCCGGTGTTTCGGGCTTCGCCGGGCGTGCCGCGCCGTCCGTCGGCTCTCTCACCGGGCTCGCCCCTGTGTTTCCTGTCGTCGGCCCCGGGTTTGCCCGGAGTGCATCCGGTGACCCCTTGATCGAAAATGCATGCAGGTGGCTCGAACCTCCCTAGCGTTTTCCTCGCACCCGCAGCAGGCACGATTGGTCCAGCACAGCAGAACGGCGCAACGGCATGTATGCAGAATGATCGACACGCGAAGGAGCGCTTTCGCGCCGAACAAGCGCTGTGTACCGACGACGCTGGGCTGCATGGCGCACCGCAAATCTCGACGCCTGCACACGTCGTCACTGGTCAACACGGCGAGTTCCTCTCCTGGTCCGCCAGTCTGCCTAGCATCACGGGTTGCGACGTCGTAGGGATGCCACGCAGTACGGATGCTTGGCTGGAGCGGATTCACCCAGACGACCGTGACCGCTTCCGGCGCGTCTGCATTGAGGCAACCAAAAACCGCGTTCGGGTCGACGTCGAGTATCGCCTGCAGCATGCGAGCGGGCATTGGATCGACATTCTTCACGTCATTGAGCCGCTGGCCTCGCCGCAGTCTACGGACAAGAACCAACGTCGCCTCAACACCTTGCAGGACGCTTCGGCAGCGCGGCATTCGCCACAGACGCTGCACGGCATCGAGGAGCGTTATAGGTCAACATTCGACCAAACCGCCGTCGCCATCGTCCATACCTCGCTCGACGGGCGTCTTTGCCTGGTCAATCAGGCGTTCTGCGCCATGGCTGGATACTCGCGCGCCGAGGCGCTGCGACTCAACATTCAGGACCTCACTCATTCGGAAGACATAGAGCCGAGCACTGAGGGCCGGCTCAAGCTCGTCGATGGAAGCGGACCGTCCTATCGCAGAGAGCTCCGAGTGCTGCGAAAAGACGGCTCGTATATCTGGGTTTGTGTTACGACTTCGTTGGTGCGTGGAGACGATGACAGCGCGCTGTATTTCGTCTCAGTCTTGATCGACATATCACAGCGCAAGCGCGCCGAACAAGAGGTAAATCGACTGCGCGCGGCAGTAGACGTATCGGTCGAATCCATCTTGCTGACCGATCCAAAGTCCATGCGACTGCTCTACGTCAACGAGACGGCCTGTAAAAAGCTCGGCTACACCCGTGAGCAGTTGCAGCAAAAGCGGGCGTTTGAGCTGCTCGGTAAAACGCGAGCACAGCTCATCGACGAGGATAAGCGAGTGATTGCCGCGGGGGAGCGCGGTATACGCACCGAGACGTGCTATGTGCGAACCGATGGGACGCAAGGCTGGACGGAGGTACACCGGCGCGCACTCTCTACCCACAGCGACGTTGTGATTGTCACGATCGCGCGGGATGTCACGGAGCACCGAGCGCAGCAGCAAAAACTCGAGCGCCTGAGCAGGGTTCACGCGGCGCTCACGCGAATCAATGAGGCCATCGTACGCATTCGCGATCAACACGAGCTTTTCCGGGAAAGTTGCCGCATCGCTCACGAGGCCGGCGGATTCGACGTCGTTTGGATTGGCCTGACGGATGACCAAAGCATGGTCGCGGAGCCGGTCGCCTGGCATGGTCTCGAGTCAAGCATTGGTCGCTTAAAACAGGTCGCAACCTGTGACAGTGAGGGCGGACCGGCCGCTCAAGGCCTCCTCGAAGTCATGTTGACGACCCGGAAACCTACGGTCACGAACGACGTAGTTAATGATCCGCGAGTGACATCTAAGCAAAGCATGGTCGAATCGGGAATTAACTCGATGGCTTTGCTGCCTTTGTTGGTCGCAGGCAGGGTAATAGCCGTGATGGCCATGTGTTCGCCGTACAAAGATCACTTCGATGATGCGGAGATCAAGCTTTGGTCCGACATGGCGGCGGACATCTCTTTCGGGCTCGACCACCTCGAAAAGAGTGAGCGCGCCAGCTACCTGGCACTTTACGACGAGCTCACAGGCCTCGCGAATCGACGGCTGCTGACCGATCGGCTCGGCCAGTTCGTCCATGGGGCCGGCCGCACCCAGGATAGGTTCGCCGTCGCGTTCTTCGATATTGAGCGTCTTCGCTCAGTCAACGAGTCACTCGGACGGCATGTTGGTGACGCCCTGCTACGCCAGGTAGCCGTGCGCCTTGAACATGCGATCGGTACCGGTGCGGTCGGCCGTATCGCGTCGGACCACTTCGTGGTTATCGTACCCGCGATCAGGGACGACGCCGACGCCGGGCGCACGGTCACCGCCCTCGCGCGAGCCTGCTTTGCCGAACCCTACGTCGTCGATGGGACCGAACTCAAGGTCGGTGCCAAGACCGGGGTAGCGATCTTTCCCCACGATGGCGTTCATGCAGAGGCATTACTCGTGAACGCCGAGGCGGCCCTGTGCAGCGCGAAGCAAACCGGCGAACGGTGCGTTTTCTACACGCCGATGCTGACCGAACGTACTAGTGCAAAGCTCACACTGGAAAGCAAGCTTGGTCGGGCGCTCGAGAGAGACGAGTTCGTCTTGTACTACCAACCGAAGGCCGACGCCGTGAGCCGGCGCATCGTTGGTTTGGAGGCGCTGATCCGCTGGCGTAGCCCGGATCTCGGGCTTGTCTCGCCCGGGGAGTTCATTCCGCTGATGGAAGAAACAGGGATGATCCTCGAGGTGGGTGACTGGGTGCTACATCGCGCGGCGCGCGACCAGCGCAAATGGAGCGACGACGGCATTGGCCCGCTTCGGATCGCTGTGAATGTTTCCGCGATCCAGCTGCGGCAACGCGACTTTGTGGCGGGAGTGAGACAAGCGCTTTTGCACTGTGATACGCCCAACGGCGTTGACCTTGAAATCACCGAGGGTCTCGTGATGGACGACGTCGAGGAGAACATCCGAAAGCTTCATGAGCTTCGTGCTCTGGGAGTGCAGGTCGCAATTGACGACTTCGGGACAGGCTATTCCTCGCTCGGCTACCTCGCGAAGCTGCCGGTAGAGGCACTCAAGATCGACCGCTCGTTCATTGCGGCCATGCTGCGCGATCCGGCTGCGATGACGATTGTTCAGACCATCAACTCACTCGCCCACACATTGGGCCTCAAGGTGATCGCGGAAGGCGTAGAAATCGAAGAGCAGGCCAGGTATCTGCGCCTCCTGCGTTGCGACCAAATTCAGGGATACCTCATCGGACAGCCGGCTCCGTTCGACGAAATGACGGCCTTACTTCGACGCCACGAAGTCGAAGGAAGCATAGAGCCGTAGCGGTAGGGCGGTCGCCGTCTAACGTGATTCGGTCCACCACGCTTTGGGACGTCTTTAGATCTCGATGAAGCAGGCTCCGATCCTAGTCGCTTGTGAAGTGCCGTCGGATGCCGATCTGGTGAGAAGGCTTCTGTCGAGCGAATTCCCGCATCTCGTCGTAAGTGCTGACGAGCACAGTGCCCAACGGGACTTCGAACAGCATCGTCCAAGGGTACTCGTTCTCGCGTTCGAAACGCTTGAAAAGGCACAAAGATACAGTTTGCGCCTATACCGCCAAAGCGCACTTGCGCAAACCTTCGCGCATCGGTCCATAGTGCTTTGCAGTAAGCCGGAGGTGCAACGAGCGTATGACTTATGCCGCAGTGGGTGCTTCGACGATTATGTGTTGTTCTGGCCGCTCAACTTCGACGCTCCGCGCCTTGCGATGGCGGTGCGACATGCCTTGCGGGCGACGTTCTCGGATGGCCTTGAGGAGAAGGCGCGCCAGCTCGCACAGTTGGAGAACGTGCTGGCTCGACGGCTGGAGGACGGACGCGAGCGACTAAACGCAGTCAATGAATCGGTCAGCAAAGCCGGCGTCCAGATCAGCTCTGCCTTGGACGAGCTGTCCGCCCAACTGGTTCACAAGCTGCCGTCGAACGCGCTAGATACTGATGGATTCAGAGACGTGGTCGCCACCGTAACGAAGATCAAGACGGATGATGTTACGGCGTCGATGAGATCCATCGCTTCCGCACTTGAGCCGGTGCGTGCGTGGAATGGCGAGCTCAAACGCGACGTAGAACCGGCCTTAGCATCTGCTCGCGCGATTAAGGCCATGTCTCAATCGATGCGACCGATCGTCATGATAGTGGATCACGACGTGATTGACAGAGCCTCGGTAGTAGAAATGCTCGACCAAGAAGCCGTCGACGTAGTGGCCGTTTCAACGGGCGCAGAGATGCTCGCGACACTACGCCGCCTCCGCCCAAATTTGGTGTTGATGGATATAAACCTACCCGACATTGACGGCGTGGAGGCTACGCGAAAGCTAAAATCGATCGCTATCTATTCAGGGACCGCGGTGATCTTGATGACATGCCAAAGCAAGCGACAGGTTGTAGTGGATAGCATCAGGGCTGGTGCGGTGGATTTCGTCGTCAAACCGGTTCAAAGAGCGATGCTTGTCGAAAAGGTTCGGCAGTACACGAGTCGCACTGCCTCGGCGGACATTCGCGGTGGCGTTCTTCAGGCTGGCAGCGGCGGCTGACAACGACTCCGAAGGTCTCTCGAATACCAAAACGTCATGGGTCGAAACTCAAGAGGAGCGAGGTGTGAAGGCGATCATTGTGACGGAGCGGGATGCGGGACTCGATGGGATGAGGCTGATGCAGCGATCCGAGCCACAGGCAGCGATCCATGACGCCGTCGTTCGTGTTTACGCGTCGGGATTCGTCGGGACTGAGCTGACTTGGCCCTCGACCTGGAGCGATCGCCTCGGGCGAGACCGAACACCGTCGATCCCCGGGCAAGAACTGGCCGGAGCGGTCACCGCCCTCGGCTATGGCACGACGGGACTGTCGGTCGGACAGCGGGTGTTCGGCCTCACGGACTGGTATCGCGACGGCAGGCTGGCCGAGCACGTTGCTGTTGACGCGGATGCGATTTAGTCTTTCCCCCCGTGCCCCCACATGATCGCGACGTCAACGTCGTGCGCGCCGAATCGTGGTCTTAAGACCTTGCTGAAGCGGTGGCCACTCGCAGAGCGCGATGCCGCGCCGGGGCTCGCGTATTGGACGTCAGCGTGTGCGGCCGGGTCTCGTCCGCGTCTCGCGCCATCGCCATAAGCGCGAAGGCGAAGAAACCCGTCATCGTGCCCAGCCAAAACGCCAACAAGAACCATAGCGTGTTCATTGTCGACTCCTTAGCGATGCCGATCTGCCTCCACGTCGCTGAAGGCACGTCGACTACGTTGCCATTTTAGTGAGCCCCAACGTTGAGCGAAGCCAGGTTGTGTCCCAAATAGTCGGCAGGTGCCGCACACCTTGGCGTGTCGGACAAATCCGACACGTCACGTTGAGTTGAGCGGGTAACCTAGCCGGAATGCAAGGCCGGAGATTAGCCGCACTGAAAGCCATCAACTCATTGGACAAAATCGCTTCGCGGCGACGCGCGCAGCGAGTACCGCTTCGACCTTCGGGGCCAGGACCCGAGTGTCGGGCCCGAAGGGGCCTGGGACCAAAGCCAAGCAAGGCGCGACGCAATGTTCGGACACCCCAATGTCGGAGAGCGCTTCGTCTCTCCCGCGGCACAGCTGCATGCGCTCGCACAGTTGAGCTGGAAGCTTCCGGTCGCGCCGGTAACGCCGCGGAGTGTAGTCCGCGCGTCGTCTCTGCCTCCCTCGCGTCGAACCGACCCGCACGCCCGACATATGGAGATTGATGTTCGCCCGAGCGTCTGGGTGGGCGTGGTGCTGCGGCGATGCAAATCCTGCAAGGGTCGGGCTGGCTAGCTGTCTTTGACTCGGACGCCTTGCGAGGGAACACGAACGCGAACTTGCCGCGCAGTCCGTCAGCAAGCTCGAAATTGGACTTCGCCCAGGCGATGGCTCAACTCCGGTAGGCGGCTGCACATGGACGGGACCGGCTGACAACGTATCGTTGTTTGGAACACAATTCAACCCACGTGGGGCGCTTGACACATCCGTCAGGCGGCACGCCAATGTGTCAACGATGGCCGTGAGTAACGGTTCGAATCCGACTGCCGCTTCGCCACCTGGAAAATGCTGGCGCCTGTCACTCCTGGGTGCGCCGAAGCTCGAGCGCATCCAAGGTGAAGCGAGGCTGCGTTTGTCCAGCAAGGACGGCGCGCTTCTCGCCTTGATTGCCGTCGAAGGTGCCATAGCGCCGGAACGGGTCGCATCGCTGCTCTGGCCGGCCGCGTCGGCCCGAACGGCGGAGGCGAACCTGCGGCAGCGCCTGTTTCGCTTGCGCCGCGATACAGACGCTCAGCTCGTCGAGACGGGTGCGCAGTTGCGTCTGGCGGCGGGAGTGCAAACGGATTGGATGGACGAGCTCGCCAGGGTAGCCGAGGATCCGGCCGCCGCGCGCGCTGAGTTCCTGGGTGACTCCGCCTTTGACGAGCTGCCGGAGTTGGCCGCCTGGGTGGGGGTAGTCCGTGCACGGTGGCATCAAGAGCGCCATGACGCGCTGGCCGCTGCAGCGTCGCGCTGCGAAGCGAGTGGCGCACTGGCGCGCGCGCTAGTCTACGCGCTGCGCCTGGCGGAAGAACAGCCGTTCTCCGAGCATGCGCAACGTCGCGTCATGCGGTTGCACTACATGCGCGGCGATGCGACTGCGGCAATCGCCGGATTTGAGCGCTTCGAACGCCAGTTGAAGGAGGAGCTGGGCGCGCGTCCGTCGGCCGAAACCATCGAGCTCCTGACTACAATCGAGCGAGGCGCCGCAGCGCTTCCGGTACGGCGCGTGATCGTGCCGGCCAGTCTGATGCGTCCACCGCGGATGATCGGTCGCAGCGCTGAGACGGCTGCGTTGGCGCGCGCATGGGCGGAGGTTCGAGGCTTCGTGTTGCTCGGCGAAGCGGGCCTCGGCAAGTCGCGCTTGCTGCAGGAATTCGGCGCGGTGCCGAC
>Ga0068856_100006473_pt1 | contig 11486 bp, 12 predicted proteins | sample KBSCornC62_FD_66595 | JGI IMG/M metagenome (GOLD analysis project Ga0068856, IMG submission 66595) | Corn rhizosphere microbial communities from Kellogg Biological Station, Michigan, USA - KBS Corn C6-2 | ecosystem: Host-associated > Plants > Roots > Rhizosphere > Soil ... | reverse complement strand
GCCGCTCGAAGGTCGTTCAGTGTCGACTGGCGAATTTGCAACCTGGCGTCGGTGGCCTTTGCATCAGGAATAACTTCAATGCTGGTATACAGGGATTTGTTTTCTTGAGGCGTAGTCTTAGGTTTGGCTATATCAGCGCGAACCAGGGCCACTGACGACATCAGAAGAACTAAGCAACCGAAGAATTGGGCGGTCTTCATTTTTGTGTCTCCTTCCGACTATGAGCGGGCCAAGCTTATATCGACGGCTAGATCACGGCAATTGTTTTCTCTGTGTGTCTCTCTGTCTCTGTGGCCTCCGTGCTTAACAAGGCGTCTCATTCACCATAGAGGCACGGAGACACAGAGAACCACAGAGAAGAGGTATTTCCTCAGTAAATCTGGGATCTGGGATCTGAAATCTGAAATTTCCTCGGGTTGCTGTAGAATCCCTTTTCAGAGGTAATTCTATTGACCCGCGAACTTCCTGTCGTCAGCAATAACCAAAAAGTGCGTCAGCCTAAACCCGAGTGGCTCCGCATAAAGCTGGGCGACCCGACTAATCAAAACAACGTCCTGCAGCTTATTGAGGGTCTGAACCTTCACACGGTTTGTCAGGAAGCACGGTGCCCCAACATCTTCGAATGCTGGTCCGATCGCACCGCCACGTTCATGCTCGCCGGCGACATCTGCACTCGTCATTGCGGATTCTGCGCCGTGGGAAAAGGTAAACCCGGCGATCTCGATTCAGAAGAGCCACATCACGTTGCGGAAGCAGTGAAACACTTGAATCTTGCTCACGCGGTGATCACTTCCGTTAATCGAGACGACTTGCCCGATGGTGGCGCAGCTCACTGGGCCGAAACAATCAGGGAAGTTCGCGCGATGAATCCCGATTGCAAGATAGAGGTCCTGATTCCGGACTTTAACGGCGACGAGGCAGCGTTGAATACGGTGCTCAATGCGAACCCGGACGTTCTCAATCACAACACCGAGACCATTGCGCGCTTGTATCGCCGCGTCAGACCTGATGCTGTTTATGAGCAATCGATGACCCTGTTACGTCGTGCTGCCAGACGACGAGATGTCGAAGATCGGGGCATGTTGACCAAGAGTGGCATCATGGTTGGCCTGGGCGAGACGTTTGATGAAGTCGTGGATTTGATGCGGGATCTCAGGGCAGTATCTTGCGACATCATGACAATTGGCCAGTACCTGCAACCTCACGCTCGTCGTTTACCAGTTGAACGCTATGTCACGCCCGAAGAGTTCGCACGGTGGCGGGAGATTGGGATGGCGATGGGATTCCATCACGTCGAGTCGAGCCCGCTGACAAGGTCTTCCTATCACGCGAGAGAACAAGCTGAACAAAGAATTACGGTTGGCTAAAAAGTCCCTGCGTTGAGCTACTTCCCAAACCAACACAAGGGTTTTAGCCGGCGATACTTCAATTTCACAGCTATAAGCACCGCCTTGGCATTTACCATCCACACCACCGGACTTTAGCCGGTGGTACTTCAATTTCATAGCTATACGCACCGCCTTGGCATTTACCGTCGACACCACCGGCTAAAGCGCGGTGGTGTCCCTTTTCGAGCTTCCTACATGGTTTTCATCAGTTACTTGCTGACGATTCCAAGTGACCGATCGTTTGCCTGTTTTAACTTCCTAACGTTTGCCTTAATCTGCATGCGATGCTGACAAGACGTCTAACTTTGTTTGTCTGCGCGCTCCTTCCTCTTGTGAGCTCTTGTCAACGTGGTCCAACTCGCGACCGCTTAAGTGAAAATCATCTTCCCCGGGTCATCCTTTGGGCGTGGGAGCGACCTGAGGATCTCGAGTTTCTCGACCTGGAAAAGTTTGGCATCGCGTTCCTTGCCCAGACGCTTACGATCAAAGGTAGTGACGTCCTCTTCAATCCTCGACATCAACCGCTTAAAGTTCCGCCTGGCGCTAAGCTCATTGCAATTACCCGAATCGAGTCGCAGAAGATCACACATCAGCCAACCGAGCTCAGTGATGAAGTTCGCACAAAGCTTGTGGAACGAATTCTCAAAACTCTCGAGCTAAGCAACGTGAACGCAATTCAAGTTGACTTCGATGTGGTCCCCACGGAACGAGCCTTCTATCGTCGATTGCTCGAGGATTTACGTCACCAGCTACCTGATAACGTGCCCTTATCGATGACCGCGCTCGCCTCTTTTTGCGTTGGGGATCGCTGGGTTAGTGACTTGCCAGTCGATGAAGCGGTGCCAATGGTATTTCGCATGGGCACCGATTCCGATCCAATCAAGCGTCTTCTAACCAGCGGCGGCGACTTCAAAGTCGACTTGTGTCGCCGTAGTTACGGTGTTGCTCTGGATGAACCTCTGAAAACCAATTTCGCAAAACAGCGACGCGTTTATGTTTTTAATGCGAGGTCGTGGACACCTGCGGACCTCGCCGTTTTGGAGGAGCGCTTTGGTCTTTAACAAGTCTTATAAGGACGGAAGAGTCAGTGCCACCTCAAATGTCCGACGAACTTTAGTTTGTCGTTCGCGACCATTAGGCACTTAATGACAACTAGCGAGCGCGGCAACACGCACGACAAACTAAAGTTCGTCGGACATTTGAGGTGGTACCGCGAAGCTGGCTGCGCAGGACCAGCCGGAATCATTAACCGCAGATTACACAGATTACGCAGATTTCTTTTTGAAGGTTAGCTGATCAATTCTTCAAACAAAATCTGCGTAATCTGTGTAATCTGCGGATAACTGTCTTAGAATCTCCCCATGAAAGCATCAATCTTCCGCCGTCATGGTGGCCCTGAAGTTCTCGAGTACGCTGATGTGCCCGAACCACAGGTCCGCGCGAACGAAGTATTGGTCGAAGTCAAAGCTTGCGCATTGAATCATCTCGACATCTTCGCGCGAAACGGTCTGCCAGGCATCGAGATTCCATTGCCACACACTCTTGGAAACGATATTGCCGGCGTTGTTAAAGATGTCGGGAGTCTCGTCGGCTGGGTCAAAGTCGGTGATGAGGTAATGATTCAACCTGGCGTTTCTTGCGGACACTGCGATGCTTGTTTGAGTGGGCGCGACAATCTTTGCCGCGAGTACGACATTATTGGTTATCGCCGCGACGGAGGCTACGCAGAGTTTGTTGCTGTACCGGGCATGAATGTGTTTCCAAAGCCTTCAAACTTAACCTGGGAAGAGGCAGCTGCATTACCTCTTGTTACTGTTACCGCATGGCATATGTTGGTTACACGAGCAAACGTTCAGCCTGGCGAGGATGTGTTGGTCCATGCAGCGGGTAGTGGAGTGGGTTCAGTTGCGATTCAGATCGCGAAGTTACGGGGCGCGCATGTAATCGCAACGGCGAGTTCAGATGAGAAGCTTGCCAAAGCGCGCAGTCTTGGTGCCGATGAGACCGTCAATTACTCGACCGAAGAATGGCCGAAAGAAGTGCGAAGGTTAACATCGCGACGCGGCGTTGACGTGGTCGTGGAGCACACAGGCGCAGCGACATGGCCGGGTTCGATTAGTTCATTGAAAAACAATGGAAGGCTTGTTACCTGCGGAGCAACAAGCGGCTACGATGCCCGCACGGATCTAAGGCAAGTGTTTTACCGGCACTTGACGATCCTCGGCTCGTTCATGGGCTCGAAAGCAGAGCTGTTGGAAGCGATGAAGTTTGTTGAAGCTGGAAAGATTCGGGCTGTTGTTGACAGAGTCCTGCCACTTTCCGACGCAGGCGCCGCGCATTCGCTGTTAGAAAGCAGAGGACAGTTTGGGAAGGTGGTCCTGCGACCGTGAGGCGACAGGATTATTTCTCATTTTTCATTTGACATTTTTCAGTTGGTCATTTGCGATTGTCCGACGAACTTTAGTTTGTCGAGCTTGAATTCTCGAGCGGTCTATTGAATTGAGACCCGTAAAGCGTTACCGCGACAAACCAAAGTTCGTCGGACAATCGCAAATGGCCACCTGAAAAATGTCAAATGATATATGGAAAATGATCGGTTCTATTTGCCAGAGTAGTCCTCAGCGACAAACCTCTTCTTCAACAGCCCCAGATTTCCCTCTTCCAGGTTAAAATTCGTTCCACCAATCACCTTCTTGCCTTCATCAGTAATGACCCAGTCCACGACTTGCGGCGCATTGGTCCGCAAAAACTGACTGTCGTCCTTGTCCAGAGGTTTACCATCCTTCCTCGAGAACACCCATACATAGGTGTACTGACCATTTTTGATGTATTGCAGATCCTTGGCGAACCCAACAAGCGGTGACACTTGTGGTTTAGGCGACGCGGCTGGTGCGGTTTGAGTTGTTTCAGAGTCTTCTTTGTGACAGCCGGAAAAACCGACCAAAAGCAAAGTGATCAGAATCAGAAGAGTTGAATTCTTAAAAAACATAACAATCTCGTTTCCATTAGACCATTGGGGCTGGATTCTGTTCCACCCCGTGTTATTTCGTATATTTAGTGGATAGTTGAGCGACGATCCACGAACCACACGAAACAACACGAAATCGACGCGAGGAGGCTATGACTTCATGTCGCCAAAGGGTTCCATTAAGGCTCCTCATCCTTTTGCTCGGCCGGCGAAAGTTGTTCATTGCGAATCCTCATAATAGTGCACTCTTCATCCTCGTACACGATTTGAAACCAACCGCTCGAGCGGGCATTAGCGAAGAAGTCGTGATGTTCGTTATCGGAAAAAACGTACGTTGCACCAAACCGATCACGGATCAAAGGACCAGGATCCTCTTCTTTCCCCAGCGTGATTCGTTCGTACAGCTGCGACAATTGCGAATCTCGATCGTACAGGTAGCTGGGATCAAGCCCAGAGACATAAGAATGATTCGAGTCGTAGTAGAAGAGTCGCGGGAAATCGTCCCAATCTGTGTTGAAGATTATGTGTCCCTCGGGCACGTGTGCGCTGAGCCAATCGGCGCCGCGTTTGTAGTAATTGTGCGGTTCGCTTTGACGAATGTCTCGGATTGTTACTCGTAGATTAATAAACAAAGCAATACTGAGGAACAGTGCGATCACAACTACCGCAATTGCTTTGGCTACTTCTCGGGCGTTCCATTCATCGTCTCTCTCTGTAATTTTACCGCGATCGAAGAAAGGTTCGAGTTCGCTCATAATCTCTGGCGGTAATCTAGACCACGCGGACCGTGTTCCGGCCAACCATGTTTGTAGAGAAAAGGCAGCAAACATGACGGCGAAAGGAGGCCAGTATTCCGCAATGCGTCGCCATTTAGCCATCATGATCATCAGTGCTGTAGCGAGAATCGCGAAGAGCAATGGATATTGACTGTTCTTCCGTTCGGACGGATCGAGAGCGACATAACCTACAATCATCGAGATGCAGGCAACGAGTGCGTTACCCAGAAATTCCCATGAGTCATATGGGTACCATTCACCGCCTACCTTCGTATCGTAGTCTCTGAGCGTTAGTTTGATCCGTGCATGCTCATACATCAATTCCAGGTTTTGCGGGAAGTACGGATTGATTACCAGTCCCGCTACGATGCCTAGCGAGACCCACAATAAAGGTCTCCATTCAAAGCGACGTTCCGTCCAACCAACCACAGCCACCCAACTAATTGCCGTGAATAACAGCAGTGGAAACAGATCGTATGTTTCAGTAAAGACGAAAGCTATCGGCAACAGTGGCCAGTATCGTCTTTTAAAAAGCAAGTGAATTGCTAAGACGAGGAAGATAATCGCGAATGGTGGCGCCTTTGACATGTTCAGGCGAAATAGAAAAGGCGCCGAACAGGCAAGAAGTGCAATCAACCAGACCAGAACATAACGGATGTGGTAACGGATCAGTAACCAGTAACAGGAGACAAGTGCGAGGCTGCCAAAGAAAGCTGCCGCAATCTTTGCGCCGAGGCGTGGATCAGCAGAACGCGCAAACGGAATGAGAAACACGTGAAAGAGGAAATGATGATCAACGTACTGTTGAGGATTAAGCGACGTTAATGGAAGCCAACGAAATGTGGGAATTGTATGGTGACTCTTAAGTGATTCCCATAGAATCTGGGTCCACTTGATGTGGTAATAGCCATCGAAGTCGCCACAACAAATAGCGTCGGTGGAAAACTGAAGTCGCCAGAAAACCAGGCCGATGGCGACGATGCCGACTACGAGTTGAATTGTGCGAACAACTGAATCTGACTGAAATGGGGGAGGTGTTGCGAAGGGTTTCATCAAAATCAGTCAGCTTCGTTCTATTGATAATGAGCCTACAGGTGTTCAATTAAATCAAGCAGAACTTTTGGATCAATTGGCTTTGTCAGGTGGGCATTGAAACCGGCAGTCAGAGAGCGCTGTTTGTCGTCGAACATCGAATAGCCCGTCACAGCGACCATGGGGACGGTTGCATATGCCGGTAGTTGCCTGATCTCCCGCGCCAGTTGATAACCATTCATTTCGGGCATTCCGATGTCAGAGATTATCACGTCGAAGTGTTGCTTGTGCACAGCTTCTAAAGCAGCGCGTGCTGACGAAGCGCTGACAACTTCGTAGCCGGCATGACTTAGTAAGACGGAAAGCATTTCGGTGACGTCGGAAACGTCGTCGACGACGAGTGCTGATCGGCCCACGGCAAAATCCCTTTTCAATGATTCGGATCTGGGCGAGGGATCCGAGATATTCCCTAATGGGGGTATTGGTTGGTTGAACGTTTTATCCGGGTAAATATGAGCAAAAAACGAAGACCCCTTATGAAGCATCGGAAACCTTTCCGTCCGGGCGAAAGACCTGCGTACAAGTTGTAAATGGGAGTGGCGCTACTGTAGCCGAAAGAGATTGGCGTGTCCATTTATTTAAGATTGAAGATTTCAGATTTAAGATTTAGTCTGTTCGCCACGTCTTGCAATCTTAAATCTGAAATCTTCAATCTTAAATATTGATAAGGTCATGTATCCCGCAGGTAACCTTTTAATTCCCGTCGATCATGGACAGCTCGAGGCAATCCTCAAAGAACCACGTGTGTCCCCGGCGACGGGAGTTGCTTTGGTACTTCATCCTCATCCACTTGGCGGCGGCACTATGCACAACAAGGTCGTCTTTAGAGCAGCAGCAGCACTTAACGATGCGGGACTTGCAACGCTGCGGATAAATTTCCGTGGCGTCGGGCAAAGCACCGGTACACACGATTTTGGTAAAGGTGAACTTGACGATGCGCGGGCAGGGCTTGATTACCTTACCGAGCATTATCCAAACCAATCGATAACGGTATGTGGATTCTCGTTCGGAACCCTGGTGGGGTTAGGCGTCGGATGTAAAGATCAGCGGGTCAAACAGTTGATTAGCATTGGCACGCCGCTGAGCAAATACAGTTTTGGCTTCCTCACCGATTGCCGCAAGCCGATGCTTTTGGTCCATGGCGAACTCGATGAGTTTGGCGATATTGATGCCGTGCGCCAACTCGTAGACCAACTCAAACAACATGCCCCGGTGGAGCTGGTAGTTGTGCCGGGCGCCGGTCACTTCTTTGAGAACAGTCTGGACCAACTAAAAAACGTAATCACTGAATGGGTTACCAGCCGGAACAGTTGAGACGGTTCACCGGCCAGCTTCTTCGGTCTTCTCCTGTTTTGAGCTGATGCTGATGAAGTTGGAGGTTTGTGGGGCCTTTTCCCTTAGTCTTAAACGAACGAAAGTGAACCCAACCGCGAAAACAACAGCGGCTCCGAATCCAAGTAGCATTAGTTTTCCAAGGTCGTTGAAGTCTGTGCCTGTTTCATCAATTAGCGCGAAAACACAGATCAGGGCTTCTAAAAAGATAAACATAAACATCGCTGCAACCTTTCGAGTCTTTACCAAACACTCTCAAAGGAGACCGTTGATTTAGACACCGGCCTATTTCGGAAGGTTCCGACGTCCGACGAACTTTAGTTTGTCGTCGTGTGGTTCAGCCACCTGGGACTGATCAACGGTCAGCAAAAGCGCAGCATCGACAAACTGAAGTTCGTCGGACAATATCGGCAAAGGGTTTACAATACGCTGCATGCCTGAATACACGGACCCTGCGATACGCATCACGCTATTACCTCGAGACACAAATTCACGCGGAACTATTTTTGGTGGAGTGATCCTGAGTTACATCGACACCGCCGGCGCCATTCACGCCCATCGCCAAACTCACATGGAACGTTTTGTTACCGTGGCGATGAAAGAAGTGATCTTCCACAAGCCTGTGTTTGTCGGTGACCTGGTTAGCTTCTATGCGGAGACACTCAAAGTGGGCACAACGTCGATCACAGTAAGGGTGATTGTTGAGGTTGAGCGTCTCGGCAAGAGCGAGCGAGTGCGCGTAACCGAAGCAGAAGTGATTTATGTCGCAGTGGACGCGAACGGGGAAAAGATCCCAATAAACAAGTGAATTTAAGATTGAAGATTTCAGATTTAAGATTGTCCCTTGTTAGGTCTGTGGTCAGTAGTCAGTGGTCAGTAGTGATAGGAGCTATGTGACCTATTCGACCTATGACCACTGACCACTGACCACACAAACCACAATCTTAAATCTGAAATCTTCAATCTTAAATTCAATTCACTTTCGCCTGCATTCTTCTCAACGCTACCGCTGCTTCTGTGAACTCCGGATTCTGTTCGAGCGCAAGGCCATAATGCTTTGCGGCATCAAGAAACATCTTGCGGCTCTCGTAAACTCGTCCAAGATTGAAGTGTGGAAACGCATACGATTCGTAACGCGGAGCTAGAAGTGCGCGTTTAAACCAGCGCACCGAACCGTACGAGTCTCCCTTGGCAAGCAAATAACTTCCAATATCGTTGTACGGATTGCCGAGTGTTTCATCAACACGAATTGCTTCCAAACATTCAGCGATTGCTTCGTCGTAGCGATTTTGAAAACTATAAACCCAGCCAAGAAAGGTATGGGCCTCCGCAGTTGGATAGACGTCGATCGAGCGTTTGTAGAGTTCAATAGCTCGATCATAGTCATTCGACACCTGGGCCTCATAGGCCTCATTGAAAAGTTCCTTAGCGTTCAGTCGTTTTCCTGAAGCTATATCGTCGTCTTCCCACATCGCTTTTAGGCCTTTGGTCTTAGGTCTTTGGCCTTGGTATCTTTCTCGAGGATTGCTCGAAGATCAAAGACCAAAGTCCAAAGACCAAAGTCTTACTGACATTCTGATCGTGTCTGTTGCGTTTTGTCTAATCGTAGAATACGACCTTCAATCTTTGGCGCAATCGGACGCGGCTGTGCAATCGCGCGCCGGAGAGCCTCTGAATCGAGCGGTGCTTGTTCGGGTGCAGTAAGGACCCGCGCGCCTTTCAACATCGTGTAGCCATCGCCACCATCAAACGCCACGAATGTGGTTGTTGTTAATGAATAGTTCCTGCTCGTTGATAACGGTTGTCCATTCACCTTTATGTCAACAACTCTCGCGCCCTCAGGCTTCGAGGCGTCATAGGAGAACTGGATTCCCGAGACTTGTGGAAACCCACCAGGCTGCGCGTTGTTTGCTACGAGGCTGACTCCGTGTTCCAGCGTTTCTCGTAACAAAGCGCCGCTCACTTCGATCTTAACGAGCTTGTTTTTAAATGGCAGAATCGACAACACGTCTCGCATCTTCAGCCTTCCCGCTGGAATGATTTCATCGGCTCGAATAGAACCGCCGTTTACTAAAGCCACGTCCGAAGCAGTTACCTTTCGAAATGAGTCGGCGACGAAGTTTCCGAGATTTGTCTCCTGAGTGCGGTTTTCTGCGCTTCTTCCGTCGAGAGCAACACTGCTGCGACCAACAAATCGATCGAGCTCTGCCAGCAGTTTTCCGTATTTGCTATAGATGGAAGAGAACAGTTTATCTTCGGGTGTTTGACTGGTAACTGGGATGACTTTCCAATCGATACTGGCGAGCTCTCCAGTCGTTTTTGAGATGTTGAGATCTATCTGTCCGAGTTCACGAGCGTCCGCAGTCATCTTAAATATAGGCGCGCCGCCGGCTGACGATTCAAGCAATGTGTGTTCGTGACCACCGATGATTACATCAACGTTCGCACACCGTGCGACCTCCTTATCTTCGCGCATCGACAGGTGCGTAAGCGCAACCACGACCTTCGCACCACGTTGATGAATCTGTGGTACTACCGTCTTTGCTGTGTCGCACGGGTTTAGAAAATCAACATCCGGACCAGGTCGTGAAGTCGTTTTGGTCTCGGGAAGCACGAGGCCAAAGATACCGATCTTCACCCCACCGAATTCTCGAATCACAAAAGGCTCGGCTCCCGCGAACGTTCGCCCGGTCGATTTCTCAATTACGTTCGCCGCGATCCACCCAAATTTCGACTCTTTGATTCGCTCTTTGAGAACCTCAGGTCCAAAGTCAAACTCGTGATTTCCGAAAGTGGCATAGTCAAGTCCGGAAAGGTTCCAGGCTTCGATCATCTGCGAGCCCTTGTAAGTTATAGACTCAACAGAGGGTGAGATCGTGTCGCCGGCAAGGAGAAAGAGAGTATTTGGATTCTCCTTTTGGATTGACTTGCGCAGCGTGAGGACGCGTCCGATTCCACCTCGAGTACCCTGGTCGACGGGAGTGAATTGATAGACATCGTTAACCTGAAGTAGCGTGACACGAATATTACAATCAGTGTTCTGTTGAGCAGTTGATAATGGTAGCGGCGAGAAGCAGAGAACGAGTGCGACGGCGAATCGACTGGCGCTGAACACAATTGATCTCATGACGAAGTCTTCCTTTGATTAGCTTTTTGAGACGATCACTTGCAGGGTCCGGATAATATACTCGGCCTCGAGCGAATGTCCGATATGCGTCTGTCTTGTCGTGTGATTCCAATAAAGCTACTTCGGATCAAAGTAAAACTCGACCGGGGCTCGTCGGTTGCGGCACGACAAGCTAAAGCATATCGGACACTTCCGCTTTCAACATTCAGAATGCACCCAGACGAAACGTTCTTCATCACCGGCTTTCCTGGATTCATTGCCAACCGATTGGTCGAAAGGTTAGCCAGATCGACCGGAAAGCTGATCTTGCTGGTTCAACCATCACTACGAGCGCGCGCGGAAGAAGAGCTATCGCGAATCGCGGCGTTAACCGGTCGCGAAGCCTCGACATTTCATATCGTGGGGGGAGATATCACCCTTCCCGAGCTTGGTTTGAGTGAAGTCGAACGGCAGTTGGTACGTATGGAAACGACGAGAGTTTTCCACCTGGCAGCAGTTTATGATCTGGCCGTTGCGCGGGAACTTGCAATCAAAGTGAATGTTGATGGCACGCGCAATGTAAGCAACTTCGCACGGGGCTTGCCGAGTTTGCGTCATTTCCATCATGTCTCCACCTGTTATGTTGCCGGAAAGCGAGAAGGTCGAATCTTGGAAACAGAACTGAAGCACGACGCGGGTTTTCGTAATTTTTATGAAGAGTCGAAATATTTGGCCGAGCTCGACGTGGAGAGTCTCAAGCGCGATCTGCCAGTTACAATTCACCGCCCGGCTGTTGTTTGTGGTGACTCGAAGACGGGCGAGAC
>Ga0068856_100006470_pt1 | contig 11488 bp, 9 predicted proteins | sample KBSCornC62_FD_66595 | JGI IMG/M metagenome (GOLD analysis project Ga0068856, IMG submission 66595) | Corn rhizosphere microbial communities from Kellogg Biological Station, Michigan, USA - KBS Corn C6-2 | ecosystem: Host-associated > Plants > Roots > Rhizosphere > Soil ... | reverse complement strand
CTGTCGGGCCGGTCGCTCCGGCTGCCCCGGCAGTACCGGTTGGGCCGGCAGCACCTGCAGGGCCCTGTGGTCCCGTTGCCCCGTCTTTACCGCACGAGGCGAAGAATAAAGCCATCAAAATAATGGCTCCTAAAAGTACATGGGTTTTGGTTTTCATAATAATAAAGGTTAGCGGGTTAATAAAATATTTATTGGTATGAATAAGGTGACGGACAGATGAATATCCACTGGGGCAAAAGTAGAATCGCCGCAGGAGTGTAGCGGTAGTGCTAACACGTAACAGGTTACGTAAATCTACCTGAAAAAATGAAGTTAACGCTCAAAAAGACTGTTAATCAACATTTTATTAATTATTCAGCAATATCTAACTGGCGAATTTGGGATATATAGGCAGGTGGAAGGATAGCCCGTTTGAGCACATTTTCCAGCCTGATGAGACGGAAAAATTTATAAATCCAAAGTACTGGTCTAAGCCATTGGACCCTAGCAAGTTTAAGCTTTTGACTGATCTCCTGAGGGGCCACCAGCAGTTGGGCCTGTCGCAAAACCGCATAACGGATATTGCCCAGGTGTTGCTTATATCTTTTAAAAAGATCAGGCGTAAACTGGCTGTAGCAAAGGTCAAAACGCAATTGTTTGTCCCTGTCTGCCAGGTATTGCTCATAGCTGCTGGCCAAGCCCTTGAGTTGCATCCGTTTGCCGACACGCAAAAATACATCGAATACCTCTCCTTTCTCGGTCCGGGTAAGTTTTCGTTCCAGTAATTCGAAGGCCCGGATGGAATAATCGATCAGCATATATAAAACTTCCAAATAGGCCTCATCGGGTATTTGAGCCCCGCGGTTTGCTTCCACAGATTTATGAATTGCAGTTATTTGATCGATGTAGTGCAGGGCCGTGTCGTATTCTGAAAAAATGATTTTCTTCGAATACCCGACGGTACTGAATAAGCGGCCCAGCGGATCAGCAGGCAGCCGGCCTGTAAAATACAGCCAGTCGACAGCCCTGTTGAGCGTAAACTCGGCCGAGGCCCCCGCAAATATGAACAATATCGTATCCGCTTTTCCCCATATTTGCCGTACTATCGAATTTTCTGCAGTAAAATACATAAGCTCTATAATTTGAACGCCCGTTTTCCTGATCTGATATGTTCTGTGATAATTATCGCCAGAAATCCCAGTGAATACATAGCCATGTCTGTCGGTGAAAAACTTGTGCCGAGCACCAGGCGGGCCAGCAGCGAGCTTTGCCAGCCCAAGTGAGAGATAAGATGAAAGTATTGCGATATCTCAATGGAATAAGCAAATAAGAGCACCACGAGAGCAGTGGTAGTCACTTCCCCACGGACGAAAATTCTCGCCGTGCAGTAAAGCATTATAACTACCAACAAATCACCGATGAAGGGCCTGATAACCCCATCATGTACAAAGAGCCCGATAAGAAGCTCTGTCACCAACAAGACTATGGCCGGTAGAATATACTTTGGAGTGATAGTCATAAAAGTACTTTGAAATGCAAAGTTAATTAAGCGAGATTTTATTTGCAAAAGTTTTCTTATTTCCACGAAATTTTGGGGTTATATAGCCTGAAAAATCCCCAAAAATTAGCGGGTGCAAATAACGTGTTTTAACACTTATTTAAGAGTCGATTTCAGGAGTGGAAAAGTTTTCAACATTATTTGTAAAAAACGGGCTAAAAATGTGATAAATAATGGTTAAGATAATACTAAATAGCGTCTCATTTTTAAGGTTGTATGATGATCGGTTATATCTTTTAAGCTATTATTTTAAATTGAAACGAAAACCTTGCTTAACTTAAAAGTGAACTATTGGCGCAATATTTGTGTATTTTTACATGAAATTATCGATAAAAAAGTGTACCGTCATTCGATTTTTTACGTACAAAGGCAATCGGTTTTATCGACAAGTGCTTTTAAATAAAAAATTGCGGAAAATCAGTATAATAAATACTTTGAACAACTATGAAAATTTTTACCCCAACCCCGTTTTTGTCAGGAATTCTGTTAGTAGCCGCACTGAGCGGTTGCAGCAAAATGAGTGACACCAAAAGCACCGGCAACACTGGTAATACCGGCACCACAAGCAAATATACGAATCCAAACACGGCCACTGCAGTTTGCGATTACGATACCGGCGATACATCACTCACAAATCACGGCTGGACCAAAGCCTACGACGAAGAATTTAGCAGCGACCTTTCCAACTGGGTCGTATTAACGGGTGGTATGATCAAAGAATCTGAATGTTATGAACCGGCAAACGTTGTAGTTGCTAATGGTACTTTGCAAATTACTGCTAAACAGCAAAGTGTAACCGGACCTAAAACGGTTGGAAACGATACTACGGCGAATTTCAATTATACATCTGGATGGTTGTACACTAAGCAAGCATTCGCAGCTAACTCATCGACGCCTAAAGTACGTATTGTAGCAAGGATAAAAATGGCCCCTGGATATGGCCTGACCAACCTTTACTGGGCCTTTGGACAAGGACAATGGCCCACAGGCGGTGAAATTGACATGGCTGAAGTACAAGGCGATAACCCCAAGATATATGCAACAGACTATGCTTACGGCTCAATAGCAAATGACAACTTTGTTAGCGGCGGATTGTTGTATAACCCCACTACCGAAGATCTCACTGCCTGCTACCACGTTTATACTATGGAGTGGACCCAAAATTCGCTCAACTCCTACATCGATGGTAAATTGGTTGAAGCAAAAACCGGTGGGGGCCACATCAGCGATCTTTTTAGCAAGCCGCAATATATTTCGTTCAGCCTTCCCGTCGGCGGGTTATATTACAGTCAGTTAAATCTTGCTAATATTCAAGGTGGTACAATGTATGTAGACTATGTGAAGGTATTTACTTCGAACTAACAGATCAATCATCATAATAAATAAAGAGCCAAAGGAGCGTGATAAGTATCACGCTTTTTTTGTGCCTTGCCTTTCCCAAATAAATGAGTAACTTCATTAAGCGAAGCTTTTACCATGAAACCTTTCATAGTACTCATCCTGGTGTTTTTCCTGGTGCTTTTCCCGTTCTACTGGATAGAAGGCAGCTGGAGTTTTATCCTTGCTGGCAATATTGCTATGGCCGCTATGCTTGTATTTACGGCAATTGGCCACTTTGTTTTCTGGCAGGGGATGGTATTGATGGTACCTCAAATGTTTCCGGCAAAAAGAGCACTGGTATATATTACCGGTATTTTAGAAATACTTTTTGCCGCTGGTTTATGTATCCCGGCTACCCGTCGCCTGGCTGCTGATCTGCTCATCCTGTTTTTCCTGATGGTGTTGCCAGCCAATATCAACGCAGCACAAAAAAGCGTCGATTTTCAAAAAGCCACCTACGACGGTAAAGGCGTAGGATACCTATGGCTGCGCATACCGCTGCAAATCATTTTTATTATCTGGGCCGCTTATTTTGGTATCATACTCGAGTAAATTCCGATAGATAAGGCTTAAAAAATAAAGTCCCCTCTCACTTGCTGATTGGGGACTTTAAACCTAAACCTTATCACAAAATGCAAGCGTTGTCACTTGCTAATGAATAAGTCAAAATTAGTGTCCCTGTTATTTGGTGGGATTAGAAAATGATTAGAGTTTTATAATGTAATCAGTTTTTTACAAGTAGGTGATCATTCGAACTTCCTGACTTTATCAACGATAACCCGACTTTTCAACAATCCCCGCTATCATGCCCCAATCGTTTAACTTTACCCGTTTAAGAAGAGGATAAAGCATTGGCTAAAGAGACCAAAGAGACGCCGCTAATGCAGCAATACAACCAGGTAAAAGCCAAATACCCGGGGGCGCTGCTGCTGTTTCGTGTGGGCGATTTTTATGAGACTTTCGGAGAAGACGCGGTGAAGGCCTCGGGTATATTGGGCATCGTATTGACCAAACGAGCAAACGGCGCAGCTACCCACATAGAATTAGCCGGTTTCCCGCATCATTCGTTGGAGACTTATCTACCTAAATTGGTTCGCGCGGGTCAGCGTGTTGCTATTTGCGACCAGTTGGAGGATCCCAAGGCCACCAAAAATATCGTGAAACGGGGAGTAACCGAATTGGTGACTCCGGGTGTCGCTATCAATGATAATATCCTGCACCAAAAAAGCAATAATTACCTCGCATCGCTGTATTTCGAAAAGAACAGCATTGGCGTGGCCTTTATCGATATTTCTACCGGCGAGTTTCACACCGCACAGGGCAGTGCCGAGTATATCGACAAGCTGTTACAGGGTTTCAGCCCAAGCGAGGTGATCTATCCAAAAAGCCGGCACAGCGACTACATAGAGGCCTTTGGTGATCGGTATTATACCTACAAGCTGGACGAGTGGCCCTACAGTGGCGACTATGCACATGAAACACTCCTGAAGCATTTCGAGGTAAAATCGTTAAAAGGTTTTGGGATTGATAAGCTTAACCTGGGCATTATTGCTGCCGGTGTATCACTTCATTACCTGAATGAGACCGAGCACCGCAATTTGCAGCATGTGTCATCTATCAGCAGGATAGAGGAGGGGCGTTTCCTCTGGCTCGACCGCTATAGTGTGCGCAACCTGGAGTTGATCGGTTCGTCAAATGAGAATGCCGTGACGTTGGTTGATGTGCTTGATCAAACCTGTTCGCCCATGGGCGCCAGATTACTGCGTCGTTGGATTGTAATGCCGCTTAAAGAGATCAAGCCAATTAATGATCGTCTTCATGTGGTTGAATACCTGATCAGCCATGAAGAGCAACGTGAAGAACTGAAAAACCATATAAGCCATATCGGCGACCTCGAAAGATTGATTTCTAAAATCGGTCTGCAACGGGCTAACCCGCGTGAAGTTGTTCAGCTTAAAAGAGCGCTCAAGGCTATCGAATTAATCAAACAGCAATGCCTTACAGCCGATAACGAGCCTTTAAGGGCCATTGGTGAGCAGTTGAATCCTTGTTCGAGCATTAGCGAAAAGATAGAGCGCGAGTTGAATCCTGAGCCGCCCATAATGCTGGTTAAAGGATCAGTGATCAACTCTGGCATCAACGACGAATTGGACAGGCTGCGTAAAATTGCTTTCGGCGGAAAAGGTTATCTGCTCGAAATACAAAAACGGGAAGCTGAGCAAACCGGTATTCCCTCCCTTAAAGTGGCGTTTAACAACGTATTTGGCTATTATCTCGAAGTAACGCACGCTCATCGCGATAAAGTACCTACCGACTGGATACGCAAGCAAACGTTGGTAAATGCCGAGCGTTATATCACTCCCGAGCTAAAGGAATACGAGGAGCAAATACTGGGTGCCGAAGAGAAGATATTGGCGCTGGAGACGCAGCTATATAACGACTTATTATACTCATTGGCCGAATACATCAAGCCAATACAATTAAACGCGCAGTTGATTGCCCGGCTCGATGTCCTGCTTAATTTCGCGACGATATCGATCAAGAATTACTATGTGAAACCCGAAATTAACGAAGGGCGTATCATCGATATCAAAGGTGGTCGTCACCCGGTAATTGAAAAAAATCTGCCACCAGGAGAGGAATACATCACCAATGATGTTTACCTGGATAGTGAATCGCAGCAGATCATCATTATTACAGGGCCAAATATGGCAGGTAAATCGGCGCTCCTGAGACAAACAGGGCTCATTGTGCTGATGGCTCAAATGGGTTGCTTTGTTCCGGCCAAGGATGTTTCGATCGGGCTCGTCGATAAAATATTTACAAGGGTAGGGGCATCGGATAACCTTTCGCTGGGCGAATCGACCTTCATGGTGGAAATGAACGAAACGGCCAGCATCCTCAATAATTTATCAGACAGGAGCCTGATTCTTTTGGATGAGATTGGTCGCGGTACTTCAACTTATGATGGTATTTCTATCGCCTGGTCAATAGCCGAGTTTTTGCATAATCATCCCTCGGCCCGGGCTAAAACGCTCTTTGCAACGCACTACCACGAGCTGAATGAATTGACCACTTCGCACCCACGCATAAGAAACTTTAATGTAACAGTGAAAGAAGTGGGCCACCAGATCATCTTCCTACGCAAACTGGTGCCTGGCGGCAGCGAGCATAGCTTTGGTATCCATGTGGCCAAGCTAGCGGGTATGCCACCCAAAGTGGTTGCACGGGCTAACGATATCCTCAAAAAACTGGAAGCCGAACGTACAGGCGGTGAGCACATAAAAGAAAGCATCCGCAAAGTGCAAAAACAGGCCGTACAAATGCAAATGTTTAGTATCGACGATCCGGTCCTGGTTAAGATTCGTGATACGCTGAATAACCTTGATGTCAATACGCTTACGCCTGTTGAAGCTCTTATGAAGCTGGATGAGATACAGCGGGTGATTAAAGGATAGCTTTGAAGTCGGAATGCGAAATGCCGATTGCGGAAGTCCTTTGTTAATACGGAATGCGAAATGTCGAATGCGGAAGTATTCGTTATTGTGGAATCTGAAATGGTGAATTCGAAATGTACTTGCTGACACAATCCGAACCTTCTCAATCCGCAATCGGCATTCCGCGCTCCGCATTATTCCACACACCGCATTATTTCTTATCTTAGTAAAACCAAACCTGGATTCGCATGGAGGTAGCCTTCCTTTTATTTAGTGTCATCATCATTATCGTATTGGTTGTCAATAACAGCCGGCTGGTCAACAGGCTTGATAACCTCGAAAAACTAATTATCGATTTACATCAACTGGTGGACAAAGTAAGGCGCAATCAGCCGGCGCCCGGTGCCGTGGTAGAACCATCAAAAGAGCCCGCAAAGGAGCCAGAAGCTCCCAGGCCTGAGCCCCGGCTAATGCCGCCACCGCCTAAAGTTGAACCTGTGCCTGATGTTAAACGGCCATATGTAGTAGAACCGCTTAAGCCCGAGGAAATTGAACGGGCCAGGGAGGTTATAGACGATCCACTAGCCCGGCTGAGGAAGCAGCGAACTACTGCACCACCACAAAAGATACAAGAACCCCAGTTATCCTTTTTCGAGAAGCACCCCGACCTGGAGAAGTTTATCGGCGAAAACCTGGTGAACAAAATTGGTATCGCCATCCTGGTGCTCGCTATTGGCTTTTTTGTCAAATATGCCATTGATAATAATTGGGTTGGGCCGGCTGGTAGGGTTGCCATCGGTATTGCCTGCGGCGGTATTCTGGTTGGCATTGCGCATAGGTTGCGTAAATCGTATAAGGCATTCAGTTCGGTATTGGTTGGCGGTGGTTTGGCAGTGTTTTATTTTACTATTACGCTGGCGTTCCATCAGTTTCATTTGTTTAGCCAAACCATATCATTCATCATCCTTATTGTAATCACCTGTTTTGCTGTTGTGTTATCCTTGCTTTACGATCGGCAGGAGCTGGCTATTATTGCCCTAATAGGTGGTATGTCGAGCCCTTTCATGGTGAGCACGGGGCAGGCCAATTACAATGCGCTTTTCATCTATTATATCATTTTAAATAGCGGTTTACTGATCATCGCCTACAATAAATCATGGCGCCTGCTTAATATTCTGTCGTTTGCGTTGACTGTAGTTGTCCTTGGCGGTGTATTATACACAGTGCCAGATAAAGATTCAGGCACCATATTCTTGTATTCCAGTATCTTGTACGTGGTTTTTTTCCTGGTTAATATTGCCAACAATATCAAAGAGAACAAGGCCTTCCTGTCCTCCGATTTTACTATCCTGCTGGTCAATACGGCACTATATTTTTCGGCTGGGCTATACCTGTTGCATCTGATGAGGGAAGATCAGTTTCGTGGATTGTTTTGCTCGGCCATAGGGGGCTTGAACTTGCTGTTCTCGTTCTTCCTGTTCAGAAGCAAAAGAGCCGATATCAATATCCTGTATTTGCTTGTCGGTATTACGCTCACCTTTTTGTCGCTAACCGCGCCAATACAATTGCATGGTCATTTTATAACGCTGTTTTGGGCCGCCGAGAGCGTATTGCTGTATTGGCTCTTTACCAAATCAAATATTAAACTGATGCAGTGGGCCTCGATGATTATTTGGGTGGCTATGTTTTGCAGCCTTGTGATGGATTGGTTTCAATTGTATGCCGATTCGTTACACAAGATGGCTATCATCGCCAACAAAGGCTTTATAACTACTGCGTTCTCATCACTTTGTAGTTTTCTGCTTTATGCGTTGGTAAACAAATCTGCTGCCGATAGCAGGCTGGCGTCTCCCCCCATCTTCAAATACGTTGCATTCATTTTATTGTTCTGCGCTGGTGCGTTCGAAATCAACCATCAGTTTGTAAGCCGTTATTCCGATACCGGACTCAACTATTTATACCTCATGCTATATTTGCCGGTATTTATGTATTTGTTTACATGGCTGGCCCGGAAAGTACCGGCAATGGCAATAGGCTGGCAAGCCGAAACGGTTATGTTCTCAATTGCTATCGTTGTTTATTTGTTATTCACCCAGCAATATTTCGACGTGCAGGCAAGCATTTTGCTTACGCATAAAATCAGCTCATCTCATTTTGTTGCCCATTGGATCGCAGCGCTGTTCGTTGTATTAACATTTTTACGGCTGACTGCCTTAGCCCGCGAAAGTTTTGGATCGATGGCGAAACCAGGCAGTTGGCTGATATCCGGCAGTTTGGTGCTTTTCCTTAGTTTGGAGATATGCCTGCTTACCAATTCATTGTTTTATACGCAGGGAGCCGATCTGGGACATATCCAAACCATCTACATCAAAACGGGGCTGCCTGTATTATGGGGCATATTGTCATTTGTGCTTATGTGGCTGGGTATGCGCTACAAAACAAGGGTGCTGCGCATTATTTCGTTAACCCTGTTCACCATAACTTTGGTGAAACTTTTTGCTTACGATATAGAGAATATTCCGGCAGCCGGCAAAATAGCCGCATTCTTCTGCCTCGGCGTGCTGCTGCTCATTATATCGTTTATGTATCAAAAGGTGAAATATATTATAACTGATGATGAGCGTAAACCGAAAGATTAAATCCGGAATTGTTTTTGCCATTGCGTTGAGCCTGTTATGCCTGGGTACTAGCGCCCAGCAAAACAAGTTCAGATATCGTGCAGACGTAACCACGATCGACTCGACCGGGGTTTACAAAATCTGGCTCGATCCCAAGTTTGTGGCCGATTGTGCCAGCAGGGGATTGCTCGACATTCGTCTGACAGATGAAAACGGAAACTTTACAGCGTTTTCTGTAATGGAAGCCTTGCCCGAGGAAAATAGAGTGTCATTTACACCCTTTCCGGAGATAAAGCAGGATGATGCCAACAGCACGAAAACAGTTTTCATAGCGGACGCGACTTCTGCGGGCAGAATAAACAAACTATGGCTCACCTTTAAAAATACGGCGGTAAGCCGGCAGGCAAACCTGTCCGGCAGCGACGATTTGAAACACTGGTTTGCCATAAAGGAGGATATTGATCTCCAGGGTGCAGACGATGGCAAAAATCCGGAATATGAATACGCGCTGAATTTCCCAACGAGTAAATACCGCTACTACAAAGTAGCGATCAATAACAAAAAGAGAGACCCGATTAAAATTGTCAGGTCGGGTATTTATACATCGTCGGCTGAACGAATGGTTAGGCCCATCGCCACATTCAAAACAGCCATTATGCCGGGTAAAAAGCAAACAAGCTATGTAGTGGATTTAAGTGATGATTATTACATATCCGGACTCCGGTTAAACATCGCTTCGCCAAAATATTACGATAGAACGATAAGTATATATGACGTTGGCCATCAGCCTGAAGAACTGCTTTACAGCGGGCAGATATCTTCATCAGGGGCCGACATGGTTCCCTGTGTAGGCAAAACAAGCCGTTTGCGCCTTGAGATTATCAATGGCGACGATAAAGCTCTCGACATAAGAGACATCACGGCGTTTGGCCTGAAGCGTTATGCAATAGCTTACCTCGAAAAAGGGCATAAGTATTACATTTTAACAGGTAATGCGACAGCACAGGTACCAAGCTATGACCTCAGCTTCCTTCATTCAAAGCGGATGACTGAATTCCCGGTAATTCGGCATTCGGCGATATATAAAAACCCGGTTTTTGGCGTGGCGATAATACCGGTAGCACGCAATTATACACCCTATATCTGGGCAGCGCTCGTCGCTGTGCTTATCGTTCTTGGGCTACTAACATGGAGGATGGTGAAGGAGTTGAACACGAAGCAGGGGAATTGATTTACGAGTTACGATTTTAGATTTACGATTTTCTTAATACCAATCGTAAATCGTAATTCATAAATCTGAAATAAGATGTTAGTATGTTAAAAACACCTTGTAAGCCAACACCGCTCATCCCCGTATTTTTATAACATGATCAAAAGATATTTATCCTTATTGCTGTTATTTGCCGTTGTTGTGCTGTCGTCGTGTCATTCCAAAAAGGCGGTGATGAGAGGGGAGCCGGGCGAAGTTGTTGCGCCGCAGCCGTCCATAGCCGAAAAATATGCCCAGATATTAGGAGTCGATCCCGCCCAAATACAAAATGGCCGGTTATACGCTTTTATTGATCAATGGATGGGCACGCCGTACAAATTTGGCGGCTCGGATCATGATGGGGTCGATTGCTCCGGATTGACGCAGCTATTGGAACAGCAGGTATACGGCATCAACATACCCAGAACCACCAGTCAGCAAGTAACGGTCATCAAGCGTAAATACGAGGAAGAATTACAAGAGGGCGACCTGGTATTTTTTGATTATGACGGCAGGAAATTCGGCCATGTGGGCGTCTACCTTCAAAACGGTTACTATGTGCACGCCAGCTCCACCAAAGGGGTCATTATTGTAAAGCTGCACGATCCTTATATGTACAAATATTTCTCACGCTGCGGTTCGGTAAACGATGTTATCGACAGTCAGCCAGGTAAATAGGGATAGAACCGGATTTGCAATTTTTGCAACCCTAAAACCTCTACAACTTTTCCAACTATTACAACCTCTGCAACTAAAACCCTAACTTTGCAGCATGCCCGACGAAAAAGATAGATACGATTTCTGGACCAAATACAAGCGATTTGCCAAAACGGAAATATTGCTTTACATCATTATGGTGATCGGCATTATCCTGGGTATTATCATTTTCAGCTGATTATTTCTTTACCAGGGTCACATTGTAATTGTCGGCATCGATAACGGCATCGTAGAAATCTGCTATGTCCTGGTAGATGTCCTTGTCGTAAGTGCCGTCCTTAATCTGGAATTTACGCGTATAGATCAATTGGTCTCCTTTTATCGACATGGTTGCGGTAAAATTCCCGAATGTTTTATCGATCGAGACATTCAACGGTTCCGAATCCAATTGGTAGCCTTTGGGCAGGTTATAAGTTATTTCGTCAACAAAAGTGCGTCCGTGAGTAATCGTTACAGGGTTGGCCCGGTTGCGAATATGTTTGATTGACGACGTAGTATGATCAACTGAATTGAGCGAGAAATAATATTTACCATCGGTAATAGCGCCGTA
>Ga0068856_100006469_pt1 | contig 11491 bp, 14 predicted proteins | sample KBSCornC62_FD_66595 | JGI IMG/M metagenome (GOLD analysis project Ga0068856, IMG submission 66595) | Corn rhizosphere microbial communities from Kellogg Biological Station, Michigan, USA - KBS Corn C6-2 | ecosystem: Host-associated > Plants > Roots > Rhizosphere > Soil ... | reverse complement strand
CTGGCCGGCAATCTTGTGCGAGTGCTGCCGCGCAGTGTCGACGCCGTCGTGCACCGCGACACCTGGCAGCCGCAGCCGATCTTCGAGTTGGTCCGCGCCGCGGGCGGTGTCAGCCGCGCCGACATGGAGTTGACGTTCAACTTGGGCGTGGGAATGGTCGCCGTCGTCCCCGCCGGTGGAGTTGAGGACGCGCTGGCGCTGGCCGCGGCCCGCGGCGTGCCGGCCTGGGTGCTCGGAGAGATCACCGCCGGCACAGGTCAGGTAACCCTGGTGGGCGATTACCAGAACTCGGCGGCTACCTGGCGTTAACGTGACAGGGACCCTCAAAGGTGGCTGGCACGCAGTGAACGGGTACGAATCGGACGCGGCTGGACTGCCCAGCTCGTCGCGGTGATCGGGCTAGCGCCCCGAACCTGCCCAACCCTCGTACTCGTCGTACTCGCTGTCGTCGTCCTCGACGGTCTCAGCGGTATCGGTGGGTGGTCCGGTATATCCAGCAAGTTCGCGCTGTAGCGCGGTGAGGTCGGTGTCGTGGGTGCTGTATTTGAGCTCCCGAGCCACCTTCTGCTGCTTTGCCTTGGCACGGCCGCGCCCCATGGCTCGACCCCCTCGCTCACGCGGTCATCCGGCGACGGGCCACAGAGGGCAAATCTGGGGGTCGGCCGGGAAAGTTGTCATGTCGTGCGTCCAGCGTACCCCGTGATTGGTGACGCCTGCACGGCGCTCGCCCGTGTCCTAAAGTGGACGGGAAAGTCCGTTTTACACCCCGGAAGAACCGGACACGGTGGCACGCCTTGGCACACAGTGGACAGTTGAGTGCGCAGCTATTTGAACTGCCCCATGTCGTCGGCATACTTGCCGTGTTCACGTGGAACAGGACTCCGCGTGACGATTCCCCAGAAGGGGGGCACCGTTATGACGACGGTTCGCCACCGTCCCGAGTCTGAGCCTCTGCTGACTCCGTCCGAAGTCGCCACGCTCTTCCGTGTCGATCCGAAGACAGTTACGCGCTGGGCCAAGGCTGGCAAGCTCACCTCGATCCGCACGCTCGGCGGTCACCGCCGGTACCGCGAGTCCGAGGTCCGCTCGCTGCTCGACGGGAACACCGCACCCATCGAGGGCTAACCACTAGCTCGCAATCAAGCGCCGCGCCGAGTCCACCAGGATCCGGCGCGGCGCTTCATTTAACCCCCGCCTTTCCACCTTTCAGCGGGAAATGGGACGGCGTGTCATCCCGCTCAAAGGTGGAAAGCCGGCGCGGGTTTGACTTTTGGCCGCGTGAGGTAGATGCTTGCATCAAGCAACTAATTGTATGACGCAAGCAACTGAGGGTATCGATGTCCTTCCCCGAACGCACCGCAGACGGTGCCGAGCTGGCGCCTGCATCCGAGGACGTCGTCCAGGTCGCCAACGAATTCGTTCGGCTGATGCGGTCATTCACCCGGATGCGCCAGCAGTTCCTCGCCGCGGCCGCCCATGACGTCGAGTGGTCGGCGCAGATGGTGTTGCGCTGCATCGCCGTCGAAGGGCCGATGCGATCGAGCCTGCTTGCCGAGAGGCTGGAGTCCGACCCGTCGACGGTCAGCCGGCAGATAGCCGCACTCGTCCGGGACGGCCTCGTCGAGCGCCGTGCTGACCCGGTTGACGGGCGTGCCACGTTGCTCGTCCTCACTGAAAAAGCCGATGGCGTCCTCGCCGACCATGAAGACAAACGCAACCGCCACTTCGCCCTCATGCTCTCCGACTGGTCCGAGCGTGATCTCAAGCGATTCGGCGCGCTGCTCGAACGCTTTACCAACGACTTCAACAACCACAAGGCGCAATGGACCCCAGCACGCGACGAGACCCGTCCGACGCTGGCAGAAGGGAACGACTGATGTCCGCCACCGCGGAATCCACCATCACCCGCGACGACGGCGGGCTGAGCCACAAGCAGATCATGACGATCCTGTCGGCCCTGCTGCTCGGCATGTTTCTCGCCGCACTCGATCAGACCGTCGTCTCGACCGCCATCCGCACCATCGGCGATGACCTGCACGGCCTCTCAGTCCAGGCATGGGTGACGACCGCGTTCCTCATCAGCTCGACAATCTCGACGCCGCTGTTCGGCAAGCTGTCCGACATCTATGGCCGCAAACCGTTCTACATGCTCGCGATCACCATCTTCATCACCGGCTCGGCGCTATGCGGAATCGCGCAATCGATGTACGAGCTCGCCGCGTTCCGCGCGTTCCAGGGCATCGGCGCCGGCGGCATCATGCCGCTCGCGCTGGCGATCATCGGCGACATCATTCCGCCGCGCCAGCGCGCGAAATACCAGGGCTACTTCATGGCGGTCTTCGCCATGTCGTCGGTGCTCGGCCCCGTCGTCGGCGGCTTCTTCGCCGGCGCAGGCAACATCCTCGGCGTCACCGGCTGGCGCTGGATCTTCTACATCAACGTGCCGATCGGCATCTTCGCGCTCTTTGTTGTCGCCCGCGTGCTGCGCCTCGACCACACCCGCCGTGACCACCGCATCGACTGGAACGGTGCCGCCGCCCTCGTCGTCGCGCTCGTGCCGCTGCTGATCATCGCCGAGCAGGGGCGCACGTGGGGCTGGTCGTCGACGAGCGCCTTCATCTGCTACGTCCTCGGCGTCATCGGAATTGGTGCGTTCCTGCGCATCGAGGCTCGCATGGGCGACGAAGCACTGCTGCCACTGCGGCTGTTCCGCAGAGGCCCGTTCGCTGTCGGCTCGGCTCAGGCAACGATCGTCGGCATGGGCATGTTCGGCGGCATCGCGGCGATCCCGCTCTACCTGCAGATCGTGAAGGGCGCCTCGCCCACGAAGGCCGGCTTGCTGCTGCTGCCGATGATCGGCGGGATGATGATCGCCTCGCTGGCTTCGGGGCAGTTCACGATGAGGACGGGCCGGTACAAGATCTTCCCCGTCGTCGGCTCGGTCTTCATGGTCATCGGCATGATGCTGATGACCCAGATCGGGGCCGACACCGCGCTCTGGCAGACCGACATCTTCATGGCGATCTTCGGCATGGGCCTCGGCATGAACATGCAGAGCATCGTGCTGGCCATGCAGAACGCGGTCGACCCGCGCGACATGGGCGTCGCGACCTCGGCGGTGACGTTCTTCCGGCAGGTCGGCGGCTCGCTCGGCACGGCCATCTTCCTGTCGATCCTGTTCAGCAACGCGACGAGCAACATCGCCACCCAGTACGCGAAGGCGCAGACCAATCCGGCATTCCAGGCCGCGGCCGCGGCGCATCCCGACCAGGTAAGGGCGCTGCACGCCGGTGGAAGCCTCAACGACACGGCGTTCGTCTCCGGGCTCGACAAGACCCTCGCGCACCCGTTCCTCGTCGGCTTCTCGAACGCCATGGACCTCGTCTTCCTGGTCGGTGGCCTCGTCCTCGTCCTCGGTTTCGTCTTCTCGCTGATGCTCAAGGAAGTACCGCTGCGCACCATGTCGGGGCAGCAGGCGCGGGCGGCGGCGTTGGCCGAGGGTGTGGGTGTTCCTGAGACCGCCGAAACCACCGCCGCGACCACAGCCGAGGCCACCGGAGAGCCCGAGGTTCCCGTCCACGCGACGTGATCACTTGCACGATGCGGCCAGCCCACTACGCTTCCCGCAGACGGCACCTAGACCGTCCTGGGGATACGAAGGCGCGGGAGCGGGGCAGCGATGTCGAGTCGTAAGCGCGAGCTGGTAGAGCAGTTGAGCGGCTTCGGGGCGTTCGCGAATTGCGAACGCAGTGATATCGAAGCGCTCGTCGACGAGGGCGCTGAGTTCCATCTGCCCGCCGGTTGGCCGCTGGTGCAGGAAGGCATCCCAGCGGACTTCTGCTACGTCCTCACGGACGGTCATGCTCTGGTGTTCCACCAGCGCGAGCAGATCGCCACGCTCGGCCCCGGCGACGTCGTCGGTGAGATGGCCCTGCTCGGCGGTGGCCAGCGGCGGGCGACGGTCACGTCCTCGACCCGGGTCGCCGGCGTGCGCATCGAGAACGACAAGCTGCGCGAGCTGATGGCCAAGCGCCCGAAGATTGCCGACGCATTCCGCGCTGTCTACGACGCCCACAGCGCCCCGCCGGCGTAACCGGCGTTAGCTGCCCGCCAGCCGTTCGAGCACTGGCGCAAGCTCGTCGATATCGCCGAGCAGGATCGACGTGATGCCGAGTTCCTCGCGCATGTGCAGGAACTTCTCGACGAGCCGGTCGATCGATCCGATGAACAGGTGCGGCGATTCGATCACCTCGTCCTCGGTGAGTTCCATGCCCGTGCGCTCGCGCAGCGCGTCGACGACGCGGCGCGCCTCGCCACGCAGGTCGTCAGTCACTGTCACCGGCCACGCTGACGGGTAGATGTTGAAGACGAGCGACGCGAACCGCTCACCTGCGGCCTCACGCACCCAATCGATCTTCTCGCGGGTGGCCTTCCAGGTCAGGGAGGCGGCGTCGAGTTTCCCGTGCGGCTGGATGCGCGGCGCCAGCCCGACGATGTCGGCTTCGCGTGCGGCCAGCGTCAACGTGCGCCGGCCGCCGCCGCCGATGAAGAACGGTGGGTGCGGGCGTTGCACGGGCACGGGCTCGGCGCTGTAGTCGGTGATCGTGTAGTGCTCGCCGGCGAAGCTGAACGGCGCGCCACTGAACAAGCCTTTGAGGACGGTGACTGATTCCGCGAGCCGCGCCTGTCTCACCGGCGTGGAATCGAAGGCGATCCCGATCGCGTCGTACTCGGGCTTGTTCCAGCCGGCACCGATCGCGACGTCCAGCCGCCCGCCGGACAGGACATCGATGCTCGCGAGGTCCTGCGCAAGCACGGCTGGATGGCGAAGGTCGTTGTTGAGGACGAAGGCGGCGACGCGCAAGGTCGATGTCGCGGCAGCGACCGTGGCCATCGTGACGACCGGCGACAGCTGGTCGATCAAGTGGTCCGGCACGACAAGCGCGTAGTAGCCCATCTGCTCTGCGCGTCGAGCGTTGTCAGCGAGCTCGGCGCCGCTGGCTTTCCCGCGAACATCTGCCAGGAATTGGAATGGCCGCATGCGTCCCAGTATGGAGATTGATCGGCGTTGCATTTCGTGGTGGCCAGGGGCGGGATCGAACCGCCGACCTACCGCTTTTCAGGCGGTCGCTCGTACCAGCTGAGCTACCTGGCCGCACCATTTCGGAAGACTCCCGCACAACGACGACGCGCCACGCGGAACCCGGTAGAGCTTACCGGACCCACGTGGCGCGCCTGTCGCCGTCAGCCCTCACGGGGGACTCGGGCTGATGCGGTCTCCATTGACCGCCCGGCGGTCAGTAGCCGTAGCCGTTGGTGCTGGTAGAGGTCGGTGCAGCCGAGGATTCGGACGAGGACGAGGACGAGGACGAAGAGGACGAAGCACCGGCGGCCGGCACCGCCTTCGGCGCAACGACCCACTTGCCGCCGCCGTCGGCGATTCCCGAACCGTTCGTGGTCCCCGCACTGTCTGATCCGAACTCGTACAGCGGGTGGCCGCCGAAGGTGACCTGCGTGCCTCCGTCAGGTCGCATCACGGTCTTGAAGTCCGCCGCGTTGAGACCCGTGCCGGAAACGGCAGTGCCGAGCACCGGCGGCCAGATCGAGGCACACGTACCCGTGCACTGGATGTTCGCCGCAGTGTCGACGGTGTTGTAGTAAAGCGTCTTGCCGTCGGGTCCGACCAGATGCCCGTTCATGGCCGAGATCTGCACTGTCGACGACGTCGTCGCGGCAGAGGACGTCGAGCCAGCGGGCGTCGATGCCGACGTATCACCGCCCGCGGCGTTGTTCGACGTGCTGCTTGAGCAAGCCGTTGCGGTCAGTGCGGTGGCAAGAACAATGGGAGCGAGCAGATACGCGCGCACGATGAGCCTCCAGGACTTGGTTCCACTGGATTCCACGTACCTGCCCGGCCATCGGTTCAGACTGCGTCGTAGCGACTCCATATGAGTTCGACTAGCGCCGGGTGCACACCGAGCGGCGGAGAAACCGTGGCGATGGCTTCCGCGGCCTCCCTCAGCGTCGACACGAACCGGCCCTCCGCCAGCAGGTAGGTCGCCACGTCGACGGGCGCAGGCAGCACCGACAACGCCGCGCGCAGATCGTCGGCCATGGTCAGCATCGTGACATCGCGGCCCAGTGCGGCGCCGAGTTGCCGCGCCGCTTCGGCCAGTTCCAGCGCGGCTTCCGGCCGGCTCGAGCCGGCACCGACGAGGACGGTGCTCCCTCCCGGCGCGTCCGAGCGTGTCTGCGCAAGCCGATCGAAGACGCACGCGATGACGAGTGGATCCGGCCCGAGATGCGCCGCTACGCGCGTCGCGGGATACGACGCCACGAGCGCGGGGATGTCGGTCTGCACGTGATACCCGGTCGACAACAGCAACGGCACGACGACGGTGGGCCGCTCGTCGAGCGCGTCGGCGAGGCGCGGAGAAGCCACATCGAGGAAGCAGAGGTCCACAGCGATCGACGGGCGGGCGGCACGCACCGCCTCAACGAGCCGAGCCGTGGTTGTCGAGCCCGCTGCTGATTCGGTGCCGTGGGCGACGGCGAGCAGCCTCGGATGATCGTGCATGGCGACCCCGACCGGACTTGAACCGGCGACCTCCGCCGTGACAGGGCGGCGCTCTAACCAGCTGAGCTACGGGGCCTTGGAAAAACTTGGAAAAACTTGGAAACCTGGTGTTGCGTACTGCGTACCCCCAACGGGATTCGAACCCGTGCTACCGCCTTGAAAGGGCGGCGTCCTGGGCCTCTAGACGATGGGGGCATGGCCGAAGCTCGCTAAGCGTGGCTCGGCGAACCCGCATCATGCTAGTCCGCATGAAGACCTGTCCAGCATAGGGGAGGGCCGCGCACCTTTCCAAAACGCCGACGATCGAGCCGGATGAGCGCTGTCTGAGGGCCGCTGACAACGCCCTGACAGCGATGCCGGCCACACGGTGTGACCTTCGTATCCTTCGGGCAGATCCCACGGCTACGCGATGACCCCACTGTCGCGCTGCAACAGCCCGACAGCTAGGCGTGTCAGTCAGGTGAGGACGCAGTGAGGCGCCCGAGCCGCCCTGTCCTCACCGCGATCAACAACGGAGTGATAACTGGTGCCGTCGTACCACAACGACGCGGCAACACAGGAGGAGTTCCTGTCGCGCCTGCAGTCACGGGGTACGCGCCGACGCGCGCGGAAAAGGCATCCGCTGCTGCGTCGCGTCATCATCGTCGCCACGTCTTTCACGCTGCTGCTCGGCTTCTCCGCCGCCGCACTCGCGACCTACGAGTACAAGAAGTACAACGGCCAGCTCAAGCGCGTGAACGTGATCCAGCTGCACGACGTACACATCATCAAACCGAAGCTTCAACTGAACGCCGAGAACTTCCTGATCATCGGCTCCGACACTCGCACGGGCCAGGGCGTCGGCTACGGCAATGAGGCCGGTGCGCGATCGGACACCACGATCCTCGTGCATCTGAGCGCGGGCCACCGGCGCGCGAGCATCATCAGTTTCCCGCGCGACTCATGGGTGCACATCCCGAGCTGCAAGGCAGCCGACGGCAGCGTCGTCGCAGCGCACGAGGAGCTGTTCAACTCGGCGTTCTCGATCGGCGGCCCGGTCTGCACGATCGCGACGGTGCAGCTGCTCACCGGCATTGCGGTCACGCACTTCATCGAGATCGACTTCTCGGGCTTCAAGGACATCGTCAACGCGCTCGGCACGGTGACGATGTGCACCCCGATCGCGGTCGACGACCCCGAGAGCAAGCTGCACATGCACCCGGGCAACAACGCGCTCGACGGTACGCAGGCGCTCGCTTACGTCCGCGCGCGCTACACGCTTGGTGACGGATCAGACCTCGGCCGCATCAAGCGACAGCAGATGTTCCTCGGCACCGTGCTGCGCAAGGCTTTGAGCGGGTCATTGCTGAGCGATCCGATCGCGCTCACCCACTTCCTCGACGCCGCGACCAAGGCGATCACGATCGACAGGGCCACCACGTTCGGCGACCTGCGCAAGCTGGCCACCTCCCTGAGCGGCCTCAACCCGAAGCGCGTCGTCTTCTACACGGCGCCGATCGCCAACCGCGACTACTCGCCGCCGGGCACCACGTACTCCGGCAAGGTGCTGCTAGACACGGCCAAGGGACGCGTCCTCTACGACTCGATCATCAACGACGCGGACGTCACCACTCCGGCGCCGACCAGTAGTTCGAGCACCGCACCGAGTTCGAGCACCGCACCCACGAGCAAGCCGTCCTCGTCCTCGCAGCCGCCGACCGCTGACACGAACGCCGGCGACGTCAGCTGCTCGCTCGGCTAGCGCCGGTTGTCGATCGCGCGCCAGATCGCGAGGACGACAATCGTCCCCACGATGGCGCCGATCAGCGTCGACGCCTTGCGGATGTCCCACTTGTCGTTGAACAGCAGCGCACCCAGCGTGCCGCCGGCGTAGGAGCCGATGAGGCCGAGGACGGCCGTGCCGAGGCAACCGAGCCGTTGCGGGCTGCTGATGAACAGCCGCCCGATCGCGCCGACGATGAGCCCGAGCAGCAGTAACCCGAGCACTGACCAGATCATCGACGAACCTCCGGACGCATTCCCAACAACCGAACACCTGCATCGTCACGCAGCACGGCCGTGATCCAGCCTCCGGTACGGCCGTGCTCGCGCAACTCGTCGCCGTCAGCCTTCAGCTCGACGGGTTCGAACTTGCGTTGTTCCCAGCTGATCCTCGCTTTATGCCCTGCGGTGGCCAAGTCGAGGACGGAACGCTGCGCGGCAAGCTCGGTGCGTGCCGAGACGAGCCTCTCGATCGTGTCGTCGAGCGCGTCGACGAGTGATGGATTGTGATCGCACCACGTCGCGACAAGGTCAGGACGGGTGCGCGCGACGCGGCTGCCTGATCGGTACGACCCGGCCGCGAGCGAGAGCCCGAGGGGGCCACCGGCCAGGCCGGTCAGCGCGAGTGCTTCGGCGAGGACGTGCGGCAGCCCGATGACGCGCGCGATGGCGCTGTCCTGCTCTGCCGCGGTCGTCGGTACGGGCCGGGCGCCGAGATCGCAGACCAGCTCGGCCAGCCGCAACCACGGCTCGAGCTTCGTGTCGTCCTCGAGGGTCAATGCCCATGGTGCGTCACGGAACAGCAAGGGGTCAGCCGCGCCCCATCCCGTGTCCTCGACGCCGGCCAGCGGGTGGCCGCCGACGAACAGTGCCTGTGGCAGCACGTCGTGAACGGCGGCGAGCACCGGCGCCTTCAGCGTGCCGACATCAGTGAGGACAGCCGTCGGTGCCAGGTGTGGGGCGAGGGACTGCAATGCCGCCGCGACGTCGGGCAAGGGCATCGCGAGGACGACGAGATCGGCCCCCGAAACCGCGGCGATGTCCGTCGGGGCGACCGCGAAACCGGATGCGCTGGCCGCCGCAGCCGTCTGCATGTCGACGTCGAAGCCGATGACGTGCGCGCCCGTCTGACGGATCGCGTGCAGCAACGAACCGCCGATCAGACCGAGCCCGAGCACGGCGATGCGCTCGAAACTGGCGGTCACAGCGCGCATTTTCGCGAAGGCGTCACGGCGCGACGTTATCGCCAAGTACCCATGCACCTTCCCCGGGCAGCGCAGATCGTGTCAGGATCGGTACTCCTTGGATACGCATTGGAGCGGGTGGACAGTGGCGCAGCAGGGCTATGCGGTCGCGGCGTTCCGCGACGCGGGGCAGTGGCGGGTCGAGCCGCTGCCGCCTGCCGTGCTGAGCGACCTCGGCGTACTGCTGCAAGCGTTGCGTTCGCAACCGCCTGAAGGCGGGCCGTTTGTCATCGCGTGCGAGCCGGAGGAGTACTTCGTCGTCGCCCGCCAGGACGGTCGGCGCATCTCGCTCGTCCTCTCCGATCTCACCGCAGCCGTCGAGTTTCCCCTTGCTGAACAAGCATTGGCGCGGCTTGGCGAGGACCCTCCGGCTGACGACGAGCTCGACGAGGTGTGGCCGGTCGGGGACCTCGAACTGTTCAACGATCTCGATCTGTCGGAGGACGAGATGGAAGAGATCCTCGACGACCTCGACGCGCTGCCCGAAGAGATGGTCGAGACGATCATCGACAGGCTGGGGTTCGGTGAGCAGTACCAGCAAGCCACAGCGATGTTGAGGACGATGCGCTGATGTCGCACTTCTCAGCAGTGTTGACGCGCAGCGGCGGCCGCTGGCAAGGACATGACGTGTCGATTGACGACTGCGAGTCCCTCACCGATCTCGCCGATCTGCTCGGAGATTTCTCCGGAGGCGTGCGGCTGCTCGTGATCGAGCAGGACGATGAGTTCGCCGCGATCGTGCGACTCGATTCGGGTGAGGACGAGCCGCGCGCATTCCTGTCGGACGGACATGCCGCTGACTCGTATCCGATCGCAGCCATGATCGCCGAGGACCTCGACGCCGTCGGCCCACGCGACCTGGGTGAGGACGACGATGTGCCGCCCGTGCACGAGAGCGCACCTTTCGGCGACGCCGAGATCGTCGACGACCTCGGCACGTCGCCGGCCGACTTGATGTCGATGTGCGTGCACCAGGGCACACTGCCGGTCGATGTCTTGGTCGCCGTGTGCGAGAAGGCCGGCTGTGCCGAGCAATTCGAAGACCTGCGCGGATGAACACCCCACAAAAGTGAGCGCGGCTGACGACGCTGCGATCGGTGCCGCACTCGTCGCCGCCCGTACTGCGATGGGGGTTGGCGAGGTGCCGGTTGGTGCTGTCGTCCTCGACTCTCGGGGAAAGATCGTCGCGTCGGCGCACAACGAGCGCGAGTTTCGCCGCGACCCGACGGCGCACGCCGAGGTCGTCGCGCTGCGGCGGGCCGGCGAGGTACTCGGCGAGTGGCAGCTGGCCGGCTGCACGCTCGCAGTGACGCTCGAGCCCTGCACGATGTGCGCGGGGGCACTGGTCCTAGCGCGTATCGAGCGGTTGGTGTTCGGGGCGTGGGACCCGAAAGCAGGCGCCGTTGGATCGCTGTGGGACGTCGTCCGCGATCGGCGATTGAACCACCGTCCGGAGGTCGTCGGTGGGGTCCGCGAGGCCGAGTGTGCGGCGCTACTCGAGGAGTTCTTCGCGTCGAAGCGGTGAGTTGCCCTGCTGTACCCTCGTCGACGGTGGCGTGTCCGAGCGGCCAAAGGAGCACGCCTCGAAAGCGTGTGTGGTTAATAGCCACCGTGGGTTCGAATCCCACCGCCACCGCACGAGGAGCCGAGCGGAGAGAACGCCGCTTTTTGCGTTCTCTCGACTTTGACCCCGCCAGGCACGCTCTTTGGGCTCCAGCGCGTGCGTCATGGGGTCAAAGTCGGTTAGCGAGGGCCGAATTAGCGGTCAGACGCGGTGTGCGGTGCCGCGGTTCCCCAGCTGGTCGACGTATGAGTAGAACGTGAGCGCGTTCGACAGGACCTCGGCGTTGGTGAGGACGCCGTCTTCAGCGACCGGAACAAAGTCCGGAAACTCAAGTGGCTGGTCCGG
>Ga0068856_100006460_pt1 | contig 11500 bp, 8 predicted proteins | sample KBSCornC62_FD_66595 | JGI IMG/M metagenome (GOLD analysis project Ga0068856, IMG submission 66595) | Corn rhizosphere microbial communities from Kellogg Biological Station, Michigan, USA - KBS Corn C6-2 | ecosystem: Host-associated > Plants > Roots > Rhizosphere > Soil ... | reverse complement strand
TTTAAAAACCGTCAAATGTAAATAGCCGCAATAAGGAGCAAAATAGAGGCAGGCGATAAAAGAAATAGTAAGTGTGCCACACATCCTGAAATAGAAAGGAAGGTGTGGCACACCTGATTATTTACATAAACTCTTTAATATCATGCATCAAACGAAGTGCAATATTATTGGCAGTAGTTTCGAAACTGCTTTCGGCATAAATACGAATGATAGGTTCTGTGTTCGACGTACGTAAATGTACCCAGTCGCTGTCGAACTCAATTTTCAAACCGTCTTCGGTATTTACAGGTTGATTTTTATACTTGGTCTTGATCTTCTCAAAAATTTCCTTTACGTCAATACCATTCTGCAGCTCAATTTTATTTTTTGAGATAAAGTAATCAGGATAGCGCGATCTGAATGAACGGATACCATTTTTATGCGTAGCGAGCGAGCTTAAAAACAAACCAATGCCAATGAGTGCATCGCGGCCATAGTGCAGATCGGGTACAATAATACCGCCATTACCCTCACCGCCGATTACAGCATCTACCAGCTTCATCTTTTCAACCACATTCACCTCTCCTACTGCCGAAGGATAATATTCTCCTCCATGCTTCAGGGTGATCTCTTTCAATGCTTTGGTGCTGCTCATGTTACTAACCGTATTACCCACTTTCTTGCTCAACACATAATCAGCTACAGCTACCAGGGTATACTCCTCGCCAAACATGCTGCCATCTTCACAAACGAAACACAGGCGGTCAACATCGGGGTCAACAGCTATGCCCAGATCGGCTTTGTGTTTGCGAACGGCTGCACTTAATGCAGTAAGATTTTCAGGTAATGGCTCAGGATTGTGAGCGAATTTGCCGGTTATTTCTTCATTCAGCACAATTACTTCTTCAACACCCAATGCAGTAAGCAATGGAGGTATAGCCAGTGCACCGGTAGAGTTCACAACATCTACTACTACTTTATATTGTTTACGGCGAATGCCTTCCACATCTACCATCGGATAATTTACAATGGTATCAATATGCTTTTGTATATACGAATCATTAACAGAGTAAGTACCCAGTTTATCAACCGTGGCAAAAGCAAAATCTTCGTGACGTGCTCTTTCAAGCACCTGTGCGCCATCAGCAGCGCTGATAAATTCACCTTGCTCGTTCAACAGTTTTAAAGCATTCCATTCTTTGGGGTTATGGCTCGCGGTAATAATGATACCACCGGCGGCCTTTTCCCAAACAACAGCCAGTTCAACGGTAGGCGTGGTAGAAAGACCAATGTCTACTACATCAATACCCAATCCGGTTAGTGTACTAACTACCAGTTGCTGAACCATGGTTCCGCTGATACGGCCGTCGCGACCTACAACAATCTTATTGCCTGATTTTTTTTCAAGCACCAAACTACCAAAGGCGGCAGAAAATTTAATCACATCAAGTGGGGTGAGATTTTCTCCGGTTTTACCTCCGATCGTTCCACGAATTCCCGATATACTTTTAATCAATGCCACAATAACAGGGTTTACAGTTTAGTTACAAAAATAAGAGTTTGAAAGTTAAGGGCGACTACCAGTTTAGGGTATTTTACAGGATTGGGGATCAGAAAGGTGAAGGTAACGGAAAATTAAAGACAATTTAAATATGAAACAAACGGTTGTGGAAAATAATCAACTAAAATATCAAAACCCTAAATCTTATGCGTTAGGCATTCAGAATCAATGAAAGATTAACAAGTTACCATTTTACTCCCCTACTTTTGCTGAAATTTTATTTGCATTGCATGTTCAACAGCAGCAACTGGTTTAAGGAGTGGTTTAATTCACCTTATTACCATAAACTATATTTTGAACACGATGAAAAAGAAGCGTCTTCTTTTATCAATCGTTTGCTTGACCGGCTACAACCCGCTGCCGGTGCAAGATTGCTGGATGTGGCCTGTGGCCGTGGCCGTCATGCAAAACTGCTGGCAGCAAAAGGATTTGATGTAACGGGTATTGATCTGGCGCCTTCAAGTATTGCAATAGCAAAGCAAATGGAGCATGATCATCTTCATTTTTATCAGCACGATATGCGGCTTCCTTTCTGGGTAAACTATTTTGATCATGCATTTAATTTTTTTACCAGTTTCGGTTATTTTAAAACTGAGCGGGAACATTATAATGCCATCAGAACTATCGCCAATGCAATAATCTCCAGGGGAACGATCGTTATAGATTATCTGAATGTTCATTATGCCGAAGATCACCTGGTTCATAAACAGGAAAAAGTAATTGATAACATTACTTACGATCTCACCAAATGGTTTGATGAAACGCATTTTTATAAAAAGATCGTAATTGAAGATGAAAGCCTGAAAGCGCCTTTGGAGTTCACCGAAAAAGTAGCCAAGTTTACGCTGGGCGATTTCAACGATATGTTTGCTTTTCATCACCTGCAGATCCAGGATGTGTTTGGTGATTATGCGCTGAACACTTATGACGTAAAAAATTCTCCCAGAATGATCATGATAGCAAAAAAAATGTGATAATAGGTACATTATCACATTGCAAAAAATTCGTATTGTTGATTACAAAATTCTATTTTACTTTTTCAGTAGTTGCTTTTCTGTTATTCAACAGCATATACTTCGCCGTTTCATAAATAGCATCCGTATATACACTCATCTGGTGAGCAATACTGGTATGTGCAGCATCGTTAGGAACAGCATCGTTACCGATAATTGATACCAGTTCTTCTTTTTTAGTGCCTAACTGTTTGCGATATAAATAATCACCTTTCACTATACCGGCCATATTATAATCAGGGTCATAAATAAAAGCAAAACCGGTAGTGGCAGAATCAAGTAAGTCTTTCCCCAATGTACTGTTGATATAATTTATGTTACATAAACCGGCAATAGTAGGCAGTACATCGGTTTGCGAACTGATGGTATGCAGTCTTTGCGGTTTTAATAATCCCGGCCCATAAAATAACAGCGGCACATGCATACTGGTAAGCCGTTGTGCAGTCCAGGCATGAGGAAACATTGCATCAGCATTTCCGGGAATACCATGATCACCTATAAATACAAAAATGGTATTGTTGAAATACTTTTCCTTTTGAGCAGTCTCGATGAATTTCCTGTAGCCAAAATCGGTATACCGGAAGGCATTCATTTCGTCGAGCGATTCAAAACCATATTTCAGCAAAGAATCTTTCGGGACCTGGATTTTTTTAAACGCTGCCTGATCTTCTTCCGGGATAGTATAAGGCCGATGATTATCAGCTGTTTGAATTACTGCAAAAAAAGGCTTTTGCTGTTTTGCCAGCACTTTATTGGCTTCAAGGAACAGGTTTTTATCACTAATACCCCACACATCTATTTTCGGTGCATCATAATTCTGTTGTTCGTATAAATGAAGCTCGTTTATATTGTTGGTGAGCAACCCGCGAATATTAGCCCAGCTGGTGCTTCCACCCAGGAAGTAGAATTTTTCGTAACCGGTAAAATTATTAATGATGGTATGCTGATCTACTGCAGCCGGATTACGGCTGGCGGTTTTAGGCATTTCCACATCGGGTATACCGGTAATGGCTGCCCATACACCACGGGCAGTTCCGTAAGTAGGTGTAAAACACCGGTCGAAAAAAGTGCCCTGTTTGCACAAACTATCAAAAAACGGAGTTGTATTTAACGGATTGCCAAACATGGAGCTTTTGTAAGCGCTGAAAGATTCACAAATAACCAGTACTATATTAGGCTGTGAAGTAATGGCGCCCGCACGAGGTGCAACAGACCTGATAAATTGCAGGTCGCCGGAAGGCTTAAAATTATACATATCGGCCACTACAGGGGCCAGTTCCTTTACCTTTTTTTCATCATAGGTTTTATGGCGGAAATTGAGGGTGCTGAAGAAACTTTCAAACGGATTCAGGGCCAGATAAGCCTTATAATCGCTTCCCTGCGCAAAAGCATCACTCCAGCGCAAGGGATACTGACCAAATTTGCCGAAAATTAAAAATCCGGCTATAAGGAAAAACGCTATAAAAGAAATGATCCGCGTACGGCGGGTGCCGGTATACGCCTGTTTACTCACCAAACGGTGGGCACGACGGATAACCCATACAAGCAGGGCTGTAACCAGTAATAGCCCGAGTACCATTCGTACAATGGGGTACGACTGCCAAACCATACCCATAGAAATACGCGCATCTTCCAGGTAATTTAATACGCTGGCATTCAGGCGTTGCTCCAGGTAGGCATAGTGTGCAAAATCGACTGTAAAGAAAAAAAGCACAAAAAAGGAAACTATGCCAAGGAGGACCATCCAGAATCTTTTACCACGTAAACTGGTAAACGGGTGCAGGGCTGGTATACTGCCCAATATCAGCATCACCAGCAGTAAAATGCTGATCATTCGTAAATCGTACCGTAAACCGAGGATAAAAGAGCCGCCCAGATGACTTAGCGGGTAACTTTGCTGGTTGGAAAGAATAAACAGGCCCAGCCGCATAAGGGTAAATAAAACCAGAAAAATTAAGCCAGTCCATAAAATCCACCGGATCAGTTTAGGTATTTGCGTCATAGGTGTAAATAAGAAATAAGGGGTAAAATTATAGTATTTATTTTTGCAGCTATGATTATTGACCTACCCTGCTGCCTATTAACATTTTGGCAACATATTCAGCCGGTTGACGCCTGGCTTCTAACCCATATTAACCAGAATTGGAGCAATGGTTTATTAGATACAGTATTGCCCTTTATGCGGGAAACGTTATTCTGGATCCCCCTGTATCTTTTCCTTTTACTATTTATTACAACCAATTTTGGTATCAGGGGCTGGTGGTGGGTACTTGGCGTTGTGCTTTGCGCTGCTCTGAGCGATATTATCAGCAGCCAGCTGATAAAACCCTATATTATCAGGGTGAGGCCCTGCGGGGATGAAGAGGTTTCCCAACAGATCCGTTTTTTTGTAAATTATTGTCCACATAGCTCGAGTTTCACCTCTTCCCATGCCACGAACCATTTTGCGCAGGCTACGTTTTTTTATATGACGCTTCGTTCTGTTATGGGTAAATGGGCCGGTCTTTTCTTTGTTTGGGCATTTATTATTGCCTACACGCAGGTTTATGTGGGGGTACATTATCCTTTTGACGTATTTTGCGGATCGCTATTGGGTTGCGGAATAGGTTTTATGATAAGCAGACTATTTATCAATCGAATAGGAATGCTTACAGTATCTTAGTTTAACCAAACCAACCGGCTAATGGAAATTTTTATATTACTGGCGTTGATTTTCTTGAATGGTTTATTTGTAATGTCTGAAATAGCCCTGGTATCGGCCCGCAAAAGCAGGTTGGAAAACCTTGCCAATAAAGGTGATGAAATAGCCCGCAGGGCGTTGGACTTAGCCAACAATCCCGAGGTTTTTTTATCAGCCGCACAAATTGGTATTACCCTTATCGCTATTCTTACCGGTGTGTACTCCGGTGAACGGTTTGGCAAATACCTGCAGCCCTCTATTGAAAAAATTGAGTCGCTGAGGCCCTATGCCCAAACGATTTCCACTACTATCATTGTAATAATCGTTACTTTTTTATCTATCGTTTTCGGCGAATTAATTCCCAAACGGATAGGCTTATTAAAAGCCGAAAAAATTGCGCGCGTAGTATCTTTACCCGTACTATACTTTTCGAAAGCCACCCACCCTTTTGTATGGCTGCTTAATAAAACCAGCAACCTGTTTCTGAAGATCTTTAATATAAAAGCAAATGGCGAGAATGCCGTTACGGAAGAAGAAATTAAGGCTATTATTAGTGAAGGCACTGAGCAAGGCGCAATTGAAGAAGTGGAACAGGAAATTATTGAACGGGTATTTCACCTGAGCGATCGCAATATCACTTCTTTAATGACCCACCGAAGCGATATTATCTGGTTCGACATGAACGATAATGAAGAGTCTATTCGCGATAAGATCATTCGCGAGCCTCACTCTGTTTACCCTATCTGCGATAAAGACCTCGACAATATAAAAGGCGTTGTTTCTTTAAAAGACCTGTACGTTACCAACGATTATACGGCTTTTAAATCGATTATGAAGCCTGCCCTGTTTGTACCGGAAAACATTACAGCATACAGGTTACTGGAGCGCTTCAAACAGCAACGGATGACCTCATGCTTTATAGTAGACGAATATGGCAGCCTGCAGGGTATGATTACGCTGAATGACATTTTACAGGCTATTGTAGGCGAAATGCCGCTGCCCGACGACAACTACTATGAAATTGTAAAACGTAAAGACGGTTCTTACCTGGTAGACGCACAAATACCATTCTATAATTTTCTGAGTTATTATCAAAAAGCCGAGTGGATGAGCGAAGTAGAGCAGGAATTCGATACACTGGCCGGTTTTATTTTACATCAGCTGGAACGCATACCCCAGATCGGAGACACCTTTGAATGGAAAGATTTTCAGTTTGAAATTATCGATATGGACGCTCAGCGCATCGATAAAGTATTAGTGACCCTTTCCGATGAACTGAAAGAAGAACTGAAAGAAGAAAACGGTGACAAAGACCATAAGGAAGAAGACAACAAGTAGGCAATGATCTATAACCTGTAATTGCCTTAAAATTGCAGGCTCGTTTGTTTATCGGGATAATTCAGCTTTGTGCTTTTGCGGTTGCCGCCTACAGTCACATGCATCAGGTTCATTTGCTTATCGTACGATTCATATAAGATTGAATTCACTATATCAATTTTTTTGGGAGCAGTGCCGGCATTGCTAACCTGAAAATAACTCCAGGTGGCGTCGTTCTCTTTTTCAAAACCTACATAGTCAAGCGTCACAGGCTTATTGTCCAACTTAAGCACGAGATGATTTTTTATATAGTCCTTCACGTATTTATCGGCCTCGCTTTTACCGGATGGTGCAGAAAGGTCAACTTTTGTATGGTAAATGGCGGAAAGTGTTTTTTCAAAATCGTCGGTGAAGATCTTACAGCTTATTTCCAGGTCTTTGTCGGCCGTATTATAGTTCATTTCGGTAACGCTTACAAACAATGGGTGCCGGGCCATGCTATTGGTGTTTAGCGGAGCAGAAGGCCCGCCAGCCAGCAATGCCGGTAAAAGCAATAACCATTTATACAGAAGTATTACCATTAAACATGAAAATTTTAAGGATACAAATCTCTTAATTTATTTTGACACGATCTGGGAACTATGTCGGATTTTACATTTTATTTTCAACTTGGAATTGAGCACATTCTGACGCCGGATGCGATCGATCACATCCTGTTTGTAACAGCCCTGTGCTTAAGATATTTGTGGAAAGACTGGCGGAAAGTGGTGGTGCTGGTTACAGCTTTCACTATTGGTCATTCACTTACGCTTGGACTGAGCGCGCTGAATTATATTCACGTAAATGCAAAATGGATAGAATTTTTTATTCCGATCACAATTGCACTTACCTGTATAAATAATATAGTTCAGCATACTTCAGAGCAAAAAAGACGTTTCCCGCCGATCTATTTCTTTGCTTTGTTTTTCGGGTTGATCCACGGGCTGGCTTTTGCCGGTCAGTTCCTGAGCCTGGAAGGTAAAGAAGGGTTAATTGAACATTTGCTGGCTTTTAACCTGGGTATTGAAGCTGCACAGTTGCTGATCGTGCTGGTGGCCTTGCTGCTTTCTTTCCTGGTTGTACAGTTAATAAAATTACCGCGCATGCTGTGGTTGCGGGGTGCATCTGCTGTAATTTTGATCATTTCGCTTATTTGGGCATACAAAAGATTCCCTTATCATAAAAACTACAATGATTCATATGAAACAGTTTCTGTTTTTGGTGATGGCCGTAACTGCTCTGTATAGTGGCGCAAAAGCCCAGAATATTCAGAACAACCCCGGTTCCAATCACGGTAATAAGTTTGAACAGCTCGGCACTATTCTGCCAACGCCCAACGAATACCGCACAGCAAGCGGCGCTCCCGGTCCCAAATATTGGCAGCAGCGATGTGACTATGATATTAAGTGCGAGCTGGATGAAACAAATCCGAAATTAACCGGCAGCGAAACCATTACGTATTTTAACAACTCTCCCAATGTGCTCACCTATCTGTGGCTGCAGTTAGATGAAAACCAGCACAGCACCATTAAAAATGCCAACTACCAAACCGGCAGTTCTATGCCGCAGCAATTGCCTTCATCTGCAATAGACAGAGCTGACGAACAAAAAACTGATAACGGCTACGGATGTAACATTACAAAAATGACCGACGCTACCGGCAAGCCGCTTAAATATACCGTCAACAAAACCATGATGCGGGTTGAACTGCCTGCAGCGCTGAAACCTGGCCAGCAGTTCATTTTCCACATCGACTGGGACTATAAGATATCTGATCGTTTTAAATACGGTGGCCGCGGAGGATATGAATTTTTTCCCGAAGATGGCAATTACCTGTTCACTATCACGCAATGGTATCCCAGACTGTGTGTATACAGCGACTTCCAGGGCTGGCAAAATCATCAGTTTACCGGCCGTGGCGAATTTGCTTTAACCTTTGGCAATTTCAAAGTACAAATGACAGTACCTGCCGATCATATTGTAGGCGGTACAGGTCAATGCCAGAACTATGCACAGGTTTTATCGCCTACACAAATGGCGCGCTGGACAAAAGCCCAGACAGCCAAAGAACCTGTACAGATCGTTACACTCGACGAAGCTAAAAAAGCCGAAACACAAAAAAGCAAAACCAAAAAAACCTGGATCTTTAAGGCTGATAATGTACGCGACTTTGCCTGGACATCCTCCCGCAAATTTGTATGGGATGCCATGCCCACTTATGTAGAAGGCAAGAAGATCATGTGCATGAGTTATTATGGTAAGGAAGCATACGGCCTGTACAGCAAGTTCTCTACAAAAGCCGTAGCACATACTATCAGAACTTATTCAAAATTCACGATACCCTTCCCCTACCCCGTTGCACAAAGTGTAGAAGCCGCCAATGGTATGGAGTATCCGATGATCTGCTTTAACTATGGACGTACCGATAAAGACGGCACCTACAGTGAAGCAACCAAATATGGTATGCTCGGTGTAATTATTCATGAAGTAGGCCATAACTTCTTCCCCATGATCATTAACAGCGATGAGCGTCAATGGAGCTGGATGGATGAAGGACTCAATTCCTTTGTAGAATATCTCACTGAAGAGTTATATGATAATAAATTCCCGATCCGTGGTAAAGGACCAGCCTGGGCTATTGTTGATTATATGAAACTGCCCAAAGATCAGCTGGAACCTATTATGTCGAATTCAGAAAACATTATCGGCTTTGGCCCCAATGCATATACAAAACCTGCAACCGGTTTGAATATGTTACGCGAAACCATTATGGGCCGCGACCTGTTCGACTATGCATTTAGAGAATATGCACGCCGCTGGGCCTTCAAACATCCCGAACCTGCAGATTTCTTCCGCACTATGGAAGATGCTTCAGGTGAAGACCTCGACTGGTTCTGGAGAGGATGGTTTTTTGGAACCGATGCCTGCGATATAGCTATTGATTCAGTGAAGTATTTCAAAGCAGATGTAAACGCCGGTGTACATCAGGGAGATACAGTAGTATTAAGAAAAGTAGATAAACCAATGGTTACTGCATTTGATGACATTTCAAAACAGCGTAACCGGGAAGACAAGAACATTCAATTCCTTACCGATCAGGATACCACACTGCACGATTTCTACTGGCGATATGACCGTGGCCTGGAATCTTATGATTCTTCATCATACCAGGTACCCGTTCCCAGTACTGCGGAAGCTATGGATGATGCCACCAAACAAAAAGTTGCTGATAAATTCTTTTATCAGGTAGATTTCCGTAATAAAGGCGGACTGGTAATGCCAATCATTATAGAATGGACTTATAAAGATGGCAGCAAAGAAACAGACCGTATTCCTGCACAGGTATGGCGCCATAACGAACAAAAAGTAAGCAAGATCTTTATGAAAGATAAAGAAGTGGTTTCGCTGAAATTAGATCCCATGCGTGAAACCGCTGATATAGATGAATCAAACAATACCTGGGGTACCATGCCTGCACCTTCGAAATTCACGGTGTTTAAACAAAAGCAACAGGCACGCGGTCAGTCGACTGGTATTAATCCTATGCAGAAAGCACAGGAGAAGAAGAAAGGATTTTAATAATAGCAATACTGCAATAAACAATTTCGAACCTTTTCCAAAGTTCAATGCTTTGGAAAAGGTTTTTTAATTATTTATAAGTCTGACATTATAACAAATCGCTCGTGTTTAATGGCAGGAATGAAAAAAGATACCAACAAATGCCACAACAAAAGGTATCCAGAAAAAGAGGAAAGTATTTTTCATATAAATCAATTTTAGCATTAAGAGTGTATGAGTTCGTGGCAGGTCAAAGGTAGTATCAAAAACTAATAGTCTTTGCTCGCTCATCCCATTTCAGCTCCGGCGGTAAAAAACATATTTTGTTTTTTTAGTTGTTTTACGGGTTTTGACTGAAGCCTTTCTCAGCCTGCTTTATAAAATAGTTCTTGCGTTGTTTTTCAGAGATTTACCCTCTGTGGAAACCCTTTTGGGGAAAAGTTTATGGTAGATTGTCTATTTATACTTTATTTTTGCCTGCCGAAAAGACATAAAAATTGTTATTTGCTTTCTTTTCTCAATTTTTATTTCTAATATAGTAGTCAATTCCTGTGAATCCCACCTTTAAGAGTTTCCAATCTCCCCAACAACCTGTTTTTATAAGCCATTTTCCTTTGAATGCGTTTTGGTTATCATTACTCCTTTTCTGATGTGTGTCGATAGGCTCCCAATCCTTTGAATCCCGAGTTACCTCCAATTTCTATGTTGCGTTGCCTATTCTAATTTTTTCAAGCACCAAAATTATATTATGAAGAAGTTTACCTCTACGCTTTCATTGTTATTCCTATGTATTTATGGATGGTCGCAGACAGGGAGTCTCGAAACCACAACATTCAATAACCCCAATGGGTTTGTTATCAATGATCTTTCTGCGGGAGCAGATGACTATGGCAATTCAATCGCCGTTCAAAGCGATGGCAAAATTGTAGTAGCTGTTGTTACCGCTCAGAATGTATTTAAAGTTGTTCGTTACAAAACAGACGGTAGTTTAGATAATACATTCGGAACCGGCGGTATTGTTAGTATGAACGTTACGGCTAGTGACCAGTGTCAGTCTTATGCAGTAGGTATTCAAAGTAACGGGCAAATCATAGTTGGAGGTTATTCCTGGACCAATTCAGACAAAGATTTTGCCCTTGTTCGATTGAATGCTACTGATGGATCAGTGGATGGAACTTTTGGTTCGGGTGGTCATGTAATTACTCCTATAAGCACTGCCACTGGTAGTCCTGGTGTTGCCGTAGATGTTATTACCAGCCTGGCTATTTTGCCTAATGATAATATTATTGCCGCAGGTTATAGTTATAATGGGGTAGACGATGATTATGCAGTAGCAAAATATTCTGCCAATGG
>Ga0068856_100006457_pt1 | contig 11502 bp, 9 predicted proteins | sample KBSCornC62_FD_66595 | JGI IMG/M metagenome (GOLD analysis project Ga0068856, IMG submission 66595) | Corn rhizosphere microbial communities from Kellogg Biological Station, Michigan, USA - KBS Corn C6-2 | ecosystem: Host-associated > Plants > Roots > Rhizosphere > Soil ... | reverse complement strand
CTGCGGCGTCATCCGCAACAACTACTTCCAGCCCGCCATGCGCGAGCTGATGGCTCACTCGGTAGCAGTATGGGAATCAGACCAGGCGGCGTTCGCCTATCAAAGCGTCGGTTACCTGCAGATCGCCCCGGGGGAGATGCATGAGAACGTCGCGCAGATCTTCGCCGAGCAGCAGGCGATCGGCTACCCGTCTGCGCTCATCGAGGGTGAGCGCGATTGCCGCGCCTACATGCTGGACATGTTTGACGACTGGCAGGCGCCCGGCGTTACCGCAATCCTGCACGAGAAAAAGGGCGGCTACGCCAACAACGTTCGCTCGCTGGAGGGCCTGGCGGCGAAGGCAGAGTCGCAGGGGGTGCGGATCGTGCCAGGTGTCCGCGTCACCGGTGTGCGCACCGCCGGCGGCGCGGTCACCGGGGTGGAGACCGACCAGGGCGAGATCAGCTGCGATCGGCTCATCGTCGCGGCCGGCCCGTGGATACGCGACCTCTGGGCCATGCTCGACCTGCCGGAGAAGATCCCGGTCACCGGCCGCGACGGCACTGTCCATCATGACCGCCCGATGTGGACCTACTGGGCCCTGCAGGAAGGAACGCTGGGGGTAGACCCGAAGGACTTCACCGACAACCGGGGTGCGTTCCCACCGGTCCTGCACGTCGATTCGAGCGCCCCGCTCTACGACGACGTCAGCGGGGACCTGATCACCGACCAGACGTGGGGGATTTACTACAAGCCCGACTTCTACTTCGGGGGGGTCCAGGGGGGAACGTCGCCCTATGTCGTCGATCATCCCGCCGCTGAGGTGGCGGTGGACCCGTACGGCCCGCAGAGCCCTGACTACACGGTAAAGCCGGACTTCGTTCGCATGTGGACGTCCGCGCTGGCTCACTGCCACCAGCGGTTCGAGGGCAAGCGTGCGGCGTACCGGCATGAGCCGACCGGCGGGATCGGCGCGTTTACCCCGGACAGCTTCCCCGTCTTCGATGTGTTCCGCCAGAACGCCTACGTCATCGCGGACTCCAACCACGGGTACAAGATGATTGGCGTTGGCGCGCTGGTTGCTAAGGAACTGCTCGGGGAGCCGCAGGCGCTGCTCGAGCCGTTCCGGTTCGGCCGGTACCAGACCGGCAAGCTGCACCCGGTCAGCAACTCGCCGTTCCCGTGGAGCTGACCCGGCCGGGATACCGGAAGGTTGCCGGCGTCAGTCGGCGGTGACCGCCGACTCCTCGCGCAGCAGCGCCATCTGCTCGGCGGACGGCATGTCCGGCACCTCCTCGCGGAACGTGACCTTCTGCTTGTCCTGCACGATCCGTCGGTAGAAGTACAGCACCACGGAGCCGACCAGCACGGCCACGCCGATCCACATATCGGTGAAGGTTCCGTACCCGGTCAGCGCGGGGTTCGTCACACCGAAGCCGATCAAGACGACGTTGTACACCACGAGCACCGCGGCAATGCCGACCCAAATGGGGCCCACCTTGATAGGCCTTGGCCAGTTCGGCCGGTCTCTTCGCAACAGCAGGAAGCCGGACAGCGCCAGGACGTGGGCCAGGACGTACCCGATGTTGCTCAGGTAAAGGATCGCGAGGTTGCTCGAGATGAACAGCACCAGCAGCACGTTCACGACGACGTCGACGGTCATCGCCCGCGCGGGGACGTGGAAGCGGTTCAGGTGATAGAGCTGCTTCACCGTCATGTCATCACGGGCAATCCCGTAGAGCGCCCGCGAGCCGTCGGCGGTCGAAGAGATCATCGACAGGAACAGGCTGCCGATGAGCAACACGAGGACGACGTTCGTCAGGCCGTTGCCGACGAGCTTCTCGAGCGCCGGCACGTAGAACTGGCCCTCGAGCTGGCTCGCCGGCGGGACGCCGGTGGTCCCGCCTACGCCGAGCGGGAACAGCAGGGCCACCACCAGCGTGAACACTCCGGCCGACCGCAGCGCGATGGTCGTGTCCCGCCTGGTGTCGTGATACTCGGGGGCGAAGGTAGCGCATATCTCGGCGGCGTATATGGACCAGCACATCAGGAACAGCCACACAAACGCGGTCTTCCAGCCGAGCCACCCGTGCAAGTCCCAGGTCATGTTGGAACTGTGCCAATCACCGGTGATATATGGCACGAACATGAAGATGGCCAGTGTCACCAGAAGCCCCGCGCCGGTCACGTAGGACACCCACACCGCGGGCCGGATGCCGAAGACGTTAAGCAGCCACACGGCAATAATGCAGCCGATGGCGATGAAGTGAGGGAGCCCCAGGTGCACGACCCCGTCGAACAGCGACCACGTCGTGTTCGGGAACCACTTGGCCTGGATCAGGTCGCCGATGGTCTTGCCGAAGATCGACAACACCACAGACCAGCCGATCCAGTAGCCGAACGCCCCAATCGGCCCCGCGAGTGAGAACCGGCCGCGCCAGCCCTCGTGTGCGTACAGTGAGATCCCGCCGGGCTTGTCGGGGAACATCGACGCGCTCTCGGCGTAGATCCACGTTTGCAGCATGCCGACCGCGGCCGAGATACCCCAAAGGGCCACGGCGGCCCAGGTGCCCAGCGCTCCCAGCGAGAACCCGAGCGCCGCGATCAAGAAGCCCGGGTTGCACAGGGCTATGACGAACCCGTCCCACCAGCGGAGCGTCTTCAGTAGGTGCCGCTCCTCAATCGACGCCTCTGCCATCTGGGCACCTCCGTTCACCCCAGGTAAACGTTGTTTAGCATGTCACGGTCCGCCATGTCTATATGGATCACACCTGCGTGATTGCCGTGTCACCTTTCGCGTTCGCACGGCCAGACGAGGCGAGCGCCGCCGTCCTAGCGGGTCCGGGACACCGGCCCCCGTTCTCTGCTCAGCCTGTTCGGACAGCTAGCCAGCACCTACAATGCGGAACGTGCGCGGTGCCCAGATCACGGTCCGCTGCGATTGCGGAGGGGTCGGATACGTCCCCTACGGAGAGCGGTGGGAGTGCGCTACGTGCCACCGCCGCTGGAACACCGGGCAGATCCCGGCGGAGGAGTACTGGGGAATCATGCGGGACATGCGGCGGATGCGCATTTCCGTGATCCTCACCGCGCTGGCCTTCGTAGTCCCTATCGTGGTTCTCGCGGCCTTTACTGGACTCCAGTTGCTGCTACTGCTGCCCGTCGTGATGAGCTTCTGGTTCCTCTTCTACATGCCCAGGTGGCGGCGGCGGGTTAGAGAGAAGGCCAGAAGCCTGCGCCGATGGAATCTCCACCCGGAGTGACCTGACTTGCCGGCCATGACGCGCCACGCACCGGCCGCCCGAGGCCAGTCGAGCACGGCAGGGGGCCGGCCGGTCATGCTCGCGACTCTCGATGTTCCCTTCGACGCTAATGCGGTGACCTTTGCGGTGGATTCGGCGGTCGAACTCGGCCAGCGGCTGATCGTGGCCAATTTCCGCGAGCGCGCGCCGCTGCCGCTGTCGGCAATGCTCGGCTACGACGACCTGCCGTACCCGCCCCAGATGGAAGAATCCCTGGCGGCTGCCGCCACGCTGGCCCGCTCGCTGGGGGTGGACGTGACCAGGCTCCGGGTGAAGAGCTTTCATCCCATCCCGGCCATGCTCGAGGTCGTGGCCGAGCAGCGCCCGGGGATTCTCGTCTTCGGCCCCAACCGGGCCCGCATCCGCCGGCTGCGCTACCGGCGGGCGGTCCGGGCCATCCGGTCCGGAGCCGATACGCTGCTGTGGACGGCAGAGGGACCAGGATGTGAGCCGGGCGGGGCGGGCAGGCTGAGCTGAGCCTGGCTGTTGGCGCGAATTCAGATAGTAAGCGTTCCGCTACAGGGTTGTTGTCATCTGGTTAAACGACGTTTCATGTGAGTAAATGGGCTCCGTTGCCTCCACGTAGGTTCAGTCTCGGTGCAGTCCAGGCCGTCTAGGGCCGGGAAACGGCACCTTGGCGGGCGCAGCCGTTCCTGTGCACGTCGGCTGGCCCGGACAAGAACAAACATGAGTTCAGGAGGGTTGAGATGGCATCACGGGTCGCCGTCATAGGCGCAGGACCATGCGGGCTGGCACAGCTGAACGCCTTCGAGGCAGCTCGCCGGGAGGGTGCCGAGATACCCCAGATCACTTGTTTCGAGAAGCAGGGCAACTGGGGTGGATTGTGGAACTACACCTGGCGCACCGGGCTCGACGAGTACGGCGACGCGGTACACGGGAGCATGTACCGCTATCTGTGGTCCAACGGGCCCAAGGAGTGCCTCGAGTTCGCCGACTACACCTTCGATGAGCACTTCGGGCAGCCAATCCCCTCGTTCCCGCCGCGCGAGGTGCTTTACGACTACATCACAGGGCGGGCCAAGGCCTACAACGTTCGCCGGTTTATCCAGTTCAACACCGCCGTCCGGTGGATTGGCTACGACGAGAAGGCCGGGCAGTTCGCGGTAACCGTGCAGGCCAGGGACGATGGCCGGACCAGGACCGAAGAGTTCGACAAGGTCATCGTCGCGACCGGGCACTTCTCTACGCCGAACATGCCGTCGTTCGAGGGGTTCGACAAGTTCCCCGGCCGAATCATGCACTCCCACGACTTCCGGGACGCCCAGGAATTCGCCGGCAAGCGGCTGCTCGTCATCGGCAGTAGCTACTCCGCGGAGGACATTGCGCTGCAGACCAAGAAGTACGGTGCCGGCTCCGTAACCATCTCCTACCGGACCGAGCCCATGGGCTTCCCGTGGCCGGCGGGCATCGACGAGGTGCCGCTGCTTTCCAGAGTCGACGGCAGCACCGCGCATTTCACTGACGGGACGGCGCGCGATGTGGACGCCATCGTGCTGTGCACCGGATATCAGCACTCGTTCGGGTTCATCTCCGACGAGCTGCGGTTGCGCACCGCGAACGTGCTGTACCCCGACAACCTCTACAAGGGCATCTTCTGGCTCGCCAACCCCGACCTCATGTACCTCGGGATGCAGGACCAGTACTACACGTTCACCATGTTCGACGCGGAGGCGTGGTATGCGCGGGACTACGTGCTCGGCCGGATCCCGCTCCCCTCGCGCGAGGAGATGGCCGCCGACATCGCGCAGTGGCGCGGCCGGCTGGCCACGTGCGCGGGACCACTCGACGAGATCGACTTCCAGGCCAACTACGTGGTGGACCTGAATAAGGATGTCGACTACCCCAGCTATGACGTTGACCTGACCCGTGCGCACTTCAAGGACTGGGAGCACGACAAGAACGCCAGCATCACCGGATACCGGGACCGGTCTTTCTCTTCACCCTGCACCGGAACCATCGCGCCGGTCCACCACACCCCTTGGTGGCAAGAACTCGACGACTCCATGGCAGCCTTCCTGGGCAACCAGGCGTAGGCGTGTTCTCCCAGCCGCCGCCTCGGCGAGCTGTCAGCGTCGTTTGGATATGTATACGACGATGGCACCGAAGACGAGCACCATGACCCCATAGATCCCCAGCGGAGCAGCGGCGGCGACGCCGAACGCGCTCGCGGCGATGCCCGCCGCCACGGCGAAATCCCGCATGGCGGTCGGCAGGATGATAGCGGTGCGCCGCGGCATTGGCGCCCCGAGCGCTAGCAGCCATCCCAGCACACCGGCGGCGGCAAGGTAAGCAAGCAGTGCTGCGGCGACCAGGACATCGCTGGCCTGAAGCCGCAATTCGCTGGCAATCTCCCACAGCAGCACCAGCAAGGATGCCATTCCCAGGATCTCGAGCAGCAAGCGATCGCGCCCGCCAAACGGATCGATGGTGCGCACCGCGCAGCCCGCGATCAGCGGCAGGGCCACAACAAGCGCAAGGGTGGCCAGCAACCCGATCTGTGATGTCGCTGAATGGGCGCCAAGGAGCCCCAGGAGCGGCCCGGCGAACAGGACGGTCAGCAAGGTGGAGGAGATAAGCAGGCCGGCCGCCACCACGACCTCGCCGCCGGCCAGGCCGGTGAGTGCCACGGACGCAACCTCGACCGGGGCGACACCCGCCGCCAGTACCCCCCCTTGCAGCGTCGGCTCACTGACGAGCCTGCTGGCCAGCCAGGCCAGCAGTGGCAGGACGATTGTCGTGGCTGCCAGCATCAGTGCCATACGCCGGGAGGCCGTGCGCAGGCCACGGAAGTCGGCGAAGGTAACGGACGCGCCCGTGCAGAACACCAGCACCGCCAGGGTAATAAAGATCGCTCCACTGGCGTCCAGCCGCCGCCCGGGGCCGGGAAGCGCGATGCCCAGCCCGGCGCAGACCAGAACCAGGGGCAGCAGGAATCGGTCAAGCCACTTAGCCGCTGCGGCCAGCCCGGCCTGGCGATCGGCGGCGACCTCATTGCCGGCCACTGCGTCACCGTACCCAAATCGCCGGAACGGGCAGCGGGGCTATGCCAGTTTGGCCCGTATTCCACACTGGCAGGCCGTGTTAACCTCCTCGCATCCAGGCGCTGATCAGGCGTTATCAGAGAACAGGACGTAGCCGGATGTGCGGGATTGCCGGTCTGCAGCTCAAGAATCCGGATCTGTATGCGCAGCTCGGAACGCTTGTGGTGCCGATGCTGGACGTGCTCGCCTCCCGCGGGCCGGACTCGGCCGGGGTGGCGATCTACCGTCGCGACGTGCCGCCGGGAGAGCTGAAGTACTCGCTCTGCGCGCCCACCCCGGGCTACGACTGGGCCGGTTATGTCTCCGCTCTGGAGGCCGCGGCCGGGGCGGTGCCCGTGGAGTTCCGCGCGCGCGGCCGCGACGGGGTGATCGTCACCGCGATCGGCCCAGACCGCGGGCCGGACCTGCTGGCCGGAATTGACCCATCGGTCCGCCTCTTCGGCTACGGCTCGGCCATCGAGGTGTACAAGGATGTCGGCCCGGCGGCCGAGGTGTGTGACCGCTACGGCGTGACCGGCATGGGCGGCTACCAGGCGATTGGCCACACCAGGATGGCGACCGAGTCGGCGGTCACCACCGAGCACTCGCACCCGTTCGCTGTCTCACCCGACCTGGCCCTTGTGCACAACGGGTCGTTCTCGAACTACGCCAGCGTGCGCAGGCGGCTCGCGGCCGATGGCATCCGCTTCGATACCGACAACGATTCCGAGGTTGCCGCGCGCTACATCGCCAGGGAGATGGCGGCTGGTGCGGACCTGCCGGACGCTCTGCGCGGCGTGATGAAGGTGTTCGACGGATTCTTCACGCTGCTGGTGGCCGCCGGGCAGTCGCTCGCGATCGTGCGCGACTCGTTTGCCTGCAAGCCGATGGTGGTGGCCGAGACCGCCGACTACGTCGCCGTGGCGTCGGAGTATGTTGCCCTTGCCGATCTTCCGGGAGTGGACAAGGCTCAGGTGTTCGAGCCGATGCCGCAGGAGATCTACACATGGCAGGTGTGACGGCGGTCGAGTTCAGCTGCGCTGAGCTGTCGGTCCGCGAGGTGAACACGGCACTGCGCGGGCTGCCCGACGGCAGCGCCGTGCGCATCATCGAGCCGCGCGGGCGGCACAATCTCGCCGTCGGCCTGACCAACCGCCTCAGTATCACGATCGCGGGAAACGCCGGGTACTACATAGCGGGCCTGTGCGACGGCCCGGATGTCGACGTCGAGGGCTTCGTTGGCTGGTCGGTCGGCGAGAACCTGATGTCAGGAACGGTGCGGGTTCGCGGCAACGCCTCCGAGTGCGCGGGCGCATCGGCGCGAGGGGGCCTCATCGTGATCGACGGCGACGCGTCGTCCAGGGCCGGGATATCCCTGAAGGGCGGCGCGATCGCCATCGCCGGCGACGTGGGGCACATGAGCGGGTTCATGGCCCAGGCCGGGACCATCCTTATCGGCGGGGACGCCGCCGACTCGCTGGGTGACTCGCTCTACGAGGCGGTGATCTACGTGGGCGGGAAGATCCGGTCGCTCGGCGCCGACGCACAGGTCGAGGATCTCGGCGAGGACGATGTGGTGAGGGTTACGGAAATGGCGGCCTCGGCCGGCTTCAGCCATGTGTCCGCCCAGGACGTGACCAAGATCGCATCCGCCAGGAACCTCTACAACTTCGACGCGCTGAAGGACCAGAAGTACTGATGGAACCCCAGCTGCCGTGGACGGGCAGGGAGCAGAGCCACAGCTTCCCGCCCGCCGTGATCGGCCAGATCCACGAGATGGCGGAGGCCGGCCGGTACGAGATACGCGGCTGGGGCGCCAAACGGCAGGTCCCGAGTTTCGATGATCTGGTGTTCCTGACCGCATCGCTGACCCGCTACCCGCTGGAGGGCTACCGGGAGCGCTGCGACACCACCACTGTGCTCGGCACCCGCCGCGCGAGCAGCCCGCTCGAGCTGGCGATCCCGATCACTATCGCAGGCATGAGTTTCGGCGCCCTGTCCGCGCACGCCAAAGAGGCGCTTGGCCGGGCGGCGACCGCGGTGGGCACATCCACCACCACCGGCGACGGCGGCATGACACCCGAGGAGCGCCGGGCGTCCCGGCTGCTGGTCTACCAGTGCCTGCCCTCCCGGTACGGGTTCAATCTCGCCGACCTGAAGGCCGCGGACGCCATCGAGATCGTCATCGGGCAGGGCGCCAAGCCGGGTGGCGGGGGCATGCTGCTCGGCCAGAAGGTCAGCGAGCGGGTCGCGGACATGCGGACGCTGCCGCCCGGCATCGACCAGCGTTCCGCGTCCCGGCACCCGGACTGGACCGGCCCCGATGACCTGCGGATCAAGATCGAGGAGCTGCGCGAGGCCACAAGCTGGGAGAAGCCCGTCTACGTCAAGCTCGGCGCCACCCGGGTCGATCACGACGTCAAGCTCGCCGTCGCGGCGGGTGCCGACGTGGTGGTGGTCGACGGCATGCAGGGGGGGACCGGGGCAACGCAGACAGTGTTCATCGAGCACGCCGGGATCCCGACCCTGCCGGCCGTGCGTATCGCCGCCGAAGCCCTGCAGGAGATCGGCAAGCGGGACGAGGTGCAGCTGGTGGTCTCCGGCGGCATCCGGTCCGGTGCCGACGTTGCGAAGGCGCTGGCGCTCGGCGCCGACGCGGTCTCGATCGGCGTGCCCGCGCTGATCGCGCTCGGCTGCAACCGGCCGTCCTACCGCGCGGGCGGGCAGGACCACGACGCGACCGCGGGCTACGCCGCGATCGGCACCGCGCCGGGGTACTGCCATCACTGCCACACCGGCTTGTGCCCGGTGGGCGTGACCACCCAGGATCCTGAGCTCGAGCAGCGCCTGGACCCGGAAACCGGCGCGCGGTGGATGACGAACTACCTGAAGGCACTGACCATGGAGCTCACCGCTATCGCCCGCGCCTGCGGCAAGTCCAACGTCCACCATCTCGAGCCCGATGACCTGGTGGCGCTGACCATCGAGGCAGCGGCCATGGCCAAGGTCCCGCTGGCCGGCACCGACTGGATCCCCGGGACGGGCGATGGCCGGTCATGAGCGTGCCGGCTGCCGGAAATCCCCGGGCCCGGTCTCTGGAGTGGCAGACGTTTCGCGCTCATTGTGGAGACACAGTAATGACCTATCGGAGAGGGCGTTCGCGAGCGAATGGGGTTGATCGATGTACGACAGACTGCTGGTCGCCATAGACCATTCGGAAGTCTCCCCCCGGGTGATTGACGCCGCCAAGAATCTGGCCCTGCTGTCCAAGGGCAAGGTGTGGGTGCTGCACCTGCTGGAGAAGGAGGTCATCGCCCAGATGGGGGATGTGCCGAGCGAGTCCGATCAGGAGGCGGCCCAGCCGGTCAAGGACGGGGTCAGCGCGCTGAGGCAGGCGGGCGTGGACGCCGAGGGTGACATACGGCCGACCACGTTCGGGCACGCGGCGCGGGAGATCCTGGCGGATGCGAAGGAGCACGACGCCGACGTCATCATCATGGGCTCCCGGGGCAGGAGCGACTTTGCCGGGGCCCTCCTTGGCAGCACCGCGCACAAGGTGATCCACCTGGCTGACCGGCCAGTGCTGGTGATCCGCTAATACGGCGCGATCGCCGCCGGGGCGGTCCACCTCGCGCGTTCGCGGTGGCCCGGCGGGGCAGCGGCGTCCGGTTGTGACTGCCGGTTAACTCTGAATACACGACGATTAGCCACAGTGAACATGCCAGCCAACGGGCATCTTCCCAACTCTTTACCTGCGGCGTACTCTCACAGCATCGTGTCGTGCAGGTAAACATCGTCCACTCTCGTGCTGAGCTTCCGGAGCGCGGCTGGAGCGGCTGTTCATCCCCGCGTCAGCCGGTTCGGTAGAGAACTGCAGACCCGCGACGGATACGACGGGGAGTGCAAATGCCAGACGTTGAGGCTGAGCTTCGCGCACGGGCAGAGTCGGACGGCGTCGAGTTCTTCTTCGCCATGTTCGTGGACATGCACGGCAAGCCGTGCGCGAAGATGATCCCGGCCACCGCGATCGATGTGCTGCTTGGCGGGGCGGGCTTCGCTGGGTTCGCGGCCGGGCCGATGGGCCAGAGCCCGGCCGACCCCGACATGATCGCGGTGCCAGACCCGGCGTCGTACACGCTCGTGCCGTGGCAGCCGGGGCTGGCTGTGCTGCAGTGCGACATCGCGGTCGAGGGCGAGCCGTGGCCGTACACCCCGCGCCTGATCCTGAAGGGGATGCTGGAGAAGGCCCGCGAGCGCGGTTACGTCTACAACGTGGGCTGCGAGGCGGAGTACTTCCTGGTCCGCCGTCGGGACGAGGGCGGCATCGAGCTGGCCGACCCGCTAGACAAGTCCGGCGCGCCCTGTTACGACGCCAAGGGACTGACCCGGATGTTCGACCACCTGTCCACGGTGTCGCGGTATATGAACCAGCTCGGCTGGTCGAATTACGCCAACGACCACGAGGACGCGAACGGCCAGTTCGAGCAGAACTTCGCCTTCTCCGACGCGCTCACGTCCGCGGACCGGCTCATCTTCTTCCGCTACATGGTGCACACGCTCGCGCATCAGGCTGGGATGGCCGCCACCTTCATGCCGAAGCCATTCGCGAACCTCACCGGGTCCGGCCTGCACATGCATTCGAGCCTGTGGGACGCGCAGACCGGCGCCGAGCTGTTCGCTGACGAGGCCGACCCCCGCGGCCTCGGCATGTCGAAGCTCGCCTACCAGTACATCGGCGGGCTGATCGAGCACGGCCCGGCGATGGCCGCCGTCACCTGCCCGACGGTCAACTCATACAAGCGTTTCGGGGTCGGCGCGCCGGCCTCCGGCGCGACCTGGGCCCCCGCGTACGCGACTTATGGCGGAAATAACCGCACCCAGATGCTCCGGGTGCCGGAGGGCGGGCGGGTGGAGAACCGTGGCTGCGACGGCTCGGCCAACCCGTACCTGGCCATGGCGGTCCAGCTGGCGGCTGGGCTCGACGGTATCGACCGCGGCCTCGACCCGGGCGAGCCGAACCTCGATAACCTGCACGTCCTGCCGGCCGACGAGGTGACCAGCCGAGGGATCCGGGTGCTGCCGCCCACCCTGCTGCACGCGGCCGACGAGCTGGTTACCGACGATGTGCTGCGGGAGGCGCTGGGCAAGACGCCCGACGGGGACTACGTCGACTACTACGC
>Ga0068856_100006456_pt1 | contig 11504 bp, 9 predicted proteins | sample KBSCornC62_FD_66595 | JGI IMG/M metagenome (GOLD analysis project Ga0068856, IMG submission 66595) | Corn rhizosphere microbial communities from Kellogg Biological Station, Michigan, USA - KBS Corn C6-2 | ecosystem: Host-associated > Plants > Roots > Rhizosphere > Soil ... | reverse complement strand
CGGGGCGAGTGGATTCGAACCACCGACCTCACGGTCCCGAACCGTGCGCTCTACCAGGCTGAGCCACGCCCCGAATGCAGGTGGGATGATAGAAACTCAGATTGAGTGTGTCAAACGGCTTACTGAATTTTATGCAAACGCTGTTTGGAAAGTCAGAACCGGAACGCGGTGCTATCGGGTCCGCCTCCGGCCAACTTTTGTCGCTCTGAACGGACCCGATGCTACCGCGTTCTGGTTCTGACTTTTATCAACTCGCTTCATTCACTTCGCGAGCGGCTCGATTTCCTGATTGCAGCGCGCCGTGCATCCAACCGGGGAATTGCGAGGTCTGATCACCAGCGAAATGGATTCGACCTTCCGGCTTGGCGATGTGCGGCATTAAATCGCTCATCTCCCCTGGCCTAAACCACGCATATGCGCCGCGAGAAAATTCTTCGTCGTCCCAACTCACAGAAGATCCACCCTCGTAAAACTCGCGTATCGCTGGATGAATCTTCTCCACCTGTGAAATAGTAAATGCCAGACGCTCCGACGCCGGCATTGCCGCCAACCTGCGTGCACGTTCGCCGGCTGCATACACCTCCAACATGCCCCGCGGTCCCGGTAGGTAGAACGCTTTGTCGAACGCAGTCATCAATGGCAAGTCAGTCGTCGCCGCCCCATTCAACCCTTCCCGCAGCCAGAAACGATCCCGTGTCTGAAGAAAAACACGGACCACTGATGTGTTTCCCAACTCCGCAATCGCTTTTTGCTTTTCTCGCGACAAGCCGGGTATGTCGATAGTTCTTAATACTGCAAAAGGAATCGCACAGATCAGACGGTCGCCTCGGACTACGCTCTGTTCACCACCTCTGTCGTAGAACACTCGCACTTCGCGTTCGTCGTGTTCAATTCTTTTCACAACCGCCGAGTAGTGAATCCGGTCACGCAGTTTGCTTGCAAACGCTCTGGGGAATGTGTCGCTACCACCACGAATTACAAATGCCTGCTTCTCAAGTGCGCGAGGAATGGCTTCGCGCAGTAGATTCAGTGCCGACGTCTTGTCTGCTCCCTCGCCGAGTTGGTCCGCGAGTCCTAGACGCAGTATTTCAATCGCTCCCGGAGATGCTCCGCGCGCGCGAAGAAACTCAGTGAAACTCATGCGGTCGTAACGCATGAAAGATGGTTGAGGCCAATTGGACTCATTGGGATTGCCCAGTTCTGTTAGTGTTGGTGCGACGTACTTCTGCCACAACTCTCGACGTCCCATTCCTTTTTCTGGTGCCGTGAGTTCAAAAGGCCATTGAACCGGCTCCCCTGGTTTTACGATGAGCCGTCGCCCGCGAATATGAAAGATAGATGCACCCGTCGGCGGCGTGACTGGATCAAGTTCTACGCCGAGAAGCTTCAGATAGTGAGTAGTCCAGCTATGAACATCGTAGACGTTTGTGGCGCCAGCCTCGGCGTAGAGGCCATCGGCGAACTGACCGCGAATTGTGAACACGCGGCCGCCCGGACGACTTCTCGCTTCCAGGACAGTTACATCGTGGCCGGCTTTATCGAGTTCATATGCGGCTGAAAGACCAGCGAGACCAGCACCCAGAACGATTACACGTTTCGGCGCAATCTTGAGAAGTTCTCGGGGACCAGCGATGGAAAGGACAGTTGCCCCGACCAGAGATTGATTCAGGAAGGTGCGTCGATTCATCAGCGCGCGAATTTTAGCGTACTAATCCACAGATTACACGGACCATACAGATTTCTTTATTGATTGATTCAGATGATGTCGCCTGGCGGCGACAAAAGCTGGCCCAGCGCGACATTTCTTCTCGTCCAAATGACCGCTCGCCACGTCTAAATTTCTGTTGACTGGCAAAAAGTCAAACATGGTATAGTGACTTTCAACCAGGGTTTTTCAACCCGGTGGCCCCTCCACCGATTTAAGTCAACAATTCTCACCCGACCAGGCGTTGTTCTACGACACAGTGACGGAGCCTATCGTTATGATGACCAGTTTCCAACGCTCTGCTCTTCAAAGCTCGTTTTTTGCACTGCTTGCGATCTTCCTCGGTGCTTATTCACAAACGTTTGCTGCCACACTCAAAGCACCAACCCTCATCAGTCAATCGATTAATACTCGCGCAGTTGCTTTCGAATCTGTCACTTTTCGAGCCGAGCCCTTTCCTTTAACTTCCACGGTCGGCTTCAGTCCCGACAGTCGCACACGGATTTGCGTCTTCGCTATGGGTGTTCAGCTTCTCACAGGCGAAGGAGTCAATGCGTTTACTGCCGATGTCCAGGATGCGTCAGGCAAACTTTACCCAATGCAGGTGGAGTTTATGGGAGTGGTTCCAGATGTTGCTGGTCCACCACAGGTTTCCATGGCCGGATTAACGATGTTCATTCTGCGTCTACCGGATGATCTTGGTGATGTAGGTGACGTTCTCTTACGCATCAACTCCCATGGCCTCGCAAGTAATCGAGTGCGCGTAGCAATTGGTCACTCGGGTGGTGGTCCATCGGATGATCCGGGTGCGGTTGCGACACCGGCACCTGATAATCCACCGTCGCCTGAGCCGCCACCCGATCTTGATACTTTCACGGGTCCAGCAAGCGATGCTGATGCCGTTCGGTTCCTTGAACAAGCAACGTGGGGACCGACTAACGCGGACCTGGCGCATATCAAATCGGTGGGTTTCAAAGCGTATTTAAATGAGCAATTCAATACTGCGCCTACTAACGTCGCAAAGGGATCCAACTATCCAGACTTAACTTTTCCGCTCGATGATCAACCCACAGCCTGTCCGTCGACCAGTCCAGATCCTAACTACAATCAGAATGTCTGCAATCGGGATAACTTCTCGATGTATCCGGTGCAGCGAACATTCTTCTCAAACGCGCTCTACGGTCCAGATCAATTACGACAGCGCGTCGCGTTTGCATTACATCAGATTCTGGTCGTCTCTGCTGCCAGTGAGGTCAATCGTCCGAGTTGGATGACTGTTTATCTCCAGGCATTGGATCGCAATGCGTTTGGAAACTATCGCGCTTTGCTGAACGACATCACGTTGAACCCGGCGATGGGCGAATTTCTCGACATGCGACTTAGCACGAGAACGAATCTGAACGAGAACTACGCCCGCGAAGTTCTGCAGCTGTTTTCAGTCGGCACAGATCTCTTGAATGCCGATGGATCGAAGCAAGTTGATTCGCAGGGTGTACCGCTTCCGACTTACACGCAGACTCAAATCAACGAATTCACACGTGCGTTCACTGGTTGGAATTTCACCACAGCTCTGGGCGCTGGAATTACCAACTATCGCGACCCGATGGCGCCTCGTGGTGGAACTAATCATGACGTTGCAGCAAAGACGCTCTTTAATCTCCAGGTGATTCCAGCATGCGTGCAAACTAATGCACAATGCGCCCAATCAGATCTCACCGCCGCGCTCGACAACATCTTTAACCATCCGAACGTTGGCCCATTTGTTAGTAAACAGCTGATTCAACACCTGGTGACGAGCAACCCAAGTGGTGCTTATGTGCAGCGCATCGTCGCGGTCTTCAACAACGATTGCGCAGGCCTGTATCCAATCTCACCGTGCTCAAATGCACGTGGAAATCTTAAGGCGGTTGTGCAGGCGATCCTGTTAGATCCAGAAGCCCGAGGTAATGTGAAGACAGATCCGAATTACGGAAAACTGCGGGAGCCGGCGCAGTACATCAATGGTTTTCTGAGGGCCCTGAACGTTAAGTCGTTTGATAAGTCATCAACTAGTGATGGCGTGCTTGGAGGCAGGTCCACGACAGACTTCACAGGTACTCTGGACCAGCCAATATTCCAACCTCCGACTGTGTTTAGCTACTACCAACCAGGCTATGAAGTCCCAGGCACGAAGATCCTGGGTCCGGCATTTGGCATTCTCTCTACTGCAACTACGTTGCGGCGTGCGAACGATATAAACACACTCATTTATACCGGGGTATCAGCTAATACTTCACCGACGGCTGCAAGCCCGGATCGTCCTCGGGGAACTTCGATCGATACGTCCGCGCTCGAAGCGAAAGCAGGAGTTCCCAATGATGTGCTTGACGACCTCAATGCGCTTCTCTTGCACGGAACAATGTCGACGCAGATGCGGACTTCGATTGCGACTGCAATGAACGCACTTAATGATGCTGACGTGAATCTTCGAAATCAGAAGCGAGCACGCGCTGCAGTTTACCTGGTGGCTACTTCGCCACAGTACGACATACAGAGATAACAACCATGGCACAATCACGCAGAGACTTTTTACGTACGAGCGCCTGCGCCCTGGGTGGCGTAGCGCTAGCCTCAAGTCTCGATACCTTTCGAGCAGTTCAAGCGCTTACGCCTCAAGCTGCTTCGGATTATCGGGCACTGGTTTGTGTGTTTTTGAACGGAGGGAACGATGGCAACAACATGTTGGTTGATCTCAACCAACTCACCGCCTACAACAATGCCCGTAGTTCCGATCAGCTCGCCCTTAGTACGTCAGGGCCGACACCTTTGCTCACAATTTCGCCAACTACTGGAGGTTCTTACGGTCTCCATCCCAACATGCCTGAGATGCAGACACTGTTCAATCAGGGCAAGCTGGCGATCCTTTGCAACAACGGTCCCCTGGTTGAACCACTGACACGCACGACCTATCAAAACGGAACTGGCAAAAAGCCTCTGCAACTCTTCTCACATTCTGATCAGGTTGGTCTATTTCAGACCGCTATTGCGAACGTCGCGAGTCAGACAGGATGGGGTGGAAGACTTGCCGACAAGACTGCATCGTTAAATGGCGCAGCAACATTTCCGAACAATGTTTCAATCGCCGGCGTGAATCTTTTCCTGACTGGTGTAGATACGAGGCAACTTGCAGTTGGCGACTCAAATACGAGTCTCGCAAACGTGTTGATTCTTAATAATGCGCCTGGCGCCTCACAAAGCGAGATCAACTCGCGGCTTTTTTCGTTCAATGAGCTCAGGGGTTTTGACGGAGGTGTCAAGCTGGTCAAGGCCGCAGGCGATATCCGGTCGAGTTCTATTCAAACCGACAACGCGCTTTCAAGTGTCAATCCGACCCTTACGACATCTTTTCCAAACACCTCGCTGGGCCGACAACTGAAACAGGTCGCGCTACTGATCAAGGCCAGCACTGATCCTGTTGCCGGCATAAATATGAAGCGGCAGATCTTCTTTGTTCAGCTAGGCGGCTTCGATACCCACTCCAATCAAATAGGAGGACAAGGAGGCTTATTGACGCAGCTTAGCCAGGCAATCAACGCATTTTTCCAGGCCACTGCTGAACCGGGAATGCCTGGTCAAGACAAAGTAACGTTGTTTACGATGTCGGACTTCGGTCGCACATTGGATCCGGCTGGCACTACGGCTGCGGCTGTCGGTAGCGACCATGCATGGGGAAATCACCACCTGATCGTCGGCGGCTCAGTGCTGGGTCACGCGCTCTATGGACTCTATCCGAATTTAGCGCTTAACGGACCTGATGATGCTGATAGTGGTTCGGGCGCTCGAGGTCGCTGGATACCGACTACATCCGTCGAACAGTACGCAGCGACACTGGCTACGTGGTACGGTTTGTCGGCAGCAGACTTAGCAACGGTATTTCCGTTGATCGGTAGATTCGCATCACCGAACCTCGGATTTATGGGAGCTTAGCAAGAATGATTAGGAGTAGTGAAATAGCCTGGCGATTTCGCCAGGCTATTTTTCTTGGCTTAAAAAGGAAGCTGTGAAAATAACCAGAGACCTCGGTGCTGGGACCGCAGGCGTCCTCGCCTGCCTGCGTCCCGCGCTACCCTGATCAGGTGCGCAAGTATTCGCTAACAAAGGTCGTTGCGATAACCTAGTTGGTTACGTTCGACGCGGGCAGGCGGGGACGCCTGCGGTCCCAGCACCGAGGTCTCTGGTTATTTTCACAGCTTTTACAGTTTGGGGAGAATGACACAGTGTTCGCAGAATAACGTTGGGCCTTAACCAGTTTGCGTTCAGTTAGACCTCACCACCACTTCCTTGAGCAACGTATTGTTTGGATCAAGCTCAACTCGGATTGGTTTTTGTGAGGACCGAACAACCTGAACGTAGGTTTTACTGGCTGGAGTTACGTCAGTCTTCATAGTGCCTGCATTCGTTGTAATTACAACTGGTATCGGGTCAGTAAACGCTTCACTCGATTGTGACTGCTTTAAGTAAATCTCGACTCCCTTTTGTTTAGGCCGCCATCGCCAGGTCACCTCGTACTGCGGATGACCACTCCCGTAAACCCAGCGCGCGAAGAACGAACGTAGCGACTTTCCCGATGCCTGCTCGAAAGCCTCTCGCAGGTCGTCGGTGTCGGCGGTCGCTTCCTTGTGTTTCTGATAATAACTTCTGATCGCCCGAAAGAAAACATCATTGCCGAGACGCGCCCTCAGCATGTGTAACACCCACGCACCCTTCTGATAGTTGTTCGCATTAAGAAGATCAAACAACTTTTCCGTTTCGCGATCGTGAATAGGAATTGGCTTTGTCTTTTCAAATTTAAATACAGTTTCACTCGCATCCGTCATGTACTTTTCGAAGGCTTGCTGGCCTTCGTACTTTTGAATAAAGAGCGCGGCAAAGTAGGTCGCAAATCCCTCGCTCAGCCAAAGATCCGCCCAGGTCGATTCTGTTACTGAATCACCAAACCATTGATGCGCGATCTCATGAGCAACAGTGCTTTCGATATTGGTTGGAATACCAAAGACCTGGCTCAGCTTTGACTCAGCTTTAATGGAGAATAATGTCTGAGTAAAAACGATTGCGCTCGAGTTTTCCATGCCGCCAAACTGAGTTGCACCGATAATCAACGCCAGTTTTTCGTAAGGATATGGTGCGACCGTTTGACTGAACATCTCGACGGCACTCGATGCCGACGCAAATCCCTTCAACGCATATGAGCTGTCAGAATGGGAGACGTAGTAAGTGAGAGGAGTTAGCGACGGCTGGGTTGCTTCGAGTTTTGCGAAATCTCCGACTGCAATGATCATGCAGTAAGCAGGAATCGCGACAGCCTCGTTATACGTCCAGGTCTTAGTGTTGTTCGTGTTTGTGGTAACAGCTTCCAAGCGGCCGTTAGCTACGACTAGCTGGCTACTCAGCGCTGTGATGTGAAATGTAACGCCTGCTTTGGCCGATGGATGATCGAACGACGGAATCCAATAGTGCACACGATCTGGCCAGTTATCTCCGACAGCTGACGGTTTTCCATCTCTATCAGGCTTGAGAATCAGACCATCATGAGGTTTGCCATGATAGACAACCGATACAGTGATCTTCGTGCCGGGAGCGACACTTTGTGGCAAGGGCACGTTTAATTTGCCATTTTGATGAGTGAAGGAAACGCTATTACCGTTTACGCTGACTGAATCGGTCGTCAGATCAGCAAAATCCAAATCGACGAGTGACAATTTCTTCACGGCGACAACTTCAATATCAGCGCGGGCCGTGGTGATTTCACTCAAGCTATCGTTGAGAGTGATTGAGATGTTGTAGTGCAGCGGTCGCCAGGAATCGATCACTCGCTCAGGTCGAATTCCGAAGATCGGAATCGAACAAAAGAATAAAACAGCTATAGTTAAAGTAATGTGATTTCGTTTCATGTCATCTGATACCGAGCATCAGAAGGGCAGAGCGATCGTGGACGTGGCGGTCGGAATCCAACCAGTTCTTATACGCGGCAAGTTCATTATCATTGACTGGACGGTTACCAATGCGCGCCGTGGGTGTTCTTTCGAAGGCGCGATTAGTTAGCGCCATGTGAGCGGTGCGAACCGGCAGTGGACCTTTTCGTAATGCGGCCTCAGCGGACTCAACGTCAGGAAAGAAGTCATCGTAAGCAAGCAAATGCCAGACAGTATCCGAACCCTCGCCCTCGACTGCCAATAATCGAAGTAGCCCGAAACCACTCTCGAGTTGGAATACGAGATCATCACCTGGATTGAAGGTATGTGACATCGATAGGAGGAGCTTAACATTTTCCATATATCATTTGACATTTGGCAGTCGCCATTTTCGGAATGTCCGACGAACTTTAGTTTGTCGATGGCGAGGGTCACAGGCACACGAAAAAATAGAATCACTGGAATCGACGCACGACAAACTAAAGTTCGTCGGACATTCGGAAAATGGTGACTGAAAAATGTCAAATGATATATGGAAATGACTCGAGCAAATCAACTGGCGCCCACTGACATCCTCGTCCTCCCGAATGTCATTGCCAAACGAAAATCCCATCCCTAGAATCATCGAACACTATGCAACGCCCGAGGCAGGAAAGAGATTATTACCAGGTGCTTGGTGTTGATGAAGCTGCAACCAGAGCTGAAATCGATCGCCAGTACAAACGGGAGGCCGCGCGTCATCACCCGGACCTGGGCGGCAATGAAGAACGAATGAAGTCACTCAACGAGGCGTATTCTGTTTTGAAAGATCAATCGCTGAGGAGTGACTACGATCGGAGCCGCATATCAGTCTCGCGAGCCACGACCTTCGTTCCTGTAACCACGCCAACTGCTCAGGACGTCGGTGTCCTCGGTCATTGTCTTAGCGCGTTATTGTGTTTGCTGGCTGGATTCTTTTTATTAGTCCTTGTGAGACTTAGTTGGATCTGGTTTCTCTGGCCATTGGGGATCCTTGCGATTTGTATATTGGGTTTCGGAGTGATGATGGCACGGAGCGCGATGGTGGCTGTTGTCGATTCACTACCGGCAACGAGTCTTTGGAAGAAACACACGCGACTTGAGGAAGTGGCGTTTTGGTGTGTGATAGCGACGAGTGCGTATGGATTGTATTGGTTGATGGAGTAACGATCCGGAGACTTGTGTTGATCTGATCATTGCCGATTTCCGATTGCCAATTTCCAATTTTGTTTCTGTGTTTTGGGACGCCACGATACAAGTCCCTGAAATTGGAAATCGGCAATCGGCAATCGGAAATCAACTGAGTCAATATGAAAGCTAACGGCCTTGACCTGCTCTTTCTCGAAGTCAACAGTCTCGAAGAGTCGCTCGGCTTTTATCAAGGGTTGCTCGGTCTTGAGCTGGAGTCATTCAACCTCAAGTCTGAACCACCGATGGCTACACTTCGTGCTGGAGCTTTAAAGATTACTCTTGCCCAGCAACTTGAAACGATGTTACGCCGCGGTCGTGGTGCTCACTTCTTCATCGGCGTTGAAGATGTCGATTCGCTTTATGAAGAAATACGAGAGCAGGTACCAGACCTTCAGCCGCCTGTTGACGAAGGTTGGGGAGGACGCTTCATCACGCTCCAGGATCCGGACAAGTATCGCTTTTTCTTTGTAACATGGTTCGATCAAACGAAAGGTCGTACGACAGGCTGTTAGCCTGTCGAGGTTCGGTTAGCAACGCTTTATTGGACAGAATCAGAGTCGATCACCCACGACAGGCTACCAGCCTGTCGTACAACCGATCGGAGTAATCAATGGCAGGACAGCACACTGAAAATCTATTCCGACGTTTCAAAGGTGCACCCGTTTCAGTCAAAACTGTTACGGGCGGAATCTACGAAGGGCGGGTCATCGAGGTTACAAATGACTATGTTTGTCTTGCCGAAATTGTTGGCGGCGAAGGCGCACAAGTATTCCTATTCTTTCACGCAATAGAATCGATGACCTCGTCTGAAACACCTGCATCTTAGTCAACACGATCAAGGAATTGGGCAATGATGCGTTATGTGGCGAATCCACCGAATCCGTGGCTAACCCATTCAGTGGAATGGATTGGCGAACCACCTGAAGTAAAGCTCGAGGTTTTTGAGGAAACCGAGACAAAGAAAATCATCACTCACAACGATAGTCCCGATGTTGGTTTCGACTACACGGTGAACTGTTATCGGGGTTGTATTCATGGCTGCACGTACTGTTTCAGCAGACCTACGCATGAATACCTTGGCTACGGCGCCGGCACTGACTTCGACAGAAAAATCATAGCGAAGGTAAATGCTCCGGAGCTGTTGCGAACGGAACTGATGAAACCCTCATGGAAAGGCGACGAGATCGTCTTTTCCTTTACCTCAGATCCGTACATTCCACTTGAAGCCCACTACAAACTGACTCGACGTTGTCTCGAAGTCTGTGCCGAGTTCAGGAATCCAATCGGCATCATCACGAAATCAGCGATGATTCGACGCGATATAGATGTACTTCAGGAGCTCACGCGCAACGCAAAGCTTGGCGTGTTTCTAACCATTCCCTTTACTGACGTAGAGATTGCGAGAGCTGTCGAGCCTTACGCCCCTTTGCCCGAGGCAAGGTTTCACGCCATGGAAGAACTGGCACGCGCAGGAATATCAGTTGGGATTGGCATTGCTCCGGTGATTCCGGGTCTATCAACTGACATTCCGATCCTGCTAAAGCGGGCGAAGGAGGCAGGAGCCACGATGGCGTTTATCAATATGCTTCGTTTGCCGGGAAGTGTCGCGCCTTACTTCGAACAAAGATTGCGCGAGAAACTGCCAACCAGGGCTGATCGTGTCTTGAATCGAATTCGCGAAGCCCGCGACGGAAAGTTGAACTCGAGTGTCTTCGGCGAGCGAATGCGCGGGAAAGGCCAATACTGGGAAGCGACAGAAAGATTGTTCAAGATTCATAGCGAGCGACTTGGCTTTAACAAAAAGCGCACTCACCAGAAGGCCCAGGGCAGTACCTTCCGTCGACCCACAGCACAGGCGAGTCTCTTCGGATAGTCCCATTGCACCTTTACATTTTGGCTACCTTACAAACAATAGAACAAGTCAGGAAGGGGGCAAGCGCACAGACACAAACCAAAACCAACAAAGCCCCCGAGCGCGCCCCCGCAGATTCAGGGCCGCTGATGTTTTCCGGGAAGAGCATTAACCACAAAGGCACAAAGTCACAAAGTCACAACCGTTGAAATAAATGAAACACTTTGTGCCTTTGTGTCTTCGAGTCTTTGTGGTTAATGCTCTTCCCGGAAAACATTAGGCCTTGAACCTGCGGGGGCGCGCTCGGGGCATTGTTGGTTTTGGTTTATGTGTGGTCGCTTGCCCCCTTCCTGACTTGTTCTTAACTTAAGGTTCGTCCTATTTCTTAAAACACAAAGCACCTAGCTCAAAGCTCCGCCGAAATCTGTCTAATCCGCAAACGTGCGGGTATAATGCGTCAACCCCACAGCCACAGATTCAGGAGGCACTGCGATGCTAATCAAAGACGTGATTCGCAACCGTGAGCCTTACTCGACCCGCGACTCCGCTACGGTGCAGGAAGCGGCGGAGTTTATGGCTGCTCGAAATATTGGCGCGGTGTGTGTTCTGGACGGGTCAGGAAAACTCCTTGGAGTTTTTTCTGAACGCGATGTACTTAATCGAATAGTGGTGCCCGGACGAGACCCAAACGCCGTGCGTGTCGGAGATGTAACCAGCGAGCTGCGCGCCGTAATCCGGTGCGACGAGACTCCCCATCAAGCCCTCGAGCGAATGGAACTAATCGGTA
>Ga0068856_100006449_pt1 | contig 11509 bp, 8 predicted proteins | sample KBSCornC62_FD_66595 | JGI IMG/M metagenome (GOLD analysis project Ga0068856, IMG submission 66595) | Corn rhizosphere microbial communities from Kellogg Biological Station, Michigan, USA - KBS Corn C6-2 | ecosystem: Host-associated > Plants > Roots > Rhizosphere > Soil ... | reverse complement strand
GGCGATCGCGGCGCTGAGGCTGACCCCGGTGATGTTCGAGTCGGGCGCGCGGCCCGAACCTCCGCAAGACGTGTATCGCGCCTACCTGGCCCAGAGCGACGTCTTCATCGGCCTGTACTGGGAGAGCTACGGGCGGGTCGGTCCGGGGATGGAGATCTCGGGGCTGGAGGAGGAATACGAGCGGTCCGGTGGGCTCCCTCGGCTGCTGTATGTGAAGGAGCCCGCGCCCGACCGCGAGCCCCGCCTCGCTGACCTGCTCGGGCGCATGAAGCAGGAGGCCTCGTATCGCAAGTTTCGCGATCGTGAGGAGCTGAGTCAGCTGGTGGGCGACGACCTCGCCACGCTGCTGAGCGAGCGGTTCGTCGCCGGGCACGCCTCGGTGGCAGAGGCTGGGGCGCCGCCGTCGTCACAGCGTGCCCGCGGCCTTCCCGTGCAAGCGACGTCGCTGGTCGGGAGGGAGAGCGCGATCGAGGAGGTCGCCGGGCTCATCGGGCTTCCTGAGGTGCGGCTCGTGACCCTTACGGGGCCGGGTGGCGTGGGCAAGACCCGGTTGGCGGTGACCGTCGGCCAGCGCCTGCGGGACCGTTTCGCCGGGAGTGTCGTGTTCATCCCGTTGGACACCGCTGCCGACCCGGAGCAGGTGGTCTCCGCTATCGCCCGCGCTGTTGGGGCCAACCTGGCAGGGTCGGTATCGCCGTTGCAGGCCGTCATCGAACGGCTCAGCGACCGCGCGTGGCTGCTGATCCTCGACAACCTCGAGCAGGCCCGTGGCGCCGCGCGCGACATCGACGAGCTCCTCGCGCGCTGTCCGGATGTCGAGGTCCTCGCGACCAGCCGGACGGTGCTCGAGCTGCGGGCGGAGCGGGAGTATCCGGTGCACCCGCTGGCCGCCCCGTCCGACACGGCCACGCTCGATGAGCTCGCGGCGTCTCCGTCGGTAGCGCTGTTCGTCGACCGGGCCCGCGCCGTTCGCTACGACTTCGCCCTCACGGAGAGCAACGCCTCAGCCGTCGCGGCGATCTGCCGCCGCCTCGAGGGCCTGCCGCTGGCGATCGAGCTGGCGGCGGCGCGCGTCCGCGTCCTGGACCCCGAGGCGCTCCGAAGCCGTCTCGCCACGTCACTGGACGTGCTCGGGACCGGCGCCGTGGACATGCCCGAGCGGCAGCGCACCTTGCGGGCGACCGTCGAGTGGAGCGTGGGGCTGCTCGACGATGCCGAGCGGACGCTGCTCGAGACGGCGGCCGTGTTCGTCGATGGCTGGACGATCGAGGCCGCCGCCGAAGTCGCCGACCTGGGCGAGGACGAGACGCTCGACCTGACCGAGGCCCTCGCCCGTCACAGCTTGATCGAGATCGACGTCTCCGATCGCGGTCCCAGACTCCGGATGCTTGACACCATTCGCGCGTTCCTTCTCGAGCGGCTCGCGGCACGCCCTGACGTCGGCGAGATTCAGCGCCGTCACGCCGCGCAGTACCGATCGCTGGTCGAGCAGGCCGACCTGCCGCTGCGGCGGGTCGGCGGGCAGGATGAGTGGCTCGAGCGCCTCGAGACGGAGGCGGGCAACATCGCCGCTGCGGTGCGCTGGTATCTGGCCCACGATCCCGGGGCGGCACCACACCTGCTCAGGGCGCTGGTCCTGTTCTGGGAGCTGACCGACCGCTTTCGCGAGGTCCGAACCTGGGTCGAGCAGCTGACGCCCGCCGCCGAGTCCTTTCCTCCGCACGCCCGAGCCGAGCTGTTCTCACTGGAGCTGTTCACCTCCAATGAGCTGGGCGATTACGCTGCGGCGCAAGCGGCGGCCGCGCGGCTGTCACCGCTTCTCGCGGAGATCGACGATCCCCACCTCGAGGCCGTGAGCCGGCTCGGGATCGCGTGGACCTTGCCAGTCGGCGGTGACTACGACGGCGCTCTGCGCGGAGCGTTGAACGCGCTGGAGTTGCTGCGCGACCAGGACGAGCCCTGGTGGACCCTGGTGGCCGGTCTCACCGTCGGTGGGCTGGAGATAGCGATCGGCCGCTACGAGGACGCGCAAGGCCATCTGCGCGACGCCCGCGAGCTGGCCGACCGATGCGACTACCGCTGGCCGGCGGCATGGTCGCGGGCTGAGCTGGCCACTCTGGCGCTGCTGGACGACCGCCCGGACGAGGCCCGGTCGCTGCTGGATGAGGCGCTCGAGCTGAGCCGGGGGACCCGCAGCGTCCGGAACCTGTCGCTGATCCTCTCCGGCTTCGCTCAGCTGGCGCTCGCCTCTGGCGACGCGGAGCGCGCCGCGCGGCTGGCGGGGGCCGCGGACGGGCTCCGGCGGCGGCTCGGGGTGCGCTCATGGCCGATGTTGCGGCAGAGGGAGGACGACCTCGTGCATGCGGTCCGTGAGGCGCTGGGCACCGACCGCTTCGAGGCGACCTTCGCCGCCGGTTCCCAGCTCAGCCGGCGGGACGCGATCGCCGCCGTCGGAGAGCCGCGTGCGCGCCCTCGGGTTTCAGATCTATGACATACTCCATAACCGATGACGAAGGCCGACTCGGGACCGCGCGAGCGGATGATCGTCAGCACGGCGCTCCTGGTGCGGGAGCGCGGCGCGCGTGCGACGAGCCTCGACGCTGTCCTCGAGCACAGTGGGGCGCCGCGCGGCTCGATGTACCACCATTTCCCCGGCGGCCGGGAGCAGCTTCTCCGCGAGGCGACGGACTACGCGGGCGAGTACGTCGCACGGCGGCTCGAGCGGACAGCCACCGAGGACCCGCTACGGGCGGTCGACACCCTGCTTGACGAGTACCGCAAGAGCCTTCTGGCGAGCGACTTCCGGGCCGGCTGCCCAGTCGTTGCGGTGGCCGTCGAGACCGCCGAAGAGGGCCCAGATCTCCGCGATCACGTCGTCGGAGCCTTCGAACGCTGGAGGCAGATCTTCGCGCGCGGCTTTGCGGCCTCCGGGATTGACGTGGTGCGCTCCGACGAGCTGGCGCTGCTCGTCGTGTCGGGCTTCGAGGGCGCGCTGATCGTCAGCAGGGCGTACCGCGACCTCGCGCCGCTGGAGAACATGCGACGCGAGATCCGCGCACGGGTGGAAGCGGAGCTGGCCGCGGCATGAGCGACTGGGTCCAGACCGCCTGCATCCTGTGCGAGTGCAACTGCGGGGTCGAGATCCAGCTCGATGGACGCAGGCTCGAGCGGATACGCGGCGACAAGGCCCATCCCGGCTCTCAGGGCTACACCTGCAACAAGGCGATGCGGCTCGACCGCTACCAGAACGGCCCGCATCGTTTGACCTCTCCGATGCGGCGCAGGCGGGACGGCAGCTACGAGGAGATCGACTGGGAGACCGCGATCGCCGCGATCGCAACGGGCTTCAAGGGGATCGCCGAAGAGCACGGCGGCGAGTCGATCCTCTACTACGGCGGCGGCGGCCAGGGGAACCACCTCGGCGGCAGCTACAGCGGCGCCTTCCTGCGGGCGCTCGGCTCCAAGTACCGCTCGAGCGCCTTGGCCCAGGAGAAGACCGGGGAGGGATGGGTCGAGCACTCGCTCTACGGGAGCCACACCCGCGGCGAGTTCGAGCACGCCGAGGTCGCCGTGTTCGTCGGCAAGAACCCGTGGATGTCGCAGAGCTTCCCGCGCGCGCGTGTGGTCCTCCGCGAGATCTCCAGAGACCCGGAGCGGTCGATGATCGTGATCGACCCGGTCGTGACCGACACGGCCAAGCTGGCCGACTTCCACCTGCGCGTGCGGCCGGGCACGGACGCCTGGTGCCTGGCCGCGATGGTCGGGGTGTTGGTGCAGGAGGATTTGGTCGACCACGGGTTCCTCGCGGCGCACGTGAGCGGTGCCGAGGTCGTCCTCGAGCGCTTCGCCCAGGTCGACGTCGCGGGCTACGCGGACCACTGCCAGGTGGACGAGGCCCTCATCCGCGCCGCCGCGCGGCGCATCGCCGGCGCCGAGAGCGTGTCGGTGTTCGAGGACCTGGGCATCCAGCAGGGGCCGAACAGCACGCTCTGCTCCTACGTCAACCGGATGCTGTGGATCCTGACCGGCAACTTCGGCAACCCCGGCGGGATGCACCTCCACACGTCGTTCGTGAACCTGTTCCGCGACCGGACGATCCGTCGGACGCCGGTCACCGGCGAGCGGATCCTGGCCGGGCTCGTGCCCTGCAACGTGATCCCGGACGAGATCCTCACGGACCACCCGAAGCGTTTTCGGGCGATGATCGTGGAGAGCTCCAACCCAGCTCACTCGCTCGCCGACTCGCCGAGATTCCGCAAGGCGTTCGAGGCGCTCGACCTCGTCCTCGTGATCGACGTGGCGATGACCGAGACCGCCCGCCAGGCCGATTACGTGCTCCCGGCCGCGAGCCAATACGAGAAGGCCGAGGCGACGTTCTTCAACTTCGAGTTCCCCGACAACACCTTCCACCTGCGCCGCCCGCTGCTCCAGCCGCCGCCGGGAACGCTCCCCGAGGCCGAGATCTGGGCTCGCCTCGTTCGCAGCCTCGACCTCGGCGTCGTGGACGACACCGAGCTCGCACGGCTCCGCGAGGCCGCTGGGGAGAGCCGGCAGGCGTACGCCGAGGCCTTCGCCAAGGCGAGTACGGAGAATCCGATGCTCTCCAGGCTGGCGCCGTATGTCCTGTACGAGACGCTCGGGCCGGCCCTCCCCGACGGCCTCGAGAGCGCGGCCGCCATCTGGGGACTCGCCCACCGGTGCGCGATGACCTACCCGGAGGCGGTGCGCCGCGCGGGGCACGCAGATGGCAACGAGCTGTTCGACGCGATCCTCGACTCGCCCTCCGGAGTCACCTTCACGCGCGACGAATACGGACACGACTTCGAGCGGATCGTGCACCCCGACAAGCGGATCGCGCTCGCGCTGCCCGAGATGCTCGCCGAGCTCGCCACCCTCGACGACGGGCCCGTGCGCCGAACCACGGATCGGCTGCCGATCGTGCTGTCCGTGGGGGAGCGCCGGTCCTTCACGGCCAACGACATCTTCCGCGACCCGGGCTGGCGCAAGCGCGATGCCGACGGGGCCCTGCGGGTGAGCGCGGATGACGCGAGGCGGGTGGGCCTGGTCGACGGCGGCCGCGCTCGAGTGACCACGGCCCGCGGCAGCGCTGAGGCCACGGTCGAGGTGAGCGACGCGATGCTCGCGGGTCACGCCTCGCTCCCCAACGGCTTCGGGCTCGACTACACCGGCAAGGACGGCGAGACGATCGTCCCCGGGGTCGCTCCCAACTCGCTCACCTCGTCGGACTGGCGCGACGCGTTCGCTGGTACGCCCTGGCACAAGCACGTCCCGGCACGGATCGAGCCGGTGGGCGGATGACCGCCACGCGGCTGGAGCGGGACGGCGGCCTGGCCGTGCTCACCCTCGACAACCCGCCCCTGAATCAGATCAGCGAGCAGGTGGTGGACGATCTGGCCGACGCCATCACCGCCCTCGAGGCCGCCGACGACGTCCGCGCTCTCCTCGTGCGGGGGACCGGCGACGTGTTCAGCGCGGGTGCCGACGTGAAGCTGTTCGCCGGCCGCTCCGCGGCTGAGATGCGGCCGCTGATCGAGCGCTTCCTGGACTTCGGCCGGCGGGTCGAGGCGCTGCCTTTCCCGACGCTCGCGGCGGTTCACGGCATGTGCGTGGCCGGCGGGCTGGAGCTCGTCCTGTTCCTCGACCTGATCTGGGCCGCCGAGGGCACCAACCTCGGGCTGCTCGAGACTCGCATCGGCATCGTGCCCCTCGCGGGCGGCATCGAACGCGTCGCGGCGCGTGCCGGCCTGGGCCGGGCCCGGTCGATCGCGCTCAGCGGGAACCTCTTCCCGGCCGAGCAGTTCGAGGCGTGGGGCGTCGTCGACCGCGTGTTGCCGGCCGACGAGCTGCAGCCGCAGGCCGAGAAGTTCGCCCAGCGCCTGGCCGAAGGGCCGGCGCGAGCGTTCGCCGCCGTCAAGCAGTTCGCCGCCGCCTACACGGAAGGCGGCGTCGCCGCCGCCGACGAGCGCCTGCTCGAAGACGCCGTCGGCCTCTTCGACACCGATGACGCGCGCAATGGGATCGAGTCGTTCCTCACGGGGCGCAAGGCAACCTTCGCCGGCCGTTGACCCGCTTCGCGTTTGCCTTCGCGCCGGCCTATCGCCGCTTGGCGCGGGGTTTCCTCGTCACTCCCGACACGGCGTGGGTGGAAGTGGGTGACGAGGCCTTCGAGGCTCACTTCGGTCCCTGGCGGGTGCGGACGCCGCTGACGAACATCGCCGACGCGAGCATCACCGGGCCCTATGCGCTCTGGAAGACCGCCGGGCCAGCGCGGCTGGCGATCACCGACCGCGGCCTGACGTTCGCCACCAACGGTGACCGTGGGACCCTCATCCTGTTCGAGACGCCCGTGCGCGGACTCGACCCGCTCGGGATCGTGCGACACCCCGAGCTGACCGTCACGGTCGCAGACGTCGACGGGCTGGCCGACCTGCTGCGCGCGCGGCTCACGACGCGGAAGCAGCCTTCTCGATGATGGCGGCCACGGCTGCGGGCTGCGAGCGATGCGCGATCACGACACAGGGTTGACGCGGGCTCCGTCGTATGCGCGTGCGTCGGCGCCCATCCACCGGGCGACGAGCACAGCCGAAGCCAATGCGACGAGGGAGCCCTCGACGAACAGCGACGCCATCCCCAACGGCTCGCTCCAGTTGCCGATGTCGTCATTCGACTGCGGAAGGCCGGTCGTGCGACTGAGCACGTAGCCGACGATGACGAGCGCCGGGAGCACCGCCACAGCGGCCCACACGCGCGTGTCGTCGGTGCGGATCAGGGCAACGGCCAGCGCGATGCTCGAGACCATGAGCGCGACATACAGAACGAACATGTACGGCGTCTCGCTGAGCTTGCCCGGTAGGTCCAGGAGGTGGATCAGGGCCACGCCGGCCAAGCCGATCGCGGCGATGCCGCGGGCGATGCCGTCGCGTACCTCCTCACGGATGGTGGTCTGTTCGACGGTGGTCATTGCTGGTCCTCTCATAGGGGTTCGTAAAGGGTCCTCCGCGCGCGACGGTTCGTCGTCGGCTGGGCGGCGACTGTTTGACCTGCGACCCGCGTCGTAGCCGGGCACAGCCAGTACTCCCGGGAGGGACCGAACTACCCGGGCAGGGGAATGGTGGCGGCGACCACGGTGCCGCGGTGGACCGGGCTTTCGACGCGGAGCTCGCCGTCCAGGGCGGCGAGCCGGTCCGTCAGCCCGGTGAGGCCGCTGCCGTCGCGCTGGGCGCCTCCGACGCCGTCGTCGCGGACGTGGACGACGAGCGTGCCGTCCTCGACGCGCGCCGTGACCCCGGCGCGCTCGGCGCGAGCGTGTTTGGCGACGTTGGTGAGCGCCTCGGCGACGACGAAATATGCGGTCGCCTCGACCGCGGCAGGGAGCCGACCGACCGACACGTCGTTCTCGACCGGCACCGGCATCCGGGTCGCCAATGCGTTCACGCCCGCGCGCAGCCCACCCTGGGTGAGGACCGCTGGCAGGATGCCGTGGGCGAGCTCGCGCAGCTCGGACGTCGCCTGCTCGGCGTGGGCGAGCGCCTCGGACAGCAGGGCGGCGGCAGCCTCCCGTTCGTTCTCGACGGCGCGGCGGGCGAGCTTGAGCGTGATGACCGTGTGGACCAGTCGCTGCTGCGCGCCGTCGTGCAGATCACGAACCAACCTGCGGCGCTCGGCGTCGGTCGCCGCCACGATGCGCGCACGGGACGCCGCCACCTCGGCCCGTGCCTCCGTGTTCGAGATCGCCGTCGCGACCAACTCGCTGAAGTTCTCCAGGCGCGCCTCGGTGTCCGCCGGTAGCGAGCCGGCCTCCGGCGACGTCGCGACGATGACGCCCCAAACCCGTCCGTCGACCACGATCGGAGCGCCGACCGCGCAGCGGCTTCCCATACGCCGCGCGTAGGCCCCGACTGCTCCGGTCGCGTTCGCGTACTCGATGCGGGCTGGCCGCTCTGTTCTCAGGACCTGCGTGGCGATGTTGTTCCCTCCCAGGGGCAGACGGGAGCCAACCGGGAAGACGGTGCCGGGCTCGCCCCATTCCGCTACCACGGTAACCGTCGCGTCGGCCTCGTATCTGACCATTCTCATGTTGTCGACGCCGAGGAGCCCCGCCACCTCCTTGGCGACTGCTGCGGAGACCTCCGACGGCGTCGACCCGTGCGCGACAAGCGTCGCCACGCGCCGTAGCGCCGCCTGCTCGTCCGCGAGGCGATTCGCGTCGGCCCGCGCCTCGGTGTTCGAGATCGCCGTCGCCAACAGTTCCGTGAACTGGGCCAGCCGCGTCTCCGTGTCCTCTGGGAACGGCTCCTCGCGGGTCGAGGCGGCGACCGCCACGCCCCACACGAGGCCGTCGACCACGATGGGGACGCCCACCGCGGACCGGATCGCGAGCTGCCGCGCCTCCTCGACGAACGGCCCGTCGAGCGGCAACCCCATCGGCCCGAACCGAACTGCGCGGCCGTCGTCCCGCATCGACCGCAGCCCATCATCCACGGTCCGCCGGGCGCCGATCGGAAAGTCGGTGTCCGCCGCGCTCCAGGCGGCCACGAGCGTCACCGTGTCGTCGGCCTCGAAACGCAGAAGGGACGTCGGATCGGCTCCGACGAGCCAGCCGACCTCCTCGTTGACCGCCGCGAACACCTCGTCCTGCGACACGCCGCGCGCGACGAGCGTCGCCACGCGACGGAGCGCCGCCTGCTCCTCCGCGATCTTCGAGCTCTCGGCCCGCGACGGCACGCGCACGACGTCCTCGCGGTCCGCCCCCTCGGCCGCGTAGTAGCTCCTGTAGGCGACGACGCGCCCGTGGCGCACGCGGTAGATCTCGCACACCGACCCCTGCCGGCGCAGCGGCCCGCGTGACGGATCGCCGTTGAGGATCTGGTGCTCGACCACGATCGTGTCGCCGCTCTCGGCGACGATACGCGCGCCGTGGATGTGCAGGCCGGGGAACTCGCGGAAGACGGCGGCGGCGTACGCGCGGGCCGCGGCGACCCCGCGGAGCGCGGTACCGTCCACCACGAGCTCGACCTCGTCGTCGAACACGTCGCTCCACGCCTCGAGGTCGCGGTCGTTGAACGTCTCGTGGAGGCGCGCGACGAGCGATCTGAGATTCACGACGTTCTGCACGGGCAACGGCGTCTGATCGGCAACGCATCGGTGAGTCCCGACGATCCAGCGCGCAGCCGGGAGCCCGGACAATCTTCCCACCAGAAGGCGATCACGGCGACGAGCCGGAGTCCGACGGGTCCAGCGCGGACTGCTAGGCGGCCATCGTGAGTGGTGAGTGCGTCGCTCGCTCCGAACGCACGAGTACGACCGCCGGGCGGCGGTCGTACTCCGCGTGCGGCGGGCGGGTGGGGCTAGTAGCCGAGGCCGCTCGAGCTCGATGCGCCGCCGGCGGAAGCACCGCGCCGCGAGCTCGTGCGGAGCTTCTGAAGGCCCGTGCCGTTCGCGACGAGGAAGATCCCGAGCAAGACGACGCTGGCGACCTCGAACACGATCGCCAACGCGATCGGGGTTCGGTAGCCGTGCTCCTGGAAGCCGAAAAGGCCGCCTGACTCGGAGACGAACAGCGCGACGAGCGACAGCGCGCCCAACGCGATTCCCGCGACGGCGAAGGCGTCGCGGATGACGCCCGCATAGCGCCCGGCGATTCGCCCCCACGGCGCGACCAGCCCCGCGGCGATGACGACGGCCGACACGAAGTTCAGGTAGAAGAGCGTGCCGATCGTCGGGACGCTGCTGTAGTCGTCGGCGTAGTACTGCTGGACGTGGGCGACGCCGGTCGCCAGAACGGCCAGGGCGCCGAGGTACAGCGCCACCCGCGCGATCGTCGACCGGCGTTGGGCGCCGGAGCGCCCCGCGGGGGTCGAGGGTTGGTCGATGGTCATGGTTTGCCTCCTTAAGGCACAAATTTGGTCCTGGGAGTGCCACAAGGGTCGTCGCGCAGGCCGCGGTTGTCGTCGTCCTGAAGGCGGCTCTTTCCGCTACCGCGTCTGCGGTAGGCGAACCGCCATGCCGATCTAGCGCGTCGTGTCCCGCAGGTAGGTCAAGGCCGCGAGCACCCGCCGGTGCTCGGTCGAGCTTGTCTCCAGGCCGAGCGCTTGGAAGATGCTCGTGACGTGCTTCTCGACTGCCGCATTGCTCACCACCAGCGCCTCGGCGATGCCTTGGTTCGACTTGCCTTCGGCCAAGAGGGCGAGGACCTCGCGGGCCCGCGGACTCAACTGGTCGAGCGGTCCCTCGCGGCGGCGGCGCCCGAGCATGCGTCCTACGACCTCGGGATCGAGAGCACTGCCGCCGGCGCCTACGCGGGCGACCGAATCCGTGAACGTCTCGACGTCCCCGACGCGCTCCTTCAGCAGGTAGCCGACGCCCTCCGCGCTGTCCCCGATGAGGTCAAGGGCGTACTGCTCCTCGTAGTACTGGGAGAGCACGAGGACGCCGGTCTCAGGGAGCCTCGCTCGCAGCTCGAGCGCCGCCTGAAGGCCATCGTCTCCGTGACCCGGCGGCATCTGGATGTCGACGACGGCCACATCGGGCCGGTATGCGAGCGCCTTGCGCAGGAAGGCGTCGGCGTCGCCCGCCTGGCCGACGATGTCGAAGCCCGCCTCGCTGAGCACGCGCGCGATGCCCTCGCGCATCAGCACGTCGTCCTCCCCGATGACCACTCGCATGGGCGCCGACATGGAGTGAAGCTACACCGCGCCTACGCGAGCGCGCGCTGCGGCGTCAAGCCAGGCCGGGCCTTGTGGACGCTCGCGGGCGTCTAGGCTGCGGCGTAGGTGGCGGTGGTGGTGGGGGGTTGGGGGTGGGTGTGGTGTTTGGGGGCGACGAGGCCGGTTTCGTAGGCGAGGACGACGAGTTGTGCGCGGTCGCGGGCGCGGAGTTTCATCAGGGCGCGGCTGACGTGGGTCTTGGCGGTGGCGGGGCTGACGACGAGTTGTTGGGCGATCTGGTCGTTGCTCAGGCCGGTGGCGACGAGGGCCATGACCTCGCGTTCGCGGGCGGTGAGCTCGTCGAGTTGTTCGGGGCCGGGGAGGCCGGGGTCGGGTTGCGAGGCGAGCTCGAGCATGAGCCGGCGCACCACGCTGGGCGAGAGCGCGGCGTCGCCGGCGGCCACCGCGCGCACCCCGTCGACGAGGTCGGTGCGCTCGGTGTCGCCGAGCAGAAAGCCGCTGGCCCCGGCCCGCAGCGCGGCAAAGACCTCGTCGTCGTGCTCGAGCGCGCTGAGCACCAGCACGCGCACCGCCGCGGTGGCCGGGTCGGCGGCGATCCGCCGCGTCACCTCGACGCCGTCAAGGCCGGGCAACGCGACGTCGACGACCACCACGTCAGGGCGCACCTCGCCCGCCAGCGCGACCGCCGCCTCGCCGTCGGCCGCGCACCCCACCACCGTGATCCCGGGCGCGTCGCCCAGCAGCGCCTCAAGCCCGATCCGGGCCAGGCTGTCGCCGTGCGCGACCACCACACCGACCGCCCCCAACCCCCCACCACCACC
>Ga0068856_100006448_pt1 | contig 11509 bp, 9 predicted proteins | sample KBSCornC62_FD_66595 | JGI IMG/M metagenome (GOLD analysis project Ga0068856, IMG submission 66595) | Corn rhizosphere microbial communities from Kellogg Biological Station, Michigan, USA - KBS Corn C6-2 | ecosystem: Host-associated > Plants > Roots > Rhizosphere > Soil ... | reverse complement strand
GCCAGCGCTCTCTCGAAGGCGTCCCACAGGTCGGGGGCGGCGCGCAGAATCGCGCGAAAGCCGGGGGAATCAGCGCCGCTGCCGTCGCCCAGCCCAGTACGAATCACCAGAAAATCGGCAGGCGAGACAAATTCGAGCTGGCGCATCGCCTGCATGATAACGCCCTGCGCCGAGACCGCGCGCCGGAGCGCCCGCGCCGCCTCACCATAACCGCCGCTGCCCAACTGCTCGGTGGCCAAGCGCAGCTGTTGCACCGTCATCTTCCACCAGAGCTCGAACGTCTGATGCACGACCTGGAAGGTCAGCTCATCAGGGTGAAGCCGCTCCTCCTCGGATTTCTGCAAGCCGAGTAGTTCATCGGTGCGCAGGTAGCGCTCGTACATCGTCTCTCTGCGCTGCCGGGATGTATGAGGGGTCTGGGTTGTGCTGCTCATGCGGGATTCGCCTCCATCGCCATTGATGCGGTTTGCTTCGAGCTACCCACACTATAGGGCGTCTCAGCGGCAGTGTAACACAGAGGAATAGCGCAAGGCGCGTGGAAATCGCAAAAAGACGCGATAGCCCGAAAGCTATCGCGTCGTGTGATGTATTGTGCGCGCGCCAGGGATTAGTCGGCGACGGCGACCTCGGCCGGGGCAATCACCTGGGCGTCAATCGCGATGGTGATCTTATCGCTGACCAGCCAGCCACCGGATTCCAGGGCGACATTCCACTCCAGCCCGAACTCTTTGCGGCTGAAGGAGGTTGTGGCGGTGAAGCCATAGCGATCCTTGCCCTGCATATCCTTGACCTTACCCTCAACGGTCACATCGAGTGTCACGGGCTTCGTGACGCCGCGAATCGTCAGGTCGCCCGTGACGCGCAGGTGATCCGCTCCGAGCGGCTCAACCGTGGTGCTGTGGAACGTAGCGGTTGGATAGTGCTCGACATCGAAGAAATCGGCGGAGCGGAGGTGGTTGTCGCGGCCCTCGGCGCCGGTTGCCAGGCTGGCGAGGTCAATCGTGACGTCTACGCGGGAGTTTTCGGGATGCGCCTCGTCGAGGTGGGCGTCGCCGCTAAAGCTGGTAAAGCGACCCTTGACGTTCGAGACCATCATATGCTTCGCGGTAAACTCAATCGATGAATGGGCGGTGTCAATATCCCATGCCATGGTGTGAAACCCTTTCGTGCTGATTGGTGCTGGCGGCGCGTTCCTGCCGCTATGATCTGTCGAGCCAGGCTGCGTTTGACGGCTCTTGCCTGATGGCCGCGCCTGGCAATCCATCACTACCAATATGGAAGTAACTTCTGAAATGATAGTAACACGTCCGGAAGTGATTGTCAAGTCCTAAACAGTTTATGGCTAAAGATTGCGGCGTTGTGTCGTCAGTTCAGGCGCTTTCCCGACTACTTGCGACTGGTAGGTCGACGTGGGAAGCCGGGAAAATGAGCGAGGGTGCGGAAGACGCCACCTCGTGTGAAGACGAGTGTCACAACACTCAGGATGCCGTAGACGACCGAGAGCGCTATCCGCTGATCGGGGAAGACAAACTGCACGGCGAAGAGTCCGAAGATCAGGCCAGCGCCCCAGAGCGAGAGGCGCAGATCCAGCAGGAGGATGACCGCGAAGAGTGACTGGGCCGCGGTCAGCAGTACCTCCTCGCGCTGTCGGCTATCCAGCGGCATGGGATCGAGCGCACCGAGGCTGATGGCGTAGATGAGGGGTAGCATTGCCACTAGCAGCGTCCACTGGTTGATCTTCGAGGAGACGAGCGCACCCATCGCGGCAGAAGCCGCGCGGCGCCAGGCGAAGATCGAAACGACGACGAACTCAGGCGCCTCAGAGGCGAGCGGCGCGACCCACTGGACGAGGAAGAACTCGTCGATGTGCAGCTGGTGGCCCGTCGCGACCAGCGCCTCGGCAAAGTGCTCCGCGATGAGCAGCACCAGCGCCGCTGCATAGAGCGCCAGCCCGCCCGAAAGTATACGCCGCCTGCGCGTACCGAGCGCCGCAATCGTCTGCGCGGGGCCGATCAGGTGAGGCTCCTCGGAGGGCAGCTTCGCCAGTCGCCAGAGGTAGACGAGAAACAGGGAGACGAGCACGACGAAATCGACCCATGAAAGCGTACCCTTCACGGGGATGATGAAGGCGTAGACGGTGGCCGCCAGCAGCACGACCAGCTCCAGCCCATGTGACGGCTGAAGCTCGACGGCGGTGCGTCTGGTGCGGAGGAAGTAGAGCAGCACCACCAGCGGCCACGCGACGCCGATGAGGATGCGATTGGCGCCGGTCATGTTCGCGACGGCCAGGCTCGCCTGCGTCGGGTCCTGGGCGGCCTTCCACGCGAAGGTGGCGTCCACGATGTATTCGGGCAGAATCGCAATGAGCGCAAGCATCGCCAGCGCCAGGCCCTGCGAGACGTCCAACTGAAAGACCTCGGCGGCCCATGACAGCATGAAGGCGGCTCCCACGATGGCCACGCCATAAATGATCGCCTCGGCGGCGGGCGAGACGTGATAGAGACCCAGCCGCAGTGTGAGGCCAGGCACGGTTGAGAGCGCGGCAATCGCGATGCCGAGCCACTTGCGCATGTTGACCATGTTCGCCCCCTGCCTGGGTTCGCTCGCGACACTTTGAGTCGTCAGTGTACAACAGCGCTCATAGGGTTGAGGCGGGGTCGATGTCGATGGCCCAGCCGTGGGGCAGGTCCTCATGCGCCAGCGCGTGCAACAGCGGGCGTAGCTCCGGCCCGCGGACGATCACCTGCCAGCGATACATCCCACGCAGCCGCTCCAGAAACGCGGGCGCCGGGCCGACGATGTCCGATTGCGGCAGGTCAAGCTCGCGTATCAGCGTTTCCATGCGGCCCGCGAGCGCCGTGGCCTCCACCTGCGCGGTGTAGCGGTCGCGATGGGTGAAGGTGCATTTCATGAAGCGGCGAAAGGGGGGGTAACCATAACGCTGGCGGGCGGCCACCTCGGCGCTGACAAATTCGGCGTAGTCGTGGCGCGCGGCGGACTGGATGCAGAAATGGTCGGGGTTGAACGTCTGGATCAGCGCGCGCCCAGCCTGCGCGCCACGTCCGGCGCGGCCCGCTACCTGTGTCAGCAGCTGGAACGTGCGCTCGGAGGCGCGGAAGTCTGGCAGGAAGAGCGCGATATCGGCAGAGACCACCCCCACCAGCGTCACCGCCGGGAGGTCCAGCCCTTTGGCGATCATCTGCGTGCCGACCAGGACATCGGCGCGACGCTCAGCGAAGGCGCGCAGCAACTCCTCATGCGTCTGGCGCGTTTTGGCAGTGTCGCGATCCCAGCGCAACACCCGCGCCGTCGGGAATCGCCGCTTGACCGCGCTCTCGACGCGCTCGGTCCCCAGCCCGAAGAAGCGGATGCTGGTGCTGTGGCAGATGGGGCAGACATGCGGCACGCTGGCCTTGCGCCCGCAGTAATGGCAGATGACGGCGCGCTCGCTGGCGTGGAGCGTCATCGAGATGTCGCAGTGGGTGCAGCGGACGACGTAGCCACACTCACGGCAGACGATCATGCTAGCCATGCCGCGCCGGTTCAGGAAGAGGATCGCCTGTTCGCCGCGTTCGAGCGTTTCATGCAGCGCCGTCACCAGCGGATCGCTGAGAATGCTGGTGTTGCCCTCGCGTAGCTCGGCGCGCAAGTCCACCAGCGTGACCGGTGGCAGCCCCATCGGCGGCGCATCCGAATCCCCGGCGGGCGCGCGCTCGTGCAGCTCCACCAGCGAATACTCGCCCGTTTGCGCATGCCAGTAGGACTCGACCGAGGGCGTGGCGCTGCCCAGCACGACGGTTGCCCTGGTCAGCGCGCCCAGGCGGATGGCAACGTCGCGCGCGTGGTAGGTTGGGCGGCGATCCTGCTTGTATGCGCCCTCGTGCTCCTCATCCAGGACAATCAGCCCCAGGCGCGCTATCGGCGCGAAGAGGGCGGAACGCGAGCCAAGCACGACATCCACCTCGCCCGCGTGGATACGCCGCCATTCGTCCAGCCGCTCTGCGTCGCTCAGGCCGCTATGCAGCAGCGCGACCCTGCCCGGAAACCGCCCGGCGTAGCGCTCCATCGCCTGGGGCGTAAGCGCGATTTCAGGGACGAGCACGATGCCGCGCTCCCCACGCGCCAGCGTTTCCGCTAGCGCCTGCAAATAGATCTCGGTCTTGCCGCTGCCGGTAATGCCATGGAGCAAAAAGACGTGACTTGCGCCCGGCGCGTGTGCTGCGGTACGTGATGCTGCGCGTGAGGCGGTGATGGCGGCCAGCGCGCGCGCCTGTGCCGGTGTCAGCGGGAGCGGCGTGGTCTGGGCGATAGCGCGCCCGGCCAGTGGATCATGGCGCACCGTCACCTCGTCGATGGCGATCAGCCCAGCCGCCTGTAACTCGCGCAGGGCAGTGATGGTGGCGCGGGTCAGCCGTTGCACTTCCTCCAGCCGCCAGGGCGTTGTCAAATCAGGCCGAGAGACGACATCGAGGACGGCAAGCTGACGCAACAGGCGCTCGCCTTCCCGCTCCTCACTGCGCGCGCGTTGGGCAGCGGTCTTTGCGCGGATGGTCTGTTGGCCGGTGCGTTGATCCAGGGCTGCGCGGGCGGTCTGCTGCCATGCGGCGAGTTGCGCCGCTGTTCCGGCCAGCCGGACAAGCCGCTCGCGTCGCTTCTCACGGTGAGCCGCGGGGATTTCAGTTATCAACGAAGCGTAGCCAGACGTCACCATTGCGGAGATGGCGGCGCGCGCCCGTTGCGGCCCCAGGTTCTCGCGTATCTGCATCCGGTCGAGTCGCCCGCGCTCGCGCAGCAACCCCAGCATCATCGCGGCGTCGGATGTCAAGTCCGGCGGCGCATCGGGCGCTGGCTCGACGGGCAGCAACACCTCGCGCATGCTGCTCACCAGACCCGGCGGCAACATCAGGCGCGCGGCGTCGGCCAGCGGCGTGGCGTAGTAGTCGGCGATCCACTCGGCCAGCGCGTGATGCGCCTCCGAGATGACCGGCTCGGGCAGAAGCAGGCGGCTGATCGAGCGCAGACGCGCGTAGTCCTGACTGGCGGATTCCGTGTCGGACGCGGTCAGCTCATCGCTGGCGTCGAGCGCCCAGACAATCCCGGCGATGATGCGTTCGCCAAATGGGATGGCAACCAGGTGGCCGACGGCGATGGTGGATGTCAGCGCGTCGGGGACGTGATAGCTGTAGAGGCGTTCGGCGGCGAGCCGCCCCCGCACCGCCCGTGGCGTCAGAATCTCCGCCCGCATGCGCGCCGCGCTCCCTCCCGTATCACTCTGAATGTCAGCATCTCGCTGTATTATCGCACGCACTTCGGCCCCTCTTTGTATGGGGGAGGGGTTGGGGAGGGGGCCGTGTTCAGTCGGCGACAAGGTCTACGGGGTCATCCGCGGGCAGCGCGTAGGCGGCGGGTTTCGCCAGGGGCTCGGCAGGTTTTGGTGCATGCCTCGCACGCAGTCTGCCAAGCCAATCCAGCAGCGACCCTCGGCTGGCAGACCGGAGGGGGAACAGTATCGCCGGGTGCGCGTAGGCCAGGGTATCGGTGATCGAGCGTGGCGCTGCCCGGTAGCCCGCGCGCCAGGACGATAGCTCCGCGCCGCAGATCACGAAGAGCGAGTAGGCATAGAAGAAGATGAGGACGACGAAGACAAATCCCGCCACGGTGCCGAAATGCTGTGGTTGCAGCACCTCGCGCGTATAGACCGGGAAGATGAGAATATATCCCTGCGCCAGCACAGCGCCGAGCAACGCGCCCAGCCACGTATGGCGCATCGAGACGCCACCAGGTGTCACGACGCTGTAGAGCGTGAGCAGAAGCAGGAAGTTTAGCGCGAGGCTGGTAAACAGCGCCAACGCAGCGATCAGCGGTTCGTTGCCAAGGCGCGTATGTGGGATGACGTTATGGCCCAATCCGACGTTGACGATTGGCGTAAAGGTCGCCGAGAGAATCATTGTGGGCAATGCCGCCGCGAACAGCAGGAGCATCAGCAGCGCGACGCGATTCTGGTCGAGGAATTGGCGCTGCTGGCGGCGGAAGATGACACAGAGACAGGTCTCGATGACGACGAAGAAGCGGGTACCATACCAGAGGATGACCGGAAGTCCCAGCAGGACGAGGATAAACGGCGCGTGTTCGATGGTATCGGCAAATGAGGAGACCGCCGCGGCGGTCACGCGGTCGGGCAGCAGCCGCACAATGGCGGTCACGGCCTCCTGTTCGGTACTGTCGCTGGTGATCCGCAGAAAGAGGCTAATGAGCACCAGTTCGAGGCCAAGGACGGAGAACAGGCCCATGATGCAGGTGTAGGCGAGCAGGCGCGCCAGATTCCAGCCCCAGTCCCGGTCGAATTTCTGCCAGATCGCTTTGAGCACGGCGCTATCGGTCCTTTCGCCGCTGAGATGCTCGCAATCGGGCGAATCCGTCATGGAGTACTCATCGCGTTTCCAAGAGCATATGCCTCATCGTATGTTCTGTCGAGAGTTCGTTACGTTTCTGTGAAAACTCTCAGAATGTCCCAAGGTACCATGTGGCGAACGGGTGGAGCATGCGTATGAAGCTATCTCCGCTACCAGGAGTTGTACAAGCGCTCCTGCCCCAATTGGGCGTGCCGACCGAATGGGTCACGCGCGTCGAGCCGATGGCGGGTGGCCTCTCCGGCGGGCAGGTCTATCGCCTCTGGCTGCGGCATCCTGATGGCAGCCAGGAGCGAACGCGCGTGTTGAAATATGCCGAGCCGCTAGAAGGCTGGCTGGGTGAGGTATCTGGTGATGTGCGCATTCGAGAGGCGCAGCTTGCCGCCTCTGGGCTGCTGGCCGACCTGCCGCGCGACATCGCCACGCCGACGCTTGCGGTCGCGTTTCGCGGGCCACGAGATCAGCCCGAAGGCGCGGCACTGCTGATGCGCGACGAGCAGCGCCATCTGCTGAGCAATCCGTATTGGACGCCACCTGGGACGGTTCCCGCCGATGCGCTGGCGATAGTCGACCGGCTGGCGCGGATGCATGCGCGCTACTGGAACGATCCCCGGCTCGGCGATCCCGCATTGGGGCTGATGTTGCCGGAGCATGCGCTGCTGGTGACGGGGCCGCTCGGCGTGGCGGCGCGGCTGGCCGCTGGTGATACGCTTCCCTATCTGCCGATCACCGCCGCGAGCTGGCAGACATTCTTCGAGCTTGCCGGTGAGGTTGCGGCTCAGCGTTTTCAGGCGATCATGAGCGAGCCAGAACGTATCACGCGCGCCATCAATCAGCTGCCACGGACGCTGGTGCACGGCGATGTCTGGGGGCCGAATCTCGGTTGGCTACCCGCGAACCCAGGCAGTCGGAGAAAGCGACTGCTGCTGCTCGATTGGGCGCTGGCGCTGGCTGGCCCTGCAACCTACGATCCGCTCTGGCTTGCTAGCACCTGGCTCAGTATTGACCCGACGCGCGTGCTGGCGGCCTACCGCGCCAGGTTAACCTGCGCGCTACGGATGCGCGGCATCGTGCTCGACGGCGCGACGTGGCTGGCTCTGGAGGACGCGGGCTATCTGCGGACGGCGCTCACCTGCGGCGAGGCGATGGCCCGCGCGGCGGTTACGGCTCCTGCTGGCGTGGCGCGGCGGATGGCGCTGGCGCGGCTCCGCTGGTGGATTGCGCGCGCGCTCCGGGCGGCGGAGCGGCTGGAGCGAAACGCCTAGAGCGGCTCCAAAATACCAGCAAAATGAACAAGCCTGCTCATGCGAGCAGGCTTGTGTTGGCTGAGCAACAAGGGCCACGCCAGCGTCTTACAGTTCTTTCGGAGTGAACAGCTTCCATTGCCCCTCGGAGACGACCTCGGCGGCGCCGTCAACCACTTTGATGGCGGTCTCGTCGTCGATCGCATACGCCGGACCTGCGATGTCGGCTGCCCACCTCTCCGCGGCGGCCATGGTATTCTCCGGCAGGTCCGGGTTTCCGACGTGCGGGAAGATCGAGAAGTCAACCACGCCCAGCGTCTTGTCGCCAGCCGGGGAATGCCAGGTGACAAAGTCCTCGCCGATGCGCGGGGTCATTACCATGCTCCCGCCGCTCAGTCCCACCCAGACCGTCTCGCGCAGCGACGGCAGAAGGTCTGCGAGGCCGGACGCTCGCATCCAGTGGCACAGGTATGCGGCATCGCCGCCTTCGACCAGCAGGACGTCTATCTCTCGGACCAGGGGAACCCAGCGCTCCTCATCGAGGCTGGGCAACGCAGTGAGCTCCAGAACGCCCATGGACTTCCACCCAAGGCCAACCATGGGGCACTGCGGTTCTTGTCCGCTGATGAACCGCCACGCATTGCGAGGACCGGCCATGGGGTGCCCGTAGACGGCCGTGGGAATGCAGAGGGCGTCGCACTCGGCGGTCGGTTTGCCTAGCAGCTCGACCAGCGCCTTGTGGATGCTTGCGTTCTTGATGCCCGCAGACGTGAGAAGATACTTCATCATGCCTCTCCAATGGACACTTTGACACCCTCCACGTGTGATGCCCAGGCTACTCCTGAGCTGGGTTATTGTATCGCGCTTCCCACTCTTCCTGCCGTCCCAGCGGGGTCAGATCGAGGAAGTTGTAATTCCCAAGCAGGATATCAACGCCCCGTCCAGTCGTCGAATACGAATGCAGGATCTGCTCGCCGTCACGCAGGAACACGCTCAGCCCGGGTTTTTCGCCATTCTCATCGGTGGCGTCGAAGTCGTAGTTGAAATCGCTGCCATAGGAGGAGAACCACGGCACGGTCCAGTTCATACGGGCCTTATATGCCTCAAGCTTCGCCAATGGCGCGCGTGAAACGAGGACCAGTGTGGTGTTGCTGTCATACAAACCGGACAGGCGGCTGGGAATGTTATTCGTGAAGTTCGTGCATCCCTCGCAGCCGTTCTCCCAACTCGGATCAAACATGAAGTGATAGACGATCAACTGGCGGCGGCCGTCGAAGAGATCGAGCAGGCTTGCCTTGCCGTCGGGACCGTCGAAGCTGTACTCCTTGTCAATTCGGACCATTGGCAATCTGCGACGTTCAGCATTGAGCCGGTCGCGCGCGCGGGTGGCTTCCTTCTCTTTGAGAAGCAGTTCGTTGCGCGCGGCAAGCCACTCGTCGCGTGAGACAATTCGCGGAGGGTTCATCCAGATCTCCTTGAGGTTGATGAAAGGGATCACAATTCTTCAGTCATCCACTCTACGCGTGGAGGGTTCGTGCTGTGGGCACGCCATGCAGCTTAGCAGCGGCAATCAGAGGTTGGCTTCTTCTATCTTGCTATATTGCTGCCGGGGCATGCTCAAGTTCACATCGCCAGCGCACAGCGAATCTCTTGCACCACCGTCGTGTCTGGCTCGTCGGCTAGCGCGCTTTCGAGGGCGGCGCGCGCATCTGGCCCGCCGATGCGTCCGAGCGCCCAGGCGGCGTGTCCGCGCACCAGCGGCTCCGCGTCGTGCAGCGCGTCTGATAGTGCCGGGACAGCCACGGGATCGCCGATGTTGCCGAGCGCCACACAGACGTTGCGCAGCAGCCCGCGCCGCTTCGCCCGCTTCACCGGACTATGGCGGAAGCGCTCGCGGAAGCCCTCGTCATCCAGTTTGAGCAACGGGATTAGCGCCGGACTGGAGCCGGTGACGGGTCGTGGCTGGAACATCGGGCGCTCGCCGGGTACGCCAAATTGGCCGCGCTGGCGCAGCCGCTTCTCCGCGATCAGGTTCACCGGGCAGACCTGCTGGCAGATGTCGCAGCCGAAGATATGCGTGCCAATCAGCGGACGTAGCTCCATCGGGATGCTGCCGCGAAGCTCGATGGTGAGATACGAGATGCAGCGGCGATTGTCCAGCACGTAGGGCGCGACGAAGGCGTTGGTCGGGCAGGCGTGCAGGCAGACCTCGCACTGGCCGCAGTTGGCCGCCAGCGGCTCATCCGGCGCAAGCTCCAGGCTGGTGACGACCTCCGCCAGAAAGAGCCACGAGCCCCAGCCTTTCGTTAGGATGTTGGTGTTCTTGCCGTACCAACCGAGGCCCGACCGCTGTGCGATAGCGCGGTCCACCATCCGCCCGGTATCCACGAAGACGATGGTCTTCTCATGTTCTGGCGGCGCTTGCTCGCGGATGAAGGCGGCCAGCGCATCCAGTCGCGCGCGGATGACCTCGTGGTAGTCGCCACCCCAGGCGTAGCACGAGAGCCGCCCATGCGGGTCGCCTGGTGTTGTCTCGTCGCGAGGCGCGTCGGTCAGATAGAATGCTCCCAGCGCGATGACTGACTGCGCCGTGGGCAGCAGTGCGCGCGGGTTGGCCGCGACCTCGGCGCGCTCGGCGGTGAACCAGTCGAGGCCGCCCATCAGCCCCTGGCCGATACGCTCTTTCAGCGCCGCCTCGGCGTCGGGCATCGGGTCGGCAGTGGTGAAGCGCACCAGATCGAAGCCCAGCGAGAGCGCATAGTCGCGGATGCGCTCGGTCAGATCGTTTGATTCGGTCGAATGGGCAGTGGCATGTGCCATGCGGGCGTCTCCGTGTGTGAATTAGTCCAGACAGTGCAGTATATGCCAGATATGCCAAATGGGTAACGGCGTTGCAATGTCGCGGCTCACTCACTATACTGGCGGGCACGAGGACAGGATGATGGCGACCAGGATGAAATCAGTGTCGAATCACCTGGGAGGGAAGTGCAATGAGCGATGCGAAGAGTCGGCCAGATTTGAGCGGCATCCTGGAGCAGCGCCGACGCGAGCTCAGTGACCGCCCGGACGTCAGCGCGCGCATGCGCAAGCTCTCCGCCTCGAATTCGCGGAATCCCCTTCCCCCGACGCCGCGCAAGCGTCCCACGATGCTTCGGATGCTTCTGGTTGGATTAGCGGTGGTATTGCTGCTGGCGTGCGCCATCTCCGCGGCAGTCGCGGTCGCCAGCGGCGTCTGGTTCCGCAACCAACTGAACGATCCCAGCCAGACGGCGCTTGACTTCTACAGCGCGCTGCACCAGCAGGACTACGCGCGCGCCTACGGCTTTTTCTCCGACGGCGCCAGGGCAAGCCTCTCGCAGAGCGCGTTCGCGGCCCAATTCAGCGCCTATGACTCGGTAAGTGGTATCGTGGAGTCGTACATCACCGAAGGCAACACCAAGGTTCAAGGCTCGACCGCGGTGGTGATAGTGGATGTGGTGCGCCGGGGGAACACCTCACAGGCACAGGTGCAGACGATCCATCTGGTCAATCAAAACGGAAGCTGGAAGATTGACCGGATCGAGCTAGGGAAGACGATACCGGCTCCGAATTCCTCACAGTAGCCCGACACAATAGCCCGATGCGACAGCGACCCGGGGGCGGCGCAGTGGGAGGCCAGCACATGGCGGATCGCATTCTTATCGTCTCTGGGGATATCACCCGCCTCGACGTTGATGCTATTGTCAACGCGGCCAACAGCTCGCTGCTCGGCGGCGGTGGCGTTGACGGCGCGATTCACCGGGCGGCTGGCCCGCAGTTGGTGGAGGAGTGCGCAACGCTTGGCGGCTGTCGCACCGGTGAGGCCAAGATCACGCG
>Ga0068856_100006446_pt1 | contig 11510 bp, 8 predicted proteins | sample KBSCornC62_FD_66595 | JGI IMG/M metagenome (GOLD analysis project Ga0068856, IMG submission 66595) | Corn rhizosphere microbial communities from Kellogg Biological Station, Michigan, USA - KBS Corn C6-2 | ecosystem: Host-associated > Plants > Roots > Rhizosphere > Soil ... | reverse complement strand
GCGCGCCTACATTTACAAGAACTGCGTAGAGCATCGAATCACGGGCTTGCTAACTGAGAACACCAACGAAGGCTGGCGCGACTCACTGGAAGAGATGAACGGCAATCGCGACCTCCGAGTTAAAATTGCCAATAATGCTTTCGCTTATGTTCACGAGCACTTTCACATCAAACACGCCGCTCAAGCGTGGCTCAAAACCATTTCAGAGGTTCACTAATGGTTTTTCTAACTTCAATCGCAGCTAACTATCTCGACAAAGCTAAGGTGATGGCGACTTCGCTTAAGAAGTTCCACCCGAATGATAAGTTTGTAGTTCTTCTCAACGAGAGAAAATCGGTCGTACCTGAATTCGATTGGTCTCCGTTCGACCTCGTACTGACACCTGAAGATCTTTGGCCGAGCGAATACGAAGGCGTTTTGTTTCAATACAACATCGAAGAAGCCTGCACGGCTGTGAAGCCTCAAGGCTTCATCCATGCAATGAAACACTTCCGCGACGAAGATCTTTTCATTTATATGGATCCAGATCTCTTCGTGTTCGGTCCTTTGACTGAAGTTGTCGAGGCCAGCAAGACCTACGAGATTATTTTGACTCCGCACCTGACTTATGCGGAGACCTCCTCAGAGGGTATTCTCGACAACGAGATCACGGGCGCCCTTCGTCACGGCATTTACAACTTGGGTTTCTTAGCCATTCGCCGCGGCCAACACAGCCAAGCCTATCTGGAATGGTGGGCCAACCGGCTCTACAAATATTGCTGGGCCGATTACAACTGGAATCTCTGGACCGATCAGAAGTGGAACGACCTGGCGCCTGGCTACTTCGAATCTGTAAACATCTTCAGACGCCCGGGTTACAATATCGCGCCTTGGAATATCGTCTATCGAAAAATCACCCGAGAAAATGGTGCGTATTTATGTAACGGCGAGCCTTTACGCTTCGTCCACTTTACGGGTTTCGACTCAGGCGCCAACTTGATGATGCTGAAAAAGTATTGCCCAGACGAAAACGCGGCAATTTACGAAATCAGACGTCACTACCTAGCAGCGCTCGAAGCGAACAAGCAGGCGAAAAAAGTTTCGTGGTCTTTCGGCAAATTCAAAAATGGCGATCCAATCAAAAAATGGCACCGTCACCTTTTCCGAAAATCACCTTGGGCAAACCCTTACGAAAACGAGCCGTCGGTTGCCTCGAAAACCAAATTTTTCGCCGAGACCCTATCGGGCATGTACAAGAAATCCCGCCAAGAGTTCGCAAAGCTCAACAGCACTCGTTGGTAAATTTCAGATATTAGAGTGTTCGAAAGTGAGACGTCGCATTCTTGCGATGTCTTCCATTATTAAGCAGTTGAATCTCTTCATGCATCTTAAGATTCCGTGACCGAAAAGTCGCGGTCTCTAATGAGACAAAACAAGCTCTTAGATTCACTAAGAGAGTTTAGTAAACAGATTTCTCCCCGCATTTTTCGTGAGCATCAAATAAAATAATACAGATGCGCGAAAGTGAGGGATCAGTGGAACGTCTGTCAAAATCCCGTCTTTTGATTTCTTTAGTTGGACTCGCTCTATCGGCCGCGGGCTGCGACGGAACGTCATCTGGTGATTCGACGTCAACCAATGCAGCCATACAAGAGTCTTCAGGCAATGGCGCCTGCCAATCAAATTCTAACTCGGCTGTTTCATCATTTTGTGCTTCGTCTAGCTGGCAGTCGATGGCGAAAGGCTATGCGCACATTCCACGCACGGGTTACTGGAACACAGGCTTTGCTACTTATTGGACGGGCCAAAAGATCATCACATGGGGTGACGTCGTTCAAGACAACATTACCAACGCAGGAGAGATCTACGATCCGGCTACTAATTCCTGGTCATCAATGTCCACGACTAATGCTCCTGCTGCCCGTACTGACTTCGTATCAGCATTTACAGGTTCAGAATTGTTAGTTTGGGGCGGGATGATTCCGAGCCTCTATAATGCATATTCGTTCAACGACGGCGGCGCTTACAATTTAACAACTGGGACGTGGTCAAAGATCTCTCATACGCATGCACCAAGCTCGCGCTTTGGTGCCCTGAGTGTCTGGACCGGTTCAAAGCTCATCGTTTGGGGCGGCCAACCAAACTTCTCTAATACTACATTTGTCGACGGCGGAGTTTACGACCGCCTTACAGACACTTGGTCCGCGATGAGTTTGGCAAACGCACCATCGCCTCGTCACTATACGTCTGCCGTTTGGACGGGAAAAGAAATGATCGTGTGGGGCGGCGTCGACCTAAATGATCCATTCAACCCTCTTGCGACGGGCGCGCGCTATAATCCTACAACAAATACTTGGACACCGATCTCTACGGTGGGCGCACCTTCTGGTCGAAGTGCGCATACGGCAGTTTGGACCGGCTCGAAAATGATCATTTGGGGCGGCTATGATGGGTATGCTCAACCATATCCTAACTTCCGCAGCGATAGCGCTGAATATGATCCAACCACCGATACGTGGACGACTTTAAGCTCTGCAAATGCGCCTTCTGGAAGAGTCGCCAACGGTGCCGTCTGGACAGGGTCGCGCATGATCATTTGGGGCGGCTGGGATTACGAAAACTTTTACGATTCGGGTTACTCATATGACCCAAGCCAAAACAAATGGGAAAAACTGACAGATCGTGGCGCCACTCCAAACCCAAGGGCTCAACCAACTCTCCTGTGGACGGGTCAAGCGTTATACGTTTTAGGAGGAACAACGCTTCTCAGCCTAAATTCGGATGCAGGCTCAGTATTGGGTGTACAGACTCTCACTGCGCCGACGACAACGGCAAATGCGCCATTGGGACCGCAAATCCTGTCTTCGCCTTGGACGCCGGTTGCGATGCCTTCGGGTAACGGCTGGGCGGCGACGGTATTTGGCAACGGCCTCTTCGTAGCGCTTAAACGAGGTCTCAGTGCGGTGAGTTCAGATGGCTTCAACTGGACTTCGTATCCGTGGCCCAACTCCGACGTGATGTCGCTTGCGTACGGAGACGGTCACTACGTCTCGGTTTCCCGACTCGAGTCGAACGCTCAAGTTAGCTATGACGGAATTAATTGGACTTCTCATTCAATGGGTTTAGCCAAATCGTGGACGAAGATTGCTTATGGAAACGGTCGGTTTGTTGCAGTCTCCGACGGTGCAAACTCAGGTTATCTGGCTTCTGCCGCAGCAACTGCTGTGAGCACTGATGACGGTGTAACGTGGACGCAGACTCCATTTCCTGTCGCCAATATCTCTGCATTAACGTTTGGTAACGGTAAATTCGTCGCCTTAACTAGCAATCCCTCGAGCGCGCTTACAAGTACCGATGGTACTCACTGGACATCTCAGTCACTTCCGTTTTCCGATTCGTGGCAGGACATTACTTATGGAAATGGATTCTATCTAGCTCTGGCGCATTCACCAGCTGGAACGACAACAATTGCAACAAGCCCTGATGGCGTGATTTGGAACAAGGGGGCTATATCAAGCTCTCAAGCCTGGGGACGCATCGCCTTCGGCAATGGAAAATTCGTGGCTCTTTCGTTTATGGGCAACACATCCGCCGTGAGTAGCGACGGCATAACCTGGGATCTCGCGATTACGCCAGCCGACACATATGGAATTAATAATTTGGTTTACGGAAATGGAATATTCGCGGCATTTACAACCGGCGCGGTCAATGGACTCTCCGGCTGCATGACAGCCACGTTCTAGAGACTCCTGAAAACTTAATCGGTTTATATAATTTTTAAGTAGTCGTTTACCATGTCAGTAATAGTCCTACTTTTATGTTTAACGAGTGCAGCGGAAGCGGATCTCAATTTCACCCTGTTTTTATCGAGATCATTCATAACGGAAATGAGAGAATCAGTATTTTGTTCGAAGAAAAAGCCTTCTCCAGGCTTAATTCTGTTTCCGAAGCTTCCTAAGCGGTTAGCCACAACTGGAATTGCAAAACAGTTCATCTCTGAGAGCGTGTAAGAGAACGTCTCTGGAACCTTCGATGCCAAAAGTGCCAAGTCAGGCTTCATCTCAAGAAGATCGCGCTTCATATTTTCCGGTTTATATTCCTTAACCGGGTTTAAGTTCTTAAATTGAGAGTAATACAGAATACCATCTGCCAAACATCCGTAAGGCAGAATCTCGAAGCGATCCAAGATATGAGGTATCAATCCCTTGATAAACTCATTCCCCTTATCGAGGGTAAAACGGCCCGGAATTAAAAGACGCAGCTTCCGACTGTCGGGCGCTCCGCCGAAACAATTCACCTGCTCTTCATCAATTCCGTGTGGAATGATGAAAGACGCGAGGTTTTTATAATTTGAATCCAAGCGTTCAAGATTTTCGCGGACCGACTCATCCGGATAAGCGAGCGCAGCTCCTCCCGCCCGCAGGGCCTCGTAAAATGCTCGTCTTTCTTTTATCCAGAATTCGGCGGGAAATTTTTTAAAGCGTTCAGTCATTTCATTGATGCCAACGCACTTTCGCAAAGATTCATCATCGCAGCTTTGGCAAGGGCGACCATGATAAATATTAATGGCCGGGCAATAAGGGAAATAATCATGAACGACGAAAACTTTTGGCAACGGAAACTTGAAGACTTCAAGTGAATGACCGATCACCGTCGAAACAATTAACTTCTCAATGCGATATTTTTCGAGAACGCGACCAAGTATCTTTTCGTAGCTCGGATTCCTGATATCCGTTTCTACAATCGGTTGATCCGTTTCGATCTCTTCAATGACGTTTTTAAAATTGTTTTTGTACAAGACGTAGCGTGCGCCATAATTTTCACCGTCTTTCTCACAGGAGAAGAGGTAGCAATCATGACCTTGATTTTCGGCGGCCATTGAAAAGTCATTCGACCATTTCGGAAGTCCGCCGCCCCAATCATGTGTGATGTGTAAAATCCGCATGAAACCCTCTTACCTTCGCATCACAAAGAGCGCAAAATGTCGTCAATTCGCTTTTGATAAACCCTCGCGGCATTTTCCGCGAAGAACTTATCTTGGATGTACTTACGAGCTAGCGACGTTTTCTTTTCTAATTTCTCTCGATCTGAAAAACGGACCTCTCGCATCAACTGAGCTGCCTGAGAAAGATCTGGATCAGCCCACTCCGCACCTTCCGACATATTATATTCATTCTGGCTCACTGGAATGAGCTTATAGTCGACCAAATAAGCCGTTTCGGCGTTAGCGACCTCCAGGCTGCCTGAGTAACCTGTAGAAATGACGGGCTTATTAAGAAGCATGGCTTCCGCCAAAGTCATTCCGAATCCTTCTGAGCGGTGCAGCGAGACGTAGCAATCGCAGCAGTCCATCAGTTCGATTAACTCGTTACGTGGGTAGACCTGATTGATAACTTTAATTCGTGGATCATCACCACAAAGCTCGCTGAACTGAGCTTCGTAAATCGCGTTAACGCCTTTATACATCGTCTTAATGACAAGCTGGACGTTATCCTTTGGATCCGGGAAGGCTTCTTTGAACGCCTTTACAAGACCAAATGGGTTCTTGCGGAAAACGGTCGAGTTGAAGTCGAAGAAGAACATGAACGTAAAACCGTCATTCAATCCGAACTTACGTTTATCACCCTTCACTTCTGGAAGCGGGTTCACGGTAATTGGCATGGTGTAGACCGGCAAATCACAAGCGCTTCTGAAGCCTTCGGCCGAATAATCCGAAATCGCCCAGACCTCGCTCAAGCCATCAAAGCACGAAGCGTATTTCTTATTCCAGACGTTAAATTCCCATGGAGCGAAGCCGATATTATAGATCCCGCTCGTAAATCCAGATCCGCGCAAAATCCGCGCAGTCATGTAATCCGCCAAAGGTAAACAGAATATATTTACTTTATTTTTGATTTCATTACTGACATGGGTTCCCAGGTTGATGAACGGCGAAGGATTGGGGTGCCCAGGAGGCTGAATGGAATAGAGGCTCGTCTTCTCGTTTTTTTCCTTCAAAGCGAAATAAGTGCTTCGCGCGTATTCTCCAAGACCGAACTCATTTCGCACATATCCGATAATAGTGGCCGCATCCTGCAGATTTTCTGAACGCACAAAATCAGTGAGCGGCTCGATATCCAGCAGGACCGACATGCACGGCGGCTCACCGTTCATGAGGCCCGCTTGGAGTTTCTCAAAGACACCCAAGTAGAATTCAAAAAATTTAAACTTTGGAACCTTTGATGAGTCAAAGTCGACAGAAGGGTCTTCGTTAAAAGTATCGCTTAACTTCAGCCGGCCTGTTTGACGGTCGATTTTAAACAATTCCGCGATCTGCATCGGAGAAAGAACAAATTGCTCATTTTTACCTTCATGCAGTGCCCATTGGAAAAACGCGTTTCGGCCCGCCTCATTTCGGATGTCCATGAAATGCAAATCTGGCCGGCGATACCACATGTGTAAGAAGAGATTGGAAATCAAATCTTTATATTCGCCTTCGACTTCGTGATCGAAGAAGTACATATAGTTGATTTGATAGAACAGCGCTGGATACTCCACCTTGCCGTGCAGATAGAACCAGCTTCGGAAACTCAAATTCTTATGTTCACCAGAAATCGGCACGTCAGGGCGCAACGGCTCAAGAAATTTGAGACCGGCCGTATTCCAATCTTTTGAGAAGTTCGCAGCAATCAGTTCGAGCTGTTTTTGGACGACTCCGGCCGATTCAGGATCGAACTTCGTTAATTGCAGACGGCTCAGTAGGCCTGACCAAAAATCAGAGGAGAGATGCCGGTAAGGAGCTAGCGATCTTTCGAGGGAAGTCGTTAACTCCAGCTCGTTGTAAATCGTTTCGTTCAACCACTCGACGGCCAACTTCTTTAAGAATTGCTCGCGCTTTGCAAAGCTCAATTCAGAAAGACCGGTCTTAAACAGATCCCAATTCGCTTCGATTGTTTTGAATTCTACCTGCGAAATTTCGCCCAGCTCAGCCGCGTTTCCTACCAAACCCGCGAGCTCCTTCGCGGTACGATTTTTAGGCTGATAGCGACTTAAGAGCGCCTTAATTTTTTCGGTCTCGTTGATATTCATGCGGCCTCGTTCATTTGATCTGGAGTCGAGTTCGTACGTCGCCCGATTGCATCGAAGACCGCAAAGACTCCCGGCGTGATGACTTCAATCAGGTAACGGAAAGGAACGTGATGATTCAAATAAGCAAACAAAAGGTAGAATCCCAAGCATGTAATCGCGAAGAAAAACGTCGTGATTTGTTTGGTGGAAAAGATTAGCCACAAAGACGCGAGAACAAGAAAGGCGCAAAGAGTATGGTAAACACGCGCCGTGAACAGCGAGTTTAGATCGTCTGCAAGGGCAAGAAAGCGAGGGCTTGCCTCACGTGCGGGGAATCGGTCTTTAAAATAAGCCGTCGTCTCCGGGTATGCATCGACCGCCCCTTTATCGATTCCAAAACTAAATAAACCCATCTCGGTTGCATGAATACCTTGAAGATACTTAAACGGCGCAAGAATAAACCATTTCAGTGATCGGTAAGGCCCAAGCGCTTTGAAGTTCGCAAGTGGCGACGACAAAAAACCGAGCTTGGGATTTCCCAGCGAAACCTTTCCCCAGTAAATGTCATTGCAAGGGGTGTTCTCGATGAGCTGACGTCCTTCTTCGGTACTGCAGTTTTTCTCATAGAGATCAGCCTCACAGCGAAGAGTACAAACCATTGAATTTCTAAGAACGAAGTTCGCACCATATAATTGACCTTCAGTTTTCGGATAAAACTGGGTCAACACGACATTCGTTAGCTTAATAGCCGCAAAGCAAACAACCGAGGCGAGGACAAGCTTCTTCAACAGAGGGCGTTCAATTTTTAGTCGCGTTAGGCGAAGCTTGGGCAAAACGGCCACCGCCATAATAGCTACGAAGTAAACAAGAGCCGAGTACTTCGTTTGGTAACACCAAATAGCCAAGACGGCACCGATTCCAACAACCGCTCCTAGACTCAGTTTTTCTGTCTTTCTCAAAAACCAACAGAAAAGAAGTGTCTGCAAAATGACCGAGCATTCCGCCCAAAACGAGTTGCCGATAAAGAGCCAAGCAGGAAAGACCAGGACTGCTAGCATGGCCAAAGCCATCACTTGCAGAATCAATTTTGCTTTTGGCGTTGTCTTAACGCTTTCAAGGGAACGCCAACCAATCTGCGTTAAACAGAAAAAGAGCCCTGCGGAAACACAGAAGGCATTCCAAATCACCAGCATTCGGTCAGGTTTAATTCCAAATGGATGTCCAATAAAAAAAAGTAACCGAAGAAGTAATCCAAACCCGAGAGGGTGAGACTCTCCGATTCTCGGATGCAACGCCAAATCTAAGTAGTCGTAGCTGTCGAAGGTGTAAAACGGAGGGAAAAGAAAAAAAAGAACGCCGAGAGTGATCACGAAAAGTGCGACAAACAATAAGACTCTTTGTCTACATTGACGATCGGCAAACATAACTTTCAGTTTTTGCGTAGACACCATATTGAGCCCTGATCCTGTTGTTGATCGTTAGTCGTTCGACTTTACAGTCCGTAAGCCCATTTCGAAAATATGATGGGCTCCGAGCGAAGAAGACTCGCGTTGAAAATTTAGACTTCCAGAAACTTTGGCAAACCGATCCGCCGTCGAAAGCGATCTAAACGACCGAACCGGATAATCACCATTTAGAAGAACCGAGGCGATTTGGCTACAGGCTCCGCCGTAAGGATTCAGTTCTTCAACTGCCAACACAGATTTTGAAGTCAGACTCTTAAGCAATGCCTCTGAAGGGAAAGGTTTTAACTGAGCAAGGGACAACACTTGAACGCTCAATCCCTTTGCCTTCCACATCTCGTTCGCTTTTAGAACCTCTTCGAGAATATGACCTGTGCAGACAACTGAAAGATCGGCGCCTTCGCTATACTCAAAAATCAGATTTGGAAGTTCTTTGCTGGTGCCCAGGAGGCCCTCGCGACCTTTGCCAAGCCGAACGTATTTCGGGCCCTTCACAACTTGAACGACCTTCTCGAAACAGACTTTGACCTGATGAACGTCGGCAGGATTTAAAACCGTCATGTTCGGCAAACTCCAGAGAGCCGCAACGTCTTCTAAGGCGTGATGCGTGGGCCCTAACGTGCCGTATCCGTAGCCCGCCCCGATAGCCGCAATCGTGACGTCGAGATTGTGATAGGCGATATCGTTACGGATCTGTTCAAGACATCGAAAGGAATTAAAGGGCGCAATGGAATAGGTGAAGACCTTAAATCCATCCGCTGCGACAGCCGCCGCCATCGAAGTCATAAGAGCTTCGTTGATTCCGACATTCAAATAGTGACCCGCAGGAAGATTTCTTTCCAAAGGCTCAAGAACTGAAAAGCCAAGATCCCCGGTCATAACAACGGGAGGCTGACTCGCTGTTTTCGAATAAGCCAGGATGAGATCTGCAAATGTATTTCTCATTGGCCGTATCTTTCGAACTGGTCTTTATTGATCGGCTTGTAATGTGACTCGACCGTATCTTCGACTTCAACGAGCCCCTTGGCCTTAATCGTATGTGCAATGACGACAGACGGTCCTTTTCCAAGCTTGCTTGCGTTCAATGCTTGGGCGATTTCCGATTCATTGTGACCGTCAACTTCTGCGACTCGCCAACGAAAAGCTTCGAACTTACTTTTTAGCGGATCGAGATCTAAAACATCCTTACAGCGACCGAACGATTGAATTTTGTTATAGTCGATAATAGCGACCAAGTTAGAGAGCTGATGGTGGCCGGCGAATAAGATAGCTTCCCAGTTTGACCCTTCGTCCAACTCACCGTCTGAGAGGACGCAAACATGTCGCGCCTGAGAACCGCGCAACTTCTGGGTTGAATACGCGAAGCCCGTCGTAACCGGAAGGCCGTGGCCTAGTGATCCGGTTGACCAGTGAATAAAATCGAACTTATCGCTCTTACTAGGATGTCCCCAAAGGCTCGTGCCATCCTTTAAGTACTCAGCCATGTTTGACTCGGGAAGCAGGCCATATTCGTGCGCGGTCCCGTAGAGCGCCATAGCTGCGTGACCTTTTGACAGAATCATTTTTCCTGAAGCAAAATCCGAATCACTTTCTCTTAGAGCGAAAACCGTATTTAGAATTTCCACGCAGCTGAGACTGGAGCCGACATGTGCCGATTGCGCTACATAGGACAAGCGAACAATATTTTTACGAATTGATGCCGATCTGGATTTTAGAACTGAGATCTCTTTCATCCGACCCAATCCTCACCCGGCTCGATACCAACCGTATCCGCGATAACCCAAATCGGTCGCCCTTTGACTTCGCGATAGGTTTTGCCGATGTACTCTCCAAGAATGCCAAAACCAAGAGACGTGAAACCGAGATTGAAGGTCATGAGAACAAGAGTTGTCGTAAGGCCCGGAACAATTGGTTTAAAAAAGAAATTATAGAACTGAAGAATCATGAGGAGAAATGAGCCGAAGCAAACGAACAAACCAAGATTCGTAAAAATCTTAAGCGGTTTGTCTGAAAAGTTGACCATGACCGAAACGGCAAAATTGACGAGATGATTGAAACTGGCCTTCGACTTACCCGCATAACGAGGTTTACGCTCGTATCGAAGCATCACACCGTTAAAGCCAACCCACTGCGCGAGTCCACGCATGTAGCGGTTCTTCTCTCGCAAAACATTGATCGCGCGCAAAACTTTGCGGTCGTACAACCGAAAATCGCCAGCATAGGGAACCAAAGGAATGTCAGAAATTTTCTGCACGATGTAATAGAAAACGCGAGACATATAGCGCTTCCAGGCCTTCTCGTGATCGCCCGAACCCGAGTAAATCCCGTAAACAACATCGGCGCCTTCAAGCCACTTCTTAATGAATTCTGGAATGTAGTGCGGAGGATCTTGCAAATCGCTAAAGCAGACGATCGCCGCGTCGCCGGTGCAAATTCGTAAGCCAGCGGCGATCGAGGCTTCGGAACCGAAATTTCGAGAAAACCGAATATATTTCCAGCGCGGATCTTTCGCACAGATCTCTTTTGAGAGCTTGGGCGTTGCATCGGTACTGGCGTTGTCGATCAGAATAAATTCAAAATCGATTCCGGGAACAGAACCGATCAGTTGGTCCATTTCACGTTTTACTTGGGGAAGGCTATCCTCCTCATTGTACGCCGGGATGACGACCGAAACTGTCTTCATTCTTCTTCTTTCAATTTGAGATTCAGGAAAACTTTCTTTCCCTGTTCATCGATGAAATAGGCGAAGCCGCGATCGCCAAAACTTCTCGCGCGAAGAAGATTAAGGACGTCCTTCACGCGCATTTCCTTTTCTAGATCGAGATGATCAAGTGGTTCTACCATCGATTTTTCTAGATATACCGCTTTGGACTTATCTTGAGGTCTAGGTTGGATTTTGCCGTCGCGGATGTCGCACCAGATTTCATCAAAGAGTTCTGACATTGCATCCTGCAAACGCAAATAAAGATCTTTCGCTTGATCTGAGGGTTTAACTTCAACTCGCTTCTGTCCCCAGATCGG
>Ga0068856_100006442_pt1 | contig 11515 bp, 9 predicted proteins | sample KBSCornC62_FD_66595 | JGI IMG/M metagenome (GOLD analysis project Ga0068856, IMG submission 66595) | Corn rhizosphere microbial communities from Kellogg Biological Station, Michigan, USA - KBS Corn C6-2 | ecosystem: Host-associated > Plants > Roots > Rhizosphere > Soil ... | reverse complement strand
GCGAATATACACCGGCTCCGGGCTCAGATCGTGCAGTTCCCGCAGCAGCTGCTTGCCATAAATCATTGTGGTGTAGTTCGACTCGTCATAGCCGAACCACCTGTAAATCGGCGTGTACGGCCCGACAACTTTCGCCAGATCAACCCGGATATCAACCGCGGAGGATCCACTCTGCGCGTCTCCCACCGAGGCGCCCATCCACCCGCAGATTACGAAAACCAGAATCACCCTCATCGAATTCTTCACGCCGAACCCTCCGCCCTCATTCGTCACATCAGCACCTTAAACCCTTGACTCTCCTTCTTAGGCATAAGAATATTATGCCTATGTTCAATAGGCCTAAAGAGGGAATGCCTCCCGGCGCGCTCCCCATGCTCATCCTTCGAGTCCTTCAATCAGGCTCTCTTCACGGCTACGCCATTGCCCAGCGGATTCACGTTCTCTCCAGCGAAGTGCTCGCGGTTGAAGAGGGTCTCCTCTATCCCACTCTCCAGAAGATGCTCGTAAAAGGCTGGGTCACAGCCGATTGGGGTATCTCCGAGACTAATCGCAAGGTGCGCTTCTACCGTCTCACGCCGCAGGGCCGCGCCCAGCTTAAAGCCGAATTGGCCGGATACAATCGCATCACCCAGGCCATCCAGGACATTCTTCGCACCGCATAGGAGCTTCCCCATGGGCGAACTCTGGCGCCGCATCTCATATCTCTTCAATCGCCGCCGTCTCGACGCCGAGCTCGAGTCCGACATGGAGTTCCACCGCGAAATGGCCGCCAGAGCGGGCCGCAACAACTTCGGCAACAGCCTTCGCATGCGCGAACAATCCCGCGAAGCCTGGGGTTGGACCTGGCTCGATCGCCTCCTTCAGGACCTTCAGTACGGCGCCCGCATCCTCGTCCGCTCCCCCGGATTCACCATCATGGTTGCTTTAGTGCTCGCCATCGGCATCAGCGTCAATGTATCCGCGTTTAGCCTTTTCAACATGATGGCGTTGAAGACATTGCCGATACGGGATCCTGGATCGATCGTGCGCTTGGAGCGGCGAGCTCCCAATGCCTCGACCAGCGAAATGGCGTATCCCTCCTTTGCGTTTTATCGGGACCACGCCCATGCACTCTCCGCCGCGATCGCTGTCCTTGGCATTCCCCCCATCCAGATCGATGACGACCTGCAAAACACAAGCGCATCGTTCGTCTCGCCAAACTACTTCAGCGAGCTCGGTACTCCTCCCCTGTACGGTCGCTTCTTTGAACCGGCGCTCGATGGCTCTCCCGCGTCTCAGCCCGCCGTCATCCTCAGCTACGGGCTGTGGCAGCGACGATTCAGTGCTGACCCATCGGTCGTTGGCCGCGTAATCCGCATCGGCCGCAAACCATTCACCGTTGTTGGAATCACGCCCTATACATTCGCCAGCCTCGGCGGACAGCATCCCGATCTCTGGCTGCCGATCGCGCAACAGCCTTATCTGATCGATAACAGCAAAGTGCTCGCTGACTGGAACAGCTCCAGCATTCGCATGTGGGCCCGGCTCGCGCCCGGAGTCTCGGCCAAGGCTGCTGAACAGGAACTGCGCGCCCTCACGGATGAGATTCGGAAGCAACACCATGATGCTGTCTGGGACGACGAATTCATCCACAGTTCGCCAGGGGGACATTTGCAGGTGATGCAGCCGGAGATGTATCAGGTGGCATTGATGGTCGGCATACTAACTCTCCTGATCCTTGCAGTGGCTTGTACGAATGTTGGCGGTCTGCTGCTCGCCCGAGGCATCACGCGCGAACACGAGATGGGAATACGCATCGCAATAGGAGCCAACCGCAAGCGCATCTTCCGTCAGCTCTGCACCGAAAGCATCATGCTGGCTTCTCTCGGCGCGGTGATAGGAATATTCCTCAGCTATGCGATACTGCGCGTCGCACTGACCCAGCTCGATGCGCCGAAGTGGCTCAGTCCTGTGCCGGACTGGCGAGTCTTGCTGTTCTCGATGGGAGTTATGCTGCTAGCCGCAATTTTCTTCGGCTTTGCGCCGGCACTACAGATCGCGCGGCAACGGCAGCGGAAAACCATCGCGCGGCAGATTCTTCTTGCTGCCCAGGTAGCTGCAAGTTGCGTGCTCCTGATCGTATCTGGCCTGCTGGCGCGCGCCGCTCAGCATATGCTCTTTACCGATCCCGGCTTCGGCTATGAGAACACGATCTCGATCAACCCCTATCTCGACCAGCACGGATATTCCGAGACAGCCGCCAAATCGTATCTCGACCAGATGCAGAGCCGCCTGGCTGCTCTACCGGGCGTTCACTCCATCTCTCTCGTTCGGCTCCCACCGATGGGACACATCGTGTCGCGGGAAGATACCGAGATCAACGGCCGCAAGATCAAAATCTATCCCAATTGGGTGACTCCCGGATATTTCCAGACCATGCAGATCCCGGTTCTGCTCGGCCGCACGTTTCAGTCGGGTGAAAAGCACTCCGTAATCATCAGCCGGAGCTATGCACATTTGGTCTGGGGTGGCAAAAACCCCATCGGCCAGCGCGTCCCCAATAGCGACTCAAAGGGCATCGTTATTGGGGTGGTCGGCGACGCACACATAAACGCGCTCAACGATGACGATGCGCTGGAAGCATACTACGCTGCACAGTCGGACAACATGCCAGGTATGGTGATCGTGGTCCGCTCAAGCGGACTGCCTTCGGCTGTGGAGACTGCGGCACGTTCGTTCAGCGAAAGCATTGATCCGAAGCTGCTTCCGGAGATGCACCCGCTGAAGGATCTCTACCAGGACATCACGCTGCAAATTGAACAGATCTCCGCCGTGGTGAGCCTCATCGGCATCGTGGCCGTCCTTCTTGCGGGAATTGGAATTGTCGGACTAGTGGCATTCAGTGTCTCGCAACGCACTAAGGAGATGGCGATTCGGCTGGCGTTGGGCGCGACAAAGCGAAGGCTATGCGCAGCTTTGCTCCGGCAATTCACCTGGCCCATACTTTCCGGATTACTGGCCGGTACGGCGCTGGCTGCATTTGCGTCCCGGTTTCTTCGTGTTGCGCTGTTTGGCGTAAGCAATCTTGACCCTCTTGGTTACGCCGCTGCTCTTACCGTGCTGATCGCCATCATCGCCGTCGCTGGTCTTCTGCCTGCGCGACGGGCTCTGCGGCTCGATGTCGCCCGCGCTCTTCACTATCAGTAACGATCCGGCAGGCCGCTCGCCGGATGTTACACTCCGGCGAGGACAGACATGCGAGCTACGGCAATTGAGTTCCGCCTCCGCATGGCGATCAACGTCGTCATCATCATCCTCGGTTTCTGGTCGCCATGGATCGAAGCGTGGCGAATTGGCAAGCGCATTTCACTCATCGAGTGGCTCGCACTTCAGCTCAGTCGATTCGGCATCGCATCCTTCAGCCTTGTGACCTCTAGTCTCCTGGCTCTCGCACTCCTCTTCGCCTTGGTCTCAGTTATTCTTCGCATCTCCGGCACGGCATGGCTCGGCCCCAACACTGTCAACAGCATCAACATGGTTGCAGGTCGCGTCATGGCCGACGGTCCCTATCGCTTTGTGCGCAATCCGCTCTACATCGGACTCTGGTGCATGGTTGTCGCGATGGCATTCCTTATGCCCGCCACTGGCGCACTCTTCGCAATCGCACTCGTCACGCTCTTCATGGTTCGCCTCACGCTCGGCGAGGAATCATTCCTGACCCAACGCATCGGCGAATCCTACACAGCCTATCTCCTTGCTGTTCCCCGATTCATTCCGCGGCTTCGCGGTGCGCCCGTCGCCACTGGCTCAAAACCGCACTGGCTTCGCGCTTCGCTCGCGGAACTCATGCCGATAGGCGTTTTTGTCGGCATTGTCGTCTTCGCGCGCAACTATGATCTGGCTCTCGCTGGCCGCATCATCCTGGTCTTCTTCGGCGCCTCGCTGGTCGTACGCGCCTTCCTGCCCGGGTCCATCATCAGCTCCGTGCCGGAGAGATAGTAGCTTCGCGCTTGCCCAATCTGCCAAGGTGCGTGAGTCCGAACCCATCCGAGTACTTCAGCCCGTATCCCAGCAGCCGGTCCACCCCGATGTGATTCACCCAGATCAGCGCGACTGGCAACAGCGCATTCGCGTTCAGTAGCCATCCCAGCAGTCCCAGCACTCCCGGCAGCAGATACGTGTGCGCCGCGTTGTAGTACCGCGCTCCCAGACAAGGCCGCTTCAGGTACGCCAGCATAGATAGATCCGGCGCGAGCCACAGTCCCGCAAACAGCCACCAGCTTGCACCCGTGCGCGCATACAACAGCGCAGATGCAACCGCCGCTACCAACCCCTCTAGCCTGAGCAGGATCGACACTGATCCCGTCACCGCGCCTGTACCCGATACTTGTTCAACCTGAGTTGCCATGTTCTTTGGATGTGCTCGATCTGAAAAGTTGCGCAAACTTTGCGTTCGAACAGGTCCTTAAGAGCACACGAAAAAAGGGGAAGAGCTTTCGCCCTTCCCCCAGCTTGTACTACACCCCTCAGGAAATGAGACTACTTCTTCGGCGGCGCGATGGTGTCCTTGGCCGACTTCGCCACGCGGAACTTCACCACGGTCTTCGCCTTGATCTTGATTGCCTCACCCGTCTGCGGGTTGCGGCCCATGCGCGCCTTGCGCTCTGCCTTCACCAGGCGGCCAATGCCGGGGATTACGAATACGCCGTTCTTCTTGGTCTCCTTGATTGCGGTCTCCGCAAGAAGATCAAGGAAAGCGCTTGCCTGCTTGTTCGTCAGCTCGAGCTTCTCGGCCATGTGCCGGGTCAGCCCAGTCTTTGTCATTCCAGTTGCCATGTGATGTTCTCCTTCGCTAGTTGTTGCCTGGTATCCCGCCGCCCTGCCTCTTCAGCAGACCTTCGTCAGAGAAGCCGTGGAGCGACCGCATGGGGGAGTGCGACCTTAGGCGCTTCCAACCTCGTACTTCGAAACGCCGGAGGCAACGTAATGCACGAAACCCCTTTATTCATGCGGGTTCTCGAGAACCCTGTCGTTCGTAACAATGCGGCTTGGGGCAGGGCAAAGTCAATGGAAAACTTCGGCTTTTCCACAGTTTTCTTGGGTTTTTGGCCGTTTTTAGCTCAAAAAGCCCGTTTTCACAGGGTTTCTATCCCTTTCGGGTCAGAATACTTGTAGAAACTAGCCCTTCAGCTCTCAGTGCAAACCGAAAAGCACCTTCCGCTTCGGCCCAACTGACGCCGCGATCGGCGTATTCAATGCGTCTACCATCGGTGCCAAAAGCCTGAAATGCTTCACCAGCACCTTCGAGAAGTCTTTTCGCTGTGCCGCACCCGCAGGCAGAGTCGTGCTCATGCCCCACTGCTTGCACCGAATCAGATCCATGCCAGGGTGATCAGCAGGAAATCCTTTCGGCGGCCTCGTTAGTGCCTCACCTTCGAACTCGCTGAAAATTTTCCGCACCGCCGGCTTCTTCAAAATCTTCCGAAACTCATCGTGATTCTCAAGCAGCCAGTTCCGAATCGCCGCCAATTGCTCCTTCTCCGGCATGTACGCACCCGCGGCGATGATTACTCCCTTCGGACTCACCTGGAAGTAGTAACCCGCACCCGAAGTCTTGTCGAAACCCATGTGCGTCCACCACGCAGCGACATGCGTTTTGTACGGCCGCTTGTCATGACTGAATCGTGTATCGCGATAGATCCTGAACAGGGACTTCTCCGCCGGTCGCACGTGATTCGGAGCGAAATCCATCATTGCCTCCGTCACCTTGCGCACAATCGCCAGCATCGGCGCCTTCAGCAGCGCCTCGAAATCCGCCTTGCGCGGTTGAAACCACTCGCGGTCATTGTGCTTCGCAAGATTGCGAAGAAACGCAATCGCCTCTGGCCGCAGATAAGCCGCCGGTGCTGCTGCAGAAGTCTTCGAAGTGCGTGGCATACGTGCCAGTGTAGAAAAGCGCGGGCCATAGTGCATGCACAGCCCGCGTAATTCCTGAGGAAATTAAACCAGTCACTTCACGATGACGGGCGCCCACGACTCTACCAGAGTTTGCGGGAGCATCTCGCCTCTGAGACCTGGGTTTAGTTCATTTCGGCGGAGCACTTTCGGCCCCAAGCAAAAACAATCGCCCGATAGTCGTTCGATCGAAGCCGAGCGCTGAAAGCTGAGAGCTGAAGGCTAACAGCTGTTCCTAACGAATCACCTTCAGCGCCGCCCTGAACAGCCCGTCGAAATCCCCAGCCAGCGCCTTCTCCTTCGCAACCGACTGCTCGATCGCCTTCTCCGCCGCTGGCCGCTGATATCCAAGGTTCGTCAGAGCCGACAGCACATCATCCACCGCCGGACCAGCCACCGCGCTCGGTGTGGGAGCAACAGCGAAGTCTTCCAGTTTGTCTTTCAACTCGACAACCAGCCGCTCCGCCAGCTTCCTTCCCACTCCCGGAATCCGTGTCAACTGCGCATGATCCTGCGAGCGAATTGCCTGCACCGTCCGCTCTGGCGACAATCCGCTCAGAATCTTGATGGCCAGCTTCGGTCCCACGCCGCTCACCGTGATCAGCCGTTCGAATAGCCGCTTCTCCTCGCGATCCAGAAATCCGAACAGCGCAATCTGATCCTCGCTCACCTGCGTATGAACGTGCAGCGATGTCTCCGCTCCCACGCTCGGCAGCGCCGTAAACGTCGGCACCGAAATTGCAACGTCGTACCCCACGCCGGACGCTTCAACAATGGCCTGGCCGGGTTCCTTGTGAATCAACTTGCCGCGTAGATGCGCGATCATTGAGGTCTCTTCAGTGCGAGATGTGCTCACACCATCTTACAAAACATCCGCCGCAATCTCCCGTGAGCTGATCACATTCATTTCTCGATCCACAATTTCGCTTTTCGGGTTATGCTTAGTCGATTCATCCTTGCCCAGTTTCTTCGCGTGATCGCGTCCTAAAGATGGTGCCGGCGCTTCACTCATATTGAAGATTTGCCTGCAACAGACTGAGACCAAAAACAAGACTGATCGTTGCCGTGAAATCTCCGCCCCCGGGAGAAATGGGTACATGAATAACTTCCTCGCGCTTGTGAAATCATCCCTGGCAGCACTGGGTAAATGGGCCAGCTTCGCGTATCTTCTTCGCTTCGCAATCCTGCTCTGGCTCTTTGCTCCCGTCCTCTGCATTCTCAACATGGTCAGTGCGACTCTGACGAGCGGAATCCTCGTCTGTGAAGCTTGGGAGCAATACCTCTGCGTCTCGTTCTTCCTCGTCGCCGCTGCATGCTCCGCACTGGTTCTGGCGCGCATCGCGCTGATCTACGGCCCCGAGCGGCTCGATCTGTTGACCACTCCTGACGACTGCCGCCCGCCTGCGTTGAAGAACCTCCTCGTCAATGACGACGGCAAGCGAGAGTTCCTGGCCATCTTCATCTCGCAGCTTCCCAATGTGTTTGTCTTCAGCTACCTGATCTACTTCGGCACAAACCAGGGCGTACCACCCACGCAGATTGTCCTCGGACTCATCATCGGCGCATTGCTCGCCTGCATCTTCTGGTGGAACGCGAACGCCTGGTACTACCTCACGTACAAGGCGCTCTCAAATACTCCACTCAAGTTCATCCTCGGCCAAAACGCAGCCCGCACCATCCTTTTCCCAAGAGTATTGTTCGGTTTAAATCGGGCCAACGATTCATGCCCCGGCAAAGCAACAATCGAACAGGCTCACACCGTCTTCTCCTACCCGATCTTCGCAACGATGCACAAATTCTCCGGTCTTGGTCTCTTTATAGGGCTACCCGGCTACGAGAAGAATCCAAACGCAACCTCCCTCTATGAAGCTCACAACTTTGCCATCATCTCGCTCGTTATATTCGGAGGACTGTATCTCCTGCTGTGGCCTCTGACCGCCCCCGTGGGCGCACCCGTCGCGTCCTGGATTGCCATTGCGGCCCTGGGAGCATTCATCGCCTTCGTGCTCTTCGTGTTCTGGTCAGCCAAACCTATGGCGACTAGCGGCAAGGTCGCGCATCTGAGAAAAATTCAGATCTGGAACACCGTCACCATCATTATTTTCTTTCTCACTGTCCTGTTCCTCTATCTCTTCACGCAGATTGAGCGATTCCCAATCTTCGCAACCGTCCTCATCCTTGTTATCGCCGTCAGCTGGATGCTCGGGGCACTCGCGTTCTTCTTCGATCGATACCGGGTTCCCGTCCTCACCTTGCTGCTGGTCTCGCTCGTGGTCCCGCGCATGTTTCACCTCGATCGCACTCTCTATGTCGACTCCGCTGGCCTTCACGCAGGCAATGGTCAGGAGGAGCACTATGTCTCCGTCACGTCAGCAAAGCACGATGCCTCTTCGGAATTACCCGATCCGTCTATGATCCTCCAGGACCGTCTAAAGGCCATTCAGGATGACAAGCCGCTGATCATTGTTACCGCTACCGGTGGCGGCCTCCACGCCTCAGCCTGGACTGCCACAGTCCTCGCGCATCTTGAACAAACCTTCGGGCCTGATTTCCATAAGCACCTCCTCCTCGCCAGCACTGTTTCTGGTGGCAGCGTCGGCCTTATGGCTTACCTGCGCGAACTCCACGATGGCACCCTCGACTCGCGCCAACGTCTCGCAACACTGCGTATGCAGAGCGTAGCGCAGTGCTCGAGCCTCGAAGGCGTTGGCTGGGGTCTTGTCTACTACGACTTGCCCAAGGCATTCATCCCTGTGCTTCCCTGGTTCGTTTCACCATCCTCCGGCGACGGCGACCTCGATACGAATGGCCCTGGCCGCACTCCGCTTGGAAAGGATCGCACCTGGTCGCTGCGCAAGTCATTCCTTCGCAACCTCGACGACACCTACTGCAAACATGTATGGCAGTCGGACACGAATGCCCAGGCTCATTGGAAATCGCATCAGGACACCAACAAAGTCCACTCCAAATCAACCGATCTCACGGGCAGCGGCCTCACTCTCCGAGACTTTCACGCTGGCTCGGGTCCCGCATTTACGATGAACACGACAGTCGTGGAGAGTGGCGAAAGATTTCTCTCAGCGAATTACAAGATTCCCGATTGCAAGCTCGAGGGCGAATCCCGTCCCGACTACCGCGCCCGCTCATTTCTCGAAACATTTAAGAAACGCGTCGTCGGCCAAACAGACGCCGGCTACACCGATCTCCCCATCGCAAGCGCTGCTCAACTCTCCGCCACCTTTCCCTACGTCTCCTCTGCGGCCCGAGCGCCCATGGTCGTGGACAACGCCGTCAACAGCGTGCACTTCGCCGACGGCGGATACTACGATAACGACGGCACCTCGTCTGCCATCGAATTCCTGCGCTACGCCCTCGGTCCTGCCAACTCCAACCCGCCTTCCGGCACCACACCAGAGCCTCCAAAAGCCGCAACATCTTGTCCGGCTTCCCCCGCGGTTCAGGACAAACCTCTGCGGATCCTGCTGATCGAGATCCGTAACAGCAATGGCATCTATGGCAGCGGTCCCGAATCCGAACCCGACCACAATGCCGGAACAGCACCCTGGAATCTCTTTAGTCAGGTCGGAGGCCCGCTGCTCGGTTTCTGGCAGGCCGGTCACGAGAGCATCACGCCGAGGGATCAATCCGGCCTCGAACTCCTTGAACATGCCTATGCCGGCAAGCTCATCATCCAATCACTCGTCTTCGCTGATCAGTGGTCCAATGATTCGGTCGGCACCGATCCGCTGAATTGGTCTCTAACGCCTCGGCAAAGAAAAGAGGTACACGCATCGGCGAAGCGGAGTGAGATGACAGCGCTCTACCAGCTCGCTCAGGAGTGGTTCAAGGCCTCGCCAATCGCCTGGAGCAAAGACCCGGTGCGCGACGGAGGTCCTCAAGAAGTCTCAGCCAAGTAGTCCCATGCGCTTCGCCACGCGCTCCAGCGTCTCCAGCGCGCGATCCATCTGCGCCTTCGTGTGTTCGCTTGTCAGAATCAACCGGATCCGCGCTTTCCCCTCGGGCACCGTCGGGAACGCAATCCCCGTACCCATCACGCCTTCCTCAAATAGCGCGCGCGAGTAGTCCATCGCCGCGCGTCCTTCGCCGATAATGACCGGCGTAATCGGCGTCTCAGTTGCCGGAGTGTTCACACCGCCGATGTTGAATCCGGCACGCTTGAGCTCACCTTGGAAGTACCTGGTATTCGACCACAGCCTCTCGATCCTTTCCGGCTCTTGCTCCAGAATGTCGAACGCCGCAATGCACGTCGCCGCCACCGATGGTGGATGGGAAGTCGAAAACAGAAACGGCCGCGCGCGATGGTAGAGATAGTCGATCAGGTCCTTCGATCCGCACACATAACCACCCAGCGCCCCAATTGCCTTTGATAGCGTTCCCACCTGCACATCCACACGCCCATGCATTCCAAAGTGATCAATTGACCCGCGCCCGTTCCTGCCCAGCACGCCTGAAGCATGCGCATCATCCACCATCATGATCGCACCGTACTTCTCGGCCAAAGCAGCCAGCTTGTCCACCGGCCCGATATCGCCATCCATCGAGAACACACCATCCGTGATCACGAGTTTGTGCCCCGGCTCGTTCTGCAGTTCCTTCAACAGCTCTTCGCAGTGCGCCACATCCTTGTGCCGGAACACTTTGATCTTGGCCCGCGAGAGTCGTGCCCCATCAATGATGCTGGCATGATTCAGCTCGTCTGACAGGATGAAGTCGTCCTTCCCCAGAATCGCGCTCACTGTGCCCGCATTCGCCGCGAACCCGCTCTGGAAAACAACGCAAGCCTCCACGTTCTTGAAGCACGCGATCTTCTCCTCAAGTTCCATGTGAATCCGCATTGTGCCCGCAATCGTGCGCACCGCGCCAGAACCAACTCCCAGCTCCCCCGTCGCCTTCAGCGACGCCGCAACCAGCTTGGGATGATTGGCCAGCCCAAGGTAGTTATTGCTCGCGAGGTTGATCACTTCCTTGCCGTCGTAGTGGCAAACGGGCGCCTGTTGGTCATCCAGAACGCGCAACCTGAAGTGCGTTCCCTTCGCCTTCAGCTCGTTCAATACGTCGGTCAAATAAGAAAGTTGCGGACGCGCAGCCGTATCGGTCATATCCATCACCCCAACCCCAGAAGAATACCGCGCCCGCTACCCCCAGCGCGCCCCCCGGTCTCTGCGACCCTACTCCCACGTCCTCAGTCCTACATCCCTATGTCCCTAGGCCCCTAGGTCTCTGCGTCCCTGGCTTCTGCGTCCTTCCTTTCGTCACACATTCCTTGACACCCCTATCCAACTAGGCCTAGCCTTCTATGTACCGAGAAATTTAGGGGTTCATCAGCAATGGCCAAAAACGATCTTCAGGGAACGCTCGACCTGCTTGTCCTCAAAACCCTCGATCAGAACGGCGTTCTACACGGCTACGGCATCGTTCTCCACATCCAGAGCGCTTCCAACGATCTTCTTCGCGTAGAAGAGGGCTCACTCTATCCCGCCCTACATCGCATGGAACAAAGCGGCTGGATCTCCTCCGAGTGGTCTCTCACGGAAACTAATCGTCGCGCCAAGTACTACAA
>Ga0068856_100006441_pt1 | contig 11516 bp, 9 predicted proteins | sample KBSCornC62_FD_66595 | JGI IMG/M metagenome (GOLD analysis project Ga0068856, IMG submission 66595) | Corn rhizosphere microbial communities from Kellogg Biological Station, Michigan, USA - KBS Corn C6-2 | ecosystem: Host-associated > Plants > Roots > Rhizosphere > Soil ... | reverse complement strand
CTCGCCAAATTCAATCGCATCGTCGCGATCGATCCGAAGGCGCGGACGGCGACAGTGCAAAGCGGCGTCCGCAATCTCGCCATCAGCGAGGCCGCAGCGCCGCATCGCCTGTTCTACGCCCCCGACCCGAGCAGCCAGATCGCGTGCACGATCGGCGGCAACGTCGCCGAGAATTCGGGCGGCGTCCATTGCCTCAAGTACGGCCTCACGCTGCACAACGTGCTCAAGGTGCGCGGCTTCACCGCTGCCGGCGAGGCGGTGACGTTCGGCGGCGACGCGCTCGACTCGCCGGGTCTCGACCTGCTCGCTGCGGTCGTCGGCAGCGAAGGGATGCTCGCCGTCATCTTCGAAGTCACGGTCCGGCTGCTGCCGATGCCCGAGACGGCACGCTGCATCCTGGCGAGCTTTGCCGACGTGCGCCACGCCGGCAACGCCGTCGCTGCGATCATCGCCGCCGGCATCATCCCTGCCGGCCTCGAGATGATGGACAAGCGGATGACCGCCGCGGTCGAGAGCTTCGTTCACGCCGGCTACGACCTCGATGCCGCCGCGATCCTGCTCTGCGAGAGCGACGGCACCGCTGCGGCGGTCGAGCACGAGAGCCAGCGCATGGCCGACGTCCTCGCCGCGTGCGGCGCGACGCGGATCGAGGCGAGCGAGAACGAAGCGCAGCGGCTGCGCTTCTGGAGCGGCCGCAAGAACGCTTTTCCCGCGAGCGGCCGCATCAGCCCCGACTACATGTGCATGGATTCGACGATCCCGCGCAAGCGCCTCGCCGACATGCTGACCGCGATCGCCGCGATGGAGACCACGCACCGGCTTCGCTGCGTCAACGTCTTCCACGCCGGCGACGGCAATCTGCACCCGCTGATCCTGTTCGACGCCAACGACGCCGACGAGCTGCACCGCGCCGAGGCGTTCGGCGCCGAGATCCTCGAGCTCAGCGTGGCGATGGGCGGCACCGTCACCGGCGAGCACGGGGTCGGCGTCGAGAAGCTGTCGTCGATGTGCGTGCAGTTCTCGGCCGCCGAGCGCGCGCAGATGGAAGCGATCAAGCGCGCCTTCGACCCCGACGGCCGGCTCAACCCCGGCAAGGTCATCCCGACGCTCGTGCGCTGCGCCGAGTACGGCCGCATGCACGTCAAGCGCGGCCTGCTCGCGTTCCCCGAGTTGCCCCGGTTCTAGGGTCGATCGGCGATGGACGCGGTCGCTTCGATCGTCGAGCAGGTGCGCGCTGCGCACGCCGCGGGCGAGCCGCTCAGGATCCGCGGCGGCGGCAGCAAGGATTTCTACGGCGAGACGCCGACAGGCACGCTGCTCGAGACGATCGCGCTCTGCGGCAACGCCGACCACGAGCCGACCGAGCTCGTCGTCACCGCGCCCGCGGGGATGCGGCTCGTCGAGCTCGAAGCGCAGCTCGCCGCGCACGGTCAGTGCCTCGCGTTCGAGCCGCCCCGCTTCGGTTCGTCGACGACCGTCGGCGGCATGGTCGCCGCGGGACTTTCGGGACCGTCGCGCGCCGCCGCGGGCTCGGTGCGCGACCACGTCCTCGGCGTCTCGATGGTGAGCGGCATCGGCGAGCTGCTCCAGTTCGGCGGCCGCGTCATCAAGAACGTCGCCGGCTACGACGTCTCGCGCATCGTCGTCGGCTCGCTCGGCATCCTCGGCGTCATCGTCGAGGTCTCGCTCAAGGTGATGCCGCGCGCCGAGGCCGAAGCGACCGCGAGGTTCGACTGCAAGGCTGCCGACGCGCTCGCGATGCTGCACGCGTGGGGCCAGCGGCCGTTGCCGCTCGACGCCAGCGCGTGGTGGAACGGCAACCTGATCGTTCGCCTCCGCGGTTCCGAGGCGGCCATCGCCGAAGGCGCGGCGGCAATCGGCGGCGAAGCGGTCGCGGCCGCGGACGCGAGCGCGTTCTGGCAGAGCCTGCGCGACCACACCGATCCATTCTTCGCCGCGGCGCAGGAAGCGATCGACGACCACGAGGCGACGCTCTGGCGGCTGTCGCTGCCGGCGACGGCGCCGCTGCTCGGCCTCGCCGGCGACGAGCTGATCGAATGGCACGGCGCCGAGCGCTGGCTCGCGACGGCGCTGCCCGCCGCCGACGTGCGCGCCGCGGCCGCGACGGTCGGCGGCCACGCGACGGCGTTTCGCTCGCGTACCAAGGCAGCCGGTGCGTTCGCGCCGCTGGCGCCGCCGCTGCGGGCGATCCACGAACGGCTGAAACGCGCCTTCGATCCGAAGGGCATCCTCAACCCCGGCCGCCTTTATCCGGGGCTCTGAAGAGAATCCGAACTGACATGCAGACCGCGATCGCTCCCGAGTTCACCGGCACGCCCGACGGCGTCGAAGCCGAGGCGATCCTGCGCAAGTGCGTGCACTGCGGCTTCTGCACCGCGACGTGCCCGACGTACCAGCTGCTTGGCGACGAGCTCGACGGGCCGCGCGGCCGCATCTATCTCATCAAGCAGGTCCTCGAAGGCCACGCACCGACGCGCGCGACGCAGCTCCACCTCGATCGCTGCCTGACGTGCCGAAATTGCGAAACGACGTGCCCCTCGGGCGTGCAGTACGGCAACCTCGTCGAGATCGGCCGCCGGCTCGTCGACGAGCGCGTGCCGCGTCCGCCGGCCGAGCAGGCGCTGCGCTGGACGTTGAAGGAAGGGCTGACGTCGCCGCTCTTCTCGCCGGCGATGAAACTCGGCCAGGCGGTGCGTGGCCTCCTGCCCGGTGCGTTGAAGGCCAAGGTGCCGGCGCGCGCGCCGGCGCGGGGCGATGGCTGGCCGCGCCGCGAGCATCCACGCAAGGTGCTGCTGCTCGCCGGCTGCGTGCAACCGGCGATGGCGCCGAACATCAACGCCGCCAGCGCGCGCGTGCTCGACGCTGCCGGCATCCAGACGATCGTCGCGTCCGGCGCCGGTTGTTGCGGCGCGATCCGCCTGCACACGAGCGACCACGACGGTGCGCTCGCGCAGATGCGCGCCAACATCGACGCCTGGTGGCCGCTCGTCGAGCGCGGCGACGTCGAGGCGATCGTGATGAACGCGTCGGGCTGCGGCGTGACGGTGAAGGAATACGGCCATTCGCTCGCCAACGATCCGGCCTATGCGGTCAAGGCGGGCCGGATCGCCGACGCGACGCGCGACATCGCCGAGCTGCTGCCCGATCTCGTCGCGCTGCTGAAGCCGCTCCTGGCGCTGCCGCCCGAGCGGCGCGCCCCGGCCGACACCACCCCGGCCGACGATGCACGGGGGTCGCGCCGCCTGCCGCGGATCGCGTTTCATCCGCCGTGCACCCTGCAGCACGGCCAGCGCATCCAGGGCGTCGTCGAGACGTCGCTCGCCGCGCTCGGCTTCGACGTCCGCGTCGCCGTGAACGAGGCGCACCTGTGCTGCGGGTCGGCGGGAACGTATTCGGTGCTCCATCCGGAGATCGCGAACGCGCTGCGCGACCGCAAGCTCGGCCACCTCGCGCCGCTCGGCGCGGCGACGATCGCGTCGGCGAACATCGGCTGCATCCAGCACCTGCAGAGCGGCACGACGACGCCGGTGCGCCACTGGATCGAGGTGCTCGACGACGCGCTCGCGCGATGACGCCGCGCTACCAGGAGTTCGCCGCCGACGCGGCGCTCGCAGCGCATGTCCACTGTCTGTGGTCGTTCGCGGCGAGCGAGGACGGCGGCGAGCAGGCGATCCCGCCCGACGGCCGCGCCGAGCTCATCGTGCATCGCGGCCGTCCGTACGAAGAGCGCGGCGACGACGGCCGCTGGCGTGCGCAACCTGCGCTGCTCTTCGCCGGCCAGCTGACGCGGCCGCTCGTGCTGCGCTCGCGCGGCGCGGTCGCGGTGCTCGCGGTGCGCTTCACTCCCGCCGGCGCGTGGGCGTTCGCCGGGCGCGCGATGGCCGAGTGCAACGATCGCCGCCTGCCTCTTGCCGAGCTGCATGGAAGCGCCGCTGCGCGGTCGCTCGCCGTGAGGCTCGACGCCGCAGAGGACGCAAGCGCGGCACGCGCGACGCTCGCCGACTATGTCGCTCGCCGCGTGGCGCTCAACGACGGCCGCCGCGACGCCGCCATCGAGCGCTGCGTCGATCGTCTCTACGCGAGCGAAGGTCGGGTCGCGCTCGCCGAGCTCTGCGCGCTCGCCGGCGTCGGCGAACGCCAGCTGCAGCGTCGCTTCGCCGAGGTCGTCGGCATCGCGCCGCGCACGCTCGCGGTCATCGTGCGGCTGCGCCGCGTCTTCGACGCGCTGCGCGACGCACCGTGGTCGACGTGGTCCGAGCGCGCGCAGGCGGCGGGCTTCTTCGACCACCCGCAGATGGCGCGCGACTTCCGCCGCCTGCTCGGGCGCGCGCCTTCCGAATGGGCGAAGCGCCGTGGTGGCATTGCGAAAAGCCTCGTCGACGCCGCAAGCTGACAAGGTCCGCGCGTCGCAAAGCTACAAGGCGCAGCTGCGGCCGCCGCCTATCCTCGCCACCACCGCTCGGGAATGTCATATGCGCACCGCGATCGCCCTCTTCTTCGCTGCAGCCGCCGCCACATCCGCCGTCCGCGCCGCTCCCGCCCCGAGCGAACTCGCCTGGCTGGCTGGTGATTGGCGGCTGTGCCGCGAAGGCGAGATCGTCGAGGAACGCTGGCTCGGCCCGCGCGGCGACGTTCTCCTCGGCGCCAGCCTGACGTCGTCGAAGGACGGCAAGGCGAGCTGGGAGCACCTGCGCATCGCGCGCGACGGCGACACGTGGGTGTACTGGGCGTCGCCCGAGGGCCGCACGCCGGTGCCGTTTCGCCTCGTCGAGAGCGCGCCCGGCCGCGCGGTGTTCGCCAATCCCGAGCGGCCGTTCCCGAGCCGGATCGTCTACTGGAGGGACGGGGTCGACCTGATCGCGCGCATCGAAGGCACGGTGCAGGACCGCGCCGTCGCGCGCGAGTGGCGCTATTCGCCGGGGACCGCGGCCGATTGCGTCGTTGCGGTGCGTTAACCATCAGCGGCACGCGATCGCTCTACGCTTCGTCCGCCGGCCCGTGGTGGGTGACGAAGAGTCCGTCGGGATCGACCGCGGCCTTGATCGCACGCAGCCGCGCCGCGTTGCGACCCCAGAACGCGCGCTGCCAGTCGCGCTGGAAGTAGTTGCTCTCGGCGACGTAGGCGCCGGCGTCGGGAGCGACCTTGCGCAGCGCCGCCGCGGCACGGTCGATCGCCGCCGCCTGTGCGCGCGCGAGCGCAGCGTCGGGTTCATGGCCAGCGACGCCGGGATACGCCGGCCCGCCATGCGCACCGAGGATCGCGAGCGCGAACGCGTCGAGCATCACCGGGTTGGTCGCGGTGTCGCGCGCCGCCGCGATCGCTTGCGCCGGCGCGCCCGCGAGGCCCTTGTTGAGATGGAGCGAGACAGACCAGTGCCGTGTCGCGCCGAAGACCGCGTCGGCGAGCTCGGCGCGACGTGACGCCTGCAGCAGTGCTGCCGGCAGCCAGAGCGACTCGTAGCCGTGCAGCACCTGCGCGGCCTGCGCCTGGTCGCCGGGCCAGAACACGTTCGTCGCGGGCGCGCCGGGCCGGTCGTCGCGTCTGATGAAACCGAACGTGCGCTTGAAGAGCGTCGGCGCCCAGAACGTGCGCGCGTCGGTCGAGACGATGCGCAGCGGCGAGAACTCGAGGTCGAAGTCGCTCGGGCTCGAATCGATCGCGGTGAAGAACGGCTGCCACGCTGCGACCGCCTCGCTTCGCGTCAAGCCCTGGAACACCATCGCGACCTGCAGCGTGTTGTTGCGCAGGAACCGCAACTGCTCGCCCCAGTGCGGGCCGACGAGCGTGGCGGCGCAGAAGTCGAGCGCGAGCGCGACGAGCTTGCGGTACGCGGCGTCGGAGGTCGCCCGCACCGTGATGTTGACGGCGCCGAACGTCTCGGGAAGCGGATGCACCTTCAGCGTCAGCCGCGTGACGACCGCGAAGTTGCCGCCGCCGCCGCCCTTCAGCGCCCAGAAGAGTTCCTCGTTGGCGCACGCATTGCAGATGCGGACCTTGCCGTCGGCGGTGACGACCTCGGCTTCGAGCAGGCTGCCCGCGGCGGTTCCGAACGCCTTCGAAAAGCTGCCGAAGCCACCGCTCTGCACGAGCCCGGCGACGCCGACCGTCGTGCAGCCGCCGCCTTGCACGTAGCCGCCACCCTTCGTGGTGACGGCGTCGTAGACGTTCGCCCAGACCGCGCCGGCGCCGCAATGCACGGCGCGCTGCGGCGCGACGCGGCCCGCGCAACTCGCGGGCACGAAGGCGTCGTCGATCCGGACCTCGTTCATCCGCCGCGTCCAGACGAGCAGCGAGTCGGGAGCGTTCGACGTTCCCTGGTAGCTGTGGCCGCCGCCCTTGACGACGAGCCGAACGCGACGCTCGCGCGCGAAGTCGACCGCCGCCGCGACGTCGGCGGCGTTCCGGGCGACGACCGCGTAGGCGCTCGGCGACGTCGTCCACGCGTCGACCCAGCCGTACGTCTGCGTCAGCGCGACGTCGTCGCCGATCGCCCACGGGTTGGCGGGCGAGCGAAACAGCGCGTCGCAGGTCGGCGACTGCGGGTCGTTTCGGCACGCAGCGAACGGCGACGCCACCTTGACCAGCGCGCCGCCGACCGCCGCGTTCAAGCGCTGCCAGTCGGCGTCGCTCGGCCACCCGGGATCGCCGGGACGCACGCGCGGCTTCGCGTCCGCAGCAGCGAACGCTGCGAGCGGCGCGGCACTCCCGAGCGCGACCGGCGCGGCGGCGATCGCGCCGAGCAGCCTTCGCCGCCGCTCACCTACCATTCGCCGCTTCGCTTCGCCCACGTCGCTCCATGACCGCATCGATTCCCGCGAGCCGTCGCTGGCTCGCACTCGCCGTCGTCTGTCTCGGCGTCGTCATGGTCGTGCTCGACGCGACGATCGTCAACGTCGCGCTGCCATCGATCCGCGCCGACCTCGGCTTCACCGAGGCGACGCTGGTCTGGGTCTTCAATGCCTACCTGCTGACGTGCGGCGGCTTCCTGCTGTTCGGCGGCAGGCTCGGCGACCTCTACGGCCACCGCCGCGTCTTCATGGTCGGCATCGTCGTCTTCACCGGCGCGTCGGCGGCGTGCGGGTTCGCGAACGCGCAGCTGACGCTCGTCGTCGCGCGCGCGGTGCAGGGCGTCGGCGGCGCGATCGTCGACGCGGTCGCGCTCGCGCTGCTGATGCAGCTCTTCGTCGAGGAGCGCGAGCGCGCCAAGGCGATGGGCGTCTACAGCTTCGTCTGCGCCGGCGGCGGCTCGATCGGCGTCCTGCTCGGCGGCGTTCTGACCGAGGCCTACGACTGGCATTGGGTGTTCCTCGTCAACGTGCCGATCGGCGCCGCGGTGCTGGGCCTCTGCGTCGGGCTGTTGCCGAAAGCCGACGCGGCGCGGCAGCGCGTTTCGCTCGACGTCGGCGGCGCGATCACCGTCACGGTCGCGCTGATGCTCGCGGTCTACGCGATCGTCGGCGGCAACGAGGCCGGCTGGGCATCGCCGCGCACCCTCGGCGTTCTCGCCGCGTCGGCCGTGTTGCTCGCCAGCTTCGTCGCGATCGAGGCCCGCATCGCATCGCCGCTGATGCCGCTGCGCCTGTTCCGCTCGAAGACGCTCTGCGCGGCCAATGTCATCGCCGTGCTCTGGTCGGCGGCGATGTTCGCCTGGTTCTTCCTCTCGGCGCTCTACCTGCAGCGCGTCCTCGGCTACAGCGCGATGCAGGTCGGCCTCGCGTTCCTGCCGTCGAACCTGATCATGGCGGCGTGCTCGCTCGGCATCTCGGCGTGGGTCGTGCTCCGCTTCGGCATCCGCGCGCCGCTCGTCGTCGGGCTCGTCTGCGCTGCCGCCGGCCTGGCCCTTTTCGCGCGCGCTCCGGTCGCAGGATCGTTCGTCGTCGACGTGCTGCCGGGAATGCTGCTGCTCGGCGTCGGCGCCGGGATCGCGTTCAACCCGCTGCTGCTCGCCGCGATGCGCGACGTCGACGAGAGCGAGTCGGGGCTCGCGTCGGGGATCGTCAACACCGCGTTCATGATGGGCGGCGCGCTCGGCCTCGCGGTGCTCGCGAGCCTCGCCGCGGCGCACTCGGGATCGAGCGAGACCGCCGACGTCGCGGCATTGAACGGCGGCTACCGGTTGGCGTTCGGCGTCGGTGCGTTGTGCGCAGTGCTCGCGGCTGCGGTCGCAGCGCTGCTCATCCCGCTGCGCGCGCGGCCCGAAGAAGCGCGTTCGCACGTCGCACGATCGTCGACGAGCTCGGTCGAGACGCCTTAGCGCGCGTTCGACGCCGCATCGGCGCCCGCTCAGCCTCGAAAGTGGCACGCGACGCGGTGCCCCGGCCGGCTCTCCTTCAGCACCGGGTCCTCGCTGCTGCAGATCGGGAACTGCGCGATCGGGCAGCGGGTGTGGAAGTGGCAGCCCGACGGCGGCCGGATCGGGCTCGGCACGTCGCCCTGCAGCGGAATGCGCTTGCGCTTGACCTGCGGGTCGGGGATCGGCACCGCCGCCATCAGCGCCTCGGTGTACGGATGCAGCGGCTTCGTGTAGAGCTCCTTCGCCGGCGCGATTTCGACGATGCGGCCGAGGTACATCACCGCGACGCGCGTGCTGATGTGCTCGACGACCGAGAGATCGTGGGCGATGAAGATGTAGGTGAGATGGAGCTGGCGCTGCAGGTCCTCGAGCAGATTGATCACCTGCGCCTGGATCGAGACGTCGAGCGCCGAGACCGCCTCGTCGCAGACGACGAGCTTGGGGCTGACGGCGAGCGCGCGCGCGATGCCGATCCGCTGTCGCTGGCCGCCCGAGAACTCGTGCGGGTAGCGGCGCATGTGGTCGGCGTTGAGGCCGACCGTCTCGAGCAGCTCCACGATCCGCGCCTCGTACTGGGCGCGCGTCTTCGCCAATCTGTGGATCGTCAGCGCCTCGCCGACGATCGCGCCGACCGTCATCCGCGGGTTGAGCGACGCGTACGGGTCCTGGAAGATGATCTGCATGTCGCGCGCGAGCGCACGCAGCTCGTCCTTGCCCGCCCGCGTGACGTCCTTGCCTTCGAACCAGACCTCGCCCGAGGTGGGCTCGATCAGGCGCAGGATGCAGCGGCCGGTCGTGCTCTTGCCGCAACCCGACTCGCCGACGAGGCCGAGCGTCTCGCCGGCGGCGAGCTCGAAGCTCACGCCGCTCACCGCGTGCACGGCCTCGATCTCGCGGCTGAGCAGACCGCCCTTGATCGGGAAGCGCTTGACGAGGTCCTTGACCTCGAGCAGCGGCGCGCTCACTGCGCCGCCTCCGCCGCGGACTGTGCCGCGGCCGGCACGTGGGGCGCCGGAAAGACGTCGAAGATGCAGCGCACCTTGTGGCCGGGCACCGGCTCGCGCAGCGCGGGCGTCGCGGCGACGCATTCGGCCACCGCGTAGCGGCAGCGCGCAGCGAAGCGGCAGCCTTCGGCCGGCGCGATCAGCTTGGGCACCGTGCCGGGAATCTGCTCGAGCCGCACCTTCTCGACCGCGGCGGTGTCGATGCGCGGGATCGAGCGGATCAGGCCTTGCGTGTACGGATGGCGCGGTCGCGCGAACAGCGCCTCGACCGGCGCCTCCTCGACGACCTGGCCGGCGTACATGACGACAACGCGCTGCGCGACCTCGGCGACGACACCCATCGCGTGGGTGATGAGCAGGATCGACATGCCGAGCCGCTCCTTCAGCTCGGCGAGGAGGTCGAGGATCTGCGCCTGGATCGTGACGTCGAGCGCGGTCGTCGGCTCGTCGGCGATCAGGAGCTTCGGGTTGCACGCGAGCGCCATCGCGATCATCACGCGCTGGCGCATGCCGCCCGAGAACTGGTGCGGGTAGTCGCGGACGCGCCGCTCGGGAGTCGGGATGCGGACGAGCGCGAGCATCTCGACGGCGCGGTCGAACGCGGCCTTGCGCGACATCCCTTCGTGCAGGCGCAGGCTCTCGGCGATCTGCTCGCCGACCGTATAGACAGGATTGAGCGACGTCATCGGCTCCTGGAAGACGATCGCGATCTCCTTGGCACGCACGCGCCGCATCTCCTCGCTGCCCGCGACGACGAGGTCGCGGCCCTGCCAGAGCACCTCGCCGCCGACGATCTTTCCGGGCGGCATCGGCAACAGCTTCAGGATCGTCATCGCGGTGACGGTCTTGCCGCAGCCCGACTCGCCGACCACGCTGACGGTCTCGCCGCGGTCGACCGCGACGTCGACGCCGTCGACCGCGTGCAACCAGCCGTCGTCGGTCTTGAAGTGCGTCTTCAGGCCGCGGATCTCGAGCAGGCGCCGCGCGGGAGTGCCCTCGGCGATGCGCGCTGCGCGCGACGGCGACGTCTGCAGGATCGGGCGGGGAGCTCCGGTCGCCATCACAGGACCTTGCGCGGATCGAGCGCGTCGCGCAGGCCGTCGCCGACGAAGTTGATGCACAGCACCGTGAGGAAGATCGCGGTGCCGGGGAAGAGCGCCCAGTGCGGTGCGATGTCGAGGTACTCCTTGCTGTCGAAGAGGATCCGACCCCAGGTCGGGATGTCGGGCGGAAAGCCGAGGCCGAGGAACGAGAGCGTCGACTCGAGGATGATGGCCGCTGCGACGTTGATCGTGCCGGCGACGATGACGGGGCCGAGCGCGTTCGGCAGGATGTGGCGCGTGACCTGCCGAGGCACCGAAGCGCCGAGCGCGCGCGCCGCCTCGACGAACTCCTTCTCGCGCAGCGAGAAGAACTGCGCGCGCACGAGCCGCGCGACCGACATCCAGCCGAACGCGCCGATGACGACGACGACGAGCATGAAGACGCCGATCTCGGGGCCGAACACGTTCTTCAGCGCGTCGCGGAAGAGATAGGTGAGGACGAGCAAGAGCGGCAGCAGCGGCAGCGAGAGGAAGAGGTCGGTGAGCCACATCAGCGCCGCGTCGATCGCGCCGCGCGAGATGCCGGCGACGGCACCGATCGTGACGCCGACGACCATCGACATCAGCATCGCCGACAGGCCGACGGCGAGCGAGATGCGGCCGCCGTAGAGCACCCGCGCGAAGACGTCCTGGCCGAGGTCGTCGGTGCCGAAGGGATGGTTCGCGCTCGGCGTGTTGAGACGCGCGCTGAAGTCGATGTCGTTGATCTGCACCTTCCAGACCAGCGGGCCGAAGGCGACGAGCACGACCATCAGCGCGAGGACGACGAGCCCGAGCACGGCGAGCCGGTGCCGCCTGAAGCGGCGCCACGCCTCGGCCCACGGCGAGACGCTTCGCCGCGGCCGCGCCTGCGCCTGCACGCGCGGCTCAGCGGTAGCTGATGCGGGGGTCGAGCCAGCCATAGAGGAGGTCGGCGAAGAGGTTGAAGAGGATCACCAGACACGCGAAGACGAACGTCACCGCCATCACGACCGGGGTGTCGTTGCGCTGGATCGCGTCGATCAGGAGCGAGCCGATGCCGGGCACGCGGAAGATCTGCTCGGTGACGACGGCGCCGCCGAAGACCTGCGGCATCGTCAGCGCGATGAGCGTCA
>Ga0068856_100006440_pt1 | contig 11516 bp, 12 predicted proteins | sample KBSCornC62_FD_66595 | JGI IMG/M metagenome (GOLD analysis project Ga0068856, IMG submission 66595) | Corn rhizosphere microbial communities from Kellogg Biological Station, Michigan, USA - KBS Corn C6-2 | ecosystem: Host-associated > Plants > Roots > Rhizosphere > Soil ... | reverse complement strand
GATGCTCCGCTGCAGGAGCGCGGGCTGGTTGTAGAGCGCGGTCTCGACGTTCGCGCGCGCGATCGCGGCGCGCTGCTCGGCCGCCGCGTCGCGCTCGCGCGGTGTCGCGGCGCACGCGAGAATCGCAACGCAGACGAATCCCAGCGCGGCCCATGCACGCGGTCGCTGCCCGACCGCGTCGAGCAGGCGCACGGCGCTGTCGCGCAGGCGACGCGTCACACCAGCGTGACGCGCGCGAAGCGCCGCTTGCCGGCCTGGATGATCACCGTGCGACCCGCGAGCACGGCGAGCGCCTTGTCGCTGACCACCTCGCCGTCGAGGCGCAGGCCGTGCTGCTGGATGAGACGCAGCGCCTCCGACGTCGAATCGACGATGCCCGCCTGCTTCGCAAGCTGCGCGATCGGCATGCCGGCGCCGTTGGTGTGCACCGTGACTTCCGGCATCTCGTCCGGGATGGCGCCTTGCCGGAAGCGCGCATCGAATTGCGCCAGCGCCTCTTCGGCCGCGCGCCGCGAATGGAACCGCGCCACGATCTCCTGCGCGAGCGCGACCTTCGCCTCGCGCGGGTTGCGCCCTTCGGCGCATTCGCGCTTCAGCCGTGCGATGTCCTCGGCCGCACGCAGCGAGACGAGGTCGTAGTAGCGCCACATCAGATCGTCGGAGATCGACATGAGCTTGCCGAACATCTCCGCCGGTGGCTCCGTGATGCCGACGTAGTTGTCCATCGACTTCGACATCTTGTTCACACCGTCGAGGCCTTCGAGCAACGGCAGGGTGAGGATCACCTGCGGCTCCTGGCCGTAGTGACGCTGCAGCTCGCGGCCGACCAGCAGGTTGAACTTCTGGTCGGTGCCGCCGAGCTCGACGTCGGCCTGCAGCGCCACCGAGTCGTAGCCCTGCGCCAACGGATACAGGAACTCGTGAATCGCGATCGGCTGCTCGGACTTGTAGCGCTGCGCGAAGTCCTCGCGCTCGAGCATGCGTGCGACCGTGTACTTCGCCGCGAGACGGATCATGCCGTCGGACCCGAGCGCGGTGAGCCAGGTCGAGTTGAACGCCACCTCGGTCTTGTCGCGATCGAGGATCAGGAACACCTGGTCGGTGTAGGTCCTCGCGTTGGCTTCGACTTCCTCGCGCGACAGCGCGGGGCGCGTGACGTTGCGCCCCGTGGGGTCGCCGATCATCGCGGTGAAGTCGCCGACCAGGAAGATGATGTGATGCCCGAGGTCCTGCAGCTGGCGCAGCTTGTTGAACTGCACCGTGTGGCCGAGATGCAGGTCGGGCCGGGTCGGGTCGAAGCCTTCCTTGATGCGCAGCGGCTTGCCGCGCGCGAGCTTGGTCGCGAGCTCCGTCTCGGGCAGGAGCTCGTCCGCGCCGCGCTTGAAGACTGCGATCTGATGGAGGACGTCGACGGGCATGGCTTCGCGCGAGGGCTGTGCAGCGGTGTAGAATCCGACGGCGTCGTTCAGCCGTCCGCTTCGAAGCTGCATGTCCGAGAAGAAGTTCCTGATTCTATCGCAGCGCGCCGCCGCGCTCGCCGTGCACGTCGTGCGCCGCGTGTCGCCCGCGCAGGCTGCCGGCCTCGTCGTGCTCACGCTCGCGGGTGCCGCCGCCTTCGGCTTCGCGCCCGATACGACGCTCGACGTCGTGCCCACGCACCCGGTCGTACGAACGCTTCCGCAACCCGAGATCCTCGGCAGCGAATCCTCCGCACCGCAGTACTGGCAGGAGGAGCGCGTGCTGCGGGGCGACACCATCGGAAGCCTGCTCGCCCGAGCGGGGGTTGACGATCCCGCAGCGCGCGCATTCGTGCAAAGCGATGCTGCGGCGCGCGCGCTGTATCAGTTGCGCCCGGGACGTCCCATCGAGATCGCAACCGACGGCGAAGGGCGGCTCGTCGCGCTGCGCCTGCTCGTCGGCGACGACGACGTGCTGTCGATCACGCGCGACGGCGAGCGCTTCACCGCGGCGCATGGTGCCCCCGCGAGCGACACGCGCGTGTCGGTCGCGTCGGGTGAGATCCGCTCTTCGCTGTTCGGCGCCGCGGACGACGCCGGTCTGCCGGACGCGGTCACGCTCGCGCTTGCCGACATCTTCGGCGGGGACATCGACTTCTATCACGACCTGCGGCGCGGGGATCGCTTCGCGGTGGTCTTCGAGACGCGCTACGTCGAGGGCGAGGCGGTGGCAACGGGCCGCGTGCTCGCGGCCGAGTTCGTGAACCGCGGCCAGACGTACCGCGCGCTGCTGTGGCGCACGCCCGACGGTCACGAGGCGTATTACGACGACAGCGGCCGCAGCTCGCGCAAGGCGTTCCTGCGCTCGCCCATGGAATTCTCGCGCGTGACGTCGGGCTTCACGCTCGCGCGCTTCCATCCGATCCTCAAGGCGTGGCGCGCGCATCGCGGCACCGATTTCGGCGCGCCGATCGGCACCCCGGTGCGCGCGACCGCGGATGGCAGCGTCGCCTTCGCGGGGCAGCAGACGGGCTACGGCAACGTCGTCATCCTGCGCCACGGCGCCACGTATTCGACCTTGTATGGGCACCTGTCGCGGTTCGCGCAGGGATTGCACGTCGGCGAACGCGTCCAGCAGGGCGACACGATCGCGTACGTCGGGCAGACCGGGTGGGCGACGGGCCCGCACTTGCATTACGAGTTTCGTGTCGCCGGCGAGCCGCGCGATCCGATGACCGTGGCGCTGCCCAACGCCACGCCGCTCGACGCCGCGCAGCGCGCCGCGTTCGCGAGCGCCACCGCGCCGCTGCTCCAGCAAATGGCGATGGTGCAGGCGGCCGACGACGCACGGGTCGCGCAGCGCTGAATGTCGCGCGAGCTGTACGCCGGCGTCATGTCGGGCACGAGCCTGGATGGCGTCGACGTGGTCGTCGCGGACTTCGCGCCCGGCAACGGCGCGTGCTGCGAGACGCTCGGTGCCGCGCACGTCGCCTATCCGACGATGCTGCGCGACGAGCTGCTCGCGTTGCAGACGCCCGGCACCAGCGAGCTCGCGCGCGCCGGCGCTGCCGCGAACATGCTCGCCGAGCTCTACGCGGACGGCATCGCGCGCGCGCTCCACCACGCGAAGCTGCGTCCCGAGGACATCGCGGCCGTGGGCGTTCACGGGCAGACGCTGCGCCATCGGCCGGAGCGCGGCTGGACGCTGCAGCTCAACAATCCGGCCCGCGTGGCCGAGCGCGCGGGCATGGCGGTCGTCGCCGACTTTCGCAGCCGCGACGTCGCCGCAGGCGGGCAGGGTGCGCCGCTCGTGCCGGCCTTCCATGCGGCGCTCTTCGGGCGCCCGGACCGGCATCGCGTCATCGTCAACATCGGCGGGATCGCGAATATCACGGATCTTCCGCCCGGCGGGCCGGTGAGCGGGTTCGACACCGGCCCGGGCAACGTGCTGTCGGACCAATGGTGCGCCCGCAACCGCGGCGATCCGTTCGACGCCCACGGCGAGTGGGCCGCGACCGGCTCGGTCATTCCGCAACTGCTCGAGCGCCTCCTCGACGAGCCTTTCTTCCACGAGGCGCCGCCGAAGAGCACGCACCGCGACAAGTTCAACATCGCCTGGCTGACCGAGCGGCTCCAGGCCGCCGGGTTGAAGCGCGACGGCGCGGATGTGCAGGCAACGCTGGTCGCGCTGACCGCGCGCACGATCGCCGACGCGGTTCGCCGCTACGCCGCGACGTCGACCGAGGTGCTGGTGTGCGGCGGCGGGGCGAACAATCGCACGCTCATGCGCGACCTCGCCGCCGAGCTCGCGCCGCGAAGCGTTGCCAGTACGGCGACCGAAGGCGTGCCGGTCGAGCACGTGGAGGCGCTCGCGTTCGCGTGGCTCGCGCGCGAGGCGCTGGCCGGGCGGCCGGGAAATCTACCCGCGGTGACGGGCGCGAAGGGCCCGCGGGTGCTCGGCGCCATCTATCCTAGGTGAACCAACACCCACACTTTAAAAAAACAAAGGCGGGACGATCACGCGACGCCGCTGCGCGGCGTCGCGGACGGCAGGGACTTCTTTGATGCGGCGGCGCTAAACGGAGAAGCTTGATCCGCAGCCGCAGGTGGTGGTGGCGTTCGGGTTCTTGATCACGAACTGCGCCCCCTCGAGGCCTTCCTGGTAGTCGATCTCGGCGCCGACGAGGTACTGGTAGCTCATCGGATCGATGAGCAGCGTCACGCCGTTCTTCTGCATCGCCGTGTCGTCCTCGTTGGTCACCTCGTCGAACGTGAACCCGTACTGGAAGCCCGAGCACCCGCCGCCGGAGACGAAGACGCGCAGCTTGAGGTCGGGGTTGCCTTCCTCGTCGATCAGCGATTTCACCTTGGCCGCCGCCGCATCCGTGAATACGAGGGGGGCCGGCATTTCGTTCATTGCATTCATTGAGATCACTCCGCGGTGCTCGATGCACCGATTATGCCGCCTCTCGCGATGACGCGAGGCATTTCCGCTAGTCGGCCGCGGCTCGCTTCAGTTCGACCACCGACGCCGAGCCTTGTTCGGCGTGGTTGAGGCGACCTTCCACGACCGCGCCCTGCTGCATTTCCAGGGTCCTGTACGTGACGTCGCCGCTCACCCGCGCCTTCGCCTGCAGCTCGAGGTAGTCGCGCGCCACGATGGGACCGTTCACCGCGCCGTTCACCACCACGTGCGACACCGAAACCCGACCGTCGATGCGCGCCTGCTCGCTCACCACGAGCGTTCCCGCCTGGCCGTCGGCGGTGCACACGTCGCCCTCCACGTGCCCGTCGATGCGCAGGCCGCCCGAGAACGCGACATCGCCCCGGACCACCGTGCCCGCGCCGATCAGGCTGTCGATGCGGTTCTGCGGCCCGGACCTCCTGCGCTCGAACATGTGAGGGCTCCCTACGGGTTACTCAACGTTCGCGTGGCGCGCGGGGTGGTACTTCCCTGCTCGTACACCCGGGCGGTCAGCGCCGTTACCCGTGCGCCGGCCGGGACCCGCAGCGTGCCTTCAATTCTCTGATAATACTTGAACTTGAGCGTCAGGGCGCCGGCGGCATCGGGCTGGTCCTCCGGCAGCGTGAGCGTGTGGACCGCACTCTGGCTCGGGTCGATCGGCGCGACGGTCGCCTCGAGCACCACCGAGCCGCGATAGTCCTCGCCGGGCGAGCCGCCTCGCACGACGAGCAATCCGTAGCGCCAGTTCTCGTCGTCCTGGCGCTCCAGCGTGAGCCGCGGGATGGTGAGGCCGCCCGGCTTGTTCGAATCGGCGAAGAGTTTCTGGAGGAACGCGAGCTCCTCCTTGACCTGCGCATTCTCGCCCGCGAGGTCCGTCGCCTGCCGCGACAGTGCCTCCTGCGCGCCGCGCGTCATCGCGAGGTCGCTCTCGAGCTGCGAGTTGCGGGTGCGAAGGTCGGCGGCCTCGCCCCGGTAACGCTGCACTTCGGCTTCGAGGGTGGCGATGCGCGTCTCGAGGTCGCGGCGGGTCGGTCCGCCGAGGAGCGCGCGGGCGTCGAACCAGGTCCACCACGCGACGCCGACGCCGATGAGCAGCACCAGCAGGATGACACCGCGTCCCCACCACGGGAGCCTCGTGCGCACGGCCATATGGGGCGCGGTGATGCCGAAGCTCCGGCGCACCCGGCGCCACCAGTACGGACGTGCCACGCTCGGCGATCGTCAGGGCAGCACGGGCAGGGCGGTGAGGCCCGTGGTCTCCGGAAGCCCGAACATCAGGTTCATGTTCTGGATCGCCTGGCCGGCCGCGCCCTTGACGAGGTTGTCCTCGACTGCCGTGACGAGCGCGATGTCGCTCGCCGGCGGCCGATGGACCGCGATGCGCAGCATGTTCGACGCTCGCACGCTGCGCGTATCGGGCAGCGATCCGGCCGGCATCACGTCGACGAACGGCTCGCCACGGTAGCGCCGCTCGTAGAGCGCCTGCAGGTCGACGTCGCGGTCCTTGAGCGGTGCGTAGAGCGTGGCGAAGATGCCGCGGATGATGGGCGTCAGGTGCGGCGAGAAGACGAGCTTGACGGGCGCCGCGCTCGCCCGGTTCAGCCCCTGCACGATCTCGGGAAGGTGGCGGTGTCCCCTGAGGCCGTACGCGGCGAAGTTGTCCGATGCCTCCGAGAACATGAGGTTCATCTCGGCCTTGCGGCCCGCCCCCGAGACGCCGGACTTGCAGTCGGCGATCAGGTGGTCGGTGTCGACCAGCCCGGCCTCGATCAGCGGCAGGAAGCCGAGCTGCACCGCCGTGGGATAGCACCCGGGATTGCCGACGATCCGCGCCTTGCGAATGGCTTCGCGGTTGATCTCGGGGATGCCGTACACCGCCTCGGCCAGGAGATCGGGACAGCTATGCGGCATCTTGTACCAGCGCTCGAACTCCGCCGGATCGGCGAGGCGGAAATCCGCCGCGAGGTCGATGATCTTCACGCCGGCGCCGACGAGCTCGCGGGCCTGGGCCATCGCCACGCCGTGCGGCGTGGCGAAGAACACGACGTCGCAATCGGCGAGCCGGGCCTTGTCCGGCTCGACGAAGGCGAGCTCATAGCGTCCGCGCAGGCTCGGAAACAGCTCCGCCACGCGCGTGCCGGCGTCCTTGCGCGACGTGATCGCGCGAACGTCCGCCTCGGGATGCTGCGCGAGGAGCCGCAGGAGCTCCACGCCCGTATAGCCGGTGCCGCCGACGATGCCGATCCTGATCATTGCCGTACCTCGCGAAAGCCCATTCTAGCGTGCAACAAAAAGGCCGCCTGGAAGGCGGCCTTTTCGCTCGGGAAAGCGCCGGTCAGCGCTTCGAGAACTGCTTGCGGCGGCGCGCCTTGTGGAGGCCGACCTTCTTTCGCTCGACTTCACGCGCGTCGCGCGTGACGAGGCCCGCCTTGGAGAGCGTCGGCTTGAGCTGCGCGTCGTAATCGATCAGCGCGCGCGTGATGCCGTGGCGCACCGCGCCGGCCTGGCCGGACTCGCCACCGCCGTTGACGTTGACCATGATGTCGAACGTCTTCTCGTGGTTGGTGAGCACGAGCGGCTGGCGCACCACCATGCGGCCGGTGTCGCGCGAGAAGAATTCGTCCACCGGCTTGTCGTTGACGACGAACTGGCCGGAGCCCTGCTTGATGAACACGCGGGCCACCGACGTCTTGCGCCGGCCGGTGCCGTAGTAATAGTTGCCGATCATGTGTTGGGATTCAGTGGAGTTCGAGCACCTTGGGTTGCTGGGCGGTATGCGGGTGCGACGGCCCCGCGTAGCACTTCAGCTTCTTCAGCATGGCGTAACCGAGCGGCCCCTTGGGGAGCATGCCCTTGACCGCCTTTTCCAGCGCACGGCCGGGGAAGCGCGCCTGCATCTTGCCGAACGACGTGGTCGAGATGCCGCCGGGATAGCCGCTGTGGCGGTGATAGAGCTTGTCCTCGGCCTTGTTGCCGGTCACGCGGATCTTCTCGACGTTGGTCACGACGATGAAATCGCCGGTGTCCATGTGCGGCGTATAGATCGGCTTGTGCTTGCCGCGCAGGCGGCGGGCGATCTCGGCGGCGAGCCGCCCCAGCACCTTGTCGCTGCCGTCCACCACGTACCACTCCCGCGTGATGTCCGAGGGCTTGGCGGAAAAGGTCTTCATGTGTTTCCCGGGAAGTTCGAGCCCGGGAATCCCGGGCGCAGCAAAGCCTGCGATTTTACTACGATCGCCGCGTCGAGGGCAACGAGGCGGATAAAAAATGGCCCGGTCGAGGACCGGGCCGGAGGATTCCACCATAGGAGGAGAATGGAGGAATTGGTCCGCGGTGCCGAAGGAGGAGGATCGGCGCGCCGCGAACGTGATCAATATTGCTATATTGCGCTGCACAATGCAAGACGCATAAGCGGGGAAAATTCACCTCAACTCTCGCACTGTGCCGCGCCGGCAACACTGCCGGTGTCGGCCGCGGCCTCGTAACCTCTCGTCAAACTCATGAAAATACGCGTCAAATGGATCGAAGGCGTCACTTTCATCGCCGAGACCGGAAGCGGTCATGCCGTCGTGGTCGACGGCGCGCCGGAGGCGGGCGGGCGCAACCTGGGCATGCGCCCCATGGAAATGGTGCTCGCCGGTACCGCGGCCTGCAGCGCTTTCGACGTGGTCTGGATCCTGCGCAAGGCGCGCCAGCCGGTAGCCGATTGCGTCGTCGAGGCGCAGGCCGACCGGGCCGCCGAGGACCCGAAGGTATTCACCCGCATCCACCTGGTCTACCGCGTGACCGGCAACGGTCTCGACGCGCGGCAGGTCGAGCGGGCGGTCAAGCTTTCCAAGGACAAGTACTGCTCGGCAACCGCCATGATGGCGAAGACGGCGGAGATCACCTTCGAGATCGTCCTCGACGAGCTCGCCGGAAACGCGGCGTCGCCTAGTTGACGCCCCCGGGTACGTGGACGAGACCGTGCACCTGCACGTCGGCCACTGCGGTGTAGCGCTTGCCCGCCTTGTCGCGGAAGCGCAGCGTGACCGGCACGGGCGTTCCGTTCACGAGCGGCTTCTTCACGCCCACGAGGCGCAGGTGGCTGCCCTTGTAGGCGAGGCGCAGCGGCGCCCCGGCGGGAACCGCGAGCACCTTCACGACCTTGCCAGGATCGGTGCCGTCGGTGCGCTCGACCACGACGATCTCCACCTTGCGTGCGAGCGGCGTGCTCGCTCCGACCAGCTGCAGCGGCGCGTCGCTCCGGATGTCGACGTACGCGCTCGCCGCCTCGCCCGGGTCCGCCGGACGCATCCAGGCCGACGACAGCGCGATGTCGACCGCGTACGCCGGCAACGCGAGCAGCGTTGCGATGCATGCAACGACGACGCGCTTCATGTCGGGTCGCGCAGCAGGCGGATGAGGCTCGAGGTGTCCCAGCGTCCACCGCCGCGCGCCTGCACGCGACTGTAGAGCTGGTCGACGAGCGCGGTGATGGGAAGCGCCGCGGCGTTGCGGCGCGACTCGTCGAGGCAGATCGCGAGATCCTTGCGCATCCAGTCGACGGCGAAGCCGAAATCGAAGCGATCCTCGACCATGGTCTTGCCGCGGTTGTCCATCTGCCATGACTGCGCCGCGCCCTTGCCGATCACGTCGAGGACGAGCAGCGGATCGAGCCCCGCCTTCTGCGCGAAGTTGATTCCTTCGGACAACGCCTGGACCAGGCCCGCGATGCAGATCTGGTTCACCATCTTGGTGAGCTGGCCCGCGCCCGGACCACCCATGAGCGTCACTGCGCGGCCGTAATGCGCGAGGAGCGGCTGCGCGCGCGCGAAGGGATCGGCGTCGCCGCCGACCATGATCGTGAGCTTGCCGTTCTCCGCGCCGGCCTGTCCGCCGGAAACCGGCGCATCGAGGAAGGCGACGCCTTTTTCGCGGGCCGCGCGATGCATCTCGCGCGCGACTTCGGCCGAAGCGGTCGTGTGATCGACCAGGATCGCGTCCGACGTCATGCCGCGCAGCGCGTCCGAGGCGACGGCGCGCACGTCGTCGTCGTTGCCGACGCACATCATCACCATCTCCGCGCCTTCCGCCGCCTGCGCAGCCGAGGGCGCGCTCCGGCCGCCGTGCTTCGCCACCCATTGCGCGGCCTTGGATGGCGTGCGGTTGTAGACGGTGACGCGATGACCTGCAGTGGCGAGATGGCCCGCCATCGGAAAGCCCATCACGCCGAGGCCGAGGAATGCGATCTGCTTGCTCATGGGATTCTGAAGTCGATGAGGATCATGCGGTCGCGTCGAGCGCGCGCACGGCCGCGCGTGCGGCAGCGATCGCCTCGCGCACGCGCGCGGGAGCGGTGCCGCCGGCATGGTTCCGGCTCGCAACCGAGCCTTCCAGCGTGAGCACCGCGTAGACGTCCTGGCCGATCAGCGCGCTGTGCCGCTGCAGCGCCTCGAGCGGAACATCGGCCAGATCCGTTCCTGCCGCCTCGGCGTCGCGCACGGCGCGCGCGACCGCTTCGTGCGCATCGCGAAACGGCACGCCCTTGCGCACGAGGTAGTCTGCGAGGTCGGTCGCCGTGGCATGCCCTTCGCGCGCCGCCGCGCGCATGCGCTCGGGATGCACGGTCAGGCCCGTGGCGACGAGGTCGGCAGCGATCGCGAGCACGTCGCCCAGCGTGTCGACGGTGTCGAACAGCGGCTCCTTGTCTTCCTGATTGTCCTTGTTGTACGCGAGCGGCTGCGCCTTCATGAGCATCAGCAGCGCGGTGACGTGACCGGCGACACGCGCCGACTTGCCCCGGATCAGCTCCGCGACGTCGGGGTTCTTCTTCTGCGGCATGATCGAGCTGCCGGTCGAGAAGCGATCCGACAGCGCGACGAAGCCGAATCGGGGATTCGACCACAGCACGATCTCTTCGGCGAAGCGCGACAGGTGCATCATCGCGAGCGCCGCCGCGGCCACGAACTCGATCGCGAAGTCGCGATCGCTGACGGCGTCGAGCGAGTTCGGGCACAGCGCCTCGAAGCCGAGCGCGCGAGCGACGGCGTGACGATCGATCGGATAGCTCGTGCCCGCGAGGGCCGCGCTGCCGAGCGGCAGGCGGTTGACGCGCGCGCGGCACTCGATCAGGCGCTCGGCGTCGCGCGCGAGCATCGCGTCGTACGCCATGAGGTGATGGCCGAACGTCACCGGCTGCGCCACCTGCAGGTGCGTGTACCCCGGCATGATGGTGTCGGCGTGCCGCTCGGCGAGATCGAGCAGCGCTTCGCGCAGCGCGCCGGTCTTCTTGACAAGATCGTCGATCGCCTCACGCAGCCACAGGCGCACGTCGGTTGCGACCTGGTCGTTGCGCGAGCGCGCGGTGTGCAGGCGCTTGCCCGCGTCGCCGATGCGCTCGGTGAGCCGGCGCTCGATGTTGAAATGCACGTCCTCCAGCGCGCGCGACCACTCGAAGCGTCCTTGCGCGATCTCCTCGGCGATCGCGGCGAGGCCCTGCTCGATCGCCGCGAGGTCGACAGGCGGAAGAATCCCCTGCGCCGCCAGCATGCGTGCATGGGCGAGCGAGCCCGCGATGTCGACCTCGGCGAGGCGCCGGTCGACGTCGACGGACGCGTTGAAGCGCTGCATGCGCTCGGACATCGGCTCCCCGAAGCGGCCTGACCAAGTGCCGCCGGACGGCAGTGCCGCGTCGGAAATCGGCGGTTCGGGGGACCGGGTGGGCGGCGGCGGCGGCTTGTCGGCGGGCATGCGTTTCGACCGTAAACGTGCGGTTCGGCGGCCAATCCGGCCCTTGCCGCGCTTTTCGGCAGGCGCTTTGCGAGGAGAAACGGGCGGCCGACGCGAGGGCAGAGGGCTCCCGGCGGCTGCATGCGGCGCTGCGCAACCGCTTGTCGCCGATGCCCGGCACAGTGCTTGCATGCCCGCGCCGCTATGCAGGGAATTATAAGACAAAAACCGGAGCTGCCCGCGCTGCCGGACCTGCGCAACCTCGGAACGATCCTCCGCATCTTGCTGGCGGTGAACGGGGCGGCGCTGGTCGTCGCGCTCGCGCGCGCCCCGCGTCTTGCGCAGGTGATCGGCGAATGGGTGTCGCTCACCGGATTCGTCGA
>Ga0068856_100006438_pt1 | contig 11518 bp, 11 predicted proteins | sample KBSCornC62_FD_66595 | JGI IMG/M metagenome (GOLD analysis project Ga0068856, IMG submission 66595) | Corn rhizosphere microbial communities from Kellogg Biological Station, Michigan, USA - KBS Corn C6-2 | ecosystem: Host-associated > Plants > Roots > Rhizosphere > Soil ... | reverse complement strand
GGCGATGCCCGTGGGGCGGCCCGGGTGCAGGTGGCGGCCGGGCGAGCGCGGGGATCGTGGGCGTTTTTCGCCCGAGCGATCGGATCTGCGATCGAGGGATGGACGATTGGACTTGAAACGTCTAGGGGTGTGGTTGAGGGGTGGTGGATCTTGGGCCTGGGTGATCACGGCGCGGGTGCGGGCACAATGTCGCCCGTGTGGTCGGAGCAGGCGTGGGGCGCTGTGCGAGACGTGATCGCCCTCGACGGGCCGTCGGGGACCGGAAAGTCGACCGTCGCTCGCGGGTTGGCCCGCCGGCTCGGATTCCGTTACCTCGACACCGGTGCGATGTACCGGGCCGTGACCTGGGCGGTGTTGCGGGACGGGGTCGACCCGGAGGACGCGGCCGCTGTCACGGAGCTCGCGGCCCGGACGCGGATCAGCGTGACCACCGAGCCGGACCACCAGCACGTGACGGTGGACGGACGCTCGGTCGACGGGGAGATCCGGTCCAAGGCCGTCACCACGGCCGTCAGCCCCGTGTCCGCCATCCCCGAGGTCAGGGCGCTGCTCGTCGCACAGCAGCGTGAGTTGATCGGCTCCGGCTCCGGCGCCGTCGTCGTGGAGGGACGGGACATCGGAACCGTTGTCGCGCCGGATGCGCCGCTGAAGATCTTCCTGACCGCCTCGGTCGACGCGAGAGCCACGCGGCGGTCCCGCCAGGACGGCACCGATCGGGTGGGCACGGCGGCAGACCTCGATCGGCGGGACACGTACGACAGTGGCCGTGCACACAGTCCGCTGCGGGCCGCCGATGACGCTGTCCACGTCGACACGACGAGTATGGACATCGACGAGGTGATCCAGCACCTTGTCGATTTGGCTGTAGAGCGGGAAATCGCCTGCACTGACGCGCACCGCGGCACATGAGCCGGAGGTAGGCGTCGGCGACCTGCGCGGAACTCGGGCCCTGCGACGGGTTCTCGATCGTGCGTTGACTCGGGTCACCGTCGTGGGTGGGGCCGGAGAGCGGGCCGGCGCTGCTCGCGGTGAACCACACGGCGCCCCTCGCACCGGCCGGCGATCCTGGCGGCGTTCGGCGATCCGCTTCGGTTGCCCGGCGGACCGGCGGCACGGCGTACCGTTGCCGCTGCCGCCGACGAGATCCACCGCGCGCTCGCGGCCCACGTCGCCGCCACGCGCCCGGCGCCCACACAACCGGAGAGAGACCAGCCATGACCCTCGCCGAGGACACCGAGGACGTCCTCGACCTGCCCGTGCTCGCCGTCGTCGGCCGGCCGAACGTCGGCAAGTCGACCCTGGTGAACCGGATCCTGGGACGCCGTGAGGCGGTCGTGCAGGACGTGCCGGGCGTGACCCGGGACCGCGTCGCGTACGACGCGCAGTGGTCGGGTCGGCGGTTCACGGTGGTCGACACCGGGGGCTGGGAGCCGGACGCCAAGGGATTCCAGGCCAGGGTCGCCGCCCAGGCCGAGCAGGCCATGCGCACCGCCGATGCCGTCCTGCTGGTCGTCGACGCCAGCGTCGGCGCGACCGCGACCGACGAGTCGGTGGCCAGGGTGCTCCTTCGCGGCGGGAAGCCGGTCGTGCTCGCCGCGAACAAGGTGGACGACGAGCGCACCGAGCCGGAGGCCGCCTCGCTCTGGTCGCTGGGGCTGGGGGAGCCGCGCCCGGTCAGTGCCCTGCACGGCCGCGGTGCCGGCGACCTGCTCGACGCGATCCTCGAGGCGTTGCCCGAGGCCCCGCAGGACCGGGACGACGTCGAGAGCGGTCCGCGCCGGGTCGCGCTGGTCGGCCGGCCGAACGTCGGCAAGTCGAGCTTGCTCAACCGGCTGACCGGCGAGGACCGGGCAATGGTCGACCCGGTGGCCGGTACGACCGTCGATCCGGTCGACTCGCTGGTGGAGATCGGTCAAGAGACCTGGCGGTTTGTCGATACGGCGGGCTTGCGACGGCGGGTGGCGCACGCGAGCGGAGCCGAGTACTACGCGTCGCTCCGCACCACGGCCGCGATCGAGGCGGCCGAGGTCGCCGTCGTGCTCATCGACGCGAGTGAGCCGATCAGCGAGCAGGACCAGCGGGTCATCGGCGCGGTCATCGAGGCCGGGCGGGCGCTGGTGATCGCGTTCAACAAGTGGGACCTCGTCGACGCCGACCGGCGGCGGCAGCTGGACAAGGAGATCGACCGCGAGCTGCTGCGCGTTCGCTGGGCGCCTCGGGTGAACGTCTCCGCGACGACCGGTCGGAGTGTCGACAAGCTCGCCCCGGCATTGCACACCGCGCTCGAGTCCTGGGAGCGGCGGGTGCCCACCGGACGGCTCAACAGCTGGCTGGGCGAGTTGATCGCGGCGACGCCGCCGCCGGTGCGTGGGGGCAAGCAGCCGCGGGTCCTGTTCGCCACCCAGGCCGGCACCCGGCCGCCGCGGTTCGTGCTGTTCACGACCGGCTTCCTGGAGCCGGCGTACCGGCGGTTCGTGGAGCGGCGGCTGCGCGAGGACTTCGGCTTCCCAGGGTCGCCGGTCGAGGTCGCGGTGCGGGTACGAGAGCGGCGCAAGTAGGCGCGCCGAGAAGATCCACGTTGGATCCACGTGAAACCTCGATGAAAGTCCCATCCTCCGGTGCAGGTGCAGACGTCCGACCGGTCCGACGTGCGCTGAGGGCGGCCGGCGCTGCGGTAGGCTCAAGGCCGCGCTCGAGAGGGTGCGGATCGGGACGTGGCGCAGTTTGGTAGCGCACCTGACTGGGGGTCAGGGGGTCGCAGGTTCAAATCCTGTCGTCCCGACAGGCAATGCGACGCCGAGGAGGACGGGGGTGCCGCCGAGGAGCGGGGAGCCGATGACGGCCACCCGGGGCGCTGCCCCCACCGACCGGGTCTTCACGATCCCCAACGTCCTGTCGATCCTGCGATTGGCCGGCGTACCGGTCTTCCTCTGGTTGCTGCTCGGCCCTCAGGCTGACCTGATCGCCTTGCTGGTGCTCGCGTTCGCCGGCATCACCGACTACCTCGACGGCAAGATCGCCCGGGCGCTCGGCCAGACCAGCAAGCTCGGCGTCGTCCTCGACCCGGCCGCGGACCGGCTCTACATCCTGGCCACCCTGGTCGCGTTCGTGCTGCGGGACATCATCCCGTGGTGGCTGGCGGTGATCATCATCGGCCGCGACGTACTGCTGGCGCCGGGTGTCTGGCTGCTGCGCCGGCACGGGATCGCCCCGCTCAATGTGAGCTACCTCGGCAAGTCGGCCACCTTCTGCCTGCTGTACGCGTTCCCGCTGCTGCTCATCGGCGCACACGACTGGGCCGTGTCGGACGTGGCCCGACCGCTCGCGTGGGCGTTCGTCTGGTGGGGGACGGTGTTCTATCTGCTCTCCGGCGTGCTCTACGGGATGCAGGTGGTCAAGGTGCTGAGGACCGACGACACGGCGGCGGCCGGGTGATCAGAGGCAAGGGCGAGCACGCCGAGGGAGCGCCGGACCCCATCGTCCGCCGCGCCCTCGAGCTGCGCGGGGACGAGCACACCAGCCACCGGCCACGGATCGGCAACATGTCGACTTCGCTACTGGTCGAGCTGTTCACAGATCACCTCGACAAGGGGTATGCCGCGGCGGCTCGTCGACGAAAGGACGAGTCGCCGAAGGGACGCAGGCGGGCGACCGCGATCCTCGCCGTGGGGCTGCTCCTGCTGGGCTTCGTGCTCGCCGCGGCGTACCGGGCGACGTTGCGGCAGGCGCCGGACTCCGAGCGGGCTCGGCAGGCGCTCGTGCAGGACGTCCAGAGCGGGTCGGCGCTGTCCGACGCGCTGCAGCGCCGGGCCCAGCAACTGTCCGGGCAGCTGTCCCGGGAACGAGACTCGGCGCTGACCGAGAGCCGGGCCGGCGACCGCACCGCGGCCGACGTACGCCGGCTGGAGGCGGCGGCGGCGCAGCGAGCGGTGCACGGGCCCGGGATCGCCGTCGTCGTCGGCGACGCCTCCGGGACCGAGCAGGTCGACCCGAACACCGGTCAGCGGGTGCCGGTGCCCGCCGACGACACCGGCCGGATCCAGGATCGGGACCTGCAGAGCCTGGTGAACGCGCTCTGGGCGGCCGGCGCGGAGGCGGTCTCGGTGGGCGGCCAGCGACTCGCGCCGACCACGACCATCCGGGCAGCCGGTGAGGCGATCCTTGTCGATCTCCGGCCGGTGCAGAGTCCGTACACGCTGGCGGCCGTGGGCGATCCGGCCACGCTGCTGCCGCGCTTCGCCGACAGCGACGCGGCCCGGCGGTTCCAGTCGTACACCGGGCTGTACGGGATCCAGTTCACCGTGCGAGCGGCGAAGGACCTGCGACTGCCGGCGGCGACCGACCCCGACCTGCGGTACGCCTCGCCGGTGGCGGCGCCGACTACTGTGTCGGGTTCCACGCCGGGTTCGGCTCCGGCGCCGCGACCCTCCGGAGGTGGACGGTGATCCCCGCGCTCGCGCTCGTGGCCGGCGTGGCGCTCGGGCTGGTGTTCGAGCCGGTGGTGCCGCTGTGGCTGCAGCCGTACCTGCCGATCGCGGTGGTGGCGGCGCTCGACGCGATGTTCGGCGGGATCCGGGCGCGGCTGGACGGGATCTTCGACGCCAAGGTGTTCGTCGTGTCGTTCGTCTCGAACGTGCTCGTGGCGGCGCTGATCGTGTTCCTCGGTGACAAGCTCGGGGTCGGCGCGCAGCTGTCCACCGGGGTGGTGGTCGTGCTCGGGATCCGCATCTTCGGCAATGCGGCGGCGATCCGTCGCCACCTCTTCCGGGCATGAGTACGGACAAAGAGTCCCACCCTCGATCCGAGGATGAGACTCCGTTGCCGCGGGAGACCACGACCTCGGAGGGCGCGAGTCCGCCTGGGACGGTCCAGCATGAGGACGCGGGCGGAGAGCGGAGCGAGAAGAACTTCGACGGGTTGTTGCCGCCGGTGGCCGCCTACGACGAACCGGGCGGTGAAGAGGCGCGGGACGCGCGGCCCTGGGCGGCTGACAGGAGGGCGGCCGGGAGCCTCGGGACGCAGCGGACCGCGGCCGGAGCCCCCGCACGCGCCGCGGACCGGACCGACGCCCACGCCGACGCCCAGGCCGGCACCCCGGATGGTTCCGACGGCGCGGCCGGTACGGCGGACGGGACAGCCGGTGCGGCTGGCACGGCGCACAGGACTTGCGGCGCGGCCGGCCTCCCGGACGGGTCGGAGGGCGCGGCCGGTACGGCGGGCGGAACCGCCGGCGCGGCCGGTACGGCGGACCGGACTGACGCCGCGGCCGGTACGGCGGACGGGACCGCCGCCGGGAAGGCGCCTGGGACCGCCGAGACAGCGGAAGCGACCGATGGGACTCCGCCCGCGACTGCGGACGGGACCGCGGGCGGGACCACCGACACGATCTCGGCCCGGTCCGCACCTGGGACCGCGCGCAGGGCCGCCGATGGGGCCGCGACTGCCGGGACGGCGGCCGGGAGCGTGGCCAGGACCGATGGGAGTGCGGCCGGTTCGGCGGCCGGGGCCGCCAGCGGCACTGCGGGCAGCGCCTCGGCCGGGTTCGCGTCTGGGACTACGCGCGGGGCGGCGGATAGGGCTGGATCCGGGACGGCGGACGCGACCGATGCGACGGTCGCCGGGAGCGCGGCCGGTACCGATGGGACTGCGGCCGGTTCCGCGGACGGGGCTGCCGGCGTGACTGCGGGCAAGAGCTCGGCCGGGTTCGCGTCTGGGACCGCGCGCAGGGCGGCGGATGGGGCTGTATCCGGGACGGTGGACACGACCGATGCGACGGCCACCGGGAGTGCGACCGGTACGGAGGAGACGGCGGCCGGTTCTGCGGCCAGTACTGCGGCCGGGACGGCGGCGGGGGCTGCGTCCGGTGCTGCGGCCGGAACGGCGGCGGGGGCTGCGTCCGGTGCTGCGGCGGGTGCTGCGGCCGGGGTGGCGGACAGGGGCACGGCCGGGTCGGCGGGTGCGGCGGGTGCGGCGGCTGCGGCGGGTGCGGCCGATGACACGGTGGCCGAGGCCGCGGCCGGGTCGGCGGACGACTCTGGCGATGAGGACGCGGGCAGGTCCTCCGGCGGGAGCGAGAGTGGGGCGCCGCGGCCGCGGGTGTTGCGGTGGAGTCGGTCGCCCGCGGCGATCCTCGTGGGGGTGCTGCTCGGCCTGCTCGGGTTCGGTATAGCAGTTCAGGTACGAAGCAATACGTCGACAAGCGGGCTTTCCGCGGCCCGGCAGGAGGACCTGGTCCGCATCCTCGACGACCTCTCTTCTCGCGAGGACCGGCTGCGCCGGCAGATCGCCGACCTCGAGGCCGCCCGCTCCCGGCTGTCCACGACCGGCGACAAGTCGAGCACCGCGCTGGAGGAGGCCCGCAAGCGCTCCGACGCGCTCGGCATCCTCGCCGGTACCGTCGCCGCCCAGGGTCCCGGCATCGTGCTCACGATGACCGATCCCCAGCACCGGCTGGCGGCCGAGGATCTGCTCGACACCGTCGAAGAGCTGCGCGCGGCCGGCGCCGAGGCGATCCAGGTCGGCGGCGTCCGGATCGGCCTCGACTCGAGCTTCACGGCCACCGACACCGGGATCGCGGTCGACGGCGTCGTCGTCACCGTCCCGTACACGATCCTCGCGATCGGAGACCCGCCCACGCTCGCGACCGCGATGGGCATCCCGGGCGGCGTCGCCGACACGGCTAAGCGTGCCGGCGGCGAGGCCGGCATCGACCAGCGCCAGCTCGTCGTCATCCGGGCGGTGCGTCCGGTCAAGACGCCCCGCTACTCCCAGCCCACCAACTGAGACACCAGCCGGGCGCACGCCGCCGCAGAACTAGTACGGTCTCGCGCGTGAACCTGCCCGAGGACCTGAAGTACACCGCGGAGCACGAGTGGGTCCGCGCCACCGAGAGCCACACGCTGCGGGTCGGCATCACGGACTATGCGCAGAGCGCGCTCGGCGACATCGTCTACGTCTCGCTGCCCGGCGTCGGCACCGCCGTCACCGCGGGCCAGCCGATGGGCGAGGTCGAGTCGACCAAGAGCGTCTCGGACGTCTTCGCCCCGGTCGCCGGCACCGTGCTGACCCGAAACGACGCGCTGGAGTCGCAGCCCGAGCTGCTCAACTCCGACCCGTACGGGGAGGGCTGGATCGTCGAGATCGAGGTCGGCGACATCGGCGTGGTGAACTCGCTGCTCGACGCCGACGCGTACCGTCAACTCGTCGAAGACTCCTAATTCCTTCAAGCTCCACTACCGGTTGACCCTTGTGGAACGGGCTGACTAGGCTCGCTCGTCCCTCACACACACAACCCGAGCGGGAGGCGAGCGCGACGTGTTCTGCACCCGCTGCGGCCACGACAACCCCGACGACGCGCGCTTCTGCGCCCAGTGCGGAGCGCCGCTGGCCCGGGTCGAGTACGCGGCCTCTCCCGACGCGACCTCGATCTTCCAGCCGGGTGCGTTCGACGAGGGTCCCGGCGACGAGCCGGGCGACGAGGCGGCGGCCGGCGCGGTCGACGCGCTGCCGCCGGGCTCCGCGCTGCTGGTGGTCAAGCGCGGCCCGAACGCGGGCAGCCGCTTCCTGCTCGACCAGGACGTGACGACGGCCGGGCGGCACCCGGACAGCGACATCTTCCTCGACGACGTGACCGTCTCCCGGCGGCACGCGGAGTTCCGCCGGGAGAGCGGCGGCTTCGTGGTGCACGACGTCGGCAGCCTCAACGGGACGTACGTGAATCGGCAGCGCATCGATGTCGCGGCGCTCGCCGGCGGCGACGAGGTGCAGATCGGCAAGTTCCGGCTGCTCTACCTCGCCGGCGCCCGCGCGGGCGGTGAACAGCCGGCCGTCGCGAGGTGAACTCCACGGGGGCCAACGCCAGGTCCTCCCTGAGCATCGGGGAGGTCCTCGGTCAGCTGCGGCCCGAGTTCCCGGACATCACGATCTCGAAGATCCGCTTCCTCGAGGCGGAGGGGCTCATCCACCCGGAGCGGACCCCCTCCGGCTACCGGAAGTTCTCCTCCGGCGACGTGGCCAGGCTCCGGTTCGTGCTGGCCGAGCAGCGCGACCACTACCTGCCGCTGCGGGTGATCAAGGACCACCTGGACGCCATCGACCGGGGGCTGGCGACGCCGGACAGCGGCCCGGGCAACACCACCCGGCGCGGTCCGCGGGCGGTCTCGGCCGTGCCGCTACCGGGCGCCGAGGCGTTCGTGCCGGAGCCGTCCGAGGTCCGGATGGGCCGCGACGAGCTGCTCGAACAGGCCGGGCTGGAGGCGGAGCAGCTCGACCAGCTCGAGCAGTTCGGGCTGCTCAGCAAGCGGGCCGGCGGCGCGTACGACGGAGACGCGCTGGCGGTCGCGAGCTGCGCGGCCGAGATGGCGCGGTACGGGATCGAGCCCCGGCACCTGCGGGCCTACCGCAGCGCCGCCGACCGCGAGATCGGCCTGTTCGAGCAGGTCGTCACCCCGCTGATCCGGCAGCGGAACCCGGAGGCCCGCGGCCGCGCCGACGAAGCCATCCGCGAGCTTGCCGCGTTGTCGGTGAAGCTGCACGCGACGCTGGTCAAGGCTGGTCTGCGGGCCGAGCTCGGCGGCTGAGCCCACGCCCGGTCGAGGTGCGGGCCGGCGGGCGCGGTGGGTCACCCGGCCGGCGCACCGCACCCCACCCGAGGACGATCCGGCCCCGCACCGTGTAGCGTCGGAGCGGCAGAACCTGCTGGGTGGGAGGCTCCGCTGTGAACGAGCTGCGTGTGGTGGGAGTACGGGTGGAGCTGCCCGTGAACCAGCCGATCGTGCTGCTCAAGGAAGCTGACGGCGACCGCTACCTGCCGATCTGGATCGGCGCGGTCGAGGCGTCCGCGATCGCGTTCGAGCAGCAGGGTGTCCGCCCGGCCCGCCCGCTGACCCACGACCTGCTGCGGGACGTCATCGGCGCGCTCGGCGCCCGGCTGGAGGCCGTGCACATCACCGACCTGCGCGACGGCGTGTTCTACGCCGAGCTGGTGTTCGCCGGCGGCGCCCGGGTCAGCGCCCGGCCGTCGGACGCGATCGCACTGGCCCTGCGGTCCGGGACGACGATCCTCGGCGAGGAGGCGGTGCTGGCCGAGGCCGGCATCTCGATCCCGGACGAGCAGGAGGACGAGGTCGAGAAGTTCCGGGAGTTCCTCGACACCATCTCACCGGACGACTTCGCTGGTCAGTGACCTGACACGCCGGGTGGTGCGTTGACCCCGGCGGCCGGACCGCATAGCGTCCGAATCACCACCGTGCAACTTCCCCGGCCGGTGTACCGAGAAGGGCATCCGCGTGAGCGACGGTCAGCCACCGCTTCAGGAGGCGCTGTTCTCGGCCGACATGCCGGACGAGCTGCTCGGCTACCGCGGAACGACCGCGTGCAACGCCGCCGGCATCACGTACCGGCAGCTGGACTACTGGGCCCGCACCGACCTGGTCGTGCCGTCGGTCCGCTCCGCCGCCGGCTCCGGCACGCAGCGGCTGTACTCGTTCAAGGACATCCTCGTCCTCAAGGTGGTCAAGCGGCTGCTCGACACCGGGGTGTCGCTGCACAACATCCGGGTCGCGGTCGAGCACCTGCGGGCACGCGGGGTCGACGACCTGGCGAACGTGACGCTGCTGTCGGACGGGACGACGGTGTACGAGTGCACGTCGGCCGAGGAGGTCGTCGACCTGCTCGCAGGCGGGCAAGGGGTCTTCGGGATCGCCGTGAGCGGTGCGCTCAAGGAGCTGCACGGGTCGCTCGCGCACCTGCCGGCCGAGCGGGCCGAGCCCACCGGCGCGACGACGCCGGCGGAGCCCACTGCCGCGGACGAGCTCGGCCAGCGCCGCCGCCGTCGCACCGCCTCCGCCTGACCGGCCGCGCACGTCGCCCGATGGTCGGAGAACGGCTTGGTCTCGACTAGAGGTTGAGACTTCCGCGGATGTCGCCGAGGCCTCGGGCGACGAGGAGGCGGCCGCCGGATGGGAGCCGGTCCCAGCCGTGGTCGGTCCAGCGGCGCCACAGGCGGGAGTCGGTCTCGACCCGGACCGGCACGGTGCGGCCCGGCTCGGCGGTGACCGCGGTCCAGCCGACGAGCCGCACCGGCTGGTCGGCGGCGGCCGGCTCCAGGTAGACCTGCACGACCTCCCGGCTGGTCCGGCTCCCGGTGTTGGTCACCTCCACCGTCACGGCCGGCCCGTCCGCACCCTCCGACACCGACGCCGGCCCGTACGACCAGGTCGCGTAGCCCAGCCCGTGCCCGAACCAGAACACCGGCGCCGGCGCCCGCCCGGCGTAGTGCCCGCGGTGGCCGATGAAGGTGCCCTCGGCGTAGACGACCCGGCCGTCGACCGGGGTGACCGACCAGGCCGGCGCGGCCCCGTCGGCGGCCGGGAAGGTGCTCACCAGCCGGCCGGCCGGCTCGATGTCGCCGAGCAGCGCGGCGGCGACCGCATGCCCGGCCTCCTGACCGGGCAGCCCGGCCCAGAGCACCGCGTCGACCTCGGCCAGCCACGGCATCAGCACCGGGGTGGCCGCGTTGACCACGACGACCGTCCGGGCGGCGGCCGCCGCGACGGCGGACACCAGCTCGTCCTGCGCGCCGGGCAGCCGCAGTGTCGTCTTGTCGACCGCCTCGGTCTCCTGCTCCGCGGTCAGCCCGACCACCACGACGGCCACGTCCGCCGCCCGCGCCGCGGCGACCGCCTCGGCGATCACCGTCTCCGGCTCCCGCCGGGCCGGGCGGGCGACCAGCCCGAACAGCCCGGCGCCGGCCATCGGCGACCCGGCGACCAACCGCAGCGTCGCGGTCGCCTCGACCACCCGCGCCGTCCCGTACCGGCTCACCGCGGCCGGCGGGGCGAGGATCTCCTCGCCGATCCCGTGGCCGGAGGTGGTCAGCTCGTGCTCGCTGACCGCGCCGTCCACGCTCAGCCGCCAGGACGCCGCTCCGAGTACGCCGATCTCGACGGGCCCGGAGTCCCGCACCCCGGCCTGGAGCCGTACGGCGGCGACGGTCTCCGGGAAGTCGTCGTCGAAGCCGACCAGCGTGGAGGTCAGGTCGCTGTGCCGGTCCTGGATGACCGCGCCGCCCTCGTCGAACAGGGTCAGCCGCACGCCCGGCGCGCCGTCCCGCGGATCGGTGACGAACCCTGGCGCCGCCGGCACCGGCCGCGACCGCACCTCGACCCCGTCGGTCACCGTCGCCGCGTCGCCGAGCAGCGCGCGCAGCCCGTCCGCGACGCTGATCTGGTACGGCGGGTTCACCTGGGCCGAACCGCCACCCATGCCGGCGGTGTCGACGGCGTGCCGGCCGACCAGCGCCACCCGCGACCCGCGGTCGAGCGGCAGCACGCCGTCGTTGGTCAGCACGGTCATCCCGGCCGCGGCGAGCCTGGTCAGCTGCTCGCGGCGGACCGGCCCGTCCGGAGCCGGCAGCGGACCCGGAGCCGGCAGCGGACCCGGAGCCGGCAGCGGACCCGGCTCCGGGTGGGCGCCCCCGAGCGCGCCCACCCGGCCGGCCAGCCGCAGCAGCCGCCGC
>Ga0068856_100006437_pt1 | contig 11519 bp, 11 predicted proteins | sample KBSCornC62_FD_66595 | JGI IMG/M metagenome (GOLD analysis project Ga0068856, IMG submission 66595) | Corn rhizosphere microbial communities from Kellogg Biological Station, Michigan, USA - KBS Corn C6-2 | ecosystem: Host-associated > Plants > Roots > Rhizosphere > Soil ... | reverse complement strand
GCTTTCCTATTCCCGTGCCCAAGGCGTGTTTGCCGGAGTCTCACTCTCAGGCACCTCTTTGGGCCCCGATTCCGGAGCTAACGAGAAGGTTTACGGAAAGAAAGTAACTGGCGAGGAGATCTTTGGCGGCACCGTACAGGCGCCAGCATCAGCAGAAGTTATGCTTTCGACACTGAAAGAAAAATCGCCGTCGAATGCTTCTCGCGGAAAGTCTTAGCTGGCCCTATCGCACTTATCTGATCAAGAGAAAGTACGAAGAAAGCGAGCCGTGTCTTTTGTTTGCATGGCGATGTCCGAAAGAGGCTGTCGCACTGAAAGTGTGAGTTTGCACGTTTGAGGAATAGGTAACGGCGATTTTCGAAAAATGAAGTCAGGGCCCGACAGCGCCGATTTGCCCCTAAAGCGTCGCCATGGCGCCATCAATGATGAGTTCCGAGCCCAACACGAAAGCCGGTTGGACAACGGCAATTTTGCCTCTGAAATCGTTGCGCGTTCATAAAGCTCCTTCCGCCATGAATCAGACTCGGACGATCGATCATAAGGGAGGACCGGATGGCGATCTGTGTTAGGCACCGTCACGCGCAGCCTCTGCGAGATCGATGCGATTTCCGCATCACGGAGCGGACTACAGCGATTGACCTAATCTCTTTTCCAACTGCCCGCGATAGGTTCTGCTGATTCTCGATCTCGAACCGTCTTTCAGGATCACTTCAAATTCGCCATGGGAGATCGGCTCCAAGTGTAGGATGCTTTCGATATTGACGATAGCCGAACGATGGACGCGGACAAAACGAACGGGATCGAGCCTTTCGGCAAGCTCGTTCAGCGCGGCCCGGTACAACAGTTCCTTCCCCCCGATGTGCAGATTGGCATAAACCCCGGCAGCTTCGATCCAGTCGATATCGGCAACCCGTACGAAGCGGGTTGAACCTCCTGATTTCACCACCAGACGGTCCAGCGGCAGATCCCCCGCGGGCGCTACGGAAACCATACGAAGAATGCGCTGTCCAAACTCCCGCACGCTACGTTCATCCATCCGAGTGCCGACGCGAGCCATGGTCATCTCAAAGCGCTCGTCGCTGAACGGTTTCAGGAGATAGTCAAGCGCATTTGCTTCGAAAGCACGGATTGCATGCGCATCGTAGGCGGTCACAAAGACGGTTAGCGGCATACGTTCGGCTCCTACTTCAGCGATGACCTCCACTCCAGTCAGCTCCGGCATCTGCACGTCGAGAAACACCAGATCGGGCCTGCGGTTCTGAATGATCTCCACCGCGGACAGTCCGTCGGACGCCTCTATGATTGCGGCCATCTGAGAATTGCGGCGCAACAGATCGATGATCCGTTGCCTCGCCGGGGCTTCGTCGTCAGCCACCAGAACGCAGAGCCCTTCAGACGCGGACAGAGGCATGGGTATCCTTTCCGGTCCATCGCAGAGGCAGCGATATTTCGACCTCGGTTCCACCACTGGCGCGCCGGTTCACGGCAAAACAGGTTTCTCCATCGGGATAAAGCCCCGCTACACGCTGCCGCGTCACGGAAAGCCCGACGCCGCCAGAGCTCTCTAGCGTCCAACCCGCCGGAAGTCCTACGCCGTCGTCGAGCACACGAATGTCAAGCCGATTCCCGTCCCGGTGGGCCGACACGATCACCGTTCCGCCCGAAGCCCGCCTTGAAATCCCGTGCCGGATGGCATTCTCCACCAGTGGCTGCACAAAAAGGCAGGGTACGGAAGCATATTTCACCTCCGGCGCGATTTGCGTCTCGATCCGCAAGTGGTCCCCGAAGCGGATCTTCTGGATCGCCACATAGTGTTCCAGAAAGGCCATCTCTTCCGCCAGCGGGATTTCCTGCCTGTCTTTCGATTCCAGCGACAGGCGGAGAAGGTCGCCCAGATGCTCGATCATCCCTCGCGCAAGCTTCGGGTTCCGTTCCACCTGAGATGAGATCGTGTTCAGCGCATTGAAGAGGAAGTGAGGGTCCAATTGCATTCGAAGCGCGTTCAAACGAGCCTCGGAGAAGCTTTTTTCCAGGCGCTCCAGGCGCAACTCACTGGCAATATAGTGATCGTAATAGCGATACGCTTGCCAAGCTCCAAGGATCAGCCAGTAGATGAGCCAGTTCCAGAGAAACATGCCGCGCAGCGCGTCGATGAGAAATCTGATACCAAGCAAGCCATTCCATGCACCAATCCCGAAGGCGGCGCGAACCGCCCCCAAAAGATAAACGTACGCAGACGTCACCAGCAGGCTCGGAAGGAGATGCGCCAGAATGCGTTGGGCAAGTTGCTTGCTGGAAACGGGGATCTTCCGGTCCACCCAAAGAATGAGAGGTGTGACCATACCCCAGGACCACCAAAGCGTAAGAGAAAGAAGCAGAGCGTGGCGCCAGTTGGTACCGGCGGAAAGATCCGGCAATGCAAACACACAGCCGAGAATCGTCCATGCAAGAGCCGCAAGGGCAACCTGGCCCGGACGGGTCTTGTTATAACGCGCACAACGGGCACCCAACGCCCTGTGCGCTCGTTTAACGCGCACAACGGGCACCCGACGCCCTGTGCGCTTGATACATTGTTTGCCAGGTATCGGGTTTGTCACTTCGCTGCCAGATGAACCCTTTCCGGATCAGCCAGGCGCAACATCATTCCCCATCCGAAGAAGTTGTTCGCGATTGCCACCGCGACCTCATTATCGCCCGGTTCCAGAGGCAACGTGAAGGAGCCATTCTCGAGTGAACATCGCGCGTCGGGAAATTTTCTCGCTCCTTCCTGCTCAAATAGGTTTTTATCGGCATACACCAGTTTCCCGTTCACGAATACCCACAGTTCGCGCGTCCATCCAATATCTACCTTCTTCGTCTGCTTCCTGTCTGAAGTGATCGTCGTCTTCACCCAGGCTACAGCTCGGTTCGGCTCGGGTAGAGGCCGGCCATACTGGCGGCTGAAATTTACCAGCCGTTCCGCTCCGTGCTGATCGCCTTCCATTCCTGCGAAGCGCCGGGCATCTCGTTATATATGGGGTCCTTACTGTTCGGCAACGCGGAAAGCGTTGAGAGATGCCAGTTCCGAACCAACCCGCGGTCCCCATCAAGCGGATCTCTGGCCGGCTCGGGAGAAAGACCGTCCGCTCGATCGGGCGTGATCACCAGGTTTGCGAAAGTACCTGGTCCCAGCAGTTGCAGGCCGCCTTTCATCGCGTCCCCCTCTAAACTGCCGACCTCCAGCGTGGGCGGTGTGGCATCGTTCACGAAAACATTCATCCGCCGGCCGGATACGACCATCCTGATGTGGTTCCAGCCGTTCTCCCGGAGCGGCGCCCGATTTTGATATTGGGGAAAGAAGTCCCATAGCAGGACACCGTGAGTCTGCGGTGCATACTGCACGCAGGCACGGAAGGCCGGACAGTTCGGATCAGGCCTAAGGTATAAGAGCTCGAAATTCTTTTCGTCTTGCCGACGAAAGGCTATGCCCGGTATGCCCCGCCCGATCGTATTCACGTCGAACTCGATCGTTCCGTCGCTGAATGCTACGTCCTTGAGTACCGCATTGCCACTGTTCAGCCGCATCAGGCCGTGAAAAAAGCCTAGTTCCCCGAGGAACTCCGCGTTCTCCTTGGTCTGCCAGTGCTCAGCCGTCATGGCAATCGTGATCGGTTCCGCACCTTGGGCAATAGGAAGTGCCGAAAGGAGGCATACACAGAGCGCCAGCTTAGTCAGGGCATCTCTGCCAACAGGTATCTTCATGACTCCAGCGTATGGAGCAAGCACACCTTTGGCGAGCTAAAGGTGACGAGACGGACGGCAGTGTTGCGAAGCGGCGCCGGCGGTGCAGGTTGGCGGCTGGGTCACACACTAACGGCGGACTTCCTCATACGCATATACGGGATCGCCAGAATGATGCGAAAGATGAGATAGATCACTACGGCGCCCGAGACGAGGGTGCTTTGCTCAGGGAAGTTGGCTTTTGCGATCGCGAGCGCGATGGCAGGGTGCCGTGCCGACGTGGCAATCGCCAGCGTCGCACGGTCTTGTGATTTCGGGCCGCCCAGAAGATGACCGATTACCATGCCTGCGATTATGAAGATCACAAGTGCCAGCATCGTTCCGTTTCCAGCGAGATGCCCAAACAGTTTCCAGGCGAGGATGAGGAGGGGAATCGCCCCGGCGAACAACAGCACGGACCCCGCCGTCATGAGGTAGTGGGCAAATTGCTCAAGATTTGGTCCATAATGCGTCACCAGCATCCCCACGGCAAGTGGAATCAGTATCGTCTCGATTACCAGAATGCCGACATTCAGCGCACTGAATTGCGCAGTGGCGCCAAGCATTCGTTTAGCACAAACCGCACAACGATCCTCCGCAACTCACATTGATTAAGCTTGACCGGTCAAAGTTGCCACGCCGCGCACACCGCAATGTCGTATCATGCGGATCCTGAGAAACTTCTGCGCTCGATGCAAACGAGATTTTGTCGCCGAGACAGAGAGGTTGAGCTGGCGAGCAACTTCATTGGGCGAAAGATCGTGGATATAGCGCAATTCCAAAGCTCGCCGAAACGGCCGTGGGATTAGCTGCAGTTCCGCTGAAACAAGGCGGCGGACTTCAAAGGCTCCCAGGTGTCCTTCCGGTGTTTGGGTGTCTCGCGGCTCGTGAGGACAGTAGGCATTTCCTTCTTCGCCGACGACCTAGTAGGGCGCCGCGCGACTGCTGCACCGCTGCCGGATCCGTATTTTACAGCGATTGATCACAATGCGCGCGAGCCAGCTCGAGAATTTCGCGTTTCCGCTGAATGACGGGAGATGAGTATATGCACTCAGAAGCGCATTCTGCATTTCGCTCGCATCCTCGCGATCGCGCAATATCGACATGGCCAGACCCATACAGCTTTCGTGGGCGCGCAGAAACAACTCTCGAAATGCCTCCTGGTCACGCAGGCGCGCCAGACGGATGAGTTCCGCCTCCGGTGCGGAACGGAGATCGCCCACTTTCCCGGTCTTTGTCGCAGCTTCTCCTGACGCCTTTGCGACTTGCATTATTTTGGGGACTGCCGGGGAAAGAGCGCCTGCTGGATTTCGAGCGCGCCACCACTTCTGCCTCAATCCGATTCAATTCAGAGGAACTAGAAAGAGACGCCAGCAACGGCGCGTTCGGGCAAGAGAAGGCAACGCATTCGCAGGTTCTGTTCATAGGTTGTAACAGACTCGGATTTTCCCTGGACACCAGGGCCGAGCCAGAGAGCCGAACGGCCGTCCAACTTCCTATGGCCGCGGGCCGTCTGAAACACTATGCCGCGATCCTGCACATCAGGGCTACTGGACCTTAGGCTAAGGCTGGAAACAGCTTCGGCACGGCCGGCCGTCGGTTTCGAGCAAGGAGGACGAACAACAGCACATCAGATCACACGGCGTTCGCGGTTCCTACGAATGGCGCAAATTGCCGGGTCCTTTACACCTAACGCGACCGATGTCGCACCCGATCGACCATCCGAACGAGTTCGGCTACCGAACCCGCCTGCATTTTCTCCATAACGCGAGCTCTATGGACTTTGATTGTTTTCTCCGATGTTCCGAGATTTCCAGCGATCTGCTTATTCAGTAGGCCTTGAATGACTTTGAGGCAGACTTCTTTTTCGCGCGGAGTGAGTGATTCAAACCTGCGCCGGAATTCCGCGTTCTCCGAATTGGCCTGCGCTATGGCTTCCTGAATCCTGAATGCGTCGTCGATGGCTGCGAGAAGATCCTCGCGCGTTGCCGGTTTCGTGAGGAAGTTGATAGCGCCCTGCTTCATCGCCAACACACTATCGGAAATTGCACCGTTGCCGGTTAAGAAAATCATCGGCAGACTACACCCGGTGCGCTCCATCGCTTCGTACATTTCGATACCCGTCATTTCCGGCATCTTCAAGTCAGCAATTACGCACCCTGCCGTGGTTTGGCCTAGAGCTTGCAGGAAGCTTCTTGGAGACTCGAACGGCACGACTTCGAATCCTTCTATACGGAGCAGGCGTCCGAGCGTTCGGAGCAGTGACTCATCGTCATCCACTAAGTAGATTCGTCTCATTTAAGCGCTGGCTTTGAGGGCTTTCTCAGCTCCCTCGGAAGCACGGACGAACGCTCGTAGCGACACTCAGAAAATTGCTCCTCCCTCCGGAGGGCTCTCCACGGTGATCCTTCCGCCGAACGAGTCTACAATCGAGCGGCAGATCGATAATCCTAAGCCGAGCCCCTCCCGCTTGCTCGTGTAGAAAGGCTCGAAGATACTAGCCAACTTCTCGGATGGAATTCCCGGGCCACTGTCTCGCACTTCGAGGAACTGCATTCCGTCTCCCGCTTTAGAGAGTGTTCTAATCTCTACCTGCCGGTGGTCCGGCATGATCTCGGCTGCTTCAATTCCGTTCGTGATCAGGTTAAGGATGACCTGCTGTAATTGAGTCGGATCCGCAATGATGGGAGGCAAATCCGGAGTCGCAACATTCCTCAGAATCACGTGCCGCAATCGCGCCTCGTTAACCACCAGCCGAAGAGTTTCATTCACGGTTGCGTTCAAGTCCACGGCTTGGGTACTCTCGTGACCGTGTTTCAGCATGGATCGTATTCTGCGGATGATTGCGCCCGCTCGCTTGTCATCATCGATGATGTCCCGAACTGCCTCCAGCGTTTCCGCGATGTGGGGAGAGGGCCGACTGAGCAATACGGCCGCGGCCTCCGCGCTATTTAGGATGGCGGCCAACGGCTGGTTGATCTCATGGGCCAGCGACGCGCTCAGCTCACCAAGAGCCGCCACGCGGTTCAGGTGCCATGCGGTTTGCCTGTGCTGAGCGCTCTCGCCTTCCTTTTTCTTTCGCTCTGTGATGTCGGTCTGTGAAACGACTGCGCCCTGCCGATCTCCGGAGAGGTTCTCCGCATGCACCTCAATCCAGCGCGTGCCTGTCTCGGCTTCATATCGATATTCCAATACGAGCGAAGTCCGATGTCCGCGCACGACCTCTTCAAGAGCTTGAGCAACGTGAGTAGCGGTTTCGCCGTCCTCTCGCCAGAGTTCAATAAGATTCTGTCCCAGACGCGCGCCGGCCAGCGCCCCAGGTAGCTCCGACTCAGCAAGTTCCAGCCTATTGTTTTGTCTAAGGATCTGTCCCGTCCCATCGATCATCAGCACAAACCCGGGCAAGGACGCCAGCATGGCGCGGTTCTGTTCTTCGCTTCGGCGCACTCGCTCGTCCGACAGCGACCTGAATACTCCTTGTGCGAGGATGTTCGCCAATACCTGGAGGGTCGATATGGCTTCGCCGTCCCAATTAGCGACATGTGTATAGGTGCCGAGGATCAGCGCCCCGATGGGCTCCTCGCCCAGCTTGAGCGGAATCATTAGCAGGGAAACGAAGCCTATGGCTCGCAATTCGGCTACGTCGGAAGCTGAACCTAACGGAAGGTCGCCCAAGCTCGCAGCGTTGACCGTTCTGCCGGCCAGCATCTCGCCGTGCAGGTATGAGAACCGTTGTGCAATGGAACCTCCACTTACCGGGGTTTTGACCTCCGGCCACCAGTGAACAGGCGCGTAATCGCGTGCCTCGGGCAAATAAATCCATATGCTCACTCGCTCTATTCCGACACATCCGGACAATCTCACCCAGACATCGCGCAATCGAGCTGGCAGCTCCTGGTAAGTAGCGGTTGACAGATCGGAAGATGCCTTCGAGACCATGGCTTCGAGATTTAACTGCCGCGCCATTCTTAGCTGGGTTTCAGCGCGGCGACGCCGCTCATTCAGCAAAAATGAGATCAGAAGCCATTGGAGGAGCAAGCCTCCAATGACGGTCAGGATTACGCCGCGATACTGTTCCCAAAGAGTAGGCTGGCGGTAAAGAATCTCGAAGCCTTTCGGCACTCGATTTTCCAGAATTCCGAAGCGCTTTAGTTGGCGCCAGTCGAAGGCCTTGAGCCGCGGAGCGTCCTCGAAGGTGACTCCAGCTGGTGCCTCGCCGGTGTCGAGAATGCGCCGAATTCTCTTGCCCATCTCCTGGCCTGTAACTCGGAACGATGCTAAGTCACCGCCAAGGGATCCGTGCCCCAGCGACAAATCCGTTCCTTCGACCACAGGTGCGTTGCCAGCATTAGAGATTTCACGCGCCTGATCAATATTGTTCGTGGCCCTCCCGCTACGGTCGACCATATTCGTCGTTAGGACGAGCAGGGAGCCCTCCGGAAAGTGTCGAGCGCGCGCCAGCAAATAGGGTAGAGGCAGGCCGTTCAGATAGGTGGCCTCGACTTTGCCGGGTAGTGAAGCAAGTGAATCGGAGACCGACTTTCGCATCATCTGGTCTAGCAGGCTGCGGAAAAACGCTACCCTGATCGAATGGGGCAGACCAAGGGCGCATACAACGCGGAATTTCCCGCGGGAACTCTGGTTCGAGTCGTGAGCCGGCCGCAGCTCGAGGAGTTCATGGAAACATGGCGTTTTCACCATCCTTTAACTCAAGACCAGCTTGCGTATGCTGGTTTGCGAGGTAGGGCTGCCGATGTAGGCTTCTACCATGGCGGGGACGAGCTATATCACGTGGAGGGCATTCCAGGGATATGGCATGAAGTGTGTCTGCAGCCTGCAACATCTGAGTAAAACGCGCTGAAACAGGTTACCGCTGAAATGTTTTAATCGTCTTTTCTGTATGCGTGGAACCGATCATCAGCAGGCCGATATGTACAGCTACATTTCGCCAGAGGCGCGGGTTCGGGCAGACCACCCGCTGCGAGCGATTCGTACGATGGCGGATGCGGCATTGAGGAGCATGTCGGAGCGGTTTGACGCGATGTACGCCAAGACCGGACGACCGTCGATCCCACCTGAGAAGTTGCTGCGAGCACAGTTGATCCAGATGCTGTATTCCGTTCGCAGCGAACGACTGCTCATGGAAGAGATCGATTACAGCATGCTGTTCCGCTGGTTCGTCGGAATGAACTTGGATGAGCCAGTGTGGGATGTCACGGTGTTCACCAAGAACCGCAACCGCCTGCTGGAGGGCGATGTAGCGCGTGAGTTCCTGTGCGAGGTGGTGAAACAGGCGCAAACCACGGGGCTGATCAGCGATGAGCATTTCACGGTCGACGGCACTTTGATCGAGGCATGGGCGAGCCTGAAGAGCTTCCAGCGCAAAGATCAGAAGAATCGGCCGCCCGATGACCCCGGTAATCCGACGGTGAACTTCCACGGGGAGAAGCGCAGCAACCAGACGCACGAGTCGGCGACCGATCCGGATGCGCTCTTGGCGCGGAAGGGCAACGGCAAGGAAGCCAAACTGAGCTACAACGGCAACCTGCTGACGGAGAACCGCAACGGACTGATCGTGAACACGGAAGTATTTCAGGCCAACGGCACTGCCGAGCGCGATGCTGCGCTGGTAATGCTGGAACAAGTTCCGGGCGGGCGTCGTGTCACGGTAGGTGGCGATAAAGGGTATGACACCAAAGACTTCGTCGCCGAGTGTCGGAACTTGAAGGTATCTCCACACGTGGCCCAAAACACGAAACGCAGCGGCGGCAGCGCCATCGACGAGCGAACGACGCGGCACAGCGGATACGCGATCAGTCAGGTGAAGCGGAAGCGGATCGAAGAGTGCTTCGGCTGGCTGAAGACGATCGCTCTCATGCGGAAAGTACGGCACCGCGGGATTGAGAAGGTGGGCTGGGTGTTCACCTTCGCGGCTGCGGCATACACTTGGTACGGATGCGGAAACTACTGGACAGCCAGGTTGGTGCCGCATGAGACAGGAAACGAACTGTGCCCGCACGCCCTCGGAGTGGGCAAAAGAGGTCGCAGATCGAGGCTCTTAGCATTTCGGGATGCGTTTTCCCGTAATCGGCTTAGCGCGAAGCGCAGATCCGATCCGAAATACGCGTTTTTTCCGCAGCCTGCTAGTGGAAAGTCGATATGCAGAACGGCTGCATCCGATGTTGCATTCAAAATCGGCTGCAATAAGTCGGCCAGCGATTCGGAACGAATGACTGCTATCACGGAGACTGGATGAGCCACGGCCCGGATAGATCATGTGTAACGGCGCGGGGTAGAGCAATCCACTTGGACGGGGAGCCGCTAGCCTGAGATTGGCCGCTCGCGGGCTTGGGGTTAAACCGCGGTCGCGGTAAATCGCCTTGCGTGGAATTGGGAATTCGACGAGAAGAAAGCCGGGCATCGCTTGTTGAGTCGATACCCGGCCAGCCGCTCAGTCGAGCGGCTCATCACCTCCGTTTGAGTCAGCGTCATTCGAACTGGACTGTGCCGCAGAGCGGTCTAACGCCAAAATCGAGCTCGCGTAAATTTCGGCCACTCGCACCGTGCGATCAGATTCCGCGGGAGTATATTCGCGGTAACGCAGTTCCCCTTCGACCTCCACATACGCGCCCTTTTGTAAGCTGCTTGCCCAGTCTGACAGTTTGCTCCAGCAGATGACGCGATGCCATTCGGTGCGCGTCTTGTACTCGGTGCTGCCTTTCGGTTTCCAGCTCACGCTCGTCGCTAGTGAAAAGCGCGTGTAATCATTGCCGTTTGGTGTGGAGCGGCTCGCTGCATCCTGGCCGAGAAACCCGATGAGAGTGATGCGATTCTTGCAAAGCATTTATGTGTTCCTTTTCTGCCCCGTTGGTTGGGGCGACCCGGAGCGAAGGGGGCCGCTCTCCAGGCCAGCGAGGCCGTTAATGGAATGGTCCGCCACCTGTGCAAAGGGTTGAGCGCACAGGTGTAGAAAGGAAGCCATGAAGATTCACACCGCAGGTATAGATATTGGAAAGTATGTATTTCACTTCGTCGGACTGAGTGAGTCTGGCGAGATTGTCATCAAAAAACGATTCTCACGCACCCAGCTGCTGACATTTACGGCAAATTTATCGGTTGGCGTGATCGGTATGGAAGCTTGCTCAGGTTCGCATTTCCTGGCGCGTGCACTGCAGGGGCAAGGTCACCAAGTCCGGCTTATGCCGGCTCAGTATGTACGGCCGTTCGTTAAATCAAACAAGAACGACTACATTGACGCAGAAGCCATTGCGGAAGCAGTTCAACGGCCCACAATGCGTTTTGTGCCGGTCAAGACGAATGATCAACTCGATCTGCAAGCGTTGCACCGCACCCGAGAACGGTGGGTCGCACGTAGAACCGCTGTAGCCAATCAGATGCGTTCCTTTTTGCTCGAGCGCGGTTTGGCCGTGAGACAAGGTCTGGAGTATTTCCGCGCCAATCTTCCCACTCTCCTGAACGATGCGGAAAGCAAACTCTCCGAATGTATGCGAACTATCCTCCTCGAGCTCTGGCATGAATGGGAAGAACTCGAAGAACGAATCACAAGAGCCAACGAAGCAATGGCCCGGATTGCAGCAGAATCCGAGGCATGTCAGCGTTTGCAATCCGTACCCGGCATCGGGATAATCACGGCGACGGCTCTCGTGGCCGCTATCGGAAATGGAGCAACATTCCGAAAAGGTCGTGACTTGGCGGCTTGGCTTGGCCTTGTTCCGAAGCAGTTCTCTACAGGAGGGAAA
>Ga0068856_100006436_pt1 | contig 11521 bp, 9 predicted proteins | sample KBSCornC62_FD_66595 | JGI IMG/M metagenome (GOLD analysis project Ga0068856, IMG submission 66595) | Corn rhizosphere microbial communities from Kellogg Biological Station, Michigan, USA - KBS Corn C6-2 | ecosystem: Host-associated > Plants > Roots > Rhizosphere > Soil ... | reverse complement strand
GCGTTTTGTAGCGATATTCACTACCTACATTGGCATGACCTGAGCCTCCGTTCAGTATATGCTCACTACTCGCAATGCGCCCGTTACCCCTCAGAAACCCGCAGAATCGGTGGCGCAAAGACACCGTCAGCTACCTCGAGGATCCGGAGGCGGCCGAGCGGGTCGAGCTCACGCTGTACGAGGACCAATCGAAGACCATCCTCTCCGACAATGACAGCCCCGACCTCGGCTTCCGCTACAGCGTGAATCCGTACCGCGGCTGCCTCCATGGCTGCGCTTATTGCTATGCGCGCCCCTCGCACGAGTACCTCGGCTTCGGCGCTGGCGCTGATTTCGAGCGCAAAATCGTGATCAAGCCGAGGGCAGGCGAGCTTCTGCGGGAGGCATTCGAGAAGCGGAGCTGGCAAGGGGAGCTGATCTTGTTCAGCGGCAATACCGATTGCTATCAGCCGCTCGAGGCAAGCTACGGGCTGACCCGCGCTTGTCTCCAGGCCTGCGTCGACTACCGAAACCCGCTCCACGTCATCACCAAATCTGCGCTCATCGAGCGCGACGCGGACTTGCTCGCGGAGCTCGCGGCCATCGGCAGCGCGTCCGTCACGATCACGATTCCTTTTTGGGATGCGAGCGTGGCCCGAGTGATCGAGCCGCTCGTGCCGACTCCGCGCCGTCGCATCGAGACCGTGCGTCGGCTGACGGAGCGCGGCATCCCCGTGTCGGTGAACATCGCGCCCCTGATTCCGGGGCTCAGCGATCGCGACGTGGTGCACGTGTTGGAGGCGGCCAGCGCCGCCGGCGCGGTCGGTGCTGGACTCATCCCGCTCCGCCTACCCGGTAATGTGAAGGAGGTGTTCGCCGAGCGCATTCGCGAAGCATTGCCGTTGCGCGCCGAAAAAATCTTGAGCCGCGTCCGCGACATGCGCGGCGGGAAACTGAACGATCCCAACTTCGGCAGCCGCATGCGCGGCGAGGGCCCTTACTTCGAGGCCGTGCAGCTGCTGTTCGAGCAGACCGCGCGCCGGCTCGGGCTCGGCACTTACGATCGCGGCGAGTACGATAAAGAGGCCAAGCTCCACAGCACCTTTCGGCGGCCCACCGACGCGGGCGGGCAGCTGCGGCTGTTCGACAGCTGAACCTCGCGCTACGAGGTTATTTTGCAGCGCGACACGTCGCGCTGCCGAGAGTGCCGGAGTGTGCCACCGCGCTGGGATTGGATGACCGAAGGCCGAGGATAGAGCCGACGCGCCATTGGCGCGGTCGTTGCTAGAGCGCAGGGAAACAATGCGCTCTCCTGTTCGTTCCGCGCTATCGGTTCTCGTTGCTGTCATCGCCATCGGGTGCGGTGGAACCTCGCAGTCTGGCGGGTCGAGCGGAGCGAGTGGCGTCAGTGGCTCTGCGGACGTCGGCGGTTCGAACAACCTCGGTGGTAGCGCAAACGGTGGGGCGAACTCTTGTGCTTTGTCGGGGACGGGTTTCGGGCTGAGCTTGAGCGTGGTCGGGGCGATCGACCAGGGCTACGAGGGGCCGGCCCTCGTGGAGCAAAGCATGGCGGATGGGGTCGTGTTGTACTTCGGCGGCGCGGCCGCACCGGACACGACCGCTACGCACGCCACCATTCGGGGCCTGAGCCCGATGCCGACGATTCCGCCTGGGGCGACGCTGTGGCTGCGTTGGTCTGGCTACAATGCGCCGCCCACTTTTTCTCCCTTCCAGGGTGACAGTCACAGCGCTTGGGCCTTTGGCGTTTTCGATCGCGAAGGCGGACGACTCTTATTTGGCGGGTCGCTCGATGGCTCGACGTTGCCGGCTGCGCCGCTCGCGACCGGCGCAATCACCCCAGCGTGCGTCGCCCCGAACCCAGTTTGCCCGTCGAATCGTACGGCTCAAGTGACCTATGAGGCGGTCGAGGTGCAGGGAGATTCGCCCGTCACGTTGCGTGACGGCGAGGTGGGCTCGGTGGAGCTCGGGGGCTTCGCTTACCAAGTCGGCGTCTCCGCCCAAGCGCCGAGCGCCGGCACTGGAGGGTGCGCTCCGGATTACTTCCCGCACAGCTACCTTTCGGTGAGCGTGCAGGCGAAGGACTTGGCCGAGCTCGCCCGCGCCCTCGCGCCCGGCGATTTGCCGAGCTGCATCCCGGGCACGCACCCAGCTGAAAACATCGGGATGGTCATGAGCGAGTGGCCCGTGGACATGGCTTTCGACGGAAAGGTCACCTACCTGCGCCGTGACCAACTAACCGCGGGCTTCTGGTTCGGCACCGGTGTCACGTACGATGGCGCCGCTGTCGAATTGAACATCACGGGGGCGGGCGATATCTTGCCGGAGCCCAAGGTGGGCTCCGACTTCTGGGCTACCTTGCCTGACTGGAGCTTTTCGGCCTTGCGCTCCGGGCGAGGGGGCCCGCTGCTCTTGCTGCATGCGACTCAGTCGCTGCCTCCCGCGCCGGGCGGCTGGTCGATGCTCGAGTCCGCCTTGGGAGTTTCGGTTTCAATCGAGGAGCGGTGTAAGTACGCGGCCACTAGTCCACTTGGTGGCGCTCCCGTTTCCCTTTGGGACGTGGTGCTGGGCGGCGATCCGCCGGTGCGACTACACCAAGGCGAGCTCGGCGCGTTTCGGGTTGGCGATCAGAACTATGCGGTGTGGTTCGACGCAGGCAGTGAGATCGACCTGGTGTTGCACACGCAGTGAGCATGGAAAATCTAGGCGGTGCCCGGCCGCCGCGGTCGCGCCGATGTGGTTCGCGAAATAGGCCGCCCGGCGGCCCTTTGACGGGCTATTTTTCGGCTCGGTTCGACAGCGTTGGCAGGCTGCGTTCGTCGTGGTAGACGCGGCCCGGGCCAACGAGCCACAGAACAGGCGCGCAGGCGCGGCAAGTACCGAAGGACGAAGCGAACATGACGACGAGTGCGAGCACGGCCGGAATCAAAGGCAAGATCACCCAGGTCATCGGACCGGTGGTGGACGTGGAATTTCCCGCCGGCAAATTGCCGAAGATCTTGAACGCGCTCACGCTGACCAATCCCTCCATCTCGAGCGAGAAGGACAACCTGGTGCTCGAGGTTGCACAGCACCTCGGTGAGTCGGTCGTGCGCGCCATCGCCATGGACGCAACCGAGGGTCTGGTCCGCGGCGCCGAAGTGACCGACACCGGCGCCCCGATTCAAATGCCAGTCGGCAATGAAGTGCTGGGTCGCATCCTCAACGTGGTCGGCAAGCCGGTGGACGAGAAGGGCCCCGTCAACGCCAAGAAGCACCTCGGCATCCATCGCGAGCCCCCGCCCTTCGTCGATCAGAGCACGAGCGTGGAAATCTTCGCCACCGGCATCAAGGTGATCGATCTGCTCGCTCCCTATCGTCGCGGTGGAAAAATCGGTCTGTTCGGCGGCGCTGGCGTCGGCAAGACCGTGCTCATCTTGGAGCTCATCAACAACGTGGCCAAGGCGTACGGCGGCGTGAGCTGCTTCGCCGGCGTCGGCGAGCGCACCCGCGAGGGCAACGATCTCTATCTCGAAATGAGCGAGTCCAAGCTCGAGAGCGGTGAGAGCGTGCTCAGCAAAACCGCCCTCGTGTTCGGCCAGATGAATGAACCGCCGGGCGCGCGCGCGCGCGTCGCGCTCTCGGCCCTCACGGTGGCCGAGCACTTCCGCGACGACGAAGGACAGGACGTGCTGTTGTTCGTCGACAACATCTTCCGCTTCACGCAGGCCGGCTCGGAAGTGTCCGCGCTCCTCGGCCGCATGCCGAGCGCCGTCGGTTACCAGCCGACCCTGTCGACCGAAATGGGTGGCCTGCAAGAGCGCATCACCTCCACGAAGAAGGGCAGCATCACCAGCGTGCAGGCCATCTACGTGCCGGCAGACGATCTCACCGATCCTGCGCCGGCCACCGCGTTCGCCCATTTGGATGCCACCACCGTGCTCTCGCGCGCGATCTCCGAGCTCGGTATCTACCCCGCGGTCGATCCGCTGGATTCGACGAGCACCATGCTCACGCCGCAAATCGTCGGTGACGAGCACTACACGGTTGCCCGCCAAGTGCAGAAGACTCTGCAGCGCTACAAGGATTTGCAGGACATCATCGCCATCCTCGGTATGGACGAGCTCAGCGAAGACGACAAACTCGTCGTCGGTCGCGCCCGCAAGATCCAGCGCTTCCTGTCGCAGCCGTTCTTCGTCGCCGCCCAATTTACGGGTCTGGAGGGCAAGTTCGTGCCGCTCAAGGAGACCATCGCGGGCTTCCAGCAGATCCTCTCGGGTTCGCTCGATGATCTGCCGGAGCAGGCGTTTTACATGGTCGGCAACGTCGAAGAGGCCAAGGCAAAGGCCGCCGCCCTCAAGCAGGCGGCTGCGTGATGGATGGCACGATCCATCTAGAGGTCGTGACGCCCGACGGTGTGAAGCTCGCGGCCGACGTGAGCGAGTTCACGGCTCCGAGCGTGGACGGCGAATTCGGGGTGCTGCCCGGGCACGTGCCGCTCTTGGCCGCGCTCACGACGGGCATCGTCACGTACATCCTCGAAGGCGAGAAGCACGCGGTGGCCGTCGGCTCCGGCTTCGCGGAAGTGTCGGACGACAAGGCGATCTTGATCACCGATCGCTTCATCAAGAAGGCGGACATCGACCCGGTGGTCGTTCGCCTGGATTTGAAGGAAGCCGACGAAGCGCTCGACCAATTCGACGGTGATTTGCAAGGGCCGGAATACGGCGCGCTGGTCGCGCGCGAACTATGGGCCGCGACCGAGCTCGAACTTTACGGCGATCCCCCGCCGCCCCGCATGAAGACCATGAGTGAGCTCAGCTTCGGCGTGCACGAGAGTTATTCGGGGCTCGGCGCGCCGGACAGCGTCGAACCCAGCGAAGAACAGCGCGCGGCCGAGGACAAAGCCGCCCATTGAGGCCCATTGAGTGACCCGCTCCGGAGCCCGAAGGCCCAGCTCGAAAGCCGTGGGCTCCGCGCCAAGCGTCACTTCGGTCAGAACTTTTTAGCCGACGAGAACCTGGCGCAGCGCATCGCGGATCTCGTGCCCGCGGGCGCGAGCGTCGTGGAGCTCGGCGCGGGTCTCGGCGCGCTGACGCGCCCACTTTTGACGCGGGCCGGGTACCTGGTCGCGGTCGAGCGCGATCGAGATTTGGTGCCCGCGTTGGGCGAGTTGTTTGCGGCCGAGATCGCGCAGGGCAAGCTGCGCGTCGAAGAGGCAGACGCCAAAGCCGTCTCCGTCACGGCCTTGCTCGACGGAAAGCCGCGACCGTACGTGCTCGCCGGCAATCTGCCGTATCAAATCTCGGGACCGCTCTTGGAAGCCGCGGTGAACATGGCCGGCGAGGTCGAGCGGGTGGTCTTTTTGCTGCAACTCGAGGTCGTGGATCGGTTGGTTGCGGCTCCGGACACCGAGCACTACGGCGCGCTCTCGGTGTTCGTGCAAGCGGCGTTCGAGGTGACGCGCGCGCTCGTGATCCGGCGGGGCGCGTTCTATCCGCAGCCGGAGGTCGACTCGGCCGTGGTCGTGCTCGGCCCGCGGGCAACGCGCGTGGCCGAGACTCAGGCGTTCCGGAGCCTGGTGCGCGGCGCCTTTCAAAAGCGGCGCAAGAAGCTGCGCAACGCCTGGGAAGGTACCGCCGGTCGCTCGCGCGAAGAGCTCGCGGCCTGCGCGGTGCGCGCGGGGATCGATCTCGACCAGCGCGGCGAGACGCTGAGCGTCGCGGATTTTGCGCGCATGGCGGCGGAGCTCGAAGCGTGAAGCATTGGGCGCCGCGCCCCGCTTTCGCGGTGCGTCGCTCGTGCGCGCTGCTTCTGCTCGGCTTGGCCGCCCTCGGCTGCAAGCACCCGAGTGGCCCCGATCCGTTGGTCGAGCGTGCGGCCTTCGGCGTGTTTTTCGGGGGCCAAATTCAAGATCGCAAAGAGCTGCCGTTCGAGCTCGATCCCGCCAAACAGCAGCAGGGCATCCGCATCGATTTCCAGGGGCCGCTCGAGCGCGCGGTGCCGATAGCTTGGGAGATCGCCCGGCCCGTCAGCAGCAAGTCGGCCAAAGCCGACGCTTCCGTCGAGCAAGTCGTGGAGGTCGGCGAAGCGACGGCGCGCGCGGGCGAAACGCGGCTCGACGTGCCGATCTCATTTCGGCAAGGGCAGGTGCTCGGGACTTGGCACGTTCGCGTGAAGGTCGACGCGCACGTCGTCGTGGACCGGGACGTGCTCGTGTTCGACGCGCGCGAGCGGCGGGAGCGGGAGCGGGACGCGGACGGCGGCGTTCACTGATCGCACGCGTTCGACCTTGATGCCCAAGCGACCGAGCGCGCGCAGGCCGCGTTCGTGCGCGACCTTTGCCTGGGCGGCGAGCGCGGCGACGATCGGCTCGGGCGCGCCGTCGGAAGCGCTTTCCAGATCCAGATCGAAGCGCATCGGCACCCAGCGCAGCTCGATCCGCCGCTTGGGTTGGGCTGCCAACGCGCGTTCCAGCGGGCCCCGGCTCGTTGGATCGGGCGTGGGCGACCAAATGTAGATCAAACTCGGCCGCGGGCGGTTGCGGCCGATCGTCTGCAGCAGGCGTCCGAGCTCGTGGTCGGTGCGCGGGCGATCGGGCTCGAGCCGCGCGGGCGAGCCCAGGCCGAAGGCCAGCAGGTAGCGGCGCAAGCTGCGCTCGCGCCGTGAGGCGGAGAGCACCTCGCGGGCTTCGAACGGCGCGCGCCCCCGCAAGCGGTCGGCGCGGCGCGCGATGCGATCGAGCTCGCTCGAGCGGACGCGTTCGGCGGCGCCGGGATCGAGCGGTCGCATGTGCTCGAGCACGCGCGCCGCCACGTCGGCTTCGTCCAAACCGCTGCGGTCGGAGTCGACGAAGGTGGCGGCTTGGCTCAAGGCTTGGAGCAGCGAAAGGGTGTGGTTCGTGCCGCGTGCGGGCTTGATCAACGACAAGGTGCGGCTCGCGACGATCGCTAGCCCGATGCGATCGCCGTGCGCGGCATGGTGCGTCGCATAGCCCGCGACTTCGTCGATCGCGCGATCGAGGGGGGTGTGGCCCGGGACACCCGCGCCGAGCTCGACCGAGGCGTCGAGAACGAACCAGACCACGTCACGCTCCTCCCGCTCGTACTCGCGAACCATCAAGCGGCCACGTTTGGCGGTGGCTTTCCAGGCGATGCGTCGAAATGCGTCGCCGCTTCTGAGCTCGCGCAGCTCGCGCAACTGCTCGCCTTCGCCCGCGACCGGCCCCGAGCGCCCGCGGTCGGCGCTTTGATGACTGCGGCCGCCGCGCGCCTGATGCGCGAACGCCTGGTAGGCGCGCGGCATCACCTCGACGCCGTACGGGTTGGCGAAGGTGAGGGGGACCTCGTACAGGCCGGGGCTGCCCTGAACCTCCAAGGACAGACCGTGAATGCCAAAACGCCCGACGCGCTGTCCGCGCACCCGGAGCACGCAACGCAGCCGCCCGCCCGCCGGAACCTCGCCTTGAGCGGGGGAGATTTCGATCGTCAGCTCCGGCGCCGCCACCGCGCGTAGCCCGACGAAGCGCGCGGCGCGCGAGTCACGGTTGCGCACCTCGGCCTCGATTTCGAGCGTGTCGCCGCGGCCGACGCGCGCGCTGCGCGCTTCCCCGCGCCACAGCATTTCGAAGCCCGCGCTGCGGATGCGATTGACGCTGACTTCGGTCACCGCGCGCGCCAGCGAAAGGCCGATCAGCAGCGAGCCGGCCCAGGCCACGACTTCGCCGCTCTGTAACAAAAGCCCAGCCGCGACCGCGACCAGAGCGGTCGCGGCGAGATCGATGCTGGTGCGAGTCGGGTGGACCTGCACGGAGCGCGTACACTATCCTAACCTTTGGTAGACTTGAACCGCTCGCCAGGCCTTTTTTTCCGCGTGCTGCTGTTTTCGAGCCTGATGGCTTACGCGAGCGGGGCAAACGCACAAGATAGCCGCTACTCGGCGCTGGAGCGGAGCGTGATTGCCCAGCGGCTTGCGGAAAGGCAGCTCGTTTTCGAGCCGGAGCCGGAAAACAAGCAGATCGAAGAGATCCAAATCGTGACGATGGACGTCTTCGACGAGCGGGATCCGGTGCCCGACCTGGTCGACATTCTGCACACGAAGACCCGCGAGCACGTCATTCGGCGTGAGCTCTTGTTCGGCGAAGGGGAGCGCTTCCAAGCTCGCCTGGCCGACGAGTCGGCGCGCAATCTGCGCGGCCTGGTGCAGCTGTCGATCGTGCTGATCGTCACGGCGCGCGGCAGCACGCCGGATCGCGTGCGCGTGCTCGTGATCACCAAAGACGTCTGGAGCTTGCGGCTCAACTGGTCGCTGCAATCCTCGAATGCGCAGATCAACTCCTTGGTGCTCAATCCGAGCGAGGAGAACTTGTTCGGCCTACACGCGACGATCTCCGGCCTCTTCGTGCTCGATCCGGCAAGCTACTCGCTCGGCGGTACGCTCGGTCATCGGCGCTTGTTCGGCTCGCACGTGCAGGCAAACCTTGCCGCCAGCGTGATCAAGAACCGCGACACCGGCGAAAGCGAAGGCTCGTTCGGCGAGCTTCGCTACGGCCAGCCGCTGTATTCACTCGACACCGAGTGGTCCTGGGCGACGGCGGTACTCTGGCGGCACGACATCGAGCGGCGTTTTCACGGCATCGACGTGGCGCACTACGATGCGCCGGTCACGGCCCAGAACGACCGCATTCCGCTCGCCTATAAGCGCGATCTTTTGTACGGCGGTTATCAGCTGACTCGTTCGTTCGGGCATCGCCTCAAGAACGATCTCTCGATTGGCGTCGAAGCGGTGCGCAGCGTGTACACGCCGCCGGCGCTGGTCGGCTACGATCCGCGCGCGGTCGCCCAGTTCACGCACGTCGAGTTGCCCGTCTCCGAGCAGCGCGTCAGCCCGTTTCTGCAGTTGCACGCGCACCGCACCGATTATCGCGCCTTGCTCGACGTGGAGACGCTCGGGCTGCAAGAAGACTTCCGCCGCGGTCACGATCTACTCTTGCGCCTTTACCCGGCAAGCGAGAGCGTGGGCTCGACACGCACGATGCTCGGCTCGATCACCGAGCTGTCGTATACGTTCCCAGTCGGTGACGGCTTCATCCGCCCGCTCGTCGGCTCACGCCTCGAGTACGCGACCCACGGCCGGAACGACGCGCTGTTCGAGGGAGATTTTCGGTTCGTCTCGCCGCGCTTTGGCCTCGGTCGCTTGATCGTCGACAGCCAGTATCTGAACCACTTTCGCAACTATTCCAACGGCCGGTTCGTGCTGGGCGGGGAGAACCGCTTGCGCGGCTATGCCGTGGGCGCCTTTCGCGGTGTGAATCTGGTTGCGGCGAGCGGCGAGCTCCGCACTACATCGGTCGATATTCTGTCCGCGCAAGTGGGCGCGGCCGCGTTCTACGACGTCGGCGACGCCTACGACGACGTGAAAAGGTTGGCGCTGAAGCAAGACGCGGGTGTGGGTCTCCGCATCTTGTTCCCCGAGTTCGACCGGATCGTGTTTCGGGCCGATTGGGCGTTCCCGCTCACGAGCGGGCTCGGCTATGCGCCGTTTCCGGGCGCCTTCTTCGTCTCCTTTGCGCAGGCCTTCGTGGTGCCGGCGGTCGTGCCGCGGAGCGTCCTGACCGAGGCCCTTTAGCCATGCTATGATTTAGGGTTACGAGGCCGGCATGAGTGACCATTCGGCAGTTCCGCACAACCTCCGACGCTACGTCGTAGAGCAGGACTACGCAGAGTACTCCGAAATCGACCAAGCCGTCTGGCGCTTCGTGCTGCTCCAAAATTACCAGCGGCTGGCCCAAACCGCCCACCCTGCGTACGCAAATGGCCTCGCCAAGACGGGCATTTCCGTCGAACGTATCCCACGCATCGCGGAGATGAGCGCGTGCCTCCAGCGCTTTGGCTGGAGCGCGGTGTGCGTGGACGGCTTCATTCCGCCCCGCGCATTTCAGGAGTTTCAAGCGGCGAGCATTTTGCCGATCGCCGCCGATATGCGCACGAAAGATCATCTGCGCTACACCCCCGCGCCGGACATCATTCACGAGGCCGCCGGGCATGCGCCGATCTTGCCCGACCCGCGCTACGCCGCCTATTTGCGCGCGATCGGGGAGGTGGGAAAGAAAGCCTTTTCCTCGGCGGAAGACGCGCGCGTGTACGCCGCCATCTTCGAGCTGTCGGAGGTGAAGGAGACGCGCGACGTGAAGCCCGAAGCCGTCGCGCTCGCCGAGGCTCGGCTCGCGCGCGCGCTGTCTGAGGTGAGCTACACGAGCGAAGCCAGCCGCCTGTCCCGGCTGTACTGGTGGACGGCCGAGTACGGCCTCGTGGGCACCCCGCGCGACTACAAACTGTACGGCGCCGGGCTCTTGTCCTCGCTCTGGGAGAGCCACGCTTGTCACGATCCGGAGGTGCAGAAGGTGCCGCTCACGGCCGCCTGCGTCGAGGTCGCCTATGACATCACGCGTCCGCAACCGCAGCTCTTCGTCGTTCGCGACTTCGAGGAGCTATTTTCGGTGCTGAACGACGTCGACGCGGGGCTCGTCCATCACCAGGGTGGCGATGCTGCGCTCTCGGCCGCGCTGAAGAGCGAAGAGGTCGCTTCGTTTCTTTTCCCCGGCGAAGCGTTCGTGATCGGCGAGCTCCGCGCTCTGTCGGGGACGGCAAAACAGGGCGTCTTGACGTTTCAAGGGCAGGTCGGTCGGGGCGCCTCGGGGCGGCTCAGCGAGCGGTTCGATGCGCCGAACGCCGGCTATCGCTTGCCGATCGGGCCGCTCGCGGATGGCGTCCTGCTCGGCTCGCTCACGCCAGATCAGCTCCGCGCCAACTACCAGCGCGGCGCGCGCGTGCGCCTGCACTTCGCCTCGGACGTCGAGCTCGAGGGTGAGCTCGAAGCGGTGACCCAGAACGAACGGGGCCAAGTGCTGGCCGCTCGCTTCAAGGATTATTCGCTGCGCTCGGAGCGCGCCGGTTTCGGCGAGCAGGGGGCAAGCTACTTACTGTGCGCGGCGAGCGAGCTACTCACCGCGCACGCGGGCGCGATCGATCCCTCGTTTTTTCCGGAGACGGAGGCGACCGGCGTGCGCGTGCCCAAGCCGCGCACGATGGCGGAAGGCGAGCGCGCCTTACTCGCGCTGTACGAGCGCGCGGTTGCGGCCCTACGCGGAACTTTGGGCAGCTCGGTCGATGTGGCTTTCGCGGGCATTTATCGCGAGCTCGCCGCGAACTTCGCCGATGAGTGGCTGCTGCGCTGGAACTTGCTGGAGAGCCTGTGCAAGCTCGGTCAACGCGGTGCGCTTTCACGCACGTTGGAAGAGGAGCTCGCGCGGCTCGAGGTCCGCTTCGCGTATCGCGAGCCGATTGCGACTGGGCTTCGCTACTTGGCTAGCCTGGCCGCCTGAGATCGCGTGCGCCCACGCCGCCAAATCCGAACCGTAGCCAGCGGCGGGCTGGCGTGGCTGCAGGGAAGGCACGCGCCTGACCGCGTTACCCAGGGTCGGCCAAGCCGCTCAGCGCGCCCGTTTCTTCGTGGCCCCAAAACCAAACTGCCTGCGCTCAATCTC
>Ga0068856_100006433_pt1 | contig 11527 bp, 9 predicted proteins | sample KBSCornC62_FD_66595 | JGI IMG/M metagenome (GOLD analysis project Ga0068856, IMG submission 66595) | Corn rhizosphere microbial communities from Kellogg Biological Station, Michigan, USA - KBS Corn C6-2 | ecosystem: Host-associated > Plants > Roots > Rhizosphere > Soil ... | reverse complement strand
GCCGGACTCACCCGGCGATGCTGCTTCTGCCACGGCTCGCCCGTTGGAACGAAGATCACTTCTTGCAGGTCGAAAAGGGCCGCCACCTCGCTGGCCGCGACCAGGTGGCCGTGATGGACCGGGTCGAACGTCCCGCCCATGATCCCTACGCGTTGGCTCGCCATCGTCAGCGGATCTGCCCGCTTCCCGTGACGACCCATTTCGACGACGTCAGCTCGGCCAACCCCATCGGCCCGCGGGCGTGCATCTTCTGCGTCGAGATTCCGATCTCGGCGCCGAATCCGAACTCGGCGCCGTCGGTGAACCGGGTGCTGGCGTTGACCATCACCGCGGCGCTGTCGACACGCGCGACGAAGCGGCGCGCGGCGTCGAGGTCAGCCGTCACTATCGACTCGGTGTGCCCGCTCGACCAACGCCGGATGTGCTCGATCGCCTCGTCGAGATCGGCGACGACCCTGGCCGCCATGTCGAGCGACAGGTACTCGGCCGCCCAATCGTCGTCGCCGGCCGCGACCGCCCCGCGCGCCACGAACGCGTCGTCGCCGTGAATCGTCACGCCGTGATCCGTCAACGCCTTGGTGATCATCGGCAGGAACGCGGCGGCCACGTCGCGGTGGACGAGGAGGGTCTCGGCCGAGTTGCACACGCTCACGCGTGACACCTTCGAGTTCACCACGATACGGACGGCCATCTCAAGATCGGCCTTGCGATCGACGTACACGTGGACGTTGCCGACGCCGGTCTCGATGACCGGCACCGTCGAGTTGCGCACGACGTAGTCGATCAATCCGGCGCCGCCGCGCGGAATGACGAGGTCGACCAGGCCACGGGCGTTCAGCAGGTGGCTGACACTCGAACGATCGGTACCGGGAACCAGCTGAACCGAGTCGGCCGGGAGGCCGGCTTTCTCCCCGGCCGCGGCCAAGACGTCGACAAGCGCGGCGTTGGACTCGTGAGCACTCGCCGAGCCGCGCAGCAAGGCGGCGTTGCCACTCTTGATCGCCAAGGCGGCGGCGTCGACCGTCACGTTGGGCCGGGCCTCGTAGATCATCGCGAGGACGCCGAACGGAACCCGAATCTGGCGGATCTCGAGACCGTTCGGCCGGTTGTAACCGCGGATCACCTCGCCCACCGGGTCGGGCAGCGCGGCGACGTCGCGCAGACCCTGAGCCATGGCGGTGAGGCGATCGGGGCTGAGCCGCAACCGGTCGATCAAGGCGTCGGCCAATCCCGCCGCGCGAGCGGCCTGGACATCCTTGGCGTTCGCGGCCAGCACCGAGTCGGCGGCGTCGGTCACGGCGTCGGCCATCATCAGCAACGCCGCGTCCTTTTTGGCCCGCGTCAACCCGGCCAGCTCGGCGGCCGCTTCGCGCGCACGGGCCGCGACGGCGCGGACCTCGGCCTCTGTGGCGGCCTGCTCACTCATCCGATCAGCGTACTTCCAGCCGGGCCGGGCTCACCGCCGTCGACCGGAGAACCGGCGAGCGGGATCGGAGCAGTGCGCGCGGACGTCGGGCCTGAGCACGAAGTAGAGCAAACACGCGAGCACGACCGCCTGCACCACCTGCTCGACGTGCAGCCACATCGGATACGGAGTGACCAGCAGAACGACCAGCCCGACGATCCCGACGGCGCTCAGCCAGATCACCCGGCGGTAGGCCCAACGCTTCCCCCGCAGGAGCGCCCGGACCAGGAAGAAGTAGACGACCCCGACGACCACGTAGCTGATCGCCCGGACGACGATCGACGTCGAGTAGGAGTCGCGCAAGGCCGCTCGCTGCTGCGGGTCCGTGATGTGGCGGTGGTCGAGCTGAAACTCGATGATCGAATGCCGCGTCACGAGCATGGCGATCGTCGTGCCGAGTGACAGCAGGAGGTTCACCATCAGCAGCGCGACGACCGGACGCAGCGCCGCAGGCGGCGGGCCGCTCACCCACGGCTGCCGTTGAGCCGGGGGCGGAGGCGGCGGGGCCGGCGGGTAGTACGTCATGGGAGCAACACCAGGTCGTCGCGGTGCACGACCTCGCGCCGGAAGTCCTCGGGCAGGTCACGGGTCTTGCGACCGAGCAGCGACGGGATGTCGGCCGAGTCGTACCCGACCAGGCCCCGCCCGATCACCACGCCGCGGACGTCGGCAAGCTCGACCGCGTCGCCGGATTCGAAATCGCCGGACACCTCGGTGACGCCCGCTGGCAGCAACGACTTACGCCGCTGGACCACGGCCGCGACGGCCCCGTCGTCCAGGACGAGACGACCACGCGGGGTGGTCGCGTGCCGCAACCAGAACAGGCGAGACGCCGTCCGGCCGCCCTGCGCGTGGAAGATCGTGCCCGTCGTGCCCAGCAGCGCCTCGCGGATGTTCGCGGCGGCGCCGAGGAGCACCGGGATGCCCTCGCTCATGGCGATAGCGGCGGCGTCGAGCTTCGTCGACATACCACCGGTGCCCACCGAGCTGCCGGACGTCGCGACGTGCACCTCGTCGAGGTCGGCCGCCGTGGCCACCCCCTCGACGAACCGGGCGCCCTCGGTGCCCGGACGTCCGGTGTACAGGCCGTCGACGTCGGACAGGAGCACCAGCGCGTCGGCCTGGACCAGGTGGGCGACCAGGGCAGCCAGGCGGTCGTTGTCACCGAAACGGATCTCATGAGTGGCCACCGTGTCGTTCTCATTGACGATCGGAATCACGCCCAGGGCGAGCAGCCGCTCGAGCGTGCGTTGCGCATTGCGGTAGTGGCCCCGACGGTGAAGATCATCAGCAGTCAGGAGCACCTGGCCGACGATCAGGCCGTATCGCGCGAAGGAGGCCGCGTAGCGCTCGATCAAGAGCAGCTGGCCGACGCTCGCCGCGGCCTGCTGGGTGGCCAGGTCCCGTGGACGCGCGCGCAGTCCGAGCGGGCTGATCCCCGCGGCGATCGCGCCTGAGGAGACGAGCACGATCTGGCCGCCCGAGGCGCGGCGCTCGGCCAGCCCGTCGACGAGCGCGTCTAACCGCTCGGCGTCGAGTTGGCCCTTGGCAGTCAGCGACGACGATCCGACCTTCACGACGGCCCGGGTCGCCGCCGCGATCGCAGCCCGGCTCACCAGTCCTCGCCTTCGTATTCCTCGTGCACCCGCCGCGCCTTCTTGGCGGCCAGCCGATCGTCGGCGTCGGGTCGGGTAGAGGTGTCGAGCCGCTCGTCGACTCCGCGACGGCTCGGCAGGAACTCGTCCTCGTCGGCGCCCGCAGTGGGCTCGAAGTCGAAGGTCACGTCGCCGATGGAGACGGCCGCGCCGGGCGTCGCGCCGAGCGCGGCGAGTCTCTTCTCGACGCCCAAACGAGCCAGCCGGTCAGCCAGGTACCCGACCGCCTCGTCGTTGTCGAACGCCGTCTGCCGGACCCAGCGCTCGGGCTTGTCGCCGCGGACCACGAACCCGTCCGCAGTCTCGGAGACGGTGAAACCCTCGTCGTCGACCGCACGCGGCCGTAGCACGATCCGCGCCGGGGCGAGCTCGGGCCGGGCGGCGCGGTCGGCCGCTACGGCGTCGGCGAGCGCGAAGGACAGCTCGCGCAAGCCGGCGTGCGTGACGGCCGAGACCTCATAGACCGGCAGGCCGCGGCTCTCCAGCTCGCCGCGAACCATGGCGGCCAACTCAGCGGCTTCGGGAACGTCGACCTTGTTCAGGGCGACCAGCCGCGGACGGTCGAGAAGATCGCCGAGCTGAGCCGCGGACGGGGACACGTACTCGGCCAGCTCGGTCTCAACCGCGTCCAGGTCGCTGACGGGGTCCCGACCGGGCTCGAGCGTGGCGCAGTCGAGCACGTGCAGCAGCACCGAGCAGCGCTCGATATGGCGCAAGAAGGTCAGCCCAAGGCCCTTGCCGGTGGCGGCTCCCGGGATGAGTCCGGGGACGTCCGCGATCGTGTACGTAGTGTCGCCCGCAGACACGACGCCGAGGTTCGGCACCAATGTGGTGAACGGATAGTCAGCGATCTTTGGCCGGGCCGCCGAGAGCGCGGCGATCAGCGACGACTTGCCCGCAGACGGAAAGCCGATCAGGCCGACGTCGGCGACGCTCTTCAGTTCGAGGACGAGATCGCGCGCCTGGCCCGGCTCGCCGAGCAGCGCGAATCCCGGGGCCTTGCGGCGGGTCGAGGCGAGCGCGGCATTGCCGAGCCCGCCACGCCCGCCTTGGGCCGCGACGAACCGCGCGCCGGATCCGACGAGGTCGGCCAGCACATCGTTGTCGTCGCCCAGGACCACGGTGCCGTCCGGGACGCGCAGGATCAGGTCACCGCCGGCGGCGCCGTCGCGGTGACCGCCCGCGCCGCCCTTCCCGTTACCGGCCCGCTGGTGCGGATGGTGGTGAAAGTCGAGCAGCGTGTGGACGTTGGGGTCGACGACGAGGACCACGTCCCCGCCACGGCCGCCGTTGCCGCCGTCGGGACCGCCGAGCGGTTTGAACTTCTCCCGGTGGATCGAAGCGACACCATGGCCACCGTTGCCGGCCGACACGTGCAGGACGACGCGATCGACGAAACTCGCCATCGTGGCTCACTCCTGACGTGTTCTGCGGCAATGAGAAGAGGCGGCCCGGTTCCCCGGCCCGCCTCTAGATTCGCCCGTCGACGGGCTGAGTATCAGACCGAGGCTGTCTCGGCGGCGACAACACTGACGGTCTTGCGACCGCGCCGGGTGCCGAAGGCGACCGAGCCGCCGACCAGCGCGAACAGCGTGTCGTCGTCGCCGCGGCCCACGCCGGCGCCGGGGTGGAACTTGGTGCCACGCTGGCGGATCAGGATCTCGCCGGCGTTCACCGACTGGCCGCCGTAGCGCTTGACGCCGAGGCGCTGGGCGTTGGAGTCGCGGCCGTTACGGGAGCTGGAAGCACCCTTCTTGTGTGCCATGAGACGCCATTCCTCACTTAGCAGCGATGTCGGTGACCCGAAGCTGCGTGAGCTTCTGACGGTGACCCATGCGCTTGTGGTAGCCGGTCTTGTTCTTGTACTTGTGAATCTTGATCTTGGGGCCCTTGGTCTGGTCGACGATCTCGGCCGTGACCGCTACCTTGGCCAGCTTGTCAGCCTCGTGGGTCACGGTGTCGCCGTCGACCAGCAGAATGGCCGTCAACGCCACCTCAGCGCCGGACGCGCCCTCGACCTTCTCGACCTCGACGACATCGCCCACGGCGACCTTGTACTGCTTGCCGCCGGTCTTGACGATGGCGTACATGACGGTTCCACTCCTACAGATCGGATGAGATTGCGCCTTGGCCGCAGCCGTCCCGCGCACACTCAGGTCAGCCCGCGCCAAGCGGGCCGTCGTTCAGACTACGGCAACGCGGCGTCCGGAGGCAAAGCGAGCTGACTCCGAACGTCAGCGGACGTGAACAGGCGGCCCGGCTGGGCGACTGGCGGCGCGGCGGCGGCGAGCCGGGCGCGGAGCGGCCCCGACCTCGGCTCGTTCCGGATCGGACGGGCGGTCGCCGTTGACGCCGTTAGTGCTGGCGAGGACGCCGGTTGGCTCAGTCGTGACGTAAGCCGCGGGCTCCGCCGGCGTGGCGAGCTCAGCCGGAGAATCCGAGTCGGTGCTGGTTTCCTCGATCACTTCCCCGTCGATCGGTTGCCCGTCGATCGGTTCCCCGTCGATGTCTTCCGCTTCGGCATGAGCGGCCCGGTGAATCGCGGCCATCGCCGAGGCCGCCGCCCGGCGCCGTTCGATCTCCTCCGGTGAGTCCGCCGGCTCGTCCGGGGTCTTGGCTGCTCGCCGCGAGCCGCGCTTGCGGCCGGTCGGGCGCTCCTCGTCCTCGGACTCATCCGTGCGGTGTTGCTCGACCGGCTCGGTGTGGATGATCACGCCGCGACCGCGGCACACTTCGCAGGGCTCGCTGAACGCTTCCAGAAGACCTTCGCCGACGCGCTTGCGGGTCATCTGGACCAAGCCCAGCGAGGTCACTTCGGCGACCTGGTGCTTGGTCCGATCGCGACCCAGGCACTCGGTGAGCCGACGCAGCACGAGATCGCGATTGCTCTCGAGGACCATGTCGATGAAGTCGATCACCACTATGCCGCCGACGTCGCGCAACCGGAGTTGGCGGACGATCTCCTCGGCGGCTTCGAGGTTGTTGCGGGTGACCGTCTGCTCGAGGTTGCCGCCAGAGCCGACGAACTTGCCGGTGTTCACGTCGATGACCGTCATGGCCTCGGTGCGGTCGATCACCAACGAGCCGCCGGACGGCAGCCAGACCTTGCGGTCGAGCGCTTTGGCCAGGCCCTCGTCGACGCGAAGGTCGCGGAAGAGGTCGGTGTCCTTGGTGTGCCGCGACGCCCGCTGGGCGAGGTCGGGCGCCACGTCGGCGAGATAGGTCGACACCGTGTTCCAGGCGTCGTCGCCCTGCACGACCAGCTTGTTGAAGTCCTCGTTGAAGACGTCGCGAACCACCCGGGTCGCCAGGTCCGGCTCCCCGTGCAGCAGCGCGGGGGCGTTCTTGCGCTGCTCCGCCTTCGCAGTGATCGACTCCCACTCCGCCTTCAGGCGCTCGACGTCGTGAGTGAGCTCTTCCTCCGACGCGCCTTCGGCGGCCGTTCGGATGATCACGCCCGCGTCTTCGGGGACGATCTTCTTCAGGATGGCCTTGAGACGCTGCCGTTCGGTGTCGGGAAGCCGGCGGCTGATGCCAGTCATGCCGCCCCCGGGGACGTAGACCAGGAACCGGCCGGGCAGCGAGATCTGGCTGGTGAGCCGGGCGCCCTTGTGTCCGATCGGATCCTTCGTCACCTGCACCAGCACCGCGTCACCGGATCTCATCGCATGCTCGATGGCGCGCGACTTGCCCTCCAGACCGGCGGCGTCCCAGTTGACCTCGCCTGCGTACAAGACGCCGTTGCGGCCCTTGCCGATGTCGACGAAGGCGGCCTCCATGCTCGGCAGCACGTTCTGCACACGGCCGAGGTAAACGTTGCCGACGTACGACGTCGCGCTCGCCCGAGTCACGTAGTGCTCGACCAGCACGCCGTCCTCGAGCACCGCGATCTGGGTGCGGTCCCCGCTCTGCCGAACCGCCATCACGCGATCGACGGACTCGCGGCGGGCCAGGAACTCAGCCTCGGACAGGATCGACGGGCGGCGGCGACCGGAATCACGGCCGTCGCGGCGGCGCTGGCGCTTCGCCTCGAGTCGCGTCGAGCCCTTGACGCCGCGAACGCCGTCGTCGCCTTCGCCGTCGGGTCGACGGTCCCGCACGTGCACAACGGTGTTGGGCGGGTCGTCAGCCGAGACGTCGCCGTCCGACGCGTCGGCCCGGCGCCGACGCCGGCGCCGGCGCGCGGCGTTGCTCCCCCCGCCGTCACGGGAGTCCTCGGCGTCCTCGGCCGCGGCTTCGGGCGAGTCGCCCTCGTCTTCCTCGACCGCGTCGCTCGCGCCGGTCTCGTCAGTCTCGGAGTCGAGCTCGGCCTCTTCACGCTGGCGGCCACGCCCCCGTCGCCCGCGACGGCGGCGGCGGCGAGCACCCGCAGCCTCGTCGATCGCGACCTCGCGGAGTTCGTCGCCCTCAAGTTCTTCGGCGACGGCGGCGGGGTCAGTCGGTTCGACCGCCTCGATCGCTTCGACCAGACTCTCGTCCAGACTGGAATCCTCAGCCGCCGCCGGCTCCGCCTCGGCAGCCGACGACGGGGCCACCGCCGGTAAGGCTGTGGCCTTGGCCGCACGCTTGCGCGGGGAAGCGGAGGGCTTGGCGAGCGGAGGAGCCTGGAAGAGCACGACCGGAGCGGCCATCACGGGCGGAGTCGACTCGTCGGTCTCGTCGTCCGGGTCAGTTTCTGTCGCCTTGGCAGCTTTGACGGCTTTAGTGGCTTTGGATCTGCGCGCACGAGAAGACGGCGCTGGCGTGTCGAGCTCGGCGGCTGGAGTGAGCAATGGGTCAGCGTCCGCGGCGGGCATTACGGTCGCGTCGGTTGCCGCCGCGAGGGAATCAGTAAGGAGCTCGACGGTCGGCGTCGAGTCGGACGGGTCGGCGACTGCACCCTCCGCACCGGCAACCTTGGCGGCCGCCTTGCGAGCGCGCTTCTTCACCGGCGGGGCAGCGCTGTCGCCGTCGCCGACCTCTGCGGCCGCCACCTTGCGCGGCGCGCGTTTACGGGGGGCGGGCGCCGGCGCGGCGGGCTCGTCCGTCGACGGTTGGTCGATCGCCGCCGGCGCCGCGGCCTTGCGGGTGCGGCGAACCGCCTTCCGCGCCGGCGACTTGTCAGCGGCGTCTTCCGCGACGGGCTCTGTCACGGGCTGATTTGCCACGGTCCCATCGGGATCGACGTCGGCTCCGACGGTGGCGGTGGGGGTCTCTTCGTTATCGAGCATCGGCTCGGCTCACTCCGTTCGGCCCTCGGGCGCGTTCGCGGCTTGCGCAAACGCGACCGCACGAGGGCGGTAGTGCGATCCGGTCTCGGCCGGATCGCGAAGTCTGTTCAGGTCACAGCTGCTTCGACGCGCCCCTTGATCAGCCAGCGTCCGTCGCGCTGTCCGGCGCGAACGGGTCGCCCACCCGACCTGACCCATCGAGCGGCCCCTGCGCCAGCCGCACCGCGCGGGGCGGTTCGGACGGGGCGAGACCGGCGACGGCAGCCAAGGCCGCAAGAACGTCGTCGGGTCGAACAGCTGGAGTGTCCAGTCGGACGACCAAGTCAAGTATCGCACGTTCGCCGTTCACCGCCGCTGACGGCACGGACACGTCCGGTACGTCGGCCGCTGGCGGTGCTGCCGCTTCCGCCCAGATGACCGCATTTCGGGCGTTGATCTCCCGACGGCCGTCCTTGGTCAGTCGAGATACCAGGATCTCCTCGGCAGCCAAGAACTTCTCCAGGGCCGCCGACAGCTCGCGAGCGCTGACGCCCGACAGCTCCACCCTCCACTGCCCGGCCTGGATTCGATCCGCGAGCGACCCCGGACCGGCTTCCACCGCTGCGAGCAAGTCGAGCCCGTCCGGCAACGCCGCGTCCAGCACCGAGCGAACCTCCTCGACATCCATCCGCCGGGCCAGCCCGATCTCGACGTACTCGGCCTCGCTGCTGACGCCCGTCGGGGCGGCTCCTATATAGGAGATTTTCGGGTGCGGCGTGAATCCGGCCGAGTACGCCATCGGTATGCCGGCGCGGCGCAGCGCGCGCTCGAACGCCCGAGCGAAGTCGCGGTGCGACGTGAACCGCAGCCGACCTCGCTTGGCGTAGCGGAGCCGGACACGCTGCATGACCGGTGGTGGAGGCGGGCCTTCGGGGACTCGTCTGGCCATCCCCCCAGTCTGTCAGGCCAGGGTGTCGAAAATCGTCCAGCCCGACCCGATGACGGTGCCCGAGGAGTACGGCATATGTGCCGGACTGGAGTTGATGTTGTTCGGGTAATACAGGAGCGCTCCGTTAGGAAGCACTGCGACGACGTCGGCGTACCCGTCTCCGCTGACATCGCACAATCCGACGTGGGAAAGGGTCTGCCAGCCACCACCAATGATCATGCTGACCGGATATGGTGTGCTGCTTAGATTCGATGCGAAACTATTCAGGTACAGATAGAGGCTCCCTGATGCCGTCACACCGACGATATCGGCCCGCCCGTCACCATTGACGTCGCCCACGGTGAGTTGGGTGAACATGTTCCAACCGCCGCCAATCTGCGTCCCTCCCCCGAAGGGAGGACCGGCGGAGTTTGATGCGAGGCCGTTCAAATAGAGCCACAGAGTCCCATCGGGCTTGAGACCGAGCAAATCCGCGCAACCGTCGCCATTGACATCTGCCAACACGACCTTCGTGAAGATGCTAAATCCGGTGCCAATCACAGACCCACTCGTGTAGGGAACCGCTCCCGGGTTGGTCGCGATGCCATCCGGGTAGTACATCAAGTAGCCGCTCGGTGTGGTAGCGGTTATATCGGAGTACCCGTCGCAGTTGACGTCTGCGACGGAGATATTCGTGAAGCTTTGCCACCCGGTGCCTACCTGCCTTCCAGAGGAGTACGGAAAGCCGTTAGCGTTTGTGGGTAGGCCGTTCTGATACAAGGACAACGTCCCGTCGGGCAGACGTCCGATAATGTCACCTCGACCGGACCCGGCTACCTGCCGGATCGAACCCGGCTTCGCGCCGACGAGCGGCAGCGCCGTGATTGACGAGATCGACGCGGTCGGGGCGAATCCCATGTAGAGCTCGGTGAAGGCAGCAGCGTGGTACGTGGGGCTGGTGCCGGCACCGACCCCCATGTACACCTTCGAGGCGCCGAAGTCGTGGAGCGTGCTCCGCCGGTGCCCCCAGCAACCGGGCGACGTCGACGTCGGGCAGTCGGCGTTCGAACCCGGGTAGCCGTCGTCGTACATCCACTCGTAGTAGGTGTACAGCGGGCTGGCCCACCCGGCCGCCCAGTTCGCGGTCCACGCGGTGAAGCGGGCGCCGTCGACGGTGGGCGGCCCCTGCGGGTCGCTGTCGGTGGCCACGCCGGCCGCGGCGGCTGCGTTGAGCGCAGCGTTGAAGCCGAGGATCTGTGGCAGGCCGTACGCTGCACGGTCTTGATTTGACAGCCAGAGAAACTGCGACGCCGCCGCTAGCGACTGGAAGTTCGACGGCAGGCTGTACGGCGCGATTCCCATCACAGCGCGGGCGTGGTTCAGAGCCGCGATGGCGTTGTTCTGACACGTGGTACTGGTCGGAGCGCTCTCGCACCCTGACGCGGCGTAGGCCGGCGACGGTGTGATGTTCGTTCCGGGATCCGCCGCTACGGATAGAAACTGGCCCCGGGCCTTGGCCGAAAAGCCCGTCGGGGACGCTTGAGCGGGCGCGCTGACAAGACTGGACGCAACGGCGAGCAAGACCATGGCGGCGAGGAAAAATCGGGCGCGCGAGAACACAGGTCACACTCCTGGGCCCCGATTTATGGATTTGTTATGTCCGTCATATGTGTACAGGACGGCAAACCACCACGCAACATGGACTTGATCACTCACCCAGGTGGTCCGACTCCAGTTAGTGACCAGGCGAGCGATCGACTACTGGCAGTAACGAACGTCCGGTCGGCCCCATCTGAATGTCGGTCCCCAGGTTGGAACACACCCCGCAGTCGAAGCACGGCGTCCAGCGGCAGTCGTCCTGTTCGAACTCGGCAAGCGCGTCCTGCCAGTCGTCCCAGAGCCACTGCTTGTCGAGCCCGGAGTCGAGGTGATCCCACGGCAGCACCTCGTCGGCGCCTCGCTCGCGGGTCGTGAACCAGGCCAAGTCGACGCCGACCAGCGAGTCTGCGGCGGCGTCCGTCCAGCGAGCGAACGAGAAGTACTCGCGCCAGCCGTCGAAGCGAGCGCCCTGTCGCCAGGCCTCCTCGATCACCGCCCCCACGCGGCGATCCCCCCGCGACAACAGCCCCTCGATCAGCGACGGCTCGCCGTCGTGATAGCGCATCCCGATGTTTCGCCCGAGCGAACGATCAGCGTTGATCGCCGCGCGCAGTCTCGCCAGACGCTGATCGACCGTGGCCGGGTCGGCCTGGGCCGCCCACTGGAACGGGGTGTGCGGCTTGGGCACGAA
>Ga0068856_100006432_pt1 | contig 11528 bp, 8 predicted proteins | sample KBSCornC62_FD_66595 | JGI IMG/M metagenome (GOLD analysis project Ga0068856, IMG submission 66595) | Corn rhizosphere microbial communities from Kellogg Biological Station, Michigan, USA - KBS Corn C6-2 | ecosystem: Host-associated > Plants > Roots > Rhizosphere > Soil ... | reverse complement strand
CGGTCATATTGTCCGGCGGATCGGCGGAATCCTGATCCGTTACTTGCGCTGCAAAAACAGTTACGGTGCAGGTTTCGTTAAAAGTAAAGTCCGCGTTTGGATTTATTGTGAACGTAGTAGGACCACCGGTTACTACGGTGTCAGCTACGTTGCGAGTGCCTGTAGTTGGGCAAACGATCTGGAACCAGTTGCCCGCGACGTTGACCGGCTCGCTAAACGTAACCGTCAGATTCGAATTAAGTGCGACGTTTGTTGCGCCATTTGTCGGTGTTGTAGCAGTTACTGATGGCGCCTGATCAATCGTGAAGCTAAACACAAAGTTTGCCGCCATGTTGTCAGGCGGATCGTTCGTATCCTGATCCGTTACCTGAGCAGCAAAAACTGTAACTGTAACGGTCTCTCCACTCGCAAAATCAACATTAGGATTAATAGTGAACGTTGTCGGTCCTCCTGTCACGACCGTATCAGCAACATTACGCGTGCCACTCGTTGACCCGACGATCTGGAACCAATTGCCGGTGACGTCAACTGGTTCGCTGAACGTGATCGTCAGATTGGCATTGCTCGTCACCTGCGTTGCGCCATTGGTAGGAGTGGTGGCGTTAACAGTAGGTGCCGCCTCCATGCTGAAACTAAAAACAAAATTAGCCGCCATATTGTCGGGTGGATCATCCGAATCCTGATCGGTTACCTGTGCGGCAAAGATCGTCATCGTACAAGTTTCGCCAGCCGTAAAGTCTGTGTTTGGATTAACGGTGAATGTAGTTGGCCCTCCGGTAACAACAGTGTCAGCTACGTTTCGTGTGCCACTGGAGCCGCAAACGATCTGGAACCAATTGCCCGTAACGTTGACTGGCTCAGAGAAGGTGATGCTGATGTTTGTATTAGTAGTTTGGCTGGTTGCACCGTTGGTTGGCGTTGTGCTGGAGACACTTGGAGCTGCATCCGCTGACGTGAAACTGAAAACAAAATCGGAGGTCATATTGTCCGGCGGATCGATTGAATCCTGATCCGTGACCTGTGCGGCGAACACCGTGACTGTGCACGTTTCATTCTGCGCAAAATCGACATTCGGATTGATTGTGAAAGTAGTTGGCCCGCCCGTTACGACTGTATCAGCTACATTTCGAGTGCCACTCGATGTGCAGACGATCTGAAACCAGTTGCCCGTTACATTAACAGGCTCGCTAAACGTGATTGTCAGATTTGTATTGACCGCTTGATTGGTTGCACCGTTCGAAGGAGTGGTGTTGGTCACGCTGGGCGGTGCATCGACCGTGATAGTGACCTGAGCCGTATCGTTCGGCGTCAGGCCATTTGTCACTGTGTAATTAAAAGAGTCTGTTCCCGTAAAGCCAGCAGGTGGGTTGTAAAGAAAGCTGCCGTCGGTATTGAGCGTAACAGTTCCACCCTGAGCGGTTGCGCCACCGGCAATCGCAACGGCGGTGGGAGAGGGAACTCCGGTGTCATTAGTCAGAACACCCGGAGCACCAACACTCAGCGGCGTGTTCTGAGCCCCTGAGTAACTATCAGCGAACGCGAGTGGCGAGACTTTCAGCGATCCACCGACGAGGGTTGTGTTTGGATCGATGGTGTCATTGAAATTAACGCCGGTCGCATCAGAACCGCTATTGGTAATGTTCACGTCATACGTGATCGTCTCACCCGGAGCCGCTTTTCCATCCGCGTCCGCATCAGGAAACGAATCAGTCTTCGTTGCTGTGATATTCGGAACTACCGGGGAAGCAGGCGGAGTCGAAGACACACCGGTTCTCGATCGAGCCACCATCGGCGAACCCGATGCTAGCGGCGCGAGAGGGCCCAGAGTCATGAGTGAGATGATTGAGCAGGCGACAAAGGTTTTTACGGACGAATAGCGGTGGGTGAATGTCGTTTTGATCATCTGAGTCCTCGATTTAGTCTTCCTTAGAAAGTGCACTCGCAAAGAGCGCACATGTGTGAGTTGTAAGAGCTAACAAAAGGAGTTTGTTCCAAGTGCAACCTGAAAAAGGGTCGATGGAACACGACAGAACTACCTGACTCTATTCCAGGGGCTTGGCTAGAGTCAACGGTTTTTTCGGCTGCATTATTGCGTAGCTGGGGGGGTTCTAAACTTCGTCGCAAATATATTCTCGACACCGACTTGGCAGAGAGAATGGATGCGCCTCCTGAAGCTGCTACTTCTTTGCTGCAGGAGGCGCTACTACCTTGTTCTGTTTCAACGTGCCAACGCCCAAAATCTATGGTCGTTGCGGGAAAATTCCTTGAAGCGCAATGCAGTAATTCAGCGTCAAGTACGGCTGCATGTTGTTATGCGGCAGACTGCCTCCCGCGGGGGACAGCGCCTGGAAGGCCATGTTTACGAGTGGACCCGGTGCCTGGTACATGGAGATCCCAATGCCGGTGGCCGGCAGTTGGCCTGTACCCGCGACGTTTGGATTGCGTTCAGTGCCATCACCTTCGGAAGCCGTAACGCTGTGTGTATGCACGGGGATTTCTGTAACCAACAACGTGATGCTTTCGACTCCACTCTGCTCGCCCAGATCGCGAAGACTGAGGCCTTGTCCCTGTCCTGGTTGCATCCCTGCGTTGCCCTGCATATCCGGTAACGCGAAGGTAGATTTACCGTCCCCACCATAAGTGGTGCCGAGGAGCGAGAAGAGGGCGGTATTCTGGGAAATTGGCATTAACTGCCCATCGCAGAACGCCCAACCCGTCGGGGGAAAGTTAAATGGAAAGATGCGAATTTCGGCGACAAATTGGTCGGACATTTCTTCTCCTTTAGGTTTGGCTCGGGAAAACCCCAAACAACGATAAGATGTAGTTTATGCACAGAAACGGCTGCGTATTTTCGTGTGGTTGACTTCCCCCTTGCGGTCCGACTGATTGCGGACTCAGGGTCGTGGTGGGTTGGTCAGTGCCATACGGAAAGATGGTAGCGCCTGTACTAGATCCAAGGACATTATTTGTGGGATCGTTACCAGCTGACAATGAGCCACTACCCAAAAATGCATGGGTATGATTTGGTATCTGTTGCGTCGTCAATGTCTCTTGCTCCGTCCCCGCCATTTCACCTATTTGATAAGTTGTTCCGTCCGGACCTGTGCCCATGTGAATTGGAACTCGGCTGGCAAGATTTGGGAGATTGAAGGTCGATTGGCCATCACCACCGTAAGTAGTTCCAATGAGTTGAAACAGGACTTCGTTTTCCGAGATCGGAAGCGTTTGACCTTCACAAAACGCCCAGCCATTTGGCGGGAAATTCCCTGCGAACATTCGAATTTCACCAACATAGGGTGCCATTTGATTTTTCTCCTTTTAGTTTTGCGACGGGAAAATCCCCTGCAGCGCGATGATGAAGTTCAACACGAGATAAGGCATCATGTTGTTATGTGGCTGGCTTCCACCAACATTCGAAATTGCGTTGGGAGCGAAGGCTTGTAAGTTGTTCGGTGAAGACCAAGCAAATGAAAAGTTCGAGTTGGCGAGAACGCGTGAGGGTGCGGGTCCGTTGGTGCCTGCTCCCGCCTGAGTTGAAGTCGCCAGCATTTGATGCAGATGTTGCGGCAACTGTTGAATATTGACGGTTACTGCGGTACTTCCAGCGGCCTCACCGAGTGTGTGACCGTTGCCAATGTGAATCGGCACTCGTCCCCGCAAGTTGGGAAGATTAAAAGTGGTTTGGCCATTGCCACCATACGTTGTTCCGAGAAGTGAGAATAACGCCTGGTTCTGGTTAATTGGCAACGACTGACCGTTGCAAAGTGCCCAACCTTTGGGAGCAAAGTTAAATGACACGAGTTTTATTTCGCTAAGGAAGGGTTCCGACATGGTGACTCCTTATTGAAGTTTAGGGTTTGAAATAGGGATCGACTGTGAAAACAAAGACACTCTTACGAGGAAGGAGAGCGTTCTTTGTTGGTCCAGGTTGAAGCTCTTTCCCTCAAACAATAGTGACCCTGCTTGTGCGAAAGAAGCTTGAGAACCTCGGAAAGTTTAAAGATGACTGCTCGAAGCGCGGGGATTCTAACCGGAACGGACGCAAGATTCAAGAAACAAATCGAGTCTGATCGGGTTATTTCAAAACATAAAAAAGACTGTTACTCTAACCACGCGCAAATATCACTAAAATAGCTCAATCGTTCCAGCGCAGTTCATCTCAAGATCGGAGAATTCTTACGCGTGACAGATTATTCCTCCAAACCTCATTCTGAAATCAGTGTGACTCTTCGCGCGGTCACGCCTGAAGATAATGAGTTCCTCCTCGCTGTGTACGCGAATACGCGCGAGGAAGAACTTGCGCAAGTAAACTGGGAGCCAAATCAGAAAGAGATTTTCATTGCCTGGCAATTCGGACTGCAGCGCCAGGAATACGATGCCCGCTATCCGAATGCGAGATACCAGGTAATTCTAGTAAATGACCAACCGGCTGGACGGATCTGGGTCGGGGAAGATGATACGCAGATTCGGTTGCTCGATATAGCACTGTTAAAAGGATTCCAAAACCGCGGGGTCGGAACGAGGCTTTTAAAACAATTAGTCGCTGAAGCAGACGAGAAAAACAAACCGCTGCGTCATATGGTGTTTGTGCTAAACAGCGATGCTCATCGATTCTATGAACGACTCGGTTTTGTCGTAATCGAAGATCTTGGCGGGTACAAACATATGGAATGGCGCGGTTAGCTCGTTCCGGGGATTGTTAGTTCGACTTGTTCGGGGGCGGTATTCGCTGTCCGAAGATTTCAGTTATCTTGGCGGTGTTGGCTCCAGGCAAACCGTTCCCCTGCCATATAACAAAATATTCTCCATTTGTGGTGTTGTTCGTCAAAGTCGCGCTATTGACGCTGCGATCCTTTCCGATACTCTCGATGTTGGAGATCTGAAAGTCTGACTCGATCTCGCTGCCTGTCAAACTAATTCGCTGACCGGAAATCTCGGCCGGCGCACTTTGCCGAGTGTTTCGCCAGAGCACCAGATATTCTTTAGCAATACTGTTGAAGATTACGACGGGCCTGGTCGCTTTACTGCCAGTGCCTGTCGTATCTGAAATTCTCAAGTCTTTGGATCCGTCAAGCGTTGCCGCGTCGATCCGCCGTCCAAAAATTTCGTCGCCGCTGCCTTCACCTCGAGTGCTTACCTGAAACACGACAAAGTATTCATTATTGACGCTGTTATAAACGACACGAGGAACGCTGGCGCGTCGATCAGGTCCGACATCGGCGGTGACCTGGGATATCCGGAAATCATTTTTTTGACCGATGGGTTGTCCGCTCGCATTTAGACCCATGCCCCAGACTTCAACTTTAGATTCGTTTTTGAAGCCACCACTCCAAGCTACAAGATACTGGTTGTCGTGACTGTCGTAGGCAATCGCAGGTGTGTTTGCGTGAAAATTAGGTCCCTGGTCGGTAGTATGTGAGATGCGAAAATATTTTCCCAGGAGCTCACCGCTGGCTTTTAGACGCTGTCCGTAGATTTCCATTTTCACTACGTCATCCGGCTCACCCATTCCCTTCCAGATAACCAGGTATTCGTTGTTGACACTATTCCACGCTACATCGGCCTGGTTACTACTGCGGACGAAATTAGTGTTGACCTTGCCTAAGTCGGTATTGTGTGAGATCTGAAAAGGACTTCCGACATTCTTACCGGCGCGACTTACACGTTGGCCGGAGATCTCGAAAAAATTATCGGGCGAGTTAAGCTGTCCAGAGCCATTCCAGATCACGAGATACTCTCCAGCGGTCCGGTTGTAGACAACCCTCGGATCATTGGACGAATGGTATTTGTCGCTGTCAGACATGCTCGAGATACGGAACGCAATTCCGATGCGCTCGTTTGTTGCGGCGCTGATGCGTTCCCCATAAACGTCGTTGACTCCGTTCACTTCGGTTAGCCCATCGCTCGCCCAAACAACGAGGTATTCATTGTCATCAGGGTTGAAGACTACGTCGGCCCGGCCCGGCCGACGGTCCGCGAAAGCCGTCGGCGTCTCCGAGATGCGAAACGGCGGTCTGACAAGAAGACTGCTTATTGTCTTAGCTGCCGGCGATGGCGAGGGAGGGGATTTGGACTTGTTCTGAAGATGGCCGAAGTCGATGCTGGCATTGGGTGAAGCGCCAACATAGTAATATGAAGAAGCTGCCAAAATCGTTGCTATAACAATAATGAGAGCACACACTACGAAACGACGAGTCATCATCTTTAAGCCCAGGCCTTTTGCCTCTTATTTTCAAGCTGGAGAGCGATGAATTCTAATGACTTTGCCCCGGTCTCACAAAGCAAAAAATTGACTATCGTGCGATAAATTGGTAGAACTTCTTGTGATCTAGAACTCAAATCCCATTGAGTTAAATTCCTATATAGCGCCACTCGGCAAGCTAACAATTCAAACACAAGGAAGGAGCAGCCAATGGTTGTTTCAAGACGCGGTTTCATGAAACGAGGAAGTCTACTTGTTTTCGCCGCCGGGGTATCCTTGGGTTCGGCTGATCGCATCTTTGGACGCGACAACGCCATTAACTATCAAGACCCGACGCAAAACGACTTAACGGCAAAAAGAAACCAACCAGCGCCGTTCAACTTCACGAAGGCTATGTTTTTGCCTTACGTGGATACCGATTTCCGTATTTACCCAAGCTCTACTAAAACCCTCAAAATTACCTTGGTAGCAGTCGATGACATAGGCCCAGTTCCAGATACAACAAGCGGCGGCCGCGAATCTTTTATATTGAAGTTTCGTGGTAACCAACTTCTGCGTCAGAACACCTACCGGATCGAACACGAGGCCCTGGGACGGTTTGATTTGTTCCTCGTGCCCGCCGGCAAAAACAAAAAGGGCGTCTACTATCAGGCCGTCATCAATCGTCTAAACGCGTAGTAGCGCCGCTCGTCTTGCGGCAGCAACGATGGCCTTAGACTCGAGTGGTATTCGCGGTGCGGCGCTAATTTGAACTCGAGATGTTATCGACGGACAATTAACGTCTTTCTCACGATAGCCTCGGCGTCGGGACGCTCGACCTCTACCCTTATTCTCCTTGCCTCCGGCCGCGACGACGTTGTCTTTGGATAATAGCCAATGTTGTATTGTCGCCGCAGTTCCTCCGCAACCTCTGCGAAAGATCTTTTGATCGCATCAGTATCATCGGCCTGATAAAAGCGGGCGCTGGTTTCACTCGCCAGAGCTTGCAGATAAATTGTGGAAGCCGATGATCCGTAATGGATGGGGTAGATCAAAGCGTCCGACTCCGGAGCTTTGCACAAGGTGGTCCTCATCGTTGCCGTGCTCCACGTATCATCTCCATCGGTAAACAGGATGATGGCTTTTCTGCCAGGAATATTACGTAGAGCCTGATAGGCGAAATCTATGGCATCGTAAAGTTTGGTGCCATTATTGCCCGAGTCCGTGTGCACTTTTTCAATCGCAGTGCGCAAGATTGCTCGATTGCTTGTAGCTTTCTCCAAGAGCGGCATCACCTGACCCGCGAAGGCGACAGGCAGCACGGAATCTTTTTGACGGAGTTGTTCGTTGAAAGCGTAGACCGCGTCTTTGATGTTATGGAGGTTTGCCTCGGTTGAAGAACTCGTGTCGATTAATAAGACGACGTAGAATGGTTGTTCGACGCTGCTGAACTGACCTATCTCTTGCTCGACGCCGTCTTCGAAAATGTGAAATTCTTCTTTTCGCAGATCGAACAAATACGTGCCGCCGTGCGCTCTCACACTGACCGGAATCGTTACCAGATTGGTCGTTACGCGAAGAATATCACCTTCACTCACCTCCTCTGAACCGTCTGACTTTGGCGCTGATCGAGTTTGTGGTTTCTTATTGGGGGTAGGGCGAGTTTGTGCACGTAACAGAGCGACTGATGTGATGATGAGAGCTGATGTTAACAATGCTATTACGAAGGATTTCATGATTGATTTATTCTAGGATGCACTTGACCTATGCACAACAACTCTATGTTCGAACGGCTCGAGATCTCACGATTCATTGACATGTACGGTTTGCTGTTAAGTCCCAACTTTTTCGATGCCCGCGCGTGTCAGCAAATTATTGAGGAAGGAGAGGCAAGCGAATCTAAACCTGCAACAGTTTATGGATACGGCGATCTTGGTTCCGTGGACGATCGCGTTAGAAAGTCATCACGATTAATGTTGACGTCGACCACCATGGAATTCCTGAACCATAGATTGAAGGAGCATAAGAAGAAGATCGAACAGCATTTTTCTGTTTCGCTGAACGATTATGAAGAACCTCAATTTCTTCGTTATGACGTTGGTGACTTCTTCGTGGCACACCAGGACGGCAACACAGGGCTGCTTCGACTCACTAGCGATGCCGAACGGAAAGTGTCGGTCGTCATCTTTCTAAATAGCCAAAAGGCCGACCCAGATCCTGCGAGTTACTGCGGCGGTTCATTGAAATTCTCTGACTATCGCATGGAGTCACAATACAGAGAGTTTGAGTTGCCCGCTGATCCAGGCACCTTAGTCGCCTTTCGTTCAGAACTTACCCACGAAGTAACGCCAGTTACTCACGGTAAACGCTATTCTATTGTTAGTTGGTATCGGTGATGTCTTTTGCTCCGGAGCGTCCCTGCTTGTACAAAAAGCAAGCAGATAAGAAAAATGAAACTCCAAAAGAACAAGTCGGGAAGGGTGGTTTACCCCCGCTCGTCTCCAGCATTAGTGATCGGGGAACAGCGGGGGTAAACCACCCTTCCCGACTTGTTCAATTCGAACGTTTGTTTTCCTTCTAAGGTTGTTGGACTCGAGAGTTTCTAAGAAGGAGCAAAATGTTTATAGCTCAAGTCTCCTTTACTTGACCGCTCCGTCAGGAGCGGGATTTACATTAGACCAGCACCAAGACATTGCGCTCCGCTGGAGCGCGCAACGTTTATTAGTCAGGCTATAGACATCGGGCTCCTCCGGAGCACTCGCGAAATATCGCCGTCAAAAGCAAAAGGAGCGCCCGATTTCTCGGACGCTCCTTTTGTTTAGTGGGTTAGTTGTTACTGTTTGTTGCCGATGACTGGGCCGTCGCCAATCACGAAGTAGCCAGCCGGAGCAGCGCCGTTATGTGAATCGGCGTATGACTTGGCCGCCGCTGCTTGATTAGCTACCGAAGTGCCGTCCGCAGGGCTGGAGCTCTTTGGCACGACAACTGTGACTGTCGCGAACGAGCTTCCTGATCTAACCACGATCAGGTAGACCCGACCATCTCCGGTATTCACTCGCTCTGCCCGCAAACGCAAGGTGTTAACAGCAATGTCTTTCGCATCAGGCGAGAACACCTCGTTCTTCGCTGTTGGCGTTTGGTCGTCTTCGTCACCAAACACCTGAACAGTGAGTGGCCCTGGCGGACAATTAGTAGTTCCGCCCGATGCCAATGCTGACAGTCCCACATTAATCAGCTCGTGCGTGTTCTGTGGAAGCTGACTCAATGCAACCGAGGCAGTAACTGTCACTGCAGGGTTATTCACTGTGAACGACGTGCCGGCGGAGTTGTTACTACTGTTGTTGTCAGGTGGAGACGCCGCGCCGATCGACGCTGCGTTCGTAATCGTGGAGCCATTCGCAGCACTGCAACTGACCTTGGCGACCACCGTCAACTGGGCTGTTTCCCCGTTGGCCATGCTTGCCCTGGTACAGGTGATGGTGCCGTTGCCGCCCACAGCTAGTGTGTTGCAACTCCATCCGGCTGGATTCGATTGCGATACAACCTCCAAGCCTGACGGTACAGTATCGGTGAACGACACCGTGGTCGCTCCTGCTGGACCGTTGTTAACGACGCCAACCGTGTAGGTGACGTTATTGCCGGCATCGATTGACGCGGTGTTGGGCAATCGGCTCTTGCTAATTGCCAAATCAGCGTTGCCTTGAACCGTTGTTAAGGCGTTTGCTGAGTTATTGCCAGGTGTCGGGTCAGCAGTTGCACTCGACACGTTGGCGGTGTTGCTGATGACCGTGTTGTTAGGTGTTCCGGCATTCACGTTCACCACAACAGTGAAGATGCTGGAAGCACCTGTTGTCAGTGTCGGCCTCGTGAATGTCAGAGTGCCAGTGCCGCCATTAGGTACAGCATCTGTCCTGCTCCAGCCTGACGGTGTCGTGACCGAAACCAGCGTGGTGTTCGCCGGAACGGCATCAGACAGCGACAATGTCTGAGCATCGCTCGGCCCATTGTTAGTAACGGTGATTGTGTAGGTGATGTTGTTACCCACAACCACCGGATCAGGTGAATCAGTCTTGGTTACTGAAACATCAGCGGAAGTGACGATGTTCGTATTGTCAGAAGCAGTGTTGTTGCCGCTGCTCGGATCACTGGTCGTGCTGCTCACCGTGGCAGTGTTTGTTTGTGTACCCGGCGTCGCTGATGCCGCCACCGTGTACTTAACCGTGATGGTGACATCACTACCACCAGCTGCCATTGTGCCCAACGCACAACTGAAGTTCCCACCTGCACCCGGCGTGCACGTGCCCTGCGAAGTTGTGATTGAACCACCCACCTGGGTAAAGCCTGCCGGCCAGGTGTCACTCACACTTACTCCCAGCGCATCTGACGGTCCCGCGTTGTGCACCGTGATCGTGTAGGTGTGTTGTGCTGGATCGCCCGCCGTCGCGGTCGTCAACCCATCGGTCTTGGTGATCGAAACATCAGCGGAAGTGACGATGTCAGTATTGTCAGAAGCGGTGTTGTTGCCGCTGCTCGGATCAGTGGTGGTGCTGCTGACTGTAGCCGTGTTTGTTTGTGTACCCGGTGTGGCTGATCCCGCCACCGTGTACTTCACTGTGATGGTGACATCACTACCACCAGCTGCCATCGTGCCTAACGCACAACTGAAGTTTCCACCCGCGCCCGGCGTGCACGTCCCCTGCGAAGTTGTGATTGAACCACCCACCTGGGTAAAGCCTGCCGGCCACGTGTCACTGACACTTACTGCCTGCGCATCCGACGGTCCCGCATTGTGCACCGTGATCGTGTAGGTGTGTTGTGCTGGATCGCCCGCCGTCGCGGTCGTCAACCCATCGGTCTTGGTGATCGAAACATCCGCAGACGTAACGATGTCAGTATTGTCAGAAGCAGAGTTGTTGCCGCTGCTCGGATCAGTGGTGGTGCTGCTGACCGTCGCGGTGTTTGTTTGTGTACCCGGCGTCGCTGATGCCGCCACAGTGTACTTCACCGTGATGGTGACATCACTACCACCAGCTGCCATCGTGCCTAACGCACAACTGAAGTTTCCACCCACGCCCGGCGTGCACGTCCCCTGACTCGTTGTGATTGAACCACCCACCTGGGTAAAGCCTGCCGGCCAGGTGTCGCTGACACTTACAGCCTGCGCATCCGAGGGGCCACCGTTGTGCACCGTGATCGTGTAGGTGTGTTGTGTTGCGGCACCCGCGGTCACCGTTGTCTCGCCGTCGGTCTTGGTGATTGATAGATCGGCCTCGGCGTTCACGCTGGTTGATGCGTTTCCAGTGTTGTTGCTTAGATCCGGATCTGTCGGGCCGCCCGTGGTCGCGGC
>Ga0068856_100006426_pt1 | contig 11534 bp, 7 predicted proteins | sample KBSCornC62_FD_66595 | JGI IMG/M metagenome (GOLD analysis project Ga0068856, IMG submission 66595) | Corn rhizosphere microbial communities from Kellogg Biological Station, Michigan, USA - KBS Corn C6-2 | ecosystem: Host-associated > Plants > Roots > Rhizosphere > Soil ... | reverse complement strand
TTTTGATGCCGGTGCGTCCTCTTCGTAATGTTCCATCAACTCATCCAGGAAAGCTGACGTTTCGGCAACATCTTCAAAAATAAAATTGGAGTTTAAATGCTCTTTGCCTTTCTGCAAACAGACCTTAAAAGTGGTTCCTGCGCCTTTAGTGCTTCGGTAACTAATACGACCATTGTGATCTTCAATGAATCTTTTTACAAGATAAAGGCCGATACCAAATCCGCTTGCTGACGATATTTCATTTCGCGCCTGATAAAATTTATCAAACAACTGATCGCCAACATGCTCGTCTATTCCGCACCCATTATCCTTTATTTCAATATTTACATACGCGTTTGTTTCAGAAATGCTGCAAGTTATTGTCCCATAATTTGGGGTAAATTTTATGGCGTTGGAAATTAAGTTAAATAATGCGATCTCGATCTTTTCCCTATCTGCAAATACCTCTATGGTATCGGTTTCACAAACAAATTCAAACAGTATACCCTTGCTGTTTGCCTGATGACTGAAACACAAAAAAACCTCTTTACACAGGTTTACAATATTCAGCTTTACAACCTTAAGTTTATCAGCCTCACTGTCAGCTTTTCTGAATAATAATAATTGATCAACCAGGCTTAATAACCGGCGTGCATTACGGTAAACAATATTCAGATTGCCAGTATCGCTTGCTTTTTCAGCAGGACTAAATAACAATTCCTTAACAGGGTTTATAATTAACGTAAGCGGCGTTCTGAATTCGTGAGAGATATTGGTAAAAAAAGAAAGTTTTCTTTCATTAAGTTCCTTCTCTTTTTCGGCCGACATCTGTGCGATTTTTATCTCATATTTTAGCTTAGCCTGGTTACTGCGATAACGTAAATAATAATAGATAAGGGTTACAACTATAATTAAATAACCCAGGAATGCCCACCATGTCTTATACCATGGGGGTAGTATCCTTATTTTGAGCGCAGCATAATTTTCGAACCATATGCCGTCCTGGTTGGCTGTCTTTACTTTGAAGGTATAATCACCCGGCGGAAGATACCTGTAAGTAACCGATTTTTGACTTTTTACATAGTTCCAATTCTTCTCCAGCCCGTCCAGCTTGTAGGCAAATTCGCATTTTGGTGCATAAGCGTAATTTAAAGCCACATACTGAATGGAGAAAACCGATTGATTGGGCTGCAAAGTAATTTCAGTTGATTCGGTTATTACCTTACTGAGTATATTATCTTTTTGACCGACTTCAACTTCTTTACCGAATAGCTGCAACCCGGTAATTAATACCCTGGGTCTGAATGTGTTTCGTTCTACTTCTGCCGGATAGAAAATGTTATACCCTTCGGTCCCACCAAAAACCATAAACTTTTTTTCGCTGCAATACAGAGATGATCTTGGGTTAAACTGTCCTCCTTGCACCCCGTCCCATGTATCATAATTGGTGATCCTGTTTGAACGTGGCTCTATTCGCGACAGCCCTTTATCCGTGCTTATCCAAATAGTTCCCGAGTCGTCTTGTTCTATCGCGTTTATAGTATTATCAGCTAACCCCTCTGTTTCTGTATACTGTTTGAATGTTTTGTTTCGGATGTCATATATAACAAGCCCATTCCCTTCTGTACCTATCAAAAGGTTCTCGTTCTTATCTAAATACAATGAATATATAACCTGGCTGGGCAGAAATTTTTCATTTTGAGCCTGGCTGAAATAATCGACAAACTTGTTTTGATCCTTTACAAAGTACCTTAGGCCCGACGCATATGTGCCAATAAACAGGTTGCCATATTTATCTTCGGCAAGTGCACGGATATTGTTTGAAACGATTTTACTGTTTTGAGGATTGTAATTAACGAATTTGTCTGTACCCACCGGCAACATACTTAAGCCCCCACCGTTTGTACCAACCCACAAATTATTCTTCGAGTCCTGTAATATTACACGTACATCATTTAACCCTATGCTTGCCGGGTCATTAGCCTTGTGAATAAAATTTTTGAAGGAATCAGTTTGTTTATCATACCGGAAAAGCCCCTGCGAATAAGATCCAAACCACAAGGTATTTGACCGGTCTTTGTAAGCACATAGTATGGCATTATCTGTTAAGGAGCCTTTTCTCCCATCTGCCCTGTAATATTTTACAACATCGCCGTTCAGTTTCTTCTTGTATATGCCATCACCATCGGTACCAAGCCATAAATAGCCTTCGTTGTCCATGCACATACCGTAATATCTCAAAAAGCTGGAGCCGAAATTATCTACCAGTTTATTTTGAAATTTGTTAAACTTTTGAGGGAGGTTACTCAGCATGTAAATACCGTCGCCATAGGTTCCGGCCCAGATATTTTTGTCTTTATCTTTAAATAAAGCCTGAACGGATCTTGCTGTTACACTATAGTTTTCTTCGGATTTTACCGGATTGATGATCACTTGTTCATAGTCCGACTTTTCGGCCGCCCCGAGGTCGATGTTATACAATCCACCGTCCTGCAATCCAATAAAAAGATTTTTATTATCGTCTTCAAGCAGCGAAGAAAAGTAGTTGCTTCTTAATTTATACTTCGAGCCTAAAAAGACATGAAATTTATTTTCACTTCTTCTGTAAAGAAATAACCCCTTGCTGGCAGCTATCCAGATATCATGGTTGTGGTCTTCATAAATGGCGTTGATCCTACCCTGTGGAATTATACTTAATGGAAATTGAGCACTTAAATTTTTCAGGATCACTCCATCTTTAACGCTGAAAACATTTAACCCGCCATCCAGTGTAGCTACCCATAATAGTCCATGAGCGTCCTCAATAACATTAATGATATTAGTGCCCTGCAAAGCCGGCAAGCTATGTTTATTATAAATCTTAAACTGCCCGCTTTTATGGTCATAATAAGAAAAACCTGAGCCGCCGCACGAAAACCACAGCTGGCTTTTGTTATTCTCGAAAATGCTGGTTACAAAGTTTAGACAGGCTGCTCCATTGCCACCCGGGCAAAATTTAGAAAAACGCTCTGTGCTGGTGTCGAATTTATAAATCCCCCGCCTCGAAGATATCCATATTTCTCCATCACCATCCTTAAATATATTTTGGACATAATTACTTGGCAAACTGTATGGATTGTTGGGCTCGGATTTGAACACCTTGAAATTAGTGCCATCAAAACGGTTTAAACCATCATCGGTGGCAAACCACATAAATCCTTTGCTATCCTGGGTTATACTGTTTACTATGCCAAATGAAAGACCATCTTTTAATGAGTATTTAATTACTTTTTTGGTAAACAGACCTTGCGCATGCACACAAAAACAAACAATTAGCCCTACCAGGATAAGTATAATTCTTCTCATGAAATGCCGGTTAACAGGTAAATAATGGTCGCAGACTTTTGTAACAAACTGAATACAAAAGCTCATTTCTCAAATGTAATTTTTTTTAATTAAAAAAGAAATGTGTTATTGACAAATAATAATATAGCTGATATTCAGCGAGATTATTTGCCTCGCGAACTTTGGTTTTCGATGGAATTAACAAAAAAACATCGGCCGGCTAGCTGGTATCGCAGTGTTTACAATGGTCTTGCCCAGGTGATTGTGCAATCGGATAAAACAGACGACGAAATACAGCTTAGCGCGCGTGCGAATGGTTTGCGCGAAGAAAATGTTACTATCCGAACGAGCGCCGGCCAAGGGCATTTCACAGCCAGGCAAAAATAATGGAGTGTGGAGCGTGGAGGGTATCAGGCTTCTGATCCCTCCCACCGTCTCCGGCCATCTCAGTGCGAACATCATTTTCCGATACAGAAAGTAATATTTTACTGATTATCAATAACTTATCGCTTTATAATTACAAATAAGTTACATTTTTCCGACCTCTTGGAGTACATTTAGGCAATGTGGAGAATCTGTCAAAAATAATCAATACTTGTCTGTGTTTGCCAAATTTATTTAATAAAAATTTATTGAGTAAAACTTCTAATTGGATATGTTCATTCACGACAAATACTAGTGTCATGAACATCTTAAAAGAACTCGAACAACATAAGTTGATAAAAAGAATTGTGACTGCCGGTTACCCGGTTAAAATCTCCTACAAATTAGAAACTTATGCAGACACGTTAACCCCTATTATATATTCCCTAAAAGATCGGGGTGTAAATCACCAGAAAAAGATTACTGCTAGGTAAGAAATCTTTCGGAAAAGTAACCGCAATTATCATCCTGATGTCAGATTAAAAAATAATAGCTAACTATCCTTGGTTTTATTGAACACCGTTTAATATTTTTGCAGTGTTCAAATATTAATTAACACATCATGAAAAAAATATTGATCACAGGAGCAAGCGGCGGCATAGGGCTGGAAACAGCCAGGCAACTTGCGGCGAAAGGTTATCAGTTAACGCTGGTAGCCCGTAGCGAGGAAAAATTAAACAAGGCAGTAAAAGATCTGGGCGGCACCGGCCACACCATTTTGGTTGCTGACCTGACGAACAAAGACGACCTGCAAAAACTGGTAGACCATCTAAAAACAGAGAAATACGAGGTCCTGATCAATAATGCAGGTGCGGGTATTTACGGAAAATTTATTGAGATCCCTTTGGATGACCAACTGGCAACCATGCAACTTAATATGAATGCCCTGGTAACCCTGTCTTATGCATTTTTACAAAATGCAAAACAAGGAGATGCTTTGGTAAATATAGGTTCCATGCTTGCCCATTCTTCCCTTCCTGGCGGTTCAGTTTATGCAGCTACCAAAAGCTTTGTCGCCAATTTCTCGGAATCACTGTGGTATGAGTTTAAGCGAAAAGGTATTTTTGTTATGGGCTTTAACCCCGGAGCTGCAGCCTCAGACTTTCATTCAAATGCTGGCGGACATACCAGCGATTTTCCAAAATTTGTTATGTCTTCTGTTGAGGATGTCGCCGAAGAACTGGTAAAAGCTTTGGAAAAAAGGAGGAAACCAAGGGTTGTGCAAGGGTGGAAAAATAGGCTCATGCTTTTCGGATTCCGGCTTTTGAACAGGAAAATGGCCGTAAATATCATGGGACAGATTAGCCCGGGTATGCGTAGCTAACTGTGGGACCAGCCTCGAAATTTCGCCACCCCGTTATCACTATTATATTTGTATCTTATTAATGTCTAAAATGAGCATAGCAGAACGAAAATTGGAAGAGAAGCAGGAAATGCATAAACGCATCTTAAATGGTGCGCGTAAGGTATTCCTGGAAAAAGGCTATGAACAAGCGAGCATGCGCAGTATTGCCAACGAGATCAATTACAGCCCTGGATCGCTTTATTTTTACTTCAAGGATAAAAGTGAGATTTTTCAGGAACTGCATAAGGAAGGGTTTCAATTATTGCTCAACCAGTTCAAAGTTTTAGACAAAGTGGGTGATCCTTTTGAGCGCCTGAAAGCGATGGGCCGCATTTTCATCCAATTTGCACAAGAAAACAAGGATTATTATAACCTGATGTTCCTGGTGGAAGAACCGGTAAAAATAGCTAATGATGAGGGTGGCTTTAAGATTGCACAGGAGGCGATCGATCGCCTGGCTTCTGTGATCAAAGACTGCCAGCAAAAGGGTAGATTCAAAGATTTAGATACAGAGGACCTAACTTTTATGATCCTTTCTGCAATGCACGGCATTTGCGCCCTTTTCTGCAAAGATCGCACTACAAGTTTTATAGGTAAAACGAACGAGGAACTGATGCAAAACGGTTACGAATGTTTTGTTGCGCTCCTTGAAAAAAGTTAATTTTTTTTGACAAATTGTTGAACATTGTTTAAAATTATAACAGTGATTAAAAATGAAATATAGAAGATACGCAAATTATGCTTTTGCCTTGATGGCGGCAGCCTTAATGGCTGCTCCATCAGCAAAAGCCCAGAGCCGGCTGGATGAATACATCCGCGAAGGACTCAGCTCTAATCAGAGCATTAAGCAACAGGATTTTGTGCTCGAAAAAAATGTTTATGCGCTGAAGGAAGCAAAAAGCATGTTCGGCCCCGACATCACTTTTTCAACCACCTATACGAAAGCCGACGGTGGGCGTACGATAGATTTTCCAACGGGCGACCTGTTTAACGGGGTTTATTCTACGCTGAACAAATTGACCGGCAGCAATGCCTTTCCGCAGCTGCAAAATCAGCACATTCTGCTCAACCCGGATAATTTTTATGACGCAAAGTTCCGCACAACACTTCCTATTTTAAATGCGGAGCTCATCTACAACAAAAGGATCAAACAGCAGCAGATTGATCTGCAAAAGGCCGAGGTGCTGCTTTACAAACGCGAACTGGTTAAAGACATCAAGACAGCTTATTATAACTATCTGAAAGCTATCAATGCCACCAGCATCTATGAATCATCCTTGAGACTGGTTGAAGAGGGACGGCGGGTCAACACCAAGCTGTTCGATAATAGTAAAGTGAACCGAACAGCCGTTATCCGGAGCCAGAATGAAGTTTCCAGGATCTATGCCTCGCTTATTTCGGCAAAGAAAACCGCCGAGTCTGCCCGTTACTATTTTAACTTTTTGCTAAACCGCCCGCTTACGGACAGTATACAATCGGATTCTATAACTGCTTTGCCTGCGCAAGATCAGCTGTTGGGCAATGATGTCGGCGGCCGGGAGGAATTAGCCAAGCTCCGGATAGCAAAAGACATTAACGGCAACCTGAATGGCCTTGCCAAATCATATCTTATTCCGAAAGTAGGCACCTCCGTCGATCTCGGCTCACAAGCATTTGATTGGAAGTTCAATAACCAGAGCCGTTATTATTTATTTGGCATCTCCCTGGAATGGAACCTGTTCTCATCTGGAAAAAACAGCTATCGGATCAAACAAACGATTGCAGACCGCGAGGCCATCGCCTCTCAGACCGATTACGTACAGCAGCAATTGCTTACCGAGCTTAAGGTCCGGCAGGCTGATATGCAAAGCACAATCGCCCAATACAATGCAGCACAATCCCAGCTAAAAGCCAGCCAGACCTATTACAGCGATATGCTGAAATTATATAAACAGGGAATGGCTATTTATATAGAACTGCTGGATGCCCAGAATCAATTGATCGATGCTCAGTTGCATGCCAATATAGCCCTGTTCGACACCTGGATCGCCAATACAGCCATCGAGCGGGCCAATGCCAGTTTCACTATTCAATAATCAAAACATCATGAAAAAAATTCAATTACTCTCCGGTTTGGTTATCACCGTGCTTCTGTTAGCGTCCTGCAAACATGAGCAAAAAGCCAAAAATGCACTTGGGGAACCCGATATCATTCCTGTTAAGGTTTCCTCTGTATCCATGTTGGAAATACCTGGCCACATCAGGGCTACAGGTTTGGTAAGTACAGAGGACGAGGCTAAATACTCGTTTAAAATAGGTGGTGTCATCAGCCGCATCTTCGTAGAAGAAGGCCAGTTTTTTAAAAAAGGCCAGTTGCTGGCTAAATTGAATTCCACCGAAATATCAGCCGGCCTCGCCCAGTCCAGTCTGGGTGTCGAGAAGGCGGAGCGCGACTATGCCCGTGCCGTCAACCTTTATAAAGACAGCGTTTTTACGTTGGAGCAATTACAGAATACCAAAACCGCTTTGGATGTTGCCCGCAAAGGCCGTGAGGCCACTGCATTCAACGAGCGTTATTCAAAGATATACGCAGCAACCGATGGCTTTGTAAGTAAAAAAATTGCGAATGAAGGCGAGGTTATTGCTCCCGGAATGCCGGTGCTGCTCATTAACTCGACTGAGCAACACAATAGCTATACCCTGAAAGTGGGAGTTACCGACCTTGAATGGGCCGTTATCAGGACCGGCCAAACGGCGAAGGTAGCGCTGGACGGTTATGCCGGCAGACAATTTGATGCAGTAGTATTTCGAAAATCGCAGGTCGCAGACCAGGCGCTTGGCTCTTTCCAGGTAGAACTGAAGCTGAAACTAAACGGTGTAAAACCTGCAGTAGGCATGTTTGGTAAAGCAGAAATCGCGACCAGCCGGGGCGAAAATGTAATGGCCATTCCTTATGGTTCACTGGTTGAAGCCGATGGCACCAAGGGATTTGTATTTACAACAATAGGTGCGGATAGAGTCAAAAAAGTTCCGGTGACGATTTCAAAATTCGATAACCAGGAAGTTTACCTCAAAGATAAACTCGAAGGAATAGACCAGATCGTGATCTCGAACAGCGCCTATCTCAACGAACAGTCAATCATTAAAATTATCAGGTAAGACCATGAAGATTACAAATTTTGCGGTTAAGAACTATCAGTTCACGCTCATCATATTTTTATTAGTCGCCGTAGTCGGCGTGCTGACACTGTTTACCATGCCACGGTCGGAAGATCCGACCACCCACCCACCGCAATATCTGATCACCGTGATTTATCCGGGTACCAGTCCTAAAGATATGGAAGAACAGGTGGTAAAACCCATTGAGAATAAGATCTATGGACTGGAAAACATCGAAAAAATCCTGACTACGGTAGAGGATGGCGTTGCGGTCATCCAGCCGAAATTTAAATACGGCGTGGATATAGACAACAAATACCAGGAGATATCCACGGAAATTAATGCCTTGAAAAACAGTGAACTTCCAAAGGATATTTATTTGATCAAAACAGAAAAGATTTCCTCCACGGATGTAAAGGTGCTGCAAGTGGCATTGGTTTCTGACAACGCCTCCGGCAAATTACTCAGAGATGAAGCGGATATTTTGAAAACGCGGCTGGAGAAGATCACCAATCTGAAGGATGTTAAATATTTCGGGATGCCGGAGCAGGAAATCCGGATCGATATGCAGCTCGACAAACTCGCCCAGTTAAAAATACCGCTCAACGTAGTGATTGGCAGCTTACAGAGCGAAGCTGTAGATATCCCCGGGGGCAGCATCAACCTGGAGAGTAAAGTATTCAATGTAAAGACCAGCGGCAAGTTGAGAACTGTCGAAGATGTCGCCAATACCGTTATTTATAATGGCAACGGGAAGATCATCTACTTAAAGGATGTGGCCGATGTGAGCTACAAGGACGGAACGGTCGACCATATTACCCGTTTGAACGGGCACCGTTGTGTGCTGGTTACGGCCGGCATGAAAGCCAATGTGAATATCACCAGCGCACAGAAAGAGTTTTTGCCGGTACTGGACGAATTTTCTAAAAGCTTACCGAATAATATTCGCATGGTCAAAAACTTCGATCAGGCTAACATGGTATCCGAGCGTTTGGGCCACCTGGGATTCGACTTTGGTTTGGCCATCGTTTTGGTGATCATTACTTTGCTGCCTTTGGGATTCAGAGCATCCCTGATCGTGATGATCTCCATCCCGCTTTCTCTTGCCCTGGGCCTGATTGCCATGAATTTACTGGGATATTCCTTAAATCAGCTCAGTATCGTAGGGCTTGTGGTGGCATTGGGACTGCTGGTGGATGACAGTATCGTGGTGGTAGAAAACATTGAGCGGTGGCTCCGCGAGGGGCATTCGCGAAAGGACGCTATCCTGAAAGGTACGCAACAGATCGGGATAGCGGTTGTAGGCTGTACGGCTACATTGGTTATCGCCTTCCTGCCGCTTGCCTTTTTGCCCGATATGGCCGGTGAATTTATCCGCTGCCTGCCGATGGCCGTGATGACCAGCGTATTGGCTTCTATGATCGTGGCATTAACACTTGTTCCCTTCCTGGGCAGCCGGATGCTCAAAACCCATACACATGGCGAGGGTAACTTTTTTTTAAAGCACCTGCAACGTTTCCTGACCAGCTCTTATGCCCGGGTAATGCCGCTTGCCTTAAAATGGCCTAAAGCCACCATCGGGATCTCATTGGCCCTAAGCGGACTTGCTTTTTTCTTATTTACACAAACAGGCTTTAAGCTTTTTCCGACCTCTGAAAAACCGATGTTCCTGATCAATATCAAACTGCCCCTGCAGGCGGATATTCCCGAAAGCGACCGGGTGACCAGGCTGGTAGAAGGTGAACTGAAGAAACATAAAGAGATAGTCTATTACACATCTAACGTGGGCAAAGGCAATCCACAGATCTATTACAATGTACACCAGCAGGATGTAAAGCCTGATTTTGCACAGGTATTTGTTCAACTGGACGAAGAGGCAAGTCCAAAATCGAAAACTGATCTGATCAAACAACTCAGGCAGAAATTCAAATACTTTCCTTATGCGCGGATCGAAGTAAAAGATTTTGAACAGGGAACGCCGATTGAAGCGAATATCGTAGTCAGGGTGTTTGGGGACGACCAGGAAAAGCTGCGTGCGCTCTCTTTCCAGGTCGAAGATATACTGAAGAAAAATCCCGGTACCTTTTATGTCTATAATGAACTAAATACCTACAAATCGGATGTCAAAATAAAAATCGATAAAGAGAAAGCGCGCACCCTGGGCGTCCTGACGAGCGACATTGACAAAGTGATCCGGATGGCAGTAGCAGGATTAACCGTCGGGGATTATATTGACGACCGGGGTGATTCACGAAACGTCGTCATTACTCTTCCGAGAGAAAAATTTTCGAATCTTGATGCCTTTAAAAACCTGTATGTAAATAACATTCAGGGCACTCCGGTACTGGTTAGCCAGATTGCGACCATTTCTTTTGAAACATCCCCTACGGCGATCAACCATTTCAATAAATCGCGCTTTGCAAAAGTCACCTCATTAACCAAAGACAATGTATTGGCCAACGATATACTGAAACAAGTTGTTCCGGAGCTTAATAAAATAAAAATGCCGCCAGGGTATTATTATAAGCTGTCAGGAGAAGCGGAATCGGAAGGCGATGCATTAGGCGGTAACTTTCTTTCGGTGATCATCCTGAGCACGTTTCTTTTCGTCGGTGTGCTGTTGCTGCAGTTCAAAACGTTTAAAGGGATTATCATCGTGCTGTCGATCATACCATTAGGCATACTGGGTGGCGTGGTACTGTTACTCATGACCGGCAACCCAATGTCAATGGTATCCATTATTGGTTTTATAGGTCTGTCAGGCATACAGGTTAAAAACTCGCTATTGCTGGTTGATTTTACCAATCAGCTGCGTGCCGAGGGCCATAGCATTGATGAAGCGATTGCGATGGCAGGAGAAACCCGCTTCCTGCCGGTGGTATTGACATCCATCACTGCTATTTGCGGCTTGCTTCCAATTGCCTTGAACCCCAATCCCTTGATAGCGCCGTTAGCGATTGTATTAATAGGCGGCCTGATCAGTTCAACTATACTGTCGCGTATAGTAACCCCTGTAATGTACAAATTGATTCCGCCACATTTGGAAAGCGACACACATCTAAAAAACAATTGACTGAAACGAAAAAATATCAAGACGAGAACTAATTAAACAATGGGGACCTGCTTTATCAGTTTTAGTTTTACCTTTCCATTAACAGCTTTTTTAAATTTTAACGAAATGACAGATAACAAAAATTTTGACGTAATCATAGTGGGCGGAAGCTATGCAGGACTTTCGGCAGCAATGGCTTTGGGACGAGCATTAAGAAATGTTTTAATCATTGACAGCGGTTTGCCTTGTAACCGGCAAACACCTCATTCACAT